>ERZ773187.2748-NODE-2748-length-10468-cov-36.183617_pt1 | contig 10468 bp, 13 predicted proteins | sample MGYA00511242_ERZ773187 | MGnify/ENA primary metagenome ERZ773187 (study PRJEB29015, sample SAMEA2737744) | human gut metagenome | biome: human gut; feature: human-associated habitat; material: faeces | place: China | collected 2012 ... | reverse complement strand
GCTATTATGTAGAAACCGTCGGGAATATCAACGAAGAAGTTATCAAGCGTTACATCTCAGAGCAAGAAGAAAGCGACAAGTTCGAGAAGTAAGACGAATAAGCGAAAGAGCCGCCATAGGCGGTTGTAAGTACAAAGACAGTATGACATCATTCTGATGTTCAAAATACTTGTTTTGCAGCGCTTCTATAATCTGGGTGACGACCAGACCGAATACCAGATTAATGATAGAATGAGCTTTGGACGCTTTTTAGGCCTTTCCCTCGGTGATACTGTTCCTGATGCTAAAACAATCTGGCATTTTAGAGAACAACTGGTAAAAGCAAAGGCTATTGATGAATGCTTCCATCTTTTTGGACAGATGCTCGAAGACCAGGGGATCATTACCCACAAAGGAACCATCGTAGATGCTACTTTTGTAGACGCGCCTAGACAACGTAACAGACGCGAAGATAATGCCAAGATAAAAAATGGTGAAATACCAGAAGAATGGAAAGACCCAAAGAATAAAAACAAGTTAGCTCAAAAAGACACAGAAGCTCGTTGGACCAAGAAAAATAATGAAACCCATTATGGCTATAAAAATCATGTAAAAATTGACGCTGAGAGCAAAATGATTACAGGTACTATAACAACACTGGCCAATGTTCATGACAGCCAGCCCCTTCCAAATCTCATTGATGAAAAGGATAGAGCTCTTTATGCAGATAGTGCGTATTCTGGCAAGCCAGTTCAAGATAAGTTACCTGCTAGTTTAGATTGCCAGATTCATGAAAAGGGCTATAAGAACCACCCCCTTCACAGACGAGCAGAAAGCATCCAATCGTATCAAATCCAGTACTCGTGTAAGAATTGAGCATGTATTTGGATTTATGACCAATAGCATGCACGGCATTACCCTGAGCTGTATTGGATTTGCTAGAGCTTGCTTTAATAGCGGCTTGACGAATTTGGTATACAATTTATGCCGATATGAGTTTTTGTGCAGCACGCGACATGCGGCTGCTTGATTTAGCATGCCCAAAAGCAAGAAAAATCCCCTAAAATTGGGAGTTTTTTAGCATTTTGACAAGAATTGAGGTCAATGATGAGAATATTTATACACAGACTCTTGAAAAAATTCAATATTGCGAATGTGGGGAATTTGTAAGGGTGTTTTTAGAGATTCCCTTAAACCAATGACGTTTTCAAAATCTATCATTTGTGGATGATGGACTCGGAACATAAACCTTAAACCTGCAGTATATTCCATTTCATACGATAGGAAAAGTATAGCACATCCTACAACGAGGACCCAGGGATTGAAAAAAGCACACCGCTGACCTATTTCAGAGATGTGCTTTTTCATTGGCTCAAAATTTCGCAGCCAATTGGCTCACTTTTTCATGGCCATTCACGAACCATTCTCAAAGTCATCCATAGGATGCGTATATGGTGCTGGTTCTGGCCCACAATACAATCCATAAGAATCAACAATCCAGTATGTTCCATTATAAGGAACCCGACACCACTGATGGGTCCACTTATTATGATTCACATGCTCATAGTCAATACCTAGCATATTTAGACACAGACCCACAGCACAAGTGGCTCCCTGACAAGACGCCTTTTTATTGATGAAAAAGCCATAGGCATCCAGGAAATGAGGTGCTGTATCCGAATACTCCATGCGATTATCAAAGAAATCTCGAAGTTCCTGTGCAATCCGTTTCATCTGTTCTTCCTGTGGAAGGCCCACTAAAGTTGCCACAAAAGGTTTTGTGGCCTCATAACATTCTGATAGTTGTTCATCACTCAAATTCCAATGAAGCTGCTCATAATTGGCAAGTTCTGAAAGCGGAACAATTCCTTCCACAAGGCCTGGATCAGTACCACCAATTTTCCCATTATAAAAACCTTTGGGGATAATATTCGGATATTCCGTACTTTCTATCTTGCCTTGTTCCGTAACAGACGTTTCTCCACTTTCTACAATATGGATAAGTACATGATGCTGTGTCAACGAACCATCTTCATTGAATACGGTACAAGTAATGACCGCTTCCCCCGGCTTGGTAAATAAAATCTTGGTTGGTTCTGTATCATTACTCAGTAGCAATTCACAAACATCATGATTAGACGTCTCATATAAAACCTTAGGCACCTTCATAAAGAAACAGTCACCAGTTTGTACAGTGACTTCATCTGTTATTTCCCGTTCTTGTCCATGATACATAAATGCATCTACCGGACTTTCCAATAAAGGTATAACCAACATAGCAGCCATAGCCATGCCATAAGCTAACCACTTATTCATTAAAATTCCTCCTTTTTTACCTATATCCTATTTATCACGCCATTTGTATCCCTTTATAAATAGGCGGAATAATCCAATGACCATAGCTATCGATAATTCCCCATTTACCATTTTTCTTAATAGGTGCAAATCCATTTTTAAATCCACCTATTGCTATAGTTTGAACAATAGAATCTACATTTATATCATCAATAATTGCCCTCACTTTACCATTTTTATCGATAATTTGTAATTTTTCTGTATTCACAAAATCGCCCTTGTCATAGTCATAAAAAGTATTTAACCACGATACCTCTTCTAGGCCAAAGTGAATTCCACCAAGAAATGTAGAATCTTGTCCCATAGATGGTGGCAAGTAAGATTGATTACCTCTAGGAAGTTCAGAAAGTACACTACCCGTTGTTTGATCAACCAAAATAGCTACATCTTGTCGTTCAATCAATAAACGTGCTCCACCGCAAAAAGTGACACTATCATATTCCATCGGCACTACAGGAGTCCCATCATTCATACTAAACACGCCCACTTTCCCCGTTCGTATATCAAGTAATGCAATCAATCCAGTCTCTACATCCACTTCATTATTTCCCGCTACACGGAAATCCCCTGGGCCAATAATAAAATCGCCATTGGTATTTATAAAAGCTAGCCCTTCTTTTAAATCAACCATTTGCCCAAAATCAGTCCATGGATATACTATTTTTCCATTAAAAAATCTTGTACTTCTTGTCATGTTTTGAAGCATATAGGGATCCATAAAAGCAGTTTCTGGCATAGGTAAATACCCTTTTTTCTTGTACTCTTTATCCGTTTCACGTTCCACAGCTTCTGTTTCTTCCTTGCTCTGTTTACGCAGCAAATTTCCTTTTAAATCAAACTCTAAGCCTTCTCCATCTTTTTTAGCAAAAATTTTTCTCTTATCACCAGAAAAAGCAATTACTTCGTAGCATTCCGGTTGCATGATATAATTTCCGTTTATATCAATAAGCCCCCAATGCCCCTTTAATCCAATTTTCGCATCAGTGGAGACCAATGCTAAAACGCCATGCGTTGCACCATGATGATAAGCTTCTATTTGCTGCTCATTAAACATTTCATGATGAAACCTTTGGTAATTCTCTGCTAATTCAGGAAAAAGTTTTTCCCCAATTAAATTTCCATGCTGATACATATCTGCATACGCAAATCCTGCTTCTTCTGTGGCAGTATTTATTTGAACATTTCCTAAAAGTGTTACAATAAATACACCAATAGTCATTAGTTTTTTTATATTCATTTCATTCTCACCAAGTCTCCTCGTTTTATACGATTTTGCCTTTTTATAATTTCACAGATAGAATAATTATTACGAACTTCCTTTATTTTTAGCTCGCCAATGTCGTTTTCTTCCGCCCCAAGAACTTGGCCCGTCTTAGGCTGGATTAACGGTTCCCCTTCTGTATATACAACAAAAATATCACCAACTCGAATACCATTATCATTTCCTATATCTATATAGGCAATACTGTCATTTACATTGACTACATTCCCATTTAATGGGGTCATTTTATTAATCAATTTTAAAAACTTTTGACTAGCAGCATTAACAGCTTGATTAATAAGAATGTTTCCTTTTTTATCTTTTCCCTCAAAAATACCTTGTGTACTAGCCCCTTCTACCATTTCAGAAACTTTGATAATACCAGTACGATTATCTACAAAGCGAAAATGAAATTTTACTTTCCCTTTTGCCTTTCCAAAAATACTTCCGCTTCCAACAATGTTAGCTGAAATCACGTTTCCAATAACTGTATAATCAGCACCTGTTAAATGTCCAAATTCAATGGCAGTTTCTCCTGAAATTAGTCCTGTACTACTAAGAGCCATTTCTTTAAGCACCTTGTCTAATTGTATTCTCTCTGCCACATCAAATTTATTACTCTGTACCAAGGCTGTCACCATTTGTTCTTGAAAATCAACTGCTGCTTGGCGTTGCAATTGAGACCATCCATCATATTCAAGTTCTGTAACAGCTACTACTTTCTTCGCTGCTTCACATGAATTACAGAAAAGTCCCGATAAAATAATAAGTGCCACAAAAATGGCCGTACCGAATATCTTTTTCATATATCTCTCGCTCCTATAATGTAGTATTATCCTACTTCCCATTACGATACAAATGTGCTTCTTCTTCACTATATTTCAATGTTCCCCATTTGAGATAAACATACTTAGCTTCTACCCATCCGCACTTCTCATATCCCATATCTATGTGATACCAAAGTTCACCATCAACATTCAAAACACCAATCACATCAAAACCACTATTCTTTCTAAATTGTTCTTGTGGTATTTCATTTTCGCTAGGCTTTAATCGCCACCAAACATTTTCTAAAAGTACATAACCAATTTGCGGTGGTACTTTTGTTTCTCCTGGCATGATAGTTCTTTTTTCCGCCGTATCAGCCTGTGTAAAATCTAATTTCCCCACTAAAGAAAATTGATTGCTTTGTGGATCAGGAAACGTAGAAGTTACCATAATCGTTCCTTCCCATGGTTCTGCCAAAGGGTTCATAAGTTTCACATGATGCCGTCCCAAAGTTACATTGGGCACATAATATACATCTGTCTTTCTCCCTTTGGCTTTGGGATTTAATAAAATTCTTCCGTCCAATTCCACCACTGTCTTTTGTTCCACATAAAAATTAATAGCTCTAGTTTCTATTTGATATGCACTTTGCATCATTGGATGTATATCTGCAGCCATTCCTTCTATTGTTCCTAGTAATCCCACAGAACATATTACGCTTACGTGAAATAAAAGCCATCCCTTCATTTTCCGATTCATCATCAATCTCCTTATTCATAAAAAGCCGAAAGCAATAACCTGTCTGCTTTCGGCTTTTCTCTAATCTCCCTTTGTGCTCATTCACAGCAGAATACAGGTAACATTAGGTTTATAATAATACTTTTATCTGACTCGAACTGTCATAGCATTAAAACTGCTATTTTCTAAATCCAGATCCATATCGGTATTCCGTTGCAATAACTCAAACAAATTAGGAGCAGAGCCAGTATATTTAATACTTAACACACCACGTCCATTGGCATAGTTATTGAAATTGACACCATTTACTCCTGGAAGTGTTCCAAGCACATTTTTTACTCTGTTGATATCATTTACACTATTGGCAATAACTACAACTTCAAAGGCTTGGCGATTACCGCTATAATTATTCATGAGCTGCCCCACTAAGTAATCCCCCATCTTAGCACCGGCCTGAGCCAGTGCTTTTTTAGATGCAATGGATTCTGTGATATCTGCTCCTGAACCATATGCACCATCAGCTGCAATAATTTGCCCCGTACGAGCAATATACATTTTAGCTTCTACACGAGCACGACAGGAAACAATCCCTGTATTTGGTCTGCGATATCTTTGCTTTGGTAAAAATTGAGCTACATCACCAGCCCCTTCACTAAAGGCCTCCCCTACTACCAAAATATCAGCCTGCATAGATTGTGCTAAATCTCTTAACTGTTCCTGATTCATATACTGTGGCTGGTTGTAGTTATATCGTCTGTTGCTCATATCAATCATATTTTGAAAACCAGCTTCCAAAAATTTCTTGACCACGGCCGTTTCTCCTGCCGGATCAGGAATTCGATAGCGTAAATGCATTTCAGGGATCATGACTGCAATTTTGGCATCACGCATATTCACATCAGCTACCTTATGCTGCATGAGCTTACTCATTAGTTTAGAATCTGGCTGCGTATCTACATCCACTACAGCAGTCACCTGATACATACCATCAGCATTTTGAAAGCTGTTAATCACTCGGCAATTTTTAACATATCCTTCTGTAGTAGTATGAATTTCATCTCTAACCAATTCAAAATTATGAGTATCTGTTTCGGAATTAACCAAGCTCCCTGCAACTTGCTCAACGCCATTTCTCATCGCATCCCTTTCTGCTTCATTTTGGGTTGTACCATATCCATTCACAGTCACTTCCTGTGCCATAGACGTAGTTCCCGCCAATAAAAGACAAGCCAGGATTGCCCCCACTACTTTTCTCATTTATGGCCTCTCTTTGCTTTATCGCCGACTTTAATCTGACCTTTACCATTAGAGTATGTACAAATAGAATAATTTGATTTGACTTCCATAATTTTGACCATGCCCACATTATTTTCTTCTACTGCCATCAGTTCGTGAGTTACTGGATTCATAATAGGCTGGCCTTCACGATATACGATAAACTTTTCACCAACACGTACACCGTTATCAGAGCCAAGGTCTAAATACACCTGTGAATTCGTTACATGAGCCACATTCCCGGTCAGTGGATTTTTCTCATTAAGTAATTTAATGACTTCTTTTGCAGCATCATTGACAGCTTCACTAATACTAGCTGTTCCATCCAATCCACCAAGTTCTTTCGCTACAGTTTTAGAACCTTCTACGATTTCAGCAAAAATAATTTTACCAGTCCGATTGTCTACTAGACGAATATCAAACTTAGCAACGGCCTTCTTGCCACTATAAATAATATTATCAAAAGGCACAATTCTTGCATCTAAGAGACTTCCTGTTAGTGTATAATCGGCACCAGACAATTCCCCAAACTGAATTGCATTATCCTCAGAAATTAACCCAGTTGCACTAAGTCCCATTTCGGATAAAACTTCATCTAAACGATCTCTTTCTACTACATCATATTGCCCACTAGAAATCAAAACTCCAATCAGTTGACTTTCAAAATCTTTAGCAGCACGATCGCCATCGTATCCCATATTAGAATGAATACCTGGCAATGCAATAATTTTCTTAGCAGCATAAGAAGTATTTCCCAGCATACCAGTAAACAACATACATAATAACGCGGTAAAAATAACCAATACCTTTTTCATATGCTCTCCTCTACAGATTCTATTTATACCATTTAGATTTTCTGTGTAATCATAGTAAAAACGATTTGCTATGAGTTGCCAGCCGCAAACAACCAACAACTCATAACAGAAATAATTACTAACGGCAAATAGCTAATCATCAATGCCTAACTGTTTACCACCGTGGTCCTGGACCACCCGGGCCCCTATCCCCGGGTCTCGGGCCCGGTCTGTCTCCAGGTTGTAGTCTTGGCGGATCCTTCCTCTTGATTGGTGGACGCGGTTGTGGCCCCTTATCCCACTCTGGACGTGGCTGGGGTCTCGGTTCTGGTCTTGGTTGCGGACGTGGTTCTGGACGTGGTCCTCTATCCCAGCCCGGAAGTGGTTGTGGTCTTGGTGGTTCTGGTGGTCTTTTATCCCTCTGCCAGGGCCAGCGAAATGCCATAACGGCTCCTGGATTTTCGATTCCGACATTACTCTGATGCATAGCAAGGCTAGAGGAAAGCGACATGGATTTCCCTAAATCAGCAGCCTCACTGTTTTCTGTCACACAGAAGCTGGCAACACCAAGTAGGTGTAGTCAATAATATATAACACGAGCCACAGTTTTTCTTTTAACACTCATAAAATACCTCCATCAATATTCCAAAACTACAGCATACTGTGTGCCAAAGCCACTCCTCTGATTTTCTGCCAAAATGCGATCCCCATCTTCTGGAGTTACAACGACATCACACTGGTGCTTAGTACGTTCTATTAAACCAACTGCCTTAATAATAAGTGGACGTGCCCCTGCTCTAGACATACCATTTTCTGCACGATTCCATGCTTCTGCACCTTGTGCATAAGCTGCCACACCATGAGCCACCGCATAATCGGGATCAACATTATGTACACCATAAATAGCACGACCATTGGTATCAAAAATACCTGGGCAAAAGGTCCTTTCTAATGGCAAACCTTTTGCATCAATGATTAAGCCAGTATATCCCTGTCTATAAGACATATTTTTCTGTCCTGGAGTCACAGTAGTGGTTGTCGTGGTCGTAGTTATTACAGAAGGTACTGTTGTATTTTCAACAGGTGCTACATAAGAAGAACTAGGAAGTGGCATTGGCTGTGGTTCATTATTTCCTACCACTGCACGAATAGCAACATCCCCTACACTACCAATACCATAAAGTGGTGCTGCCATAACTACATGATAAGTCCCATCTTTAAATTCTTCAGAAACAATTCTAGCTCCTGTAACTACCCCATTGATTTTGGTTTTAACCAAATCGCTAGTAACGATATAATTTTCCATTGTAGTCTCTGAATCTACCGAAATCCCTTTGATAGATTCCAAAAGATTTCTTTGTGCATCTACAATAGCAGCACGACGAGCCATTAATTTTCCTCGATTAATAGGCATTCCTGCCGGTACACTGCCAAATCCATCGGACCGAATCATTTCTGCTTCATCATACGCATTAGCTGTCATCCCAACAAAAGGAATACCAATTCCTGTTGGCATAATTCCTCCAAAACCACTCAAAGTGGCTACAACTGCTAAAGCTACTACCGCCTTTTTCATTTTCATTTGAAATCCTTCCTTTCTGCAGGTATACCAGATTCATTTTTATAACTTTCACCCAGTATCCTTCTATACATAACGAGAAATGGAGTAAAGAGATTTCGCCACAAAAGAATTTTTCCATTTCTATATTTTAAATTTCAATAGAAATGGCATTACTTTTATAAAAATCATATTTCATAAAAGTAATAGCAATTCTTTTATGGTGTCTATAGGCATTATACATGTTTATAGCATCTCGCCAAGACTGTAAATGTAATCTTTGTCATTCTTTTCATACCCGTCCTCCTATAAATACCTAACCTACCTATGAGTCGAAAATTAATAGTTTTGATATTCTATGCCAAACCATTGGGCTTGTTCATCCCATTTAAACGTAAATTGTCCTACTCGATATTGACTATTATCTTTTACATCAACAAGAATTTTATCTCCCCTAGTCATTGGTGCTGAAAGATGCAATGCTTCAGCAGAATCAAGAAATCGTAAATCTCTTCCCACATAAGGAATTAAATCTTCCATTTTAATTGCATGATAATAACTCTCTTCACAAAGTCCGATCAATCCAAAATCCATTGACACTGCCGCTCCGCCATACACAAAGTAAAAAGTTTCTCCATGATTACCTACAATTTTATAAATTGTACCATTCAGACTATTTAAGCCTTCCAACTTTTGTTTTCCTACATAAACACCGGTACACATAGATGAACCTTGAAGCCTACCATTTCTTGGTGAGCTATATATATTCTTATGTGTAAAAATAAGTGCATTTTCCCCCTTCCCAAATGTGCATTGATTATTTGTCATTTTGGTATAACCTTCTCCACGTGCTAATGAAGGACCTCCAGCCCGTGCATTATAATAAGAGCCAATTTTAACCGGTTGACTAAATTGCATAGCCTCTACAGTTCCTCCCAAACTCGCCATAGTAAGCAATGTTAAAATGATAAAATTTCTCCCATATTTCACTTTCATAGAACACCTCCAAATTTCGCATCTGAACTACTCTAAAATTGAAACCACTTGATCCTAATAAGAATGAAAATAAGCGTTTATCTTGTCTATAGGCATTATACATGTTTATAGCATGTTGTTCAATGTCTAAAGACATGATAATTTATTTTTAAAAGGGGGGATTTAGTGATGGATATTGGAGCACGAATTAAATACTTCCGTACTAGAAATGGTATGAGCCAAGAAAAATTAGCTTGGGATGCTGGGATCAATCCAGCTTTTTTAGGTGAACTGGAACGAGGAAAAAAGAGTCCTACAGTCAAAACATTAGAGAAAATAGCCTGTGCTTTACATATCAATCTATATGAGCTTTTTATCGGTCCTGACAAGATTTCTTTAGAAGATAACATGCTATTGCAACAGATAACGCAACAACTTCGATTGCAACCTACAGACACCATTCAAAAAATTTCACTGATCATTCAAACCATACTAGACATAAAAAAATAACAAGCTCTTATCACTTTAGAGCTTGTTATTTTTTATTATCTATCTTTCTTTTTAAATAATGTCTAAAGACATTATTTAATGAGTGATCAATTTAATGAGTGATCATCATTTAGATTTTACTCTCCTATCTATGTCACCACTGCATAATCAAAAAACTCCTCCATAGAATATTTGATATGATCCCCCTAAAGCAGACAAGATAAATAACCAAACTGCTTTAGGGGGATTTTTTTAATGGCCAAAAGGAAACATTCA
>ERZ773187.2742-NODE-2742-length-10484-cov-2.408285_pt1 | contig 10484 bp, 10 predicted proteins | sample MGYA00511242_ERZ773187 | MGnify/ENA primary metagenome ERZ773187 (study PRJEB29015, sample SAMEA2737744) | human gut metagenome | biome: human gut; feature: human-associated habitat; material: faeces | place: China | collected 2012 ... | reverse complement strand
GCGGCCGGGCAGCACGCCCGAGGCCACCATGGCATTCACGCGGAAGCGACTCACGCCGAGTATCTCGCCAGCTTCGGCAGACGAGATGAGGTCGCTGTCCTCGCCGGCTATCCTTCCCACTTTCAGGCCAGCTGTTGAAATCGGTGGGGCCAGCTCCAGGCTGCGCTTCGCCTCCTCTAGGGTGGTGAGCTTTTTGAGGGGAAGGTGTGGATAATGGATCTCGAACCCTTCGGCGGTTTTCTCGATATAGCCGCCCGGCACGGGGCGGTCGTTGATGGACAGATCCCAGCGCGAGGGCTCGCCCTCGGCGCCGCAATACTCGGTCCAGGTTCTGACTTGGGTAGACATAGGGTTCCTCCTCGCGTTTACAGAGATTGGAATGGGTTTTCAAGGGGCGTCTTTGAAAAGGAGCGGCAAACAGGGTAGCTGCCTCCGAATTGCGCTTCGATGGCGGCGATCATCGACGTCTGCCCCATATCCTCGAGCATCTCGCGAGTGATCCAGCCATAGCCCAGAAGCTCGTCGGCCAATTCGGCACAATAGGCGCAGCGCTGGCATTGTCTGTTGCAAGTGGAGGTGCGTTTGAAGAAATTCGTCCTGCCAAGTGCCTTGTTGTCGATGTGCGCGCGGAATTCGATGCCGTAATAGCCGATGGAGCTGCACAGCAGATCGAAGAGGTTGCCGTCGTAGGACTCGTCCAAGTAGGCTTCGGTGCAGCGAAGCACTTTGCTCGGCATCATATCGCGGCCGACAATTTTGAAGAAGCTTGTGATGCCCTCGTAGCGGCGCATATCTTCGGGCCTGATCCAGTTCGATTTGAAAATCTGCCCGGCATCGCGGCCGATGATGTCGCCGCAAGCGAAAGAGAAGGCGTTGCCCTCGTCTCGCTCTTCGTGGGATTTGTGGGAGATCAAGTTCATGTGGAACTTGCGGTAGGGGCATTTGTTCAAGCACCCCTCGTTTACCATGAGCTTGAGCTCTACGCCAAGTTTCTCGCGGATTTGCCGCAAGAGCTTCAGGTCGCGGTTGATGCTCGTGTCCACGGTCATAGTGGTGGCGCCTGCTAGCGCGAAGGCTTCGGCGCGGGAAAAGCAATCGATGTCGGCGAGGACTGAGGCGCTGATTTCAAGGTTCGGACAGGTTTGGCGCGCTTGTTCGATGAGGAAGGGATTGGCCAGTGTCACTGCCTCAATGCCGTGTTGCTCGTGCATGTCGCGAATGAATCCGATTTGGCGATTGAGGGTCTCCTCGGCGTACCAATCCCCGCCATCGCACGTGGAATTCATTGTGACGTCGACGCGGATGCCCGCTTCGCGAATGATGCTGACCACTCCGACGAACTCGTCGAGGGTCGTCACGTTTCCAACGCGGCCCGAACCGGTGATGGCTTGCGGCGCATTCAGGTAGATCTCCCGAATAACGTTGCCGTTGCGTCTTTGAAGCGCGATCAGCTGTCGCAGCGTGGCGGCGTCTCCGTTATAAGGAACGGAAAACTCGAGTTGAGCCACAGAGCCCCTCCTTCCTCTCTCGTTTAGAAAAAGGGCCCGCTTTTCAAGAGCGGGCCCGCTTGTGCTCATCGGCGCCAGGCCGGGCCTAGGCCTCGGTTGCGGCATCCCAGGGTTCGAGGGCGGCGGCATTGCGGCCGGCGATACGGCCGACGCACCAGTTCTCGGAGCCATTGCCGCCGGTGATGGCGTAAGTGTGGCCATTCATGTTGCCGAACGAGCCGGCGGAGTACAGGCGCGGAATCGGGTTGCCGCTCGGATCGACGATGTTGGCGTTCTCGTTGCGGCGAGCACCACCGATGGTATTGCAGATGCCCGGGTACAGCGGAATGGCGTAGAACGGACCGGTCTCGACCTTTGCCAGCTGCTGGCGGCCGAAGTCCTCGTCAGCGCCCTTGTCGCACAGCTCGTTCCAGCGGGCAACGGAGGCCTTCAGCTTCTCAGCGTCCATCTTGTCGTCCCATTTGCTGGCGGCGATGTTGGCGGCCAGCTCGTCCAGGGTGGCGCCGGTGGTAATCCAGCCACGCTCGAGCTCCCATTTGTTGTCGGCAGACCATCCGGCCCAGCCACCGAGTTCGGGATCGAGACCCTCGGTCATGTAGCCGATGCCCATGCCACCGTTCTCGGTGGCCGCGCCGCCGACCATGCCGCCCCAGGAGCCGCCGTCGAAGGAGGTCTGATCGAAGATGTACCAAGAGGGAATACGGTCGAAATCGCAGATCTCCTCATCGAAATTGGCGTAGGGCTTCCAGCCACCATGGGGGCTGAAGGTTTCCTCGTTACCCCAGCGTTCGCCTAGGCGAGATACTTTGATGTAATTGGGCGTGGGGCTCTGCACGGAAACGCCCCCGGGCACGATCTCCGGATCGTCGAACCAGGCGTCGTCGCCGCCACAGACCTGCTGCATGTGCCACAGGTCGGCACCCACCTTCTGGGCCATGGTGATGCCGTCGCCGGTGTTGTACTTCCAGCCGTAGAAGCCGCGCATCGGGTAGCACTTCAGATACTTGGCCTGCAGCTCCTCGTTGAATTCGAAGCCGCCGGTGCACAGAATGACGCCCTTGGAGGCCTTCACGGCCTTGGGCGTGGCGTCGTCGCCCATGAGGGTGTAGCAGCCGATGATTTCCTTGGTGACGGGGTTCTGGATGAGCTCCTCGTCATGGCACTCGAACAGCACCTCGATGCCGCGGTCTTGACGATGCTGGTCCATGGCCTCGAAGAAACCGGCGCCGTAGCCGTCGCCCTGGCCCACATACATCTCTTCGTAGCCGGTGAAGATGTCGTATTCGGCGCGGGGGCTGTCACCGAGAGAGTACTCGAGACCGTACTCGTCGGCGTAGTCGGGGTTCTGCACGGCCTCGTCGGCCCATGCCTGGCAGACTTCCATGGGGGTCTGGCCGTGGAACGCCTCGAAAGCGAACTGGGCGGCTGCGTCGGCGTCGTGGGGGGCGGTCCACTGGCCCATGTTGATTGACGAGGATCCGCCGCCGCGGAACGGTGATTTCTCAAGGTAGAGCACCTGGGCACCCTCGTCGTAGGCGGTGATGCCGGCCCACAGGCCCGCTCCGCCGTAGCCGATTACGAGCACGTCGGTCTCGTAGTCCCAGGTCTCGGGCATCCACTCGGGGGTGCTGCCGGTGTCAGAGAGCGCAGCGTCATTGCCGGCACACCCGGCCAGGGCGGTGGCGCCGGCAACCCCGGCGGCAGCCAGGGCGGAGCCCTTCAGAAACGAACGGCGAGATACTTCCTCCATGTTTTCCTCCTTTTTGGTAGGTTTGCTATGCCATCCGCTTGGATGCGGACGATGCCAAAGTTGGGATTGGCCGCACCTGGACCCCGCTGAGGGAGGGATTGACGGGGTCCAGGCGGAACCGGGGTAAATAAATGGTTGCAAAGGCTACTCGTGGCAGGTGTTGCACTCGTAGACGTCCATGTGGTGGCAGCCCTTGCAGGCCTTCTTTGCGGTGTCCTCGACAGCGTCGTCGGAGTGCATGCTGTGGCAGCTGCCGCAGTCGATGGTCGCGTGATCCTCGTTCTCGGGCAGGGCGTGGGGGTTTACCACGGTGCCGTTGGTGTCGGTGAGAACGGCGCAGGATTCGGTCTTGGCGGCCAGATCCTCCTGGCTGCCGTGGCAGCCGCTGCTGAAGCAGGCGGTGGTATCGATGGTGGTCTTTTTCAGCCGTTTGGGCGTCTTGTCGCCGAACTGCACGCCATCGTGGGCGGTCGCCAGGCTGTCGATGTCGCTATGGCAGGTGGTGCACTCCTGCGTCGCATGGTTAGATGCGGGCATCGTCGCGTCGCCGAGCGAGTCGCCCTCGGTGCTGTGGCAGGTGGTGCAGTCGGTATCTGCGGAGAACGCGAAGTCCCCTGTCATTGCGGCGTTCTCGTCGGCTTCAGCCTGTGAGCCGCTGCCCGTTTCGCTGAGATCTGCCGTTTTCGGGGCGCAGCCGACAGTGCCCAGGGACATAAGTGCGATGACACCCGCGACAGCGGAGGCAAGAACGATCTTGCGCAGGGATACGTGAGCCATGCTTCTCTCCTTCCAAGTGGCTCCGGCGGCTCTCTCGTCGTCCCGCCGGATTGAATTCGATGGGCGGCATTGTGCGTCCTCGTCGCCGAAATGCCATCATCCAAAGCCGATGCTTCGCGGGAGGAGACAGATTATTTTGCTGCCAAGCCATCATCTGAAAAGGATGAAAGACCAGGTGGGATAAGGGATGACGAAGGACAGATTGTGGGTGGTTCTCGGCCTTGCCCTTGCTATACTGCCCTTGACCGCACATCGATACGGGAGGGTCGGCGATGGTAGGAATTACGAAGGACGATGGCGCGCTACCGTCTCAGGGGCTCGGAGGGGCTTCCGAGAAGAGCGGGCTTTTGGTGGTTCTCGGGTATATTGGCGCCCAAACGTGGCTTCCCATTGTCGGCGTGGTAGCCGATATGTATCGCGGGGGCGATCTGGCGCTGTCGGGGCTGAACCCCCTTCTCTTTTCTTATCTTGTTGTTTTGGGGACGACGGCGTGCGCAGCGTCTTTCGCGCGTTGGAGGGACGAATGGTCTCGAGGCGTCTTCGGGGCGTTTGCGGGCGCGTTGGCTGCCATCGCCGGCGCAGCGCTTCTGCTCGTTCCCGAACGGGGCGCCTCTGTGGCAGTTGCGGTTCTACGCGTCGTGTCCGGCGCGCTGCTCGGCTTGGGCGGCGGTTTGCTCACCATGGTATGGAGCGAACGCTTTGGACGGCTGGATGCTCCGGCGCGCTCCCGGGTTTCGTTTCTCGTCGTACTCGCTGCCTGCCTGCTGGCGGCCTTCGCTCAGTCCATAGGCATCCACTGGTTGCTGCTTGCAGTGGTCGCCGTGTTCTCGGCGGTGTCCAGCGCCTTGTTCATGGTGTCGGCGTCTCGCGGTGGGGCTCCTGCTAAAACCTCTTCGCCAGTGACGCATCTGCAGGGGGCTTTTGTTCGCATTATCGCGTCCTATGGCCTGTTCGGCCTTGTCTTCGCCCTGATGATCACGCAGTTTCTCATTGCGCGTCACGGTCACGCCCTGTCGTGGACGTGGCTTTTGAGCCTTTCGGGCGTCGTTATCTCCCTCGTGGTCGAGGTTGTGGCAAAGGCGCTGCTCAAACATGGATTCAGCTGGCTGCTCCTTCTGCGCTTTGCGGCCATACCGATACTTGTGGCTTTTTACCCCTTCGATGCCGGAAGCGAGTTCTCCCTGCGCTTTGCCATGGGGGCCTCGGCGGTGGCTCTGTGGGTGTACCTTTCCTTGGTGGTGGGAGTCGCGGCGGAGGCGGCCGGGCAGATTCGCGTACCTTTTGCTATCGTGTGGGGTGTGGCTCTGGGCGCGCTTGCTCTGGGCGCGGCTTTGGGGTCGAGTTTGGCGCTTATGATGGAGAGCCTCGATCTCCAGGGCCACGTGAGCGTGACGGCCATCGCGGCCATGGTGCTTGCTGTTATCGCGTCGGATGTGGTGTTGACGCGCGGAAGTTTGGCGCGGGCCTACAAGAGGGCCGTAACTGCCGCAGGGGGCAAAGAGGCGGAGTCTGCTGACGGCGGTACGCCTTTCGATGAGCGGGTCGCGGCCGTGGCTGAGGTCTACGCGCTGACTGAGCGAGAGGCAGAGGTTCTGGGCATTCTGGCGCGCGGGCATGGGCTGGGTCGCGTTCAGGAGGTGCTTTTCATTGCCGAGGGAACCGCCATTACTCATCGTCGGCACATTTATCAGAAGCTCGATGTCCATTCCAAGGCCGAGCTCATCGATCTCGTCTCCGGCTTCGGAGATGATGGGATAGATGACGATTGAAGTCGGTTTAGATGACCGGGGGCGCTGGCCTTCATCGGTCGGGAGGGCCGACCAAGGTCGGCCCCTACGGGAAAAGCGCGTCAGTCCTCGTCGGCCTCTACGAGAAAGCGTGCCAGTCCTTGTCGGTCGGAAGTGCGTGGGGCTTCCTTGCCTGCATTTCCTGCGATTATGGACAAATTGTGCCGCTCGCCGGAGGGGATGGATACGCCCGGGTGCGTGGCGTTTGACACACAGCGGAAACCCTCGTAATATACCCCCTCGCGCCTCACAGAGGCGCTTGTTTTGTGCAGTGCAAGCCCGTGGAAAAAGGAAAGGAAAAGAGTCTTGCCTACAATTAACCAGCTGGTCCGCAAGGGCCGCAAGAAGACGGTCGACAAGTCGAAGACCCCGGCGCTCAAGGGCAACCCGCAGAAGCGCGGCGTGTGCACCCGCGTGTACACCACGACCCCCAAGAAGCCGAACTCCGCTCTTCGCAAGGTCTGCCGTGTGCGTCTCGTCAACGGTATGGAGGTCACGGCCTACATCCCCGGCGAGGGCCACAACCTCCAGGAGCACTCCATGGTGCTCATCCGCGGCGGCCGTGTAAAGGACCTTCCCGGTGTCCGTTACAAGGTCATCCGCGCGGCGCTCGACTGCGCTGCGGTGGACAACCGCAAGCAGGCCCGCAGCCGCTATGGCGCTAAGCGCCCGAAATAACGTTCGTTAAGTCGCGCGGGTCGGAGAAGTCGGGGTAGAAACCCGCCGACCTAATGGATGCCGGCAAAGCATCCCGAAGCGCGCAGAAGCAAAAGGAGTAACTACATGCCGCGTCGTGCAGCAGCAGTCCGTCGCGAAACGCAGCCGGACGCAAAGTTCAACAACCGTCTCGTCACGCAGCTCATCAACAAGGTTCTGCTTGACGGCAAGAAGTCTATCGCCGAGAACATCGTCTACGGCGCCTTCGACCTGGTCCAGGAGAAGACCGGCGAGGATCCGCTGACCGTGTTCAAGAAGGCCATGGACAACGTCCGCCCCACCCTCGAGTGCAAGCCGAAGCGCGTGGGCGGCGCCACTTACCAGGTGCCGATGGAGGTCAACTCCCGTCGCGCCACCACGCTGGCGATCCGCTGGATCGTCGACTTCTCCCGCAAGCGCAAGGAGCACACCATGCGCGAGCGTCTCGCCAACGAGATCATCGACGCCTCCAACAATACCGGCGCCGCTGTGAAGAAGCGCGAGGACATGTACAAGATGGCCGAGGCGAACCGTGCGTTCTCGCACTACCGCTTCTAGGGCTGGTGAAGATACATGGCTAAAATCGATCTGAGGGATACGCGCAACATCGGCATCATGGCCCACATCGATGCAGGCAAGACCACCACGACCGAGCGCATCCTCTACTACACGGGCAAAACTCATAAGATCGGCGAGGTGCACGACGGCGCTGCCACCATGGACTGGATGGTCCAGGAGCAGGAGCGCGGCGTGACTATCACCGCTGCAGCCACCACCTGCTTTTGGAAGTACCCCGGCGGCGCGTCCGACGGCAAGGAATACCGCTTCCAGATCATCGACACCCCCGGCCACGTGGACTTCACGGCCGAGGTGGAGCGCTCCCTGCGCGTGCTCGACGGCACCGTCGCCGTGTTCGACGCCGTTGCCGGCGTGCAGCCGCAGTCCGAGACGGTGTGGCGCCAGGCCGAGCGCTACGGCGTGCCCCGCATCGCCTTCATCAACAAGTACGACCGCGTGGGTGCCGACTTCTTCCATGCCATCCAGACCATGCGCGACCGTCTGGATGCGAAGGCCGTGGCCGCCCAGATTCCCATGGGTGCCGAGGATAACTTCTGGGGCATCGTGGACCTCGTGACCATGACTGCCTGGGACTTCAAGGCCGACGACAAGGGCATGACCTACCCCGAGCCGATGGACGAGATCCCGGCCGAGTTCAAGGAAGATGCCGAGCTGTACCACCAGGAGCTGCTTGAGGCCGCCGCCGACTGCGACGACGCTCTCATGGAGAAGGTCCTCATGGAGGAGGAGATCTCCGTCGACGAGCTGAAGGCCGCCATCCGCAAGGGTGTTATCGCCTGCCAGATCAACCCCGTGTTCGTGGGCTCCGCCTACAAGAACAAGGGTGTGCAGGAGCTGCTGGACGCCGTGGTCGACTACATGCCCTCCCCGGTGGACATCCCGCCGATCAAGGGTACCAACCCCGACACCGGCGAGGAAGAGGAGCGTCCGGCCGATCCGAAGGCTCCGTTCGCTTCGTTGGCCTTCAAGATCATGACCGACCCCTATGTGGGCAAGCTCACCTACCTGCGTGTGTACTCCGGCCATCTGGACGCCGGCAGCTACGTGCTGAACGCCACGAAGGGCAAGAAAGAGCGCATCGGCCGTCTGCTGCAGATGCACTCCAACCAGCGCGTCGACATCGACGCCGTGTCCGCTGGCGACATCGTTGCTGTTGTGGGTCTGAAAGACACCTCCACCGGTGACTCCCTGTGCGCCGAGGACGCTCCCGTCATCCTGGAGTCCATGGAGTTCGCCGATCCGGTTATCGACATCGCCGTGGAGCCCAAGACCAAGGCCGAGCAGGACAAGATGGCCATCGCCCTGCAGAAGCTCGCCGAGGAGGACCCGACCTTCCGCGTGTCCACCAACCATGAGACCGGCCAGACCATCATCGCCGGCATGGGCGAGCTGCACCTGGAGATCATCGTGGACCGCCTGCTGCGCGAGTTTAAGGTGGAAGCTAACGTGGGTAAGCCCCAGGTTGCCTACCGCGAGCGTCCGGGCCACGAGGTGCTGAATGCCGAGGGCAAGTTCGTGCGTCAGTCCGGTGGTCGCGGCCAGTATGGTCATGCCGTCATCAATATGTACCCCCAGGAGCCGGGCAAGGGCTACGAGTTCGTCAACAAGATCGTCGGCGGCGTGGTGCCCAAGGAGTACATCCCCTCCATCGACAAGGGCATCCAGGAGGCGCTGAACTCCGGCGTTCTGGCTGGCTACCCGGTCGAGGACGTGAAGGTCGAGCTGATCGACGGTTCCTACCACGACGTGGACTCCTCCGAGGCCGCCTTCAAGGTGGCCGGTTCCATGGCCATCAAGGACGCCCTGCGCAAGTCCAACCCGGTCATCCTGGAGCCCGTCATGGCTGTCGAGGTTGAGACGCCCGAGGAGTACACCGGCTTCGTCATGGGTGACATTCCGTCCCGTCGTGGCCTCATCCAGGGCCAGGAGCAGCGTGGCAGCGCCGTGGTCATCGAGGCCAAGGTGCCGCTGGGCAACATGTTCGGTTACGCGACCGACCTGCGTTCCGGTACGCAGGGCCGCGCCGTGTACACCATGCAGATGGACTCCTACGAGCCCGTGCCCAAGTCCGTGCAGGACGAGATCATCAGCAAGGCCGGCGGCAACGCCTAAGGCGCCCTCAGAGAAACTTCTATTTGGAGGTAATGTAAGTGGCAAGTCAGAAGATTCGCATCCGTCTCAAGGGATACGATCATGAGATCGTGGATCAGTCCACGCGCCTCATCGTCGATACCGCTCAGAAGACGGGTGCCAAGGTTTCCGGTCCTATTCCGCTGCCGACGGAGCGCAACCTGTACTGCGTCATCCGTGGGCCCCATGTGAACAAGGACTCCCGCGAGCAGTTCGAGATGCGCACCCACAAGCGCCTGATCGACATCCTCGAGCCGACCCCCAACACGGTTGACTCCCTGATGCGTCTCGATCTCCCCGCTGGCGTTGACATCGAGATCAAGCTGTAAGGAGGTTTGGGCATGATTAACGCTATCTATGGCAAGAAGATCGGCATGACCCAGATCTTCGACGACCAGGACCGCATCGTCCCGGTCACCGTTATCCAGGCCGAGCCGAACACCGTGTGCCAGGTGAAGACCGTGGATACCGACGGCTACGAGGCCGTGCAGATGGGCTTCGGCTACATCAAGCCCCGTCGCGTGAACAAGCCCATGCAGGGCCACTTCGACGCCCAGGGCGCCGAGCCGAAGCGCTACCTGCGCGAGGTTCGCGTCGAGAACGCCGGCGAGTACAAGGTGGGCGACGAGCAGACCGTCGCGGCCTTCGCCGACGTGAAGAAGGTCGACGTGACCGGCACGTCCAAGGGCAAGGGCTTCGCCGGCGTCATGAAGCGCTACGGCTTTGCCGGCGGCCCGGGCGGCCACGGCGCGCACTTCCATCGCGCCCCCGGTTCCGTGGGCCAGTGCGCCACGCCGTCCCGCGTGTTCAAGGGCCTGCGCCTGCCTGGCCACATGGGCTGCGACACCGTCACCGTGAAGAACCTCGAGGTTGTTCGCATCGACGAGGAGCAGAACCTCATCCTGGTCAAGGGTGCGGTGCCCGGCGGCAAGAACGGCATCGTCCGCGTCCGCATGGCTTAATTGGAACGATCGGTAACAAGGAGTTACAGCAACTATGGCAACTATTGAGATTAAGGACGTGAAGGGCGCTGCCGCCGGCACGGTCGAGCTTTCCGACGCCGTGTTCGCCATCGAGCCGAACGTGCCTGTGATGCATCGCACCGTGAAGGCGCAGCAGGCATCCTGGCGCCAGGGCACCGCCAACACGCGCACCCGCGGCATGGTTCGCGGCGGCGGCAAGAAGCCTTGGCGTCAGAAGGGCACCGGCCGTGCCCGTCAGGGTACCATTCGCGCTCCCCAGTGGGTCGGCGGCGGT
>ERZ773187.2736-NODE-2736-length-10498-cov-3.835775_pt1 | contig 10498 bp, 7 predicted proteins | sample MGYA00511242_ERZ773187 | MGnify/ENA primary metagenome ERZ773187 (study PRJEB29015, sample SAMEA2737744) | human gut metagenome | biome: human gut; feature: human-associated habitat; material: faeces | place: China | collected 2012 ... | reverse complement strand
ATTAACTGCCCTGGCAGGCGTCAACAGGTTCGGTTGTATCGACGATAAACGTCAATGTAAGTAAACCTGCTACGCTTGAATAAGGCGATTCGCATGGAGCGGATCCCAAGGTTCACAGCACCCACACTGGATTGTGAAACAGACAGGGCCGAGTCAACGAGGATAGCTATGCTGAGAAGGAAAAAGATTAAACCCATCACGCTTCGCGACGTCACCATTATTGATGACGCAAAGCTGCGTAAAGCGATTACCGCAGCCTCGCTCGGTAATGCGATGGAATGGTTCGATTTTGGTGTCTACGGCTTTGTGGCCTATGCGTTAGGTAAAGTGTTTTTCCCCGGGGCCGATCCCAGCCTGCAGATGATCGCCGCACTGGGTACGTTCTCCGTTCCCTTCCTGATTCGCCCGCTGGGCGGTCTGTTCTTCGGTATGCTCGGCGATAAATATGGTCGTCAGAAGATCCTGGCCATCACCATCGTCATTATGTCGATCAGTACATTCTGTATCGGCCTTATACCGTCTTACGCCACCATCGGCATTTGGGCACCCATTCTCCTGCTGATTTGTAAGATGGCCCAGGGCTTCTCCGTAGGCGGTGAATATACCGGTGCCTCGATCTTCGTTGCCGAGTATTCCCCGGACCGTAAGCGCGGTTTTATGGGGAGCTGGCTGGACTTCGGCTCGATTGCCGGGTTCGTGATGGGTGCGGGTGTCGTGGTGCTGATTTCAACCGTCGTCGGTGAAGAGAACTTCCTCGACTGGGGCTGGCGTATCCCATTCTTCCTCGCGCTGCCGCTGGGGATCATCGGTCTGTATCTGCGTCATGCGCTGGAAGAGACACCGGCGTTCCAGCAGCACGTTGAGAAACTGGAGCAGGGTGACCGCGAAGGGCTGCAGGATGGTCCGAAGGTGTCGTTCAAAGAGATTGCCACTAAGCACTGGCGCAGCCTGCTGACCTGTATTGGTCTGGTGATTTCGACCAACGTGACCTACTACATGCTGTTGACCTACATGCCGAGCTATCTGTCGCATAACCTGCACTACTCGGAAGATCACGGTGTGCTGATTATTATCGCCATCATGGTGGGTATGCTGTTTGTGCAGCCGATTATGGGTCTGTTGAGTGACCGTTTTGGTCGTCGACCATTCATTATTCTGGGAAGCGTGGCGCTGTTTGCCCTGGCAATCCCGGCCTTTATTCTGATCAACAGTAACGTGCTGGGGCTGATTTTTGCGGGTCTGCTGATGCTGGCAGTGATCCTGAACTGCTTCATCGGGGTGATGGCCTCAACGTTGCCTGCGATGTTCCCGACGCACATTCGTTACAGTGCGCTGGCGGCAGCCTTTAACATCTCGGTACTGATTGCCGGCCTGACGCCGACGCTGGCGGCCTCGCTGGTGGAGAGCACCCAGAACCTGATGATGCCTGCTTACTATCTCATGGTCATTGCAGTGATTGGCCTGATTACCGGCCTTTACATGAAAGAGACGGCGAACCTGCCGCTGAAAGGGGCGACGCCTGCCGCGTCTGACCTGCAGGAAGCCAAAGAGATCCTGCGTGAGCACCACGACAACATTGAGCAGAAGATAGAAGATATCGATGCTGAAATTGCCGAGCTACAGGCGAAGCGTAGTCGGCTGGTCGATCAACATCCCCGCATTAATGAGTAAATAAAAAACCCGGCGCCCGCCGGGTTTTTTTTCATACCCAAATGGAATACAACGAAAGTTTATTGGCGGTTTTATTGAATAGTGCTTACGCTGTATATAAGCGGATGTCTCTATAAAATCGGCGCTTTCTTCTTTATAAGGGGTATGTATGCTGAGTTTTACACCCATCTAGTTGTTTACGCAGCCATCGTCTGAAATGCTGCCTCTTTTCGGTGACTGCTCTTTCCCCGAAACGGCATTTTACCTTTTTTAAATATATCCCTTGGTGCCACAGCACAAAAAAATAATACCGAGACTCATTCTAAGTAGGTCTGGACATGCTGAGAAATTCGCAAAAGATCACCCATGGAAGTTACTCAGTATTCATTAAATTAATTGATTTCTTCTCAATTAATTTAATTTTAATCCTGAGTGGATGGGTATTGGAAATGGAGTCGTTCGATACTGTAATTCTGATCAGCTTATTGTACTCAACCGCCTTTTTGCTGTTTGGTGAATACACGCAGTGCTATCTTTATCGACCTAAAAACAATAAGTTGCGAAATCAAAGACGTCTGTTTTTGACGGCTTTTTTTGCCATTCTTTTTATCGGCATGGTGCGTCTGCTGGTCGCGAAATTATACGCCCTGGGCTACGTCAGCTTTATCGATGTGCGCAATATTCCTGCCATGCCGCTCTGGTATGCCTCACCGGTCATTTTCCTGTACGTGGTTCGTCTGATTATTTTCAAGCTGTCAGCGAAAAAGAAAATAAGGGTGGCGATCATCGGGATTACCGATAACGGCCTGGCGGCGGAGCGGGCGCTGCGCCTGGAGTATGCCGACGTCCAGCTGGAGCTTGCCTTCTACGATGAACGCGGCCCGGAGCGTCTGGGCGAGCTGGCCACCAAAATTACCAGCCCCTATAACGGAACGGTGATCAAGCTGGTTGAAGAAGCCAATGCTGGCAGAGTCGATGAAATCTATATTGCCCTGCCGATGGTGGCGCTGGAGCGCATCCGCCATTTTCTGGCGATGATGTCCGACACCACCGTGGATACCTATATCGTGCCGGACTTTTACGCCTACAGCACCAACACCTCCCAGATCCGTTCCATCCACAACCTGCAGACCATCGGCATCTTTACCTCCCCGCTGGATGGCGGTGGATCGATTATTAAACGCGCAGAAGATCTGGTTTTGGGCAGCGTGATTATGGTAATGATTGTCGTGTTAATGATCGCTATTGCCATCGGTATCAAACTCACTTCACGTGGGCCTGTTTTCTTCAAACAGGATCGCTATGGCCTGAGCGGGCAGAAGATTAAAGTCTGGAAGTTTCGGACGATGAAGGTGATGGAAAACACCGACAAGGTGGTTCAGGCGACACGAGACGACCCTCGCGTCACCCGCTTTGGCGCATTCTTACGTCGGACATCTCTGGATGAACTGCCGCAGTTCATTAATGTAATACAGGGGAATATGTCTATTGTCGGTCCACGGCCGCACGCCGTGGCGCACAATGAGCTTTACCGTAAGCAAGTCGAAAATTACATGATTCGCCACAAAGTAAAGCCTGGGATCACAGGTTTAGCGCAAATTAATGGCTATCGTGGCGAAATTGATGCGCTATATAAAATGGAAAAGCGAGTCCAGTACGACATTGAATATATTCAGAACTGGTCCTTTTGGTTAGATATAAAAATCATCATTAAAACCATTTTTAAGGGATTTGTCGGTAAGAATGCATACTAAAATTATTATTATCGCTGGGATTATAGCGTCTCCGGTCGCTCTGGCAGATTTAACACCAAAATCACACATTGGCTGGGCAGGCATCGACTTTCAAAGCCACGTCGGTGTGGATTATGGGCATAACGATAACGTGACCTTCCAGCATCACGATAGCGACGCCAAAGGCTCCGACTTTCAGGGGCTGAAGCCCGTTATCAGCCTGAACGGCGAGCGGGGCCAGGATAAGTACCTGTTGATGTACTCCGGGGATTATCGTCACTACTCCAGCGATTCTACGGACGATTATGACGATCACGTTTTCCGCTTTAACGGGGACTGGCGTTTTGGTCTGATGCACGGCCTGAGCCTGAAACTGGAAGATTCGCTCGGCCATGAGGAGCGCGGGCGTGGCGTGACGGAGGGGTTCCTGCCTGAACAATTCCGGCAATTTGGCGTCACGTCACCCTTAACCACCAATCTGTTTAACAGCGAGCTACGCTATAGTTATGGCGCACCGAACGGACGTGGGCGGGCTGACCTGGCACTGATGCACCGTGAGTGGACCTTTGGCAATACCGGCCAGGTTGAAAGCAAGGATGAGGACTTCGCGCAGTATATCAGGGAGCAGGAGTGGGACGAAAATACCCTCATTGCAGAAATTTTCGATCAGTACACATCTAAGACGCGTTTTCGCTATAGTTTTATTACCAACCAGTTTCGTTATGGCCATGCGTCAGAAAAAGACAGTAATGAATATTATTTGCGTTATGGGATTCAGTCGCAAGTAACGGGCAAAACAAACGTCGACGCAAACGTGTCGTGGCTCTATAAAACGTTTGAAAATAACCCCGGTTCGAAGGATTTCAACGGGATTAACTGGGATATTCTGGGTGAGTGGCGACCTCTTCAACAGTCAATTTTTACGTTAAGAACATCCCAAAGTATTAAAGATCCCTCCGAAGCTGGCGGATATAATTTAGTGACGGAATACGGCGTCTCCTACAAACATCTCTGGATGAATGACCGCTTAACGACGTTGCTTGATTATGCATACATCACGGAAGACTACAAAGATCAGGACAAAGATCGTCACGACAAGAATGGCGTGTTTTCTTTTATCGTAGGTTATGACCTCACACCATCGATTAACTTTGGTGTGGAATATCATCTTGATACGCTTAAGTCTAATAAAGATACAGATACCTTTACCATCGGCCCCAACGACGATCGCGTAGTGACCGAAACGTTGGGCTATGATCAATCTTTGATTATGCTTACAGCTAAGGTTCAGATTTAAAATGAAAATAATGAAACTGTGCGCATTTTTACTCCTCAGCATTGTTTTCGCCGGCTGCAAATCAACGCAGCCGACGCTAATGGACAATAGCGTGGTTGATACAGCAAATTATTTACTCGGGGCCGGTGATACCGTCAACATTAACGTTGCCGGTCAACCTGACCTGACCATGAAAGTAGTACTTGATAATAGTGGGGCTATTAATTACCCCTATATTGGCAAGCTGGAATTAAAGGGCAAAACCGCCAGTCAGGTCGATGCAGAGATTACGCAACGCCTGCAAAAAGGGTTTGTGCTCAATCCCATGGTGACGGTGAATATTGCTGAATTCCGCAAATTCTATATCTCTGGCGAGATCGAGAATCCTAATGGTTATGCCTATGAACCGGGGCTGACCGTGGAAAAAGCGATTGCGTTAGGCGGGGGATATACCGACCGTGCAGACCGCAGCGATCTCAGTATTCGACAATCATCCACTGGCGAGTTACTCGAAAATGTTGATGTGACTCACTCCGTGCTCCCCGGTGATCTCGTAATTATTGGCATAGGGTTCTTCTGACCATGAAACTATCAATAGTGGAAAATGGCAAAAAACGAGAAAGCGCTATCGATATCTCCAGATTTGCCAGTGAAATTAAAAAGAACTCCTGGAAAATCCTTCTCTCCGGCATCATTGCCGGGGCGATTGCCTGGCCACTAATGAGTTTAATGCCGTCAAAATATGTCTCTACTGCCACGGTCCTGCTCAAAGCCCAGCCCGACAATGTGACCCCTTTCCAGAAGGTAGAGGGGTACGACTCAACCCGTAACGGTTATTACGAAACCCAAAACGCGCTGATGCAGTCGCGCGTTGTGCTGGAGCAGGCGGTTCGCACCATGAAGCTGGACCAAAATCCAGCGTTCAACGGTAACGACGACGGCGCAGCGGGGAAAGAGAACGAGCAGCAGCGGATCGAAAATGCGCTGAAGACGCTGAACAAAAACCTCACCATTAACAGCGTGCGTACCACCCATCTGGCCACCGTCTCGTATGAGTCAACCTCGCCGCAGCTGTCGGCAGACATTGCTAACGGGGTGGCCGAATCCTTTATCAGTTACAGCTTAGGGCTGAAGCAAGAGAAAACGCGGCAGGCCAGCGAAGATACCCAGCACAAGCTGGCGCTGCTCAAGGAGCAGATGATCCAGCAAAAAACGGCGCTGGATAACTATCTGGCAAAAGCGGGGTTACTGACCTTCCGTGGCGTTGACGGTTTTGAAACCGAACAGATGGGTATTGTCACTAACCGGCTGGCGAATGCTACCGAACGCCGGGTAGCCGCGGAATCTCTCTATAACGAAGTGCGTTCCGGTAGCGGAAACGTCATCTCGTTGCCGTCGATTTCAAATCATGCCCAGATCCAGGATTTACGCATTGCGTTGATCCAGGCAAACAGCGAGCTTTCTCAACTGGAGAAAACGTACGGGCCACAGCACGACAAAGTGATCCAGGCGCGGGCGCGTATCAGCGCAATCCAGGCGCAAACGGCGATGACGCTGCGAGAACAGCAGGCCGGATTACGCCAGAACTACGAAGCAGCGCTGGCGGATGAAAAAAATTACCAGAAGCAGCTGGATGAACAGAGAGCGAACTTCCAGAGGCTGTCGATGAAGCGTGATGGCTACAACGAGCTGAAGCTGGCGCTGGATAAAACGGAAGAGATGTACAAGGTGATCTACCAGCGTACGCAGGAGCTGACGCTGCCGGGCACCTATACCGATGCTGACGCGGAGCTCTACGATCCTGCCGTGCCCGCCGCGCGTCCTGTTAAGCCAAATAAACCGCTGCTGATGCTGATGATCGTGCTGCTGGTGATGCTCTTCTACGTGATGTACATCATGGTGAAAGCCGCGACGGATCGGTCAGTGAATACCCTCAGCCAGATGCAGAAACGGCTTAACCTCATGCCGCTGGGTGAAATCCGCCGTTTCAAAGGCGTGGGAGGACGGGGCAAAATCCGCGACCTGATGACCAGCGATCCGCTGAATGCCGACATCATTCATAGCATACGCACGCAGATCATGCTGAACAGCCATCCGTTGCAGGTCATCGCCGTGACGTCGGCGGAAGCGGGCGAGGGGCGGTCACTGCTGGCGAACCTGCTGGCGAACTCCTTTAGCTTCGATCAGAAAACCCTGCTTATCGATATGGACTTCTTCAACAATGACGGACTGTCGGGCGAGCTGGCCTCCCCGAAAGCACCGGGCGTGGCAGAAGTGCTACGCGGTGAGGGCGACACTGACACGGTCCTGGTGAAGGTTAACGATAAGCTCGACTTCCTGCCGCGCGGTAATACCCCGGTCTCCCCGCTGCTGCTGCTGTCGCCTGAACGCCTGAAACCGCTGCTCGATACGCTGCGCAGCCGTTATCAGCGCATCATCATTGATGCGGCCGCGGTTAACCAGAGTCAGGAGGTGCAGCTGGTGAGCCAGGTGACGGACGGGCTGCTCTTCGTTCTGAAAGCGGGCCAGAACCGTGCCGATACCCTTGCACAAGCCGTTGATAAAGTGGCCAGCGATCGCTGCGTGGTCATTGGCGGAGTGCTGAATCAGGTAGTGGATAAAAATCTGGAGAGCAAAGAGGGGCTGCGTTCACTTAATTACCATACCCATGAACTGATGAATAACACAGGCCGGGCATGAGTTTACTCAGGAGCGCCTCCACGATCGCGGGCTCATCAGTTATTTCACAACTGATTGGCGCCCTGTCGATCTGGCTCATTTCGCATAAGTACGATCTTGGCGAAGTGGGGCTTTACGCGCTCAACTACAGTATCGCCCTGATCGGGGCACAGGTGTGTACCTTTGCCTCGCAGCTGTTGATTCCCCGGCAGCAGGATGACGAGCTGGCGCAGAACGTGGTGTTTTGTCTTCTGCAAAGCCTGACGATTGCTGTTCCCTATGCCGTGCTGACGGGCTGGTTGTTTCATCAGAATATGCTGTTTCTTTATCTGCTTACGCTCTCGAATACCTGGGTGCTGGTGGCAGAAAACCTGTCGCTGCGCACGGCAAACTTCCGTTTTCTGGTGGTGCAGCGCATTTCCGTCTCGGTCGTGGTGGTGGTGTCGGTCCTGCTCACCCGCCAGGTGATGGCTTTTTACTGGATGTGGGCGATCCTGATGATGGCGCTGACCAGCGCCTGCATCCTGCGGGCCTTTGATATTCGCTCCATCACCCTGCATCACCTGCGGCTCTCCAGTAATCTGGCGTTTCTGAAAAAAAATATTCATCACGTCACGAAGGTGGGCAGTGCCGAAGTGCTGGCGATGGCGAACAACAATCTGCCGATTATGCTGATCAACTTCTGGTTCTCGGCCCTGACGGCGGGCTACTTCTCGGTGGTCAGCCGTTTCTGTCTGGCCCCGGTGGTGATTGTCGGCAATGCGGTGCGCAATACCATCTTCTCGAAATGGTCGATTGATTTCAGAAACAACGTCTTCAATTACGAAGAGTACACAAAGGTCCGTCTGCTGCTGCTGGTGCTGGGTGTGATCTGCACGCTGGGCGTGTTTATCTTCTACCCGATTGTGATGAATCTGGGTTTCAGCGAGGAGTGGATCGCCTCCGTGCCAACCTCGCGCTACATGTTGCCGTACCTGTTCCCGGCGCTGGCGGTCTGTCCGCTGACGGTCATAGAGCTGATCTTCGGCTCGCACCGCTATTTCCTGCGGATCCAGCTTGAGCAACTGGCGATCGTGGTGATCGCTTTTGTCGTTGTGCCCTATTTTTACAATGACTACGCGACATCCATCATCTTATTTTCGATTCTGACGTTTATCCGCTACGCCTTTATCTACCTGAAGGTGAACAAGCGCGCCGACATTCTGAAAAACGGGTCAGTGACATCATGAATCTTAATACCGGACATTATTTACAAAGCCTCGCACTGCTGACCCTGATCTTCTGCGGGCTGGTGCAGTATTTCACGGGGGAGCTGGCGGTGCTGTGGCTGCCCTTTGTCATGACGCTGATCATGGCCGGTTTTCTGGTGCTGCAGAGCCGCGATGAACCCGTGCGGATGGATGCCCAGGAGACGATTATCCTGACGCTGTATGGCGCCTTTATCGTGCTGTCCGGTATTTCGACCCTCTTTCAGGGCGGGGCGCTAATTACCCTTATCGGGTTCAAGAACGAGATTGGACTGTCGCTGGTGATGCTCTGCCTGCTGCTGGGGTTCTGTCGGGAATCGCAGATCTATCAGGTGACCCGGGCGCTGTACTGGGTCTTTTACATCCAGTTCCCGGTGGCGATTTACCAGCTGATTTTTGTTCTGCCGGAGCGCGTAGCGCTGCGCGGCGAGGCGGAAAAATGGGACTCCGTGGTGGGGACCTTTGGCGGCGATCCTATGGGTGGCGGCAATACAGCCGCCATGGGGCTGTTTTGTCTGCTGATCATGCTGCTGAAAGTCTCGGAATATAAGCATGGGCTGACCAGCTTCAAATCCATGGCGCTGCATATCGTGCTGGGGTTTGTGATGTGCATCATTGGCGAAGTCAAATTCGTGATCCTGCTGTCGCCCCTGCTGCTGGGCTGGGTGTGGCTGACCCCCTCCTGGGTCAAAGAGGCGAGTAAAGTTAACCTGGCGGTGCTGCTCTCTATTCTGCTCGGCATGGCGCTGCTGATCGTGCTGGCGGTCGTCGCGCTGGCCTATACTTACACCTCGGCCTATGGCGTGGACACGGCGGAGAACCCCTTTGTGGTCTTCCTCGACTCCATGAGCTACATCTTCGATCCCGATTTTATTACGCCTGGCGGGGAGGTGGGACGATTTACCTCTCTGCTGTTCTGGGCACAGCATAACGATCTGTCCGGGCTACCGGGAACGCTGTTCGGCTACGGTCTGAACGCCACCAACAGCGGCAGCTCCGTCTCTCCGGGCTTCCTGCATCAATACTACAACCTGTATCTCGATAGTACGTCCCTGAGTATGTTGTTATGGGAAGTGGGCATTGTGGGGACGTTGCTGTTTGTGGGCTTGTTTATCTACATCCTGAAGGCGGTCCGGCCTCAGCCGCTGCTGTCGGTTGAGCAGCTTGATAAGCCGGACGTGCAGCTGCTGAGTTTTGCCCCGGCGTTTAACGTCTTCGCCATCGCCTGTCTGCTCAGCCTGCCCTACAGCCAGATACTGATGATTACGCCGATGTTGCAGTTGTTGTTTTACATGTCGTTAGGTTCCAGTTTGATTATTCGCCGGACCGTACGCCGTTATACGGGGCTTTATTGATGTACAAACCGTTTATTACCGTAAGTATCAAAACCTTTAACGAAGCCGAATGTATTGAGAAAACCATCGACAGTATTCGCCGCCAGATCGGTGAGTATCCGCATAAGATTATTGTGGCCGACAGTCTCTCAACGGATAACACCCAGCAACTGGCCAGCGATAAAGGGGTGATGGTGGTGTCGTTAACCGAGCCGACAGACCGCTGCTGCGGTGTTGGACATCAGCTGGGCTACCTTCACAGCGAAGGGGAGTTCATCCTGCTGATGGATGGCGATATGGAGCTGGAGCCAGGTTTTATCGATCATGCGGTGACGTTTCTGCAGAACAACCCAACGTACGCTGGCGTGGCCGGTACGGTGGAGATGGACGACGCCTCAAACTACGAATTCACCTCCCGCAAGCAGCGCATTAATAAAATCTACCCGCTGGGCGACAGCGACCATCTGGGCGGCGGCGGTCTGTACCGTCTGTCGGCCATCGCCGATATCGGCTATCTGACCAACCGCAGCCTGCACGCCTATGAAGAGGCGGAGTTAGGTATTCGTCTGCTGGCTGCGG
>ERZ773187.2732-NODE-2732-length-10521-cov-2.479075_pt1 | contig 10521 bp, 9 predicted proteins | sample MGYA00511242_ERZ773187 | MGnify/ENA primary metagenome ERZ773187 (study PRJEB29015, sample SAMEA2737744) | human gut metagenome | biome: human gut; feature: human-associated habitat; material: faeces | place: China | collected 2012 ... | reverse complement strand
CACGTCATTACCGGACATGCCAGAAAAGACGGAGTGTCCCGCATTAACTATGATGCACTCGTGCAGTTAAAGGGGACACTTGTTTTCCTAATGGGAATCTCTTCCATGCCGTCCATCTGCAAAGGGCTTATGGATGCCGGAATGGAAGGAACGATGCCGGCAGCAGTCTTAGAGCGTGGAACGACAAGCAGACAGCGCAAAGTTGTATCTGATGTGGCACATCTGGTGGAGTCATCCGAACAGGCCGGGATCAAGGCGCCGGCGATCATTGTGGTCGGTGAAGTCTGCACATTGGAGAAAGACTTTGAATGGGCAGAAAAAAGGATACTTGGAAAAAGACAGTTCTTAATCACAAGACCGAAGGAGAACGGCTCAGCACTGGCAGAGCGGCTTCGCGCATGCGGCGCGCAGGTGCTCGAGGTTCCGTCTATTGTGACACACCCGATTGAACAGAACGAAAAGTTGAAAAATGCCGTCTTACAGACAGGAACGAAAGAGCTCTGGATCGTCTTCTCAAGTCCGATCGGCGTGCGCACTTTCTTCGAACAGCTTCTTAAGCTTGGACTTGACGCCAGAAGCCTCATGCAGGATGGGCGCAGCCTGAAATTTGCCGTGATCGGAAGTGCAACCGGAAAAGAGCTGCGGAAGTTTGGCTTCTGTGCAGACGTGATGCCTGCAGTCTTCAATGCAAAAGAGCTTGGAGAAAAACTGGCAAAAGAGGCAGTACCGGAAAGCCGGATTGTAATTGCAAGGGCAAAGGAAGGCTCAAAGGAGCTGATTCCACCACTGCAGCAGGCAGGGTTGGAAGTGGAAGATATTTCAATCTATGAGACAGATTATGAAGTGAATGAGATTTTAAATAAAGAGATTCAGAAGGTATTTGAAGCAGGGGAGATCGATGCGGTGACCTTCACAAGTGCATCCACCGTGCGTGGTTTTGTGAATGGAATTAAGAATGTGGATTATACAAAGATCTGTGCCGTCTGTATCGGGGAACAGACGGCGGCGGAAGCACGCAAATACGGCATGCAGATCTTCATATCGAAAGAGGCTTCCATGGACAGCATGATGGAACTGATTACGGAGAAATTTGGAAGCAGGGACGCAGAGTAAGATTAGCATGATCGGATTGTAATCAGATCGAATATTTAGGAATTGTTGAGCACTGTAAGAAACAGGAAATGCGGGAAAAGGGCAGAAATCAAAAAACAGTGTGGACAATCTCTAACCGGAGAGAAAGGGTATACAGGGAATGGAAAAAAAGAAGTATTTTCCAATTTTCATAGACTTATCAGAAAAGAAAATCGTTGTAATCGGTGGTGGGACGATTGCCGGGCGGCGCATTAATACACTATGTCATTTCTGCGACCACGTTCTTGTAGTGGCGCCTGAAGTTACACCGGTGGTCGAAGAACTGGTACAACAGGAAAAGGTAACCTGGATCCGCGCCGCTTATGACAGATCTTACCTCACAGATGCGAGCCTGGTAGTTGCGGCAACGGATCACACACAGGTGAACCATCAGGTGAAGGCAGACTGTCTGGAACTTGAAAAAGAGCAGAACAGACAGATCTTCGTCAGTGTTGCAGATGACAAAAGCCTGTGTGATTTCTATTTTCCAAGCATCGTGCAGGATGAGGAGATGGTGATCGGAATCAATTCCGGCGGGACATCCCCGCACCGCACGAAAGAAGTGCGGCAGGAGATTGAGAAGCTGCTTGAGAAGAAGAGCATCTATCAGTAAATATTGCGGTTCCCTTCACAGATCTCCACAAAGCGGGAGAGTGTGTTGGAGAAGAACTTTCCTTTGCGGCAGACGAGGTCGAAGGTGCGGCGGAAACTGATATCTTCGAGTCTGCATGCCCACAGTTCCCCAGTGGCAAGTTCGTGTTTGACGACACGCGGGGACATGACACTGATTCCTAAGTTGTGGAGCAGGGCTTCCTTAATGGCCTCGAAGCTGTAGCAATCCCAGAGCGGGCGGTAAGAGATATGGTTTTCCCGGAGCACGGTTTCAAGTCTGGCACGCGTACCGCTGCCTTCCTCCCTTAAGATGAAGGCTTCTCCCTCTAGCTCCTGTAATGGGATGGAATGTCTGCCGTAGAAGCGGTGGGAACTGGAACAGATAACGGCAAGCTCGTCCTCCATGACAGGTTTTACAACAAGGATCGAGGAGGTGATATCGCCTTCTACGAAACCAATGTCAAGCTCGCTCTTTAATAGCTTTTCCTGAATGATGCCGGTACTGGCGACCGTGACCTCACAGTTGACACCGGGCAGTTCACGCTGAAGCTGTTCAATGATTGGCGAGATAATATAATAGCCGATCGTGGCGGTGGCACCGACACGGATCGCTGCGTTGTGGGACTCATCCTGAAGGAAGAGTTCCATTTCTTTATATTGGTGGATAATGCTCGCGGCATAGATCGTGAGCTGCTGACCGGTCGGAGTCAGGCAGAGCGTATTGCCGACACGGTCGAATAATTTGATATCGTATTCCTTTTCAATCTCCGAGATCGCGAGGCTGACGGAGGGCTGAGTGATATAGAGCGACTTGGCGGCGGCACTCATACTTCCGAGCTCAGCGACCTTTGTGAATATTTCTAAATTACGGATAGTCATCACTAACTCCTTTGTTCAAAATAAATAATAAAAATTCCTCAATAATAGAGTAAATAATATAATAAATATGGTCGTTATAAGGAAATGCCTATGGCATATATTAGTATATTAGCATTTTACTTTTTGCATGTCAAATGTTAGAATTTTATCGATAAGGTATCAACTTAAAATTTTAGAATGATAAAATTTTAACAAACAACAAAGGAAAGAGGAGGGAGATTACAGCTATGAGCTATAAGCTTTCTAAGCAGGAAACGACACAGCTTTTTGAGAAACTTTCAGAGAAGTATGATATTTACGCTCCGAAGCTTTTCAAGAACGAAGGCCGTTTTTCTGAAACAGACGTCATTAAATATGACAAAATCAAATCTCTTGATGAGGTGGTTTGGGATCACAAGTCAACTTACCCGATGAAGGAAGTATTATCACCGATTCAGCAGACAGTATTCTACTTCACAGAAGACGAGTTCCGTGCAAGCAAAGGCAAGACACGTCCAATGCTTATCTTCGCCCGTCCATGTGATATCAACGCCATGAAAGTACAGGCGAGAATCTATGCTGGTAACGGCGGATACACCGATATGTACTATGAGCGTATGAAAGAGCTTGCAAAATATATCTTAATGCCATGTAATGGTGGCGATGATACCTGCTTCTGTGTAAGCATGGGAACCAACACAACAGATGAGTACTCTGTTGCAGTAAAACCTACAGAAGATGGCATGCTCTTCGAAGTGAAGGATGAGGATCTTGCAGCATACTTCGCAGATGCAGCAGCTGCAGATTTCGCACCTGAATTTGTTCAGGAGAACGAACTTACAGCAGTGATCCCTGAGATCCCTGACAGAGAAGTTCTCAACGCATTAAAGAAACATGATGTATGGAAACAGTTCAACGGACGTTGCATTTCCTGCGGAGCCTGTACATTAGCCTGTTCAACCTGTACCTGTTTCACAACCCGCGACGTAATCTACGGAGATAATCCGGAAGTTGGTGAGAGACGCAGAGTATCTGCTTCCTGCCAGATCGATGATTTCGCGAAAGTAGCAGGTGGCGGAAATTACCGCCTGACAGCCGGTGACCGTATGCGTTACAAGATGCTTCACAAGTTCCATGATTACAATGCACGTTTCCATGAAGGACATATGTGTGTTGGATGTGGACGTTGTACAAGCCGCTGTCCAGAATTTATCTCAATTACAACAACATTAAAGAAGATGAATGATGCAGTTGAGGAAATTAAGAAAGAATTAGGCAAATAAGAAAGGAGCAGGAACAATGACAAACTGTGTTCAGCCTCAGGCATGCGAGATTTTAAGCATCAACCATGAGACAGATATCGAATATACATTCCGTATTGCTACGGATATCAAACCTTCCCACGGTCAGTTCCTTGAGCTCTCCGTACCAAAGATTGGAGAATGTCCAATTTCAGTCAGTGAGCAGGGCGACGGATGGTTGGAATTCACAATCCGTAAAGTTGGTAAAGTTACCGACGTTATTTTTGACAAGAGACCTGGAGACTTCCTTTTCCTCCGTGGACCTTACGGAAAAGGATGGCCTGTAGATGAATTAAAAGACAAACATGTATTCATCATCGCAGGTGGTACTGGTGTATCTCCAGTCCGCAGTACTTTAAACTTCTTAGCTAAGAACGATGGATACGCAAAATCAGTCAACCTGATCTGCGGTTTCAAGAACTACGATAGCGTATTATTTAAGAATAACCTTGAGACATGGAAAGAGAAGTTCAATACATGGTACTGCCTTGACAATGAGGAGCATGAAGGATTCCACTGTGGTCTTGTTACAACAGTTGTAAACGAGCTTCCTCTTGACAAAGTAAAAGCAGCTGGTGAAGACTATGCCGTTCTCGTTGTAGGACCACCAGTCATGATGAAGTTTGCAGGACTTGAGCTTCTTAAGAATGGTTTTGATGAAAACAAGATCTGGATGAGCTTCGAGCGTAAGATGTCTTGTGCAGTAGGAAAATGTGGACACTGCCGTATTGACGAAGTTTATGTATGCCTTGACGGACCTGTTTTCCCATATACCATCGCGAAAGATCTTGTTGATTAGGAGGAGAGACAATGAACAGAGATATTAATATTAAAGAGACTCGAATTAATTGCTTCCGCCAGTCAAAAGTGGATGGTGAATTTATGCTTCAGATGCGTGTGCCAGGTGGTTTCATCGACGCAAAGTACTTAAGCACTGTACAGCATATCGCACAGACTTGGGGCGATGGCAATTTCCATTTCGGTACCCGTCAGACATTCGATATCTGCGGTATCAAATATGATGACATCCCGGCAGTTAACGCTTACATCGAAGACTACATCAAGGAAGTAGATGCTGAATTATGTAACGTTAATATGGATACAATTTCCGGTGAACCGGCTGAATGGGATCACAAAGGTGGATATCCTACAATCGGTGCCAGAAACATCACAGCATGTGTTGGTAATCATCACTGTATCTGTGGTAACATTAACACATTCGAGCTTGCACGTAAGATCGAGAATATCGTCTTCCCAAGCCACTACCATATCAAGATCAACATCTCCGGATGTCCAAATGACTGTAACAAAGCTCACGTATGTGACTTTGGTATCATCGGTACATACAAGATGGTTTACCATCCAGAGCGTTGTATCGGATGTGGACTCTGCGCTAAGAAATGTGAGCACGGAGCAACACGTGTATTATCTCTCAACAAAGAGACTGGTAAGATCGAGAAAGATCCATGCTGCTGCGTAGGATGTGGAGAATGTGTAAAGGCTTGTCCAGCTAGTGCATGGACACGTTCCGCAAAACCTCTTTACAAAGTTATCATCGGTGGACGTACCGGACGTCAGACTCCTCGTATGGGCAAGATGTTCCTGAACTGGGCTTCAGAGGAAACAGTTCTTGCAGTATTAGGCAACTGGCAGAAGTTCTCTGCATGGGTAATGGATTACAAGCCAGAGTACTTACATGGTGGACACTTAATCGACCGTGCAGGATACAAGAAGTTCAAAGAACTTATTCTGGAAGGTGTTGAACTTAACCCAGAGTGTCTGGTTGCAGAAGATCTGTACTGGACAGAGACAGAGTACCGTTCTAACTACAACGTAAAACCTATCTCTATGCATCACACAGCTGGTCCTTCCAATAAATAGGAAGCAGATTAGTCTGTAAGGTCAGGATTGGAGTACAGCACATACTGTGCTGTACTCCAGGACTGTCATTCATGACAACAGAATATCCACAGCGTGTGTATTCTATTGTTTCTATTGTTATATGACGGTGGAAAGCTTGCATAATGTGCTTTTTATTGCTCATGACAATACCGGATGCCAGCTGGCATTTGTTTAATGACAAATACCGAGTAATCAGAAATGACATCTTCCCGTCATATGATTTTTTTTGCTCTCATTTGTCAAAAAATTAACATTATGCAAAGCGCGCAAAATGATTCCAAAATTGCGGCATACATTATGAAAAAATATGAAAATGTAGGGGAAAACAAACATGAAAAAAAATATGTCCTATATCCACTTTGCGATTGGTCTTCTCATTATGATCGCATTCCGTTTCATTCCGGTTGGAGTGTTACCGGAAGTAACAGAAGTTGGTCTTCAGATTATGGGTATCTTTATTGGCACTATTTACTTATGGACAACAAGTGATCCGACTGTAGCCAGCTTGACAGCTGTTATCATGATTGGTCTGAGTGATTTCACAACAGCCGGAGGCGCATTGGTAGGATTCCTTGGTAATCCGACAGTTGGACAGATGATCTTCCTTATGATATTTATGGGAGGTCTTACAAACAGAAAGTTAACAGTTTATATCGGAAGATGGATCCTGACACGTAAAGTGATCGAAGGAAGACCTTGGGTATTTACGACAGCAATTATTCTTGGAAGTTATGTTATGTCCGTATTCATCGGATGCTTCGCTCCAATCTTCTTATTCTGGCCGGTACTTTACGGAATTTTTGAGGATGTTGGATTCAAGAAAACAGATAAATATCCAAAACTGATCGTTATTGGTGTTGTATTAGGAGCATTAATCGGATTCCCTGTACCACCTTATATGTCTAACGGTCTTGCGTTATTAGGTAACTACCGTGGATTATTACCGAACTTTGGCAATCTTGCAGAGATGGAAGGCGTCATGATCTCAGATGCTTCTTATTTCATCGGATGCTTTATTATGGGCCTTATTCTTACAATTTCTGTTGTATTAGTAATGAGATTTGTCTTCAGACCGGATGTTGAACCATTAAAAGATGTTACAATCGAGATGCTTGAGAAGAATCCTTTACCACCAATGAACAAAGGACAGAAGATCTTCGGTATCTCTCTTATCGTATTTATCTTCTGTATGTTAGTTCCAAGTTTATTACCAAACGTACCGGTATTAAGCTTCATGAACAAGAATTCACTGATCGTACCTATGATCCTTACCGTAATTCTCGCACTGATTCAGGTGGACGATGGTCCTGTATTAAATATACAGCAGGTTATGGGAAAAGATTTTGCATGGCCGACATTCTGGTTATGCGCAGCTGCCATTTATCTTGGCGGTGTACTGACAAATGAGTCAACCGGTATTACACCGTTCTTAAGTACAGTATTATCTCCGATCTTTACAGGAATGTCAGGAACAGTATTTACAATCGTGTTACTTATTGTAACAGTTGTATTGACCAATATCTGTAACTCACTTGTAATCGGTATGATCATGCAGCCAGTTGTATTAACCTACTGTGTATCAGCTGGTGTGAACCCGGCTCCAATCATTACCCTGCTGATCTTCACTGTATTATTGTCAGCAGCATGCACACCGGCAGCTTCTCCATTCGCAGCTATGCTGTTCGGTAACAAAGAGTACTTAACAAGTGGTGATGTATACAAATACTCTACAACATTTGTTTTAATTGAAGTAGTCATTATCTTAGTATTAGGTATTCCATTTATCAATTTATTGATGTAAAATAGAGTTAGTGTTCCAGTGTGCTGCAAACCATCTGGCACACTGGAATAAAAGAAGTAAAGAGGTAGAAAAATATGAGTCTTTATGACGTAGTAATCGTAGGTTCCGGCCCATCCGGTATGACAGCAGCTATCTACGCTGCAAGAGCAAATATGAAAGTCCTTTTATTAGACAAGCTTGCTCCGGGCGGACAGATTATTAACACAAATGAAATCCAGAACTACACAGGTGTGGGCACCATCAACGGTGCGGAGCTTGCCATGAACATGTTCAACCACACACAGGAATTAAACATTGAGTTTGATTATGCAACAATCACAAAGATTGAAGATTGCGGAGCGACAAAGAAGCTTTATGTGGAAGAAGATCCGGATCGTGTGATTGAGACTAAGACAGTCATCATCGCAACAGGAACAGAGCACAGAAGACTGCACGTAGAGAACGAGGACAAGTTCATCGGAAATGGTATCGGATTCTGTGCAATCTGTGATGGCGAGTTCTATCGTGACAAGGATGTTGTTGTCATCGGTGGCGGTAACTCCGCAGTAGAAGAGTCTATCTACTTAACCGATATCGTAAAACATCTGACCATTGTTACCATGTTCGATCTGACTGCAGATCCTATCGCATGCGATAAGCTGCGCAGCTCTGAAAAAGTAACAATCTATCCTTACCAGGATGTATTGAACTTCGTAGGGGAGAACTCCTTAGAGGGTATCCACTTCAAATCTACAAAGACAGGCGAAGAAAACACAGTAAAATGTGATGGCGTATTCGAGTATATCGGATTATATCCTGTAACAGATTTTGTAAAAGATCTTGGAATTACAGAGAGCCACGGATATATTGAGACCAACTCCAGAATGGAGACAAAGATTCCAGGAATCTTCGCATCCGGAGACTGTATCTCAAAAGAATTAAGACAGGTTATTACAGCTTGCGCTGACGGTGCAATCGCAGCTCAGAACGCAGCAAGCTATATCAAAAATATGTAAGAAAGGAAGGTGCTATTCAAAGATGTTAAAGGAAGTAGCAACACAGGAATTTGACGAGTTATTTAACAAAGGGGTTGTATTAGCAGATTTCTTCTCTGCAACATGCGGACCTTGCAAGATGTTATCTTTTGTTTTGGCTGATGTAGACAAGACATTAGGCGACAAGATGACGATCTTAAAAGTAAACTTTGACGAGAACAAAGATCTGACAGAGAGATACGGAGTAAAGGGTTACCCGACTCTGATCTTATTCAAGGATGGAGAAGAAGTAAAACGTTTAACAGGTTTACAGCAGAAACCAGCACTTGTTAAGGCAATTGAAGAAGTATTATAAGATCTACAGAATGCAAATAATCCGTAACGCTTCCGGCTTTTATGATGGTACAGATACAGCTGTCGCGGAAGCAGTTACAGAAGAATGAAAATCAGGAGGTAGTATTACCATGGCAGAAGTGCAATATACACAGTTAGAGCATTGGATTCCAAAACAGGCAGAAGCTGAGAAAGCGATGTTAGCTGAATTTGAAGCTGGCAATTACACAATTGAAAATCCACTTGTAAAATATAATCCTTATTTTATCAACCCATTAGCAGCAGTTGTTCTCTTCAAGACAGAGAAAGAAGTAGCTGTTACAGTAACGGTAAAAGGTAAGACAAAAGAGGCTGATTTCACACACACATTTGAGAAGGCAACGACTCATGTATTACCAATTTTAGGATTATATGCAAACTACAACAATACTGTAGAGATCAGACTTTACAGAGGCGAGACAAAGGTGATCAACATCGAGGTTGGTGATGTTGTTCCTGATATCTTACAGTACTGCCATACAACACCGGAATATTTCCAGGATAACGTTATGATCTTAAGCCCATCCGGATTATTCAAACCATGCGGATTCGACTCTTTTGCAAGCATAACCGCTCTTTTTGCAGGATTCTACGGACTTTGGCTCGTTGTTCGCGTAACAAGTAAAGATCCGGTCACGATGAGTTTTCTCACCATGACCGGATCTTTCTACCATTTTCAGTATTATGAGATCACAGACCGTTTTCCGTTTTTATCCGTACACATCGGGCCTGTAAATCTGTTTTCAGCCTTTGATCACGCGGACTTTATACATTCCGCTGATCTTCTCAAGATGGGCAACTGCCTCTGCCTTTGCCGAGTCCTCAAGATCCAGAAGTGTGTAGGCGTATTTATCGCGGCTCTTGTTTGTCATGTTCGCGATGTTGATCCCCTCAGCCGCAAGGATCGAGGTGATCTGGCCTATCATGTTCGGAACATTTGCGTGGAGCAGGGCGATTCTTCCTGCAACCTGGCATACACCCATGTCGCATGCCGGGTAGTTTACGGAATTCTTGATATTTCCGTTTTCGAGGAAATCTCTGACTTCTTTGACTGCCATAACTGCACAGTTTTCTTCAGATTCCTCTGTAGATGCACCAAGATGTGGTGTTACAAGGATTCCCGGTCTTCCTGCAACCAGCGGGTTTGCAAAGTCTGTTACATATTTCTTAACCTTACCGCTGTCAAGTGCTTCGATCAGTGCATCTTCATCTACAAGAAGATCTCTCGCAAAGTTCAAAAGTACAACACCGTCTTTCATCTTTGTGAAAGCCTCTCTGTCTATCATCTTGCGAGTATTATCGGTAAGCGGTACATGGATGGTGATGTAATCGCACTGGCTGTAGATCTCATCCAGAGATTTGCTGTGTTTGATGGTTCTGGAAAGGTTCCATGCCGCATCAATGGAGATGAACGGATCGTATCCGTAAACTTCCATTCCAAGATGTGTTGCAGAGTTTGCAACCATAGCTCCGATTGCACCGAGACCAATGATACCAAGCTTTTTACCGCTGATCTCACATCCTGCAAACTGTTTTTTCTGTTTTTCTGCCAGTTTATCGATGTGTTCTT
>ERZ773187.2731-NODE-2731-length-10525-cov-4.534957_pt1 | contig 10525 bp, 10 predicted proteins | sample MGYA00511242_ERZ773187 | MGnify/ENA primary metagenome ERZ773187 (study PRJEB29015, sample SAMEA2737744) | human gut metagenome | biome: human gut; feature: human-associated habitat; material: faeces | place: China | collected 2012 ... | reverse complement strand
TGAACCGGCTGGAAAGCCAGCTGAACTGCGTGCTGTTCATCCGCTCCAACCGGGGTGTGACCCTGACACCGGAAGGCGAGATGCTCTACTCCCGCATTGCTTCGGCGGCGGTGCAGATCCAGGATGCCGAAGAGGAACTGAGCGCCAGTGCCACGCTGGAGCACGGAACCATCAGCATCAGCGCCACCGAGACGGCGCTCAACATTTATCTTTCCAAAAAGCTGCGGGATTTCCACACCGAATATCCCGGCATCCGGCTGCGCATCTCGAACCACTCCACCCCGCAGGCGGTGCAGGCCGTGAAGAACGGCGAAGTGGATTTTGCCATCGTATCCACGCCGGCCGAGGTGGAGCCCGGGCTGAAAATGGTGGAGCTGAAGTCCTTTTATGAGGTGCTGGTGGGCGGAAAGACCTTTACCGCACTGGCCAGCCAGAATCTTTCCCTGAAGGAACTGACCAACTACCCGCTGATCTCGCTGAGCGACGAGAGCATGACCCGCAGCTTTTACCGGCAGCTGTTCCTGGACCACGACGCCGTGCTCAAGCCCGACACCGAGGCCGCCACCACCGACCAGATGCTCACGCTGGTAAAAAGCGAGCTGGGCCTTGCCTTTGTGCCGGAACCCATGGCCCGGGAGCCGCTGCAGCGCGGCGAGATCGTCCAGCTGCATTTGCAGGAGATCATCCCCTCCCGCTCCATCTGCCTGGTCTACGACCACCACCGCCCGCTGAACACGGCGGCCCGGAAGTTCCAGCAGATGATCACCCAGACGACGGCACGGCATGCATGATGTTTTTTTCCATAAAGAAAGTGCCAGTGCACAAATCCTGTGCACTGGCACTTTCTGGTTTTTTGTTACTTCTTACGCGGTTCGGTGCTTTCTTTCAGCTCCCGGTGCTCTTCCTGCAGCTCCTGTTTCAGGGCATGGTTGATCTCCCGCGTTTCCTGCCGGATCTCGGTCAGGTCTTTTTCGATGACGGGGTTCTCTTCCAGATCTTCCCGGATGAACATCAGCGCAAAGCTGACCAGCAGAAAGCCGCAGCAGATCCAGATGGCCCGGCCGCCCAGCAGCGCAGCGCTCCGGCTGCCGATGCCGGCCCCGATGGCAAACAGCAGGATGATGCCAAAGTACCGCAGCATCCGGTCCCTGGCCTGCGGTTCATGGGTCTTGCGCCAGATGCACAACGCCTCCACGCCGCTGCGCAGGTCACCGATGCACATGGTGCTGGCAAAGGCGTAGCCGTTCACCTTGCGGAAAGCCTGCACCTGCATGGCGCAGGCAAACGAGACGATGGCGTTGGCCAGCAGGTTCTGCTCCTGCGGCAGAAAGCCCACGAGGAACAGCAGCAGCCCTTCGCCCAGCACCACCAGCTGCCGCCAGTGGAGCGTGCGCATCTCCCGGAAGCGCTCCCGCATTTTTTCGGCGGTGAGCACCCCCAGCGCAAAGGCGCACAACGGCACCAGATAATGCAGCACCCGCTCCCAGTTGCCATCCATCAGGTTGGCGCTGAGCAGCACGATATTGCCGGTCTGGGCGTTGGCAAACACTTTGCCCCGGAACAGGTAGGTATAGGCGTCCTGCAGGCCGCCGGACAGTGAAAGGAACACGGCGGTGAGAAAGGATTCGGACATTTGCCCGTGATGACTTGTTTTCATACATACACCCTCTTTCCGCACCCCATTATAATGCATTTTTGCGGCGCGGTTGATATCAGTTTTACATGCCGGATATGTATGCGGCACGCAGAACTTCAAAACAGGGTGCAGAGTGCAGGCAGATCCCACAAGCCCAGTCAGGGCCGCCGCCAGCGGCAGGCTTTTTGCGGTGTGGGTCAGGGTTCGGTCACCACGCGGTGTCCTCACCGTCGGCGCTGCGGGCGGCGGCCACGCGGCTGCGGCGGAACATGCTTTCCACCACGGCGCAATACTTGTCGGCCAGGCACACGATGAAGGCCTCGCGGCAGGTGGGCACATGGCGGAAGGTGAGCGGCCACATGTGGCTGGCGATGATGTCCTGCTCCTTTTTGGTGATGTGGAACACCCGCTGGGCGTTCACGCAGGCATAGCCCGGGTGCGAAAAGCCGTGCATCTCGAACAGGCGGCGCAGGCCGTGGAAGGTGCTGCGCTTGTGCCAATCGTAGAGGTAAAAGTCGTGCAGGAAGGCCCCCACCGCCAGCGAGGTCTCGTCGGCGTGCAGGTGCAGCCGCCGGTTGAGCCAGAAGCTCACCCGCACCACGTTCTTGCAGTGCTGGTAGGTGGTCACATCGCCGTGCTGGATAAACTCCCGCATGCGCTGCACCTGGGGGTTCTCATCGTATTGCTGCAAAATGGCATAAAGCTGTTCGTGTTCGGTCGTAGAAAGCTGCATGGGCGTTCTCCCCTTTCCGCCGTGAGGGCGGCAAAAAATGATCAGGAGCGGAGCTGCACCGGGTTGGAATTGCCGAAGTTTTCGGCCTGCGAGGGATTCTCCCGCTTCAGGGTCAGGTCCACCAGATACTGCTTGCCGTCGCCCAGTTCTTCCAGCTGGGCCAGCTTTGCGTTGGCAGACACCTCATCCGGGTACCACTGGATCAGGAAGAAGTTCTCGGCTTCCACACCGTAGTACAGCCACACGCCGTCGGCGCGCAGAAGGTCGTCGAGGTGGTCCACCTCTTCGCCGTCCGGCAGGCCGAGGCCCTCCTCGGCATACAGGTTCTCCGGCTCCACCTGGAGCATCTCGATCACCTGAATGGAGCTTTGCAGATATTCGTCCTGGGAAACGGCTTTGTCCGACCGGGTCCAGCCGGTGAGAAAAGCCTGCATCAGAAGGTCGCGCACCTTGATGCGCGGCAGAGTGGGATCATCCATAACCATTGGTCGTTCCTTCTTCCTGTTTGTTTCCGCTGACCAGTATACGGTTTTGGGCCGTGCAAGTCAACGGAATATTTGTGAATTTTTTGCAGGCACGCGAAAAACCGACGGCATTTAACCGCCCGTCTCCCCCGTGCCCAGATGGAAATCAAAGGTGTCATCCAGCCACTCGCGGGCAAGGGTCAGCCAGCGGCTGCGGTGGGCGCTGGGGTGGTTCACCTCGGCGGTGCTCAGGCTGGTGCCGTGGCAGCCCTTTTCAAACAGATGCGCCTCGCACGGCACCCCGGCCCGGTGCAGGGCGCTGACCAGCAGCAGGGTGTTCTCCACCGGGACCGTCTCGTCCTCCATGGTGTGCCAGACGAACACCGGCGGGGTGCGGGGCGTGATCTTGTCCTCCAGCGAGAACGCCTGCTGCGCCGCGGGGTCCTCCCCGGCCAGCTGCACAAAGCTGCCCCGGTGGGCGTACTCCCCTGCCGTGATGACCGGGTAGCCCAAAATCACCGCGTTGGGGCGGGGCTGGTCCGGCAGGCCCGGCACCGCCAGCACGGCCCCGGAAAGGGCCAGATGCCCGCCCGCCGAAAAGCCTCACCCCGCAATTTTTTCCGGCTGCACATGCCATGCGGCGGCGTGCTGCCGCACAAGGCCGATGGCCGCCGCCAGCTGCCGCAGGGGCAGGCCGTGCGCTGCATCGTCCCCCACGGCGTAGCGCAGCACTGCGGTGTGGTAGCCCGCCGCCGCAAACTGAAGGGCCACGGGGTCGCCCTCGCGGGCGCTCAGATGGCTGTAGCCGCCGCCCGGCACCACCAGCACCAGCGGCCGTTCCATGGCCTGCGGCATCGTCTCCACGCAGTCCCGCAGGTACACCCTCAGAAGCCCGCCGCCGGGCAGGTCCAGCTGTTCCAGCTGCATCACACATCCTCCTTATACACGCCGCAGCGGCCCTCCGGGTGGGCTGCGATGAATTCCGCACACAGGTCTGCGCACATCCGGCACAGCTCCGGGCAGGGCCGCTTTTTGTAGTAGTCCGCCGTGCGGGCCTCGGCCTTCGTGCCGCCGGAAGGGGCCGCCCCGGCCTTTGCCAGCAGTTCCCGGCAGATAATACTGTCCCCGCCGTTGCGGGCACGGTACAGCCGGGCTGCCTCCTGCACGAGGGCATACATCCGGGATTTGTCCTGGGGGTCCGCCGGGTCGGCGTAGATCAGGCTCAGCACCGTGACCACCCCGCAGAACGCGCCGCACACTTCCCGCATCCGGCCAATGCCTGCCCCGAACCCGGCGCTCATGCGCAGGGCCATCTCCTCGGAAAGCCCCAGCTGCGGCGCAAATGCCGCCACCACGCTCTGGCTGCAGTTATATCCTTTTAAAAAATAGGCGTAGGCTGCCTCGCCCTGTTTTGCCATGATTTCACATCCTTTGCGGTTTATTATAGCACAAACCGGGGCATTTTTAAACTTTTTATGAAAGCCCTTGATTTTTGCGGCAAAGCGGTGTATATTAGCACTCGAAAGTTATGAGTGCTAAGTATTCGACGGCAGTTTCTTGCGTCGAGTGCTTGCACTGAATCCAGATAAAAAAAGAGGTTTTGTACTATGGCCAAGAAAGAATTTCAGGCAGAGAGCAAAAAGCTGATGGATATGATGATCAACTCCATCTACACCAACAAGGAAATTTTCCTGCGGGAGCTGATCTCCAACGCCTCGGACGCCATCGACAAGCTGTATTATAAGAGCCTGACCGACACCTCCGTGGGCATGAACAAGAGCGATTTCCGCATCCTGATCACCCGCGACAAGGAAAACCGCATCCTCACCGTGGAGGACAACGGCATCGGCATGACCAAAGCGGAGCTGGAAGAGAACCTGGGCACCATCGCCCACTCCGGTTCGCTGGACTTCAAGCAGGACAACAAGGACGAGAACATCGACATCATCGGCCAGTTCGGCGTCGGCTTCTACTCCTCCTTCATGGTGGCCGACAAGGTCACCGTCATCTCCAAGGCCTACGGCTCGGACGAGGCCTGGCAGTGGGAGTCCTCCGGTGTGGACGGCTACGAGATGACCCCGGCTGAGAAGGATGCCCCCGGCACCCAGATCATCCTGCACATCAAGCCGGACACCGAGACCGACCACTACGACAACTTCCTGGATGAGTACGGCATCGTGGCCATCGTGAAGAAATACAGCGACTATGTGCGCTATCCCATCCAGATGGAACGCGAAAAGAGCCGCCAGAAGCCGGAACCGGACCCCAAGCCCGAGGACTACAAGCCCGAGTGGGAGACCTACACCGAGCTGGAGACCCTGAACAGCATGATCCCCATCTGGAAGAAGCAGAAGAGCGAAGTGACCGATGAGGAATACAACGCCTTCTATAAGGACAAGTTCGGCGACTATGCCGACCCCGCCCGGGTCATCGTGAGCCGCACCGAGGGCACTGCCAACTACAACGCCCTGCTGTTCGTGCCCAGCCACCGCCCCTACGACTTCTACACCAAGGAGTACGAGAAGGGTCTGGCCCTGTACGCTTCCGGCGTGCTGATCATGGAAAAGTGCGCCGACCTGCTGCCCGACTACTTCAGCTTCGTCAAGGGCATCGTGGACAGCCAGGACCTGAGCCTGAACATCAGCCGTGAGATGCTGCAGAAGGACAACCAGCTCAAGCTGATCCACAACGCTCTGGAAAAGAAGATCAAGAACGAGCTGCACGCCATGCTGGCCAACGACCGCACAAAGTACGAGGAGTTCTGGAAGGAGTTCGGCCGTCAGATCAAGTTCGGTGCCTATTCCGACTACGGCATGCACGCCGAGCTGCTGCGGGACCTGCTGCTGTTCTGGTCCGCCAAGGAGCAGAAGATGGTCACCCTGCAGGAGTATGTGGACAAGATGCCCGCCGAGCAGAAGTACATCTACTTCGCCGCCGGTGACTCCTCCGACCGTCTGGCCAAGCTGCCCTCCACCGAGCTGGTGCTGGGCAAGGACTACGACGTGCTGCTGCTGACCGAGGACGTGGACGAGTTCTGCCTGCAGATCCTGCGCACCTATCCCCGCAAGGATGCCGAGGGCAAGGACGGCACCGTGGAGTTCAAGAACGTCAACAGCGGTGATCTGGGTCTGGAATCCGAGGAGGAGAAGAAAGCCGCCGAGGATGCCACCGCCGAGAACAAGGACCTGTTCGACGCCATGAAAACTGCTCTGGACGGCAAGGTGAAGGAAGTCAAGGTCTCCACCCGCCTGAAGGATCACCCGGTGTGCCTGAGCGCCGACGGCCCGCTGTCCATCGAGATGGAAAAGGTGCTGTCCAAGCAGCCCGGCAGCGAGGGCGTGAAGAGCGACAAGGTGCTGGAGCTGAACGCCAACCACCCCGTATTCGCCGTGCTCAAGGCCGCACAGGAGGCCGGTGACACCGACAAGATCAACAAGTACAGTGCCCTGCTGTACGCACAGGCCCAGCTCATCGAGGGCCTGCCTGTGGACGACCCCACCGCTTACGCTGAGGCCGTGTGCAGCCTGATGAAGTAATCTCTCTCCGCGGGGGCAGACTTACTCCCCTGCCGCCCGCATGGATTCCCTCTTAACAAAACGACCGCGTTCCGCTATAATAGAGTGGAACACGGTCTTTTATTTTTATTGCGGAAAGGAACTCTGTTTCATGGAGCCGAGAAAACATTATTTTGCAAAGATCCCCACCATCGCCATCTTTATCGTGATGGCGATGTCCGGGCCGTTGGGGGTGCTGTTGTTCATCCTGAAGGGCATCGACAATAAGATGCTGAAGGAAGAGCAGGAAGCCGCCCGCGCCCGGGGCGACTACCGCGCCGACCTTGGGCCGGAGCCCGACCGGAAGAGTGAGCCTGTTTACGGCCACGATGTGCCTACCGAGGCGCAGAAAAGCGCCAAGGAGCGCCACAATTTCCTGACCTTTCTGTGCACTCTGGGCGGTGTGGTCTTCCTGTTCGTGGGGTTCAGCACGCTTTTCATGGACGGCGCCGCCTCTGTGATGGAAGCCCTGACCGCCATTGCCCAGATGCTGGGCGGCGGTGCCGCGCTGCTGACCGGCCTGCACATGAAGCGCACCCGTCAGCTGGAACGACAACTGGACAAGATCGTGGGGGACCGGGACAACATCCCGCTGGACGAGCTGTTTGCCGCTGCCGGCGTAGACCAGGCCAAAGGCCGTTCCGCCGTGGAAAACGCCATCGAGCACGGTTATTTCGGAGCCGATGCCTACATCGACAACCGTACCAATACCCTGGTGGTGCGCGGTCCGGCCCCGCAGCCGCCCCAGCCGCCGAAACCCAAAGCCCAGCCCAAGCCGGAACCCACTGCTCCGGAAGACGAATATTCCAGCCTGCTGCGCCAGCTGCGGGAAGTGAACGATGCCATTCCTGACCCGGTGATGAGCCAGAAGATCTCCCGGCTGGAGGAGGTCAGCGAGCGTATCTTTGCGCTGGCACAGAAGGACCCGGACAAAAAGGCGCAGCTGCAAAAGTTTATGAACTACTATCTGCCTACCGCCCTCAAGCTGCTGAACACCTACGCCAGCCTTTCCCGGCAGGCGGTGGAGGGCACGAACATTACCGAAGCCAAGCAGAGCATTGAGCGCAGCATGGATCTGCTGGTGACCGCCTTTGAAAACCAGCTGGACAAGCTGTTCCAGTCCGATGCGCTGGACGTGACCACCGACATCGCCGCGCTGGAAGGCATGCTGAACATGGACGGCCTGACCGACAGCGCGTTCGGCAAATAATTCCATCCACAAAACGAGGGAAAGCCCGCGGGCCTTCCCTCGTTTTGTTCTGTTCAGGTTTCTGCCAGCGCGGCCAGCACCGCTTTCTGCAGGTCGGTGACCGAGATGGTGCACAGGGCTTTCAGGTCGGCGTCGGAGCCGTCGGTGGGCTGGGCAGCGATCTCCGCCATGGTCTTGCCCTTCAGGGTGCTGCAATAGCCCTCGGCGTGCTCGTACCACTCCTTGTGCAGGGCACTGGCCTCCCGCAGGCCGTACTTGTCGCCCTGCTCGTTCTTGGTGTACACCGGCTCTTCCGGCCCGGAGACCGTGCCGTCCGCGCTGACGGTCAGCTGCGGCTGGGTCATGTCCCCGATGGCGCTGGTCACCCGGCCATTGCTGTCCACGGTCAGGGCCGCCAGCGTGATGTCTGCCTGGACGTGGGCGTCCTGGTCATCCGTGGCGGCAAGGTCCTGGGGCAGGTCTGCCGCGATCAGGCTCAGGGTCGCCCGGTCCCCCTGGGCGGCTCCCAGTGCTTTGGCCTGTTCGCAGGCGCGCACCACGGCGTCCCGGTAGCGGTCCACCGCGATGGTGCAGCCGGACACAAGGTCGGCGTCCTGCGACTTGCCGTTTTCATCCGTTTTCAGCTTTTTTACCTCGTCCGGGGTCCTGCCGGTCAGGTAGTCGGCAAACCAGTCGGCCTGCTCGGCCCACCCTTTGCCGAGGGAGGACGCCGCCGCCAGCGGGTAGTCCTCCCCTTTTGTGCGCTTGGACCGCACATCCTCCGGAATGGTCACGCTGCCGGTGCTCCCGCCGGAGACCGAAAGTTCCAGCTCGTCCAGCATCACGTCGGCCAGTTTGCCGTCGGCGTCCAGCACCACAGCCGCAGCGGCAGTGGTGATCTTGCCGGCCCGGTCGCTGCCTGCGGCCTCGGTCACAACGCCAAGACCGGTGCGCCAGGCCTGCTCCTGCCCGGCTGTGCCGCCGCTCATGGCACCGGACCCACTGCCGCTCATGGACCCGGCTCCGCTGCTGCCCGGAGCGCCGCCCCGGCCGCAGCCGGTCAGCGCCAGCGCAGCGGCCAGCGTACAGCCCCAAAACACCCGAAAAACCTGCTTCATGGTACACTTGCTCCTTTTGCTCCCGCGCAGCCGCACGGGCTTTGGAGCTAGTGTGCCCCCTGCCGGGGCAATTATGAGCGCGCCCTTACATCAACGGGCTGAGCAGGCGCAGCACGCTGTCCAGCAGGGTGCCGGGAATGCTGGTGCGGCAGTCCGAAATATGGATCTCGCGGCACTGCGGCAGGGTGGCCCGCACATCGTCCCGCAGCGCGGCCACCTGACTGTTGTACTGCAGCAGCACGCCGCACTCAAAGTGCAAAAACAGGCTGCGGTAATCCATGTTGATGCTGCCCACCACGGCTGCCCGGTCGTCGCTCACCCAGCACTTGGCATGCAGGAAGCCCGGGGTGTACTCGTAGATGCGCACCCCCGCCTGCAAAAGCGGCAGGTAGTAGGAGCGGCTCAGGCGGAACACCAGCTTCTTGTCCGGGATGCCCGGCAGCACCAGCCGCACATCCACCCCGCGCTTGGCGGCGTTTTTCAGCGCATCCAGCATCTCTTCGCCCACAGCCAGATAGGGCGTGTAGATATACACATACTGCTCGGCCCGGGCCAGCAGGTTCAGGTACACCGTCTCCGCCACCGGCTCTTCGTCCAGCGGGCTGTCGGCGTAGGGCTGCACGATGCCGTCCTGCACCGGGTGTGCACTGTGCTGGGGGCGGAAGGCGCTGTAGTCCGTCTCACTGGGGCGGAAAGCGTTCCAGAAGTTGAGGAACATCACGGTGAAATTCCACGCAGCATCGCCCTCGATGCGCAGAGCGGCGTCCTTCCAGTAGCCGAAGCGCTGCTCCGCGTTGATATACTCGTCGGCCAGGTTCACGCCGCCGGTGTAGGCGATGCGCCCGTCGATGACCACGATCTTGCGGTGGTCGCGGTGGTTCATCACCAGCGAGAGCACCGGCACCACCGGGTTGAAGGGAATGCACCGGATGTGCGCCCGCTCCATGCGCACCACAAAGTCGGTGGGCAGGCCCAGCAGGCTGCCAAAGTCGTCGTAGATCAGGCGCACGTCCACCCCCTGCGCGGCCTTGCGCCGGAGGATGGCTTCCACACCGTCCCACATTTTGCCGGTGTGCACGATGAAATATTCCACAAAGATCGTGTGCTCGGCCCGCTCCAGATCCCGCAGCAGCTGGGGGTACATGGCTTCGCCGCAGGCAAAATACTGCGCGGCGGTGTTCTTCCAGGCCGGGTAGCGGCCGTACCGTGCCAGATAGCGGCTCATGCCGAGGCCGGAAGCATCCAGTCCGGCCACCTGGTCCGGCTGCTGGACAAGATCAGCCCTGTGGGCCTCGTCCACCGCCTGCAGCTTGCTGCGCAGCTGCTTGGCCGGGCGCTTGTTGCCAAAGGAGAGGTACAGTGCCCCGCCCAGCAGCGGCAGCACCCCCATGAGCGCGATCCAGCCGATCTTGTAGGCGCTGTTCTCATCCTTGCGCACGAGGTACAGCATCATAAGCAGACTGAGCAGCTGCAAGCCGACGTTGACCCACACGCGGCCGGTGGTGAGGGAGAAAAACGCCCACAGCACCCATGCCACCTGCAGGGCCACCAGCACCACCGTGATGGTGATCCGATTGAGAATGCGGCTGAAAAATTTTACGATCGGCAGCCGGAACATCAGGCTCCCTCCTTTCGCTCTGCATGATAATATATGTCAGTATAGCGCGGTTTGTGCGGTTTTGCAAGGGATGCAAAAAAAAGCCAGCCGACAAAGCCTTTGCAGGCGGTGCCGGTTGGCATGGTTTGCGGGGTGCGGCTGCTTATTCTGCCGTTTTGCGGCGCAGCAGGCTCATGGGCGGCAGCTCCGGGGTGGGCATGGTGTATTTTTCCA
>ERZ773187.2726-NODE-2726-length-10542-cov-3.286259_pt1 | contig 10542 bp, 10 predicted proteins | sample MGYA00511242_ERZ773187 | MGnify/ENA primary metagenome ERZ773187 (study PRJEB29015, sample SAMEA2737744) | human gut metagenome | biome: human gut; feature: human-associated habitat; material: faeces | place: China | collected 2012 ... | reverse complement strand
TGTTGGCGCTCCTGGCGTCGGCGCTGACCAGATCCACATCGTGGTAGAGGATCTGTCCCCCTGTGGGCTTTTCCAGCAGGTTCAGGCAGCGCAGAAAGGTGGACTTGCCGCAGCCGGAGGGGCCCACAATGGCCACCACCTCGCCGGGCTGGATCTCGATGTCGATGCCCTTGAGCACCTCGTGCTTGCCAAAGCTCTTCTGAAGCCCTTTGACGCTGATCATACTCATACCGTATCTGCCCCCCGTAAGTGATACTGCTCGAAACCGAAGTAGTGGATGCTGTTGCGATAGGATATCCCGGCCACCAGCCGCTCCAATGCGGCGGGAAAAACGCGCATCAGAACAGGCCGCCGAGATTCAGGCCGCCGGTCAGGCGGGACATATTCTGTGACGCCTCAGCCTCGGCCTTGCGCATGGCCTCGTTCACCGCGGCGACGACCATATCCTGCAGCATTTCGACGTCCTCGGGGTCCACGGCCTCCGGGTCGATCGTCAGGGAGACGACCTCGTGCTTGCCGTTCACGACGGCCTTGACCACGCCGCCGCCCGCAGCAGCCTCATACTGCTTGACCTCCAGCTCCTCCTGCATTTTCAGCATGTCCTGCTGCATTTTCTGGGCCTGCTTGATCATGTTCATGTTCATGCCGCCGCCCATCGGGCCGCGGAAACCGCCTTTTGCCATAGTGACATTCTCCTTTTTCAAGTTGGAATTTATTCTTACTTCAGCTCGACCAGTTCCGGGTGCTCCTCCCCGAAGCTCACGAGCCGCGCGAAGCCCTCGTTCGGCTTCTCTGCCTTACCGGAGGCGATGCGCACCCGCACGGACCTGCCCAGCAGGGCCGTGGCAGCATCCGCCACCGGCTGAAGGACCTCCGGCTTGTTGATGAGGTTCCGCACGAATTCCGTCTCCATCCGCAGCTCCAGAAGGTCCCCGTGCAGCGTGCCGCACACCGGCGCGTTATCCTGCGTGGAGAACATGGCCTGCTCCGGCAGCGGGAGCGTCGTTTTCAGCCGCTTGACAAGCTCCGGCCAGAAGCCCGGCGGGGCCTCGGACGGCGCAGACTGCTGCGGCTCCGGGGCAGCCTCCGGCTCCTCCGACTCCTCCGGCGCTGCGGTTTCCTGCTGTGCCTGCTCCGCCTGCGGCGCAGCCGCGACGGGCACGACGCCGCGCGCCAGACGCTCCTCCACGCGGCACAGGCGGGCATTGAGCGACTCGGCATCCAGACTGGCCTCCGGCTCGCACAGGCGCACAAGGCAGAGCTCGGCGTCGATGCGTCGGTTCGCGCTGGCATTGAAGCCCGCCGCCGTATCGCGCAGGACGGCCGTGATGCGCAGCAGCTCGCCCGGGCTGAGCAGCGGCTGCAGCGTGCGCAGCTCCTGCGGCGTGCAGATTCCGGAGATCATCTGGATCCCGGCCTGCGGGGCCGTGCGCAGGATGAGCAGGTCGCGCGCCACGGCGCACAGCTCGTCCAGCATGGCGCCGAGGTCCTTGCCCTCGGCATACTGCGTGTTGAAAATCGAGAGTGCTGCAGCCGCATCATGCCTGCCAACGGCCTCCATGAGCGCTGCCGTCTGCCGCGCGCCTGCGAGGCCGAGGACCTTGCAGGCCTCGTCGACCGTCACCGCGCCCTGCGCAGCGGAGGCGCACTGGTCGAGCAGGCTCACCGCATCGCGCAGACCGCCGTCTGCCAGCCGCGCCAGAAACGCAGCCGCATCCGGCTCGAGCTCGATGCTCTCCTGATAGGCGATATAATTCAGACGGCCCACGATATCCTCCGGCACGATGCGCCGGAAGGCGAAGCGCTGGCAGCGCGACAGGATCGTGGCCGGCACCTTATGCAGCTCCGTCGTCGCCAGAATGAACAGCAGGTGCTCCGGCGGCTCCTCGATGATCTTGAGCAGGGCGTTGAACGCGCTCAGCGAGAGCATATGCACCTCGTCGATGATATACACGCGCTTTTTGACCTCCGCCGGGGTATAGACGGCATCGTCGCGCAGGGCGCGGACGCTGTCCACGCCGTTATTCGAGGCGGCGTCGATCTCCAGCACGTCCATGCACGCGCCCGCATCGATGCTCCGGCAGGCGGCGCAGCGGTTGCAGGGGTTGCCGTCCTGCGGGTTTTCGCAGTTCACAGCCTTGGCCAGAATTTTGGCGCAGGTCGTCTTGCCGGTTCCGCGCGTGCCCGTGAACAGATAGGCATGGCTCAGGCGGCCGGTCTGGAGCTGATTCTTCAGAGTCTGGGTCACGCCCTGCTGACCGACGACGTCGTCAAAGGTCTGCGGGCGGTATTTGCGGTAAAGTGCCTGATACATGTCATCATCTCCCAGTGCATAGTATACGCGAAAACGGCGCAAATTGCAATCGCGCCGCTGCAAAAAACGCGCGGGAGGGGCGTCCCTTCCGCGCGTTCTATTGTCCATTCCGATCCATGACAAGATCGCACACCCATATTTGAATCCGGAACCATTTCCGTTTCCCGAACAGCCAGCTCAGCAGCGGCGTCCTTGCGGCACACGGACAGATCCGCTTAATGCTGCTCGGTTCCCCGCCTGACATGGTTCACGGGAGCCCGTTGCGCAAGACCGATGCCTCAACACCGCTTATTCGGACAGCAAAACAGCACGAACCCGGGTATGGGAGTTCATCCCTGCTATAGCGGATTGCAGGTCACAGGGCACCGCTATCTCCCCGACTAGTGCGACCTTGTCACAGACCGGAATGGCCTGATTCAGCCCTCGTTCAGCTTCTTTTCAATGTAATCGGCAAGCTCACCAATGGTGGTCAGCTCTGCCATATCGTTCTGGTCAAAATCCACGCCGAGCTCTTCTTCCATGTCCATCATCATTTCGACCATGTCCATCGAGTCAAGCTGCAGGCTCTTAAACGTCGTATCCCAGTGCAGCGAATCCTTCGGGAAATCGAACTGCTCTGCCAGATATGTCGTGATCCGTTCAAACATCGTTCTTCGCTCCTGTCTTTGACGCGCTGCAAAGTCGCGCCTCTCTCCTCTCTATATCATACGGATTTTTTCCGTAAAGTCAAGAGAAATTTTTTCAGGGGCGTTCCAGCTGTCATCCTAAAAAGTCTTTCAGCACTTTAGAACGCGACGGATGGCGCAGCTTACGCAGCGCCTTCGCCTCGATCTGGCGGATGCGCTCGCGTGTGACGTTAAATTCTTCCCCGACTTCCTCCAGCGTATGCATGCGGCCGTCCGTCAGGCCGTAACGCAGGCGCAGCACGCGCTCCTCCCGCGGCGTGAGCGTCTTCAGCACGCCCGCCAGCTGCTCGCGCAGCATGGCATAGGACGCGGCATCCGCAGGCTCCTCGGCCTCGTCGTCCTGAATGAAGTCGCCGAGGTGGCTGTCATCCTCCTCGCCGACCGGCGTCTCGAGTGAGATGGGCTCCTGCCCGATGCGCATGACCTCCTCGACCTTCTCCAGCGGGAGATGCAGCTTGTGCGCGATCTCCTCGGGCGACGGCTCGTGGCCCAGCTCCTGCAGCAGCTCATGGTTGGCGCGGGAGACGCGGTTGATGGTCTCGACCATGTGTACCGGAATGCGGATCGTGCGGGCGTGGTCGGCAATGGCGCGGGAGATGGCCTGTCGGATCCACCAGGTCGCATAGGTGGAGAATTTATAGCCCTTCGTGTAGTCGAACTTGCCGACGGCCTTGATGAGGCCGAGGTTGCCCTCCTGGATGAGATCGAGGAATGGCAGGCCGCGGCCGACATAACGCTTTGCGATGGAAACGACGAGACGAAGGTTGGCCTCTGTCATTTTTTTCTGGGCCTCTTCATCGCCCTCGGCCATGCGCACGGCGAGCTTGTGCTCCTCCTCCAGCGTGAGCAGGGGGATCTTGCCGATCTCCTTGAGGTACATGCGCACCGGGTCGTTCAGGCTCATATTTTCGGAGAGATCCTCCGTGTCGATGATCTTCTCCTCCTCGATCAGCTCGAGGTCCTCCTCGCTCGGGAGCATCTCCTCCGGCTTGGACAGCAGCTCCACGACGTCGGAGACGTCGATCTCCACTCCGGCCTCGTCCAGCGCCTCGTAGATCAGCTCCGTCTGCTTTTCATCCGCATCGATCGCCTCGAGCGTATCGATGAGGTCCTTGGAGGCGATCTTTTTCTCCCGCTTCGCCTTTTCCAAAAGCGCGCGGAGCTTCTCGTTCATCTGCACCTGTTCTTCCATCGCTTACGAACCTCCATATCCTTTTTTCTTCTTCAGATCCCGCTGCATGGCAAGCAGGTCGCTGGCGTCGCTCACGCGCGCCTTGGCCCGCTCCTCACGCAGGATGCGCAGGTAATCCGCCAGCGCCGTTTCGGACAGCGGCGGCTCCTGCTTCTGCAGCACGGCCGTCAGATGCGCCATTTCCGCCGGGCTCAGGCTGTCTGCCAGCGCCGCAGGCGTGATGGCAAGATCGTTCTGCCACCGCTCGCGCAGAGCGGCATAGACCCGGCCGAACAGCGGCACGGAGAAATCCTCCGCCGTCAGGCCCTCCGTCTGCGCCAGCAGAGCAGGCTCGCGGAACAGCATGCGCAGCAGCCCCTCCTCCGCCACGGCGGAGCGGACGTTGTCGTAGCGCAGCTCGCGCTGGAACGGCTGAACGGCTGCGGCCGGGTCCATCTCCCGGCGCGTCTCCTCGCGCTTCTCCTGCCGCAGCAGGCGCTTGCGGGCGCGGTCGATCTCCATGCGCAGCACGTCCGGCGAAAGCCCTGCCGCCTCGGCGGCACGCGTGCCGTAGACCTCGCGCTCCACCGCCGTGCCGAAGCCCGCAATGAGAGCGGCGGCCTGCTTGGCAAACTCCACCTTCTGCCCATCCTGCGAGAGATCAAAGCGCATCTGCAGCGAGCGCAGGCGGTACTCTGCCTGATTTTCGCAGCCCTCCAGCAGCAGGCGGAAGCGGTCCGCGCCGTATTTCTTCAGGAATTCATCCGGATCCTTCGCGCCGCGCATCCGCAGGATGCGCACCCGCAGGCCCGTCCGCTCCAGCATGGGGATGGCACGCTGGGTAGCGTTCTGCCCGGCCTCGTCGCCGTCGTAGGTCAGCACAAGCTCATCGGTATATTTGGACAGCATGTCCGCGTGCTCCTGCGTCAGCGAGGTGCCGAGCGAGGCCACCGCACAGTCGAAGCCATATTGATGCAGCGCGATGGCATCCATATAGCCCTCCGTGAGGATGATGAATTCCCGCTTGCTTTTCTTGACGACATTCATGGCGAAAAGGTTCCGCCGCTTGTTAAAAATAATCGTTTCCGGCGAGTTCAGGTACTTCGGCGTCGAATCGTCCATGACGCGGCCGCCGAAGCCGATGACATTGCCGCGCACGTCGATGATGGGGAACATCAGGCGGTTGCGGAAGCGGTCATAGAGCGTCCCCTTGTCGCGGTTCTGGCTGAGGAGGCCCGCCTCAAGCAGTTCTTCCTTCGTGTAGCCCTTTGCCGTCATGACGTCGAGCAGAGCCGTCCAGCGATTCGGCGAATAGCCGAGGCCGAAGCGTGTGACCGTCTGGCCGGAGACACCGCGCTTCTGCAGATAGGCCCGCGCCTCCTCTCCCGCCGGGGTCTTGAGCTGGGCGTGATAGAACTGTGCCGCCGCGCGGCACAGTGCCCAGAGCCGTTCTTTTTTCTTATACTGCGACTGATAAGCGCCATCGTCCGGGACCTCGAGGCCCGCGCGCTTTGCCAGAAAGCGCACGGCGTCGCCGTAGGTGAGATTCTCGATCTCCATGATGAAATTCACCACGCCGCCGCCCTTGTGGCAGCCGAAGCAGTAGAAAATGCCCTTCTCCGGCGCAACGGAGAACGACGGCGTCTTTTCGCCATGGAAGGGGCAGAGGCCAAACAGATTGCTGCCCCGGCGCGTCAGCGCGACATATTGCCCGACGACGTCCTCGATGGGATTCCGGGCGTTGAGTTCATCCAGAAATGCCGGGGGAAAAGCCACGGCTCTGCCTCCTTTCAGCCACGCACCTGCCAGCCGGTCGGAATGAACAGCTCGTCATACTTGTACATGGCATATTTGTCCGTCATGCCCGCGATATAATCGCACACGACGCGCGGAAGCCCCTCGAACGTGAGCTGCGGCTGGAAATCCTGCGGCAGCGCCTCGGGATGGGCGATGTAATAGGTATAAAGCTCCTGCAGGATGCGGCGGGCCTTGGATTCCTCGCCCTTGGCGACCGGATTCTTGTAGACGCGCTCAAACATGAACTGGCGCAGGGCCTGCATGGTCTGCTCGATCTCGGGCGTCATGCCCAGCTCTCCCGTGCCGCGTGAGTGGAAGATCATATCCGTCACGAGCGTATTGATGCGCTCGCGGTGGGTCTCGCCGAGCACGTCGGAGATCTCGCGCGGAATGTCGTCATTCGTCAGGATCCCGGCGCGCATGGCGTCGTCGATGTCGTGGTTGATATAGGCGATCTGGTCGGATTTGCGGACGATCTGCCCCTCGAGCGTCTCCGGCATGCGGCTGTGGCTCGAATGGCCGAGGATGCCCATGCGAACCTCATAGGTCAGGTTCAGGCCCTGCCCGTCCTTCTCCAGCACGTCCACAACGCGCAGAGACTGCTCGTTATGGCGGAACGGCTCGCCCATGACCTCCGTCAGCGCAACCTCGCCCGCGTGGCCGAACGGCGTGTGACCGAGATCGTGGCCGAAGGCAATGGCCTCGGACAGGTCCTCGTTCAGACGCAGGGCGCGCGTGATGGTGCGCGCGATGCGCGCGACCTCCAGCGTGTGCGTCATACGCGTGCGGTAGTGATCGCCCTCCGGCTGCAGGAAGACCTGCGTCTTGTGCATAAGGCGGCGGAAGGACTTGCTGTGCAGAATGCGGTCGGAGTCCCGCTGATAGCAGGTCCGCACGTCGTTTTCCTGCGCCTCCTCCGGCCGCGGGCGGCCGCGCGTGGCATCGGAAAACTGCGCACGCTCACTGAGGCAAAGGTGCTCGGTCCATTCCAGTTCTTCCCGGATCGTCATCGGCATTTCCTCCCGTCTGTCGCTCGGCGCGTCCGCTCAGGGAAGCGGGAACGCGCGGTATTCCTGTTTTCCGATCAGCCCCTCGATCGTCCCGGCCGAAAGGTCGGTCACCCGCTCGAGGAAGCCCTGCGTCTGCTCCTCCGGCAGCAGCAGATCCAGCTCGACATCCGCGCCGAACTGCGTCTCGCGGATCATGCCGCCGAATGCGGCGACCTCGAGCCGGATGCGCTCATACCAGCTGTAGGGGCACGGCAGATAGACATTCGTCCAGATGCGCTTGATGGAGCGCCCTGCGGCATCCACGGCGATCTTGGCTCCGTGAGCATAGGCGCGCACAAGGCCGCCCGCGCCGAGCAGGATGCCGCCGAAATAGCGCGTCACAACGCACGTTACATTGTAAAGCTCCTCCCGCTGCAGCACCTGCAGCACCGGCATACCTGCCGTGCCGCCCGGCTCGCCGTCATCGGAAAAGCGCGTTGCGCCGTCGCGGATGATGTAGGCGTAGACATTGTGGGTCGCATCCCAGTACTGCTCGCGCATCTGCTTCAGCCGTGCGAGCGCCTCCTCCTCCGTCTCCGTCAGGAAGATGTGTCCGATGAAGCGGGAGCGGCGCTCGATGAACTGTGCCTCGCCGTCGCCGGTGGGGACGAGATATTCCTTCATGCCTCCGGCTCCTTTACAAAGCGCTTCAGGCGGCCGAACAGCTCCTCGCGGCAGACAGCCTCGACCTCGACGCCCTCCGGCAGGTAATCCACACGGAGCACCTGCGCCTGCTCGTGCAGCTGGGCCAGCGCGCCCGCGTCGGAATACGGCAGCAGGAACACGGCCCGGTGGAGCCGGCCCGTCAGCGTCTCCTCGATGCGCGTGAGCAGCTCGTCCATGCCGATGCCGCTGCGCGCACACATGGGGATGTTCTTCTCGCCGATGGGGAGATTCGAGACGTCGCCGACGAGGTCGGCCTTGTTATAGCAGCGCAGCACGGGCACGCCGGGCTTGGCCAGCTTTTCGATCAGCCGGTCAACAACCTCGATGTGCGCCTCACGGTGCGGGTCGGAAGCGTCGATGACATGCAGCAGCAGGTCCGCATACTGCAGCTCCTCCAGCGTAGCCTGAAAGGCCTCGATGAGATGATGCGGCAGCTTGGCGATGAAGCCGACGGTATCGGACAGCAGGATCTCCAGATGATCCGACACCTTCAGGCGGCGGGTCGTCGTGTCCAGCGTGTCAAACAGCCGGTCGTTGGCCGGGATGCCCGCGCCCGTAAGAGCGTTGAGCAGGGTGGACTTGTAGCCGACCAGCGCCACGACGGGAATGGAGTTCTTCACGCGGCGCTCACGCTGCGTGGCGCGCACGCGGCGCACCTCGTCCAGCTCCGCCTGCAGGCGGGTGATGCGCTCGCGGATGTGGCGGCGGTCCGTTTCGAGCTTCGTCTCGCCGGGGCCGCGCGTGCCGATGCCGCCGCCCAGGCGGGACATCGACGTGCCCATGCCGGAGAGCTTCGGCAGCAGGTACTGATACTGTGCCAGCTCGACCTGCAGGCGGCCCTCGGCCGTCTTGGCGCGCTGGGCAAAGATATCCAGGATCAGGGCGCTGCGATCCAGAACGGTCGCATCCGTCAGCTCCTCCAGCGCACGAATTTGTGACGGCGAGAGGTCGTTGTCAAATACAACGAGCGTCGCGCCCGTGCTCTCGAGCAGAGCGCGCACCTCCTGCGCCTTTCCCTCGCCGATGAAGCTGTGCGGGTCCGGCGTGTGGCGGTTCTGCAGCACCTTTGCCTCACAGATGCCGCCCGCCGTCTCGAGGAGAGCCTCCAGCTCGTCCAGCGACTCGTCCGTGGCATTCTCCTCCGGCCGGAAGCAGTCCGCGCTCAGGCCGACCAGGATGGCCTTCTCTGCTTTGACTCGATCATTCTGCTGCATGACTACCTCCAAAATTCTGACTGGGCTCCCCACAGCCGCCGCCCGGAGCGGCCGGCGGCAGGAGCTGCGTATTTTCCCGAAAAAAGTATGAAAAAAGTCCGCACCGATACGATGCAGACTTTTCGTTCATTCTTTACTTCAGGCCAAACTTCTTGTTAAAGCGGTCAACGCGTCCGCCGGTATCAACCAGCTTCTGCTTGCCGGTATAGAAAGGGTGGCACTTGGAGCAAATTTCGACCTTGATGTCCTTCTTCGTGGAACCGGTCTCAATGATCTCACCGCACGCGCATCGAATCGTCGTCTGTTCGTACTTCGGATGGATTCCTTCCTTCATTGCTTTCACCTCTTTCTCGTTTCGTAAAAGGGCATGATGCCCCTCTTATTTTCAATGCCCGACTATCTTACCACAGTTTCCGCAGAATTGCAAGCATTATTTTTGCTTTTTTTCTTGGAAAAACCGGTTTACGCCTGCGGCATTTCGGACGGATCGGCCGGAGTCAGGTGGATCGTGTTCGACCAGAAGCCCATGCGGATGGACGCCTTGACATAGGCGGCAGGGGCCTCCGGCGTCAGTGTGAACGTCAGGTCCTCGCAGCGGCGCGTCATGCCGCAGGTCATGTGCAGCGTGTGCGTCCCCATCGGGAGCGGAATGCGGATGCTCTCCTTGTTGGCCAGATGGCCGTAGGGCTGGCCGTCCAGATAAATGCCGTAGCCTGCCGCGATGCTGACCGGGGAGCCCATGCGGTAGATCTGCAGCATTCCCCAGCCGTTGTAGCGGATCGGTGTGCCGCATTTGGTGCAATTGCAGAAGCCTGCCGCGTTCATGACTTCGCCGCAGGACGGGCATTTGAGCCGAAGCATAATTGCCATTTTTCTCTCTCCTTTTCCGTGCGCCGTGCGCATCTGGAAATGATTGTATGGGAAATGCTGCCCGATGTCAATCCCTTTGCACATAGACGCGCATTTTCGGAGAAGGCTCCGCGGCCCCGTCCTCCCGGAACAGGCCGTAAAGCGCGCGGCAGCGCCGCTCCGTTTCCGCAAACGCGCAGTCCTGTGCGCGCTCTCCCGCATGCAGGAGCAAGAGCCCGCCCTGCACCGCCCGCAGGATGGCCCGGCCGTCCGCATCGAGCGCCAGCACGCGCACATAGGGCGCAGGCTCGGTCAGCTGCTGCTCCGTCAGGCCCAGAAAGCCGCACAGGAGCATCCGCATCAGCCGGGTGCGCGGATAGCGCTTCGATTTTGCGGCTGCGAGGATGCCCTCCAGCGACGCCTCCGTGCGGCAGGCATGCATCACCTTCTGCCACAGGCCCTCGGAGCCGTACGGCAGCGCGGCGAACTCGTCCTCCCCCATGGCCCGCAAACGCGCAAGCACGGCCCGTTCCCCCGCCGCCAGCCTATATCGCGGTGCAGCGGCCTGCACGGCCCGCGCAGCCTCCGGCATATAGTCAGTCCAGTCCGCCTGCCCGCGCAGAAAGCTAGCCGAAGGCGCATCCGCAGCGCCCCCGCCGTGATAATCCCCCGCGCGGTGCAGCACGATCGGCCGCATGGCAGACGCGCGCCGCAGCAGGGCCTTGCAGTATTCCACCGCAAGAATGGAATTGGGCCGCTCCAGCAGGGCCGCACCGGGCGCGCCAAGCCGTTCCAG
>ERZ773187.2709-NODE-2709-length-10596-cov-10.185182_pt1 | contig 10596 bp, 12 predicted proteins | sample MGYA00511242_ERZ773187 | MGnify/ENA primary metagenome ERZ773187 (study PRJEB29015, sample SAMEA2737744) | human gut metagenome | biome: human gut; feature: human-associated habitat; material: faeces | place: China | collected 2012 ... | reverse complement strand
CAGATACATTTTCAAAACGGAACAGCGTTATGAGTGCAATCGCGCCTGGAATGATCCTCCTCGCCTACCTTTGCGGCTCAATTTCCAGCGCCATTCTGGTCTGCCGTCTTGCCGGGCTTCCCGATCCACGTGAGAGTGGCTCCGGAAATCCGGGGGCGACCAATGTACTACGAATTGGCGGCAAAGGAGCAGCCGTAGCGGTGTTGATTTTCGACGTCCTGAAAGGCATGTTGCCCGTCTGGGGCGCATACGCATTGGGCGTGACGCCGTTCTGGCTGGGACTGATTGCTATTGCCGCCTGTCTGGGCCATATCTGGCCTATCTTCTTCGGTTTTAAAGGCGGCAAAGGCGTGGCCACCGCCTTCGGGGCGATTGCCCCTATCGGCTGGGATCTTACCGGCGTCATGGCGGGCACCTGGCTGCTGAGCGTATTGCTGAGCGGTTACTCTTCACTGGGTGCGATTGTCAGCGCACTGATTGCGCCCTTCTACGTCTGGTGGTTTAAACCCCAGTTTACCTTCCCGGTTTCGATGCTCTCCTGCCTTATCCTGCTGCGCCATCACGATAATATTCAGCGCTTGTGGCGTCGTCAGGAGACCAAAATCTGGACCAAATTCAAACGAAAAAAGAGAGAGCCTGAGTAATTTCTCTCTCCTCTTTTTGCCCGGCGACGCGCTGCGTAAACGGGCCTGGCGGGTCACGCTCTCTTCAGGTTATTTCTTATAACCAAATGTGATATTTATCACTTTCTGCCTGTGGTAACTCTAAGAGACACACCACAACGACACAAAAAGAAAAATGGCAGACATTTCAGACACAACTCCGCTTTCAACGGCAGGACATGCCCCGGATGGTGACATCAGGTGGGTTCGTAGCGCGGCAGACGTTTCACGTCTGGTCAACGCGGGATCACAAGGCAGAGCTAACGCCCGTATCGTGGTCGGCATCGCACTGGGTGGCATTTTCCTCGATGCGTACGATCTGGGTGCGCTGGCGTTTGGCATCAAAGATATCACCCGCGAATTCAATCTCACTCCGGCCGGTACCGGGATGGTGGCATCGGCCATCACCTTTGGCGCCATTGTCGGGGCGCTCCTCGGGGGTTATCTCACTGATAAAATCGGGCGCTACCGCGTCTTTATGGCCGACATGGTCTTCTTTGTGGTCGCAGCCATCGCCTGCGCCCTCGCCCCCAATGAATACGTGCTGGCAGGGGCCCGCTTTGTGATGGGCCTGGGGGTGGGGATCGATCTCCCCGTCGCGATGGCGTTTCTCAGCGAGTTCGCCAGGCTTAAAGGTCCGGGCAACAAAGCGTCCAGCGTGGCGATGTGGTGCCCTACCTGGTACGCCGCAATCAGTATTTCGTATCTGCTGGTGCTCTTCTTCTATGCCGTACTGCCCGAAAGCCATAGCGACTGGCTCTGGCGCTTAATCCTCGGCTTTGGCGCGGTGCCTGCGCTGGTAATTATTGCGATTCGTAGCCGCTATATGAGCGAATCCCCGGTCTGGGCGGCGAACCAGGGCAAGCTGAAAGAGGCCGCGTCTATCCTGCGGCAGTCGTATAACATTAACGCCCATGTGCCACAGGAGGTGCTTAACCAGCCGGCCCCGGTGGTGAACAAGGCCAAATGGTCAAACTACCTGAACCTGTTCCGCGGTCGCTATTTACGGCGTACCACCCTGGCGACGCTGCTCTCCGTGGTCTCCTCTTTTGCCTACAACGCCGTCGCCTTCGGTCTGCCGGTGATCATCTCCAGCTTCTTTGTGCAGTCGATGCTAACAACGATTCTGATCTCGCTGGCGCTCAACCTGCTGTTTGCCTTTGTGGGCGGGCTGCTGGCGGTACGTTATGTACCGCGCTTCGGCGCATGGCGGATGTCGCTGGCGGGCTACGCTTGCCAGCTTGTCGCCTTGCTCGGACTGGCGTTGATTGGTCGACCGGATGGTGCCGCTGAAGGGGTGACAGCCGTGGCGATGCTGGCGCTGTTCCTGTTCGGCCAGGGGTTTGGCCCCGGCGCGCATACCATGACCTTTGCCTCGCTGAGCTATCCGACCTCACTGCGCGGCGTAGGTGTTGGGCTCAATCAGACTCTGATGCGCAGCAGTTCGACGTTATCGCTGTTTATGTTCCCGCTGCTGGTGGCTTCGCTGGATACCGCCGTCTTCTGGGTGATTGCCCTGGCGCCATTTATTGGTCTGGCGTCGCTGCTGGCGATCCGCTGGGAGCCCTCCGGGTACGATGTGGACGCCGAAGATTACCGCTAAGGGTAAGGCAATGGCGGGGGCGCAACGTCCCCGCCATCACGGGCTATAAATCCTCCAGCAGATTTCTGGCGAGCTGTCTCAACGTCGCCAACTCCTCATCGTTCATACGCATGCTACAGCGCATCTGGTCCGGCAAGCCCATAATTTGCGCTTTCAGCGCATCCGCTTTTTCGGTTAGCACGACGTTTTTCATTCGTTCATCTCCCACCACCGCAACGCGTTTCAAAAAGCCTTTCGCTTCAAGCTTTTGTACCAGCGGGGTCAGGGTACCCGAATCAAATAACGTCTTTTCACTGAGGTCACGCAGCGGAATATTATCCTGCTCAAAGAGGGCCATCAGCACCACGAACTGCGGATAGGTGAGATCCAGTTCATTGAGTAAGGGCCGGTACTGGCGGATCAGGGCGTTGGTTACCGAGTACAACGAAAAACAGAGCAAGCCATCTAACGTTTTGTTTTCTTTCATTTTTAACTCCCATCACACAAATCTTTCTAAAAAAAGTATAAATAATGTTTGACTAAAAGTATCTTGCGCGCAAGTATTACAACACAAACTAAATAGCGCACTACTTAGTTAGCGACAAACAACCTTAACGACACATCCAGAGGCTTCACCATGAAAACATTATCCGCAATCCTGGTTTCTTCCGTCTTCGCATCCGCTGTGGCCTCCGCGCAGCTTGTTAATACTCCGGCCCCCACTGCTGGTGTGCAGGCGTTTCTGAACGTCCTGAATAGCGGTAACGGTAAGCCGATGGAGCAAATGACCCCGCAGGAAGCACGCCAGGTACTGATTGGCGCCCAGCAGGGGGCAAAACTGCCACCGGCGCAGGTTTCGCAGAAAACCATCCAGGCCAACGGGCAGGCGATCAAACTGACCATCGTTAAGCCTGAAGGTGCGACCGGCACGCTGCCGGTGTTTATGTTCTTCCATGGCGGCGGCTGGGTACTGGGTGATTACCCAACCCACGAACGTTTGATCCGCGATCTGGTGCGGGCATCCGGTGCGGCTGCGGTCTATGTGGATTACACCCCGTCACCGGAGGCGCACTTCCCGGTGGCCATCAATCAGGCCTATGAAGCGACAAAATGGGTAGCAGAGCACGGTCAGGAAATTGGTGTGGATGGCAGCCGTCTGGGTCTGGTCGGTAATAGCGTGGGTGGCAACATGGTGGCCTCCGTAGCGCTGCAGGCAAAACAGTTTAAAGGGCCGAAAATCCGCTATAACGTAATGCTGTGGCCGGTTACCGATGCAAACTTCGATACCGCCTCTTATAACCAGTTTGAGAACGGCTATTTCCTGTCAAAAAACATGATGAAATGGTTCTGGGATAACTACACCACGAACGCGGCTGACCGTAATTCGATTCTCGCTTCGCCGCTGCGTGCCAGCACTGAACAGCTGAAAGGCTTCCCGCAAACCCTGATTCAGACCGCGGAGCTGGATGTGCTGCGCGACGAGGGTGAAGCGTTTGGCCGTAAACTCGATGCCGCAGGCGTGCCGGTCACCGTTACCCGCTACAACGGTATGATCCATGACTATGGCCTGCTGAATCCGCTGAGCGAAGAGCCAACGGTGAAAGTTGCCTTGCAGCAGGCGGGCGCAGCGCTGCATGAACATCTGAAATAAGCCATAACACGCGTTTGAGAGCACGGCCCCGGCCGTGCTTTTTCTTTTTCATCCCCCGCTATCCATAAGCGACTCATATGACAGGGTTCATTTGCGCCAGGGCATACTGACCTGGAACCCGACGATGAGCAGATGGACGAACCATGTTAGCAACCCAGGTGGCTGATAATACGTATAAAGGCTGGCGCGCCTCGCTGGCTTTAGCGTTTCGTCATACGCCGGAAAAAACCCTCCTCTACTCTGCCCGTCACGTCGGTCCCCTTACCGTTCAGCGCCCCTTTTATCCGGAAGACAACACCTGCCATCTCTACCTGCTGCACCCGCCTGGCGGGATTGTCGGAGGCGATGAACTGGATATTTCTATTCGACTGGATGCCAATAGCCATGCGCTGATCACCATGCCGGGCGCCAGTAAGTTCTACCGCAGCAGCGGGCCGCAGGCGCGGCTGACTCAGCACTTCTGGCTGGACGAAGACGCCACGCTTGAGTGGCTACCCCAGGACACGATTTTCTTCCCCGGCGCCAACGCCGCGCTGCGCTCGGTATTCCATCTGCATGCCACCAGCACGCTGCTGGCGTGGGAGCTTTACTGCCTGGGCCGCCCGGTCATTGATGAAACCTTTAGCCACGGCACGCTCGAGAGTCGACTGGAAGTATGGCGCGATGGCGAACCGCTGTTAATTGAACGCCAGCACCTGGCCGACGGCGACCTCTCGCCGGTGGCGGGCCATCCGTGGCTCGGCACGCTGCTTTTCTATCCGGCAAATGAGAGCCACCTGGAGGAAACGCGAAGCCTGCTGGCAGAGCTGAACCATTTTGCCGGCGCCACCCTCACGGATGGTCTGCTGTCGGTGCGTTTTCTCTCGCACGATAACCTGATTTGCCAGCGGGTGATGCGCGATATCTGGCAGCATCTGCGCCCGCACTTAACCGCCAAAGCGCCCCATTTACCCCGGATCTGGCAGACCTGAGAGAGCCCCTATGGAACTGACCCCCAGAGAAAAAGACAAACTGTTGTTATTCACCGCCGCGCTTGTGGCAGAGCGCCGTCTCGCCCGCGGCGTCAAACTCAACTATCCGGAATCGGTCGCGCTGATTAGCGCCTTCATTATGGAAGGCGCGCGCGACGGGCAGACCGTGGCGGAGCTGATGGAGGCCGGACGTCATGTCCTCACCCGCTCGCAGGTGATGGAAGGGGTACCGGAGATGATCCCGGATATTCAGGTGGAGGCGACCTTCCCGGACGGCTCCAAGCTGGTCACCGTTCACAACCCCATCGTCTAAGGAGCGCGCAATGATCCCAGGCGAGTATCAGATCAAACCAGGGCAGATCGCCCTCAACGTGGCCCGCGAGACCCAACGTGTGGTGGTCGAAAACCATGGCGATCGCCCTATTCAGGTGGGATCGCACTACCACTTTTACGAGGTCAACCCGGCGTTAAAATTCGATCGTGAGGCCACGAGAGGCTACCGCCTGGATATCCCGGCTGGCACCGCCGTGCGCTTCGAACCCGGCCAGAAGCGCGAAGTGACGCTGGTCCAGGTGGCGGGTGCGCAGCGTATTTTTGGCTTTCGCGGCGAGGTGATGGGCGAGGTGAAGCATGGCTGAGATTTCGCGTCAGGCCTACGCCGACATGTTTGGCCCCACCACCGGCGACAAGGTACGGCTGGCGGACACCGGGCTGTGGATCGAGGTGGAAAAAGATCTCACCGTGTACGGCGAAGAGGTGAAATTTGGCGGCGGGAAAGTGATCCGCGACGGCATGGGCCAGGGGCAGATGACCGCGCAAGATTGTGTGGATCTGGTTCTGACCAACGCGCTGATCGTCGATCACTGGGGGATCGTGAAAGCCGATATCGGTGTCAAAGATGGCCGGATCTTCGCCGTGGGCAAAGCCGGTAACCCGGATATTCAACCCGGCGTGACCATCCCCATCGGCGCCGCGACGGAGGTAATCGCCGCCGAAGGGAAGATCGTGACCGCTGGCGGGATCGACACCCACATTCACTGGATCTGCCCGCAGCAGGCGGAAGAGGCGCTGGTCTCCGGCGTCACCACCATGATCGGCGGCGGCACCGGCCCGGCAGCGGGCACAAACGCCACCACCTGTACACCGGGCCCTTGGTATATCGCCCGCATGCTGCAGGCGGCCGATACATTGCCGGTCAATATTGGCCTGCTGGGCAAAGGTAACGGCTCTAACCCCGACGCGCTGCGCGAGCAGATTGCAGCGGGTGCCATCGGGCTGAAGATCCACGAAGACTGGGGGGCGACGCCGGCGGCCATCAACTGTTCGCTGGAGGTGGCCGAAGAGATGGATATACAGGTGGCGCTGCACAGCGACACGCTGAACGAATCCGGCTTTGTAGAAGATACCCTGGCAGCGATTGGCGGGCGTACCATTCACACCTTCCACACCGAAGGGGCGGGCGGCGGTCACGCGCCGGATATCATTACCGCCTGCGCGCATCCGAACATTCTCCCCTCCTCCACCAACCCGACGCTGCCCTATACGGTGAATACCATCGATGAGCATCTCGACATGCTGATGGTGTGCCACCACCTTGACCCGGACATCGCCGAGGACGTGGCTTTTGCCGAATCGCGCATCCGCCGGGAGACCATCGCCGCCGAAGATGTGCTGCATGATATCGGCGCCTTCTCGCTCACCTCGTCCGACTCGCAGGCGATGGGCCGCGTGGGCGAAGTGATTATCCGCACCTGGCAGGTCGCCCACCGGATGAAGGTACAGCGCGGCGCGCTGCCGGAAGAGAGCGGTGATAACGATAACTTCCGCGTGAAGCGCTACGTCGCCAAATACACCATTAATCCGGCGCTGACCCATGGTATCGCCCACGAAGTCGGCTCCATCGAAGCGGGCAAACTGGCGGATCTGGTGGTCTGGTCTCCGGCATTCTTTGGCGTAAAACCCGCGACCATTGTGAAAGGCGGGATGATCGCCTGCGCCCCGATGGGCGATATCAACGCCTCTATCCCTACGCCGCAACCCGTGCACTACCGCCCGATGTTCGGCGCGCTGGGGGCCGCCCGTCACGCCACCCGCCTGACCTTTATTTCGCAGGCGGCAGAGGCTCAGGGCATTGCCCGGCAGCTGAACCTGCAAAGCGCCACCGCCGTGGTGCGGGGCTGTCGCAGCGTGAAGAAGGCCGACATGATCCACAACGGCCTGCAACCCAACATCACCGTCGATGCGCAAACTTACGAGGTGCGCGTGGACGATGAGCTGATAACCAGCGAACCGGCAGAGATCCTGCCGATGGCGCAACGCTATTTCCTGTTCTGAGGAGCCAAGATGATCACCTTAACCCAACGCCTTGATCACGCCCATCGCGTCACCACCAGCGTGACGCTGCCGATTGATATCCGCGTCAAAAGCCGCGCCCGCGTCACGTTGAACGATGGTCGCGAAGCGGGGCTCATGTTGCCGCGCGGCCTGCTGCTTCGCGGCGGCGACATGCTGGCAACGGAAGACGGCAGCGAAATTATTGAAGTGATTGCCGCCCCGGAGTCCGTTTCGGTGGTGCGTTGCGCCGATCCTTTCCTGCTTGCCCGCGCCTGCTATCACCTGGGCAACCGCCACGTGCCGCTGCAAATCATGCCCGGCGAGCTGCGCTATCACCACGATCATGTCCTCGACGACATGGTGCGGCTGCTCGGCCTTGAGGTGACGTTTGCCACGCTGCCGTTTGAACCGGAAGCCGGGGCGTATGCCAGCGATGCTCACAGCCATAGCCACTCTCACGCTCATTCACATTAAGGATCTGTCATGCGTACGTACCTTCCTCTGTTATTGCTGGCCTTTTCCCTTCCCGCCCTCGCCCATCCGGGGCACGGCGCGGATAGCTTTCAGGCGGGCTTTTTCCATCCGCTGACCGGTCTCGATCACCTGCTGATGCTGACCGGTGCTGGCGTCCTCTCTGCCCTGAGCGGCCGTAAGCTGCTGATGCCGCTCGCCACCCTCGGCATGATGCTCACCGGTGCCATTGCGGGCAGCCTGTTCGGTGGCTTTAGCGGGATGGAGACGCTGATCGTCGCCTCGCTGGCGGTATGCGGCGTGATGATGTTTAAAACAGAGAACCGACTGCTGCTGGCGGTGCCTGCGCTGGCTATGTTCCACGGCTGGGCGCACGGTGTAGAGATGGCGGGCCACAGCTTCTGGCTCTTTACCTCTGGCTTTATGCTCGCCAGCGCGGCGGTGCTGTGCCTGAGCTTCGGCGCAGGCCTGCTGCTGCGCCGTCATGACGGGATCCGTAAAACGCTGGGCGGCGGACTTATCGCCTCTGCGCTGCTGGCGCTGATGAGCTGATGGAGAACGCCCGCCAGCGGCTGCGGCTGATGCAGCTCTCCAGCAGTAGTCTGCCGGTGGGGTCGTTTACCTGGTCCCAGGGGCTGGAGTGGGCGGCCGAAGCGGGCTGGGTGACGACCGTCGACGCATTCCGCCGCTGGCAGATACAGCAGATGGAGCAGAGCTTTTTCTGCACCGATTTACCGCTGTTTATCCGCCTCTGCCACGCCTGCGAGCGGCACGATATCGCCCAGGCAAAACGGTGGACGGCGTACCTGCTGGCCTGCCGCGAAACGCGTGAACTGCGCGAAGAGGAGCGCAATCGCGGTGCCGCCTTCACCCGGCTTATCAAGAGCTGGGAGCCGGACTGCCCGCCTGACTGGCAACCGCTGTTTATGCAAAGCCAGCTTTGCGGCATGGCATGGCTGGGCGTTCGCTGGGCGATCCCTCCTCGCGAGCTGGCCCTGAGCCTGGGTTACAGCTGGATTGAGAGCGCGGTGATGGCGGGCGTCAAGCTGGTGCCATTCGGGCAACAGGCGGCGCAACAGCTAATTATCGAACTGAGCGATCGCTTCGCGGCGGGATTTGAACAGGCTTTACTGCGCCATGATGATGAACTGGGTGCCGCGACGCCCCTGTCGGCCATCGCCTCGGCGTGTCATGAAACACAATATTCACGGTTATTCCGTTCCTGAGGATTGTCTATGTCAGATTACAAACATCCCCTGCGCGTGGGCGTGGGTGGCCCGGTGGGGTCGGGTAAAACCGCCCTGCTCGAAGCGCTGTGTAAAGCCATGCGCGACACGTATCACCTGGCGGTGGTCACTAACGATATCTACACCAAAGAAGATCAGCGCATCCTGACCGAAGCCGGCGCGCTGGAGCCTGAGCGCATCGTAGGCGTAGAGACCGGCGGCTGTCCGCATACCGCCATCCGTGAAGATGCCTCGATGAACCTGGCGGCGGTAGAAGCGTTGAGCGAGAAGTTCGGCAACCTGGACGTGATTTTCGTCGAAAGCGGCGGCGATAACCTGAGCGCCACCTTCAGCCCGGAACTGGCCGATCTGACCATTTACGTCATCGACGTGGCCGAAGGGGAAAAAATCCCCCGTAAAGGCGGGCCGGGGATCACCAAATCCGATTTTCTGGTCATCAATAAAACCGATCTGGCGCCCTATGTCGGGGCCTCACTGGAGGTGATGGAGCGCGATACCAACCGCATGCGCGGCGAGCGTCCGTGGACCTTCACCAACCTGAAAGCCGGCGACGGCCTGGCAACGATTATTGCGTTTCTGGAAGAGAAAGGGATGTTGCGGGTGTAGTAACGCGGGATGGGGATATTTCCCTCTCCCCGCGGGGAGAGGGAGAGGCGTTACGCCGCAGGCAGCTCTGCCAGCGGCCAGCGTGGACGCACAGAGACGGCTAAATCTGCCGTCGCGCCCGCTTTCAGACGCACCAGGCCGGCGTAAGCGATCATCGCCCCGTTATCGGTACAAAACTCGGGGCGAGCGTAGAACACTTCGCCACGACGTTTCTGCATCATCTCTGCCAGCTTCGCGCGCAGCGTGCGGTTGGCGCTTACGCCCCCCGCCATCACCAGACGTTTAAAACCGGTCTGATCCAGAGCGCGTTTGCACTTGATCATCAGAGTATCCACCACCGCATCTTCAAACGCACGGGCAATGTCCGCCCGGGTTTGATCGTCGTTGCCGTTGTTACGAATGGTGTTGGCAGCAAAGGTCTTCAGACCGGAGAAGCTGAAATCCAGGCCCGGACGGTCGGTCATCGGACGGGGGAAGACAAAGCGCCCTTCCGTTCCCTGCGAGGCGAGTTTAGAGAGCATCGGCCCCCCCGGATAGTCGAGCCCCAGCAGCTTGGCGGTTTTATCGAAGGCTTCACCGGCCGCATCGTCAATGGATTCGCCCAGCAGGGCATACTCACCAATGCCCGTAACGCTAATCAGCTGGGTATGCCCGCCGGAGACCAGCAGCGCCACGAAGGGGAATTCCGGCGGGTTATCTTCCAGCATTGGCGCCAGCAGATGACCTTCCATATGGTGAACAGGAATGGCAGGCACGTCCCAGGCGAACGCCAGCGCGCGTCCAACGGTGGCACCGACCAGCAGCGCACCCACCAGGCCAGGCCCTGCGGTGTAACCGACGGCGTCGATCTCTTTCGCCGTTAAGCCGGCCTCTTTCAGCGCCGCCTGGATCAGGGGCACCGTTTTGCGCACATGGTCGCGGGAGGCCAGTTCAGGTACCACACCGCCGTAGTCAGCGTGTAATTTCACCTGACTATACAGTTGGTTGGCAAGCAGCCCTTTTTCGTCGTCGTAAATGGCGATGCCGGTTTCATCGCAGGATGTTTCAATACCCAGTACACGCATGACTTGTT
>ERZ773187.2701-NODE-2701-length-10613-cov-9.709888_pt1 | contig 10613 bp, 10 predicted proteins | sample MGYA00511242_ERZ773187 | MGnify/ENA primary metagenome ERZ773187 (study PRJEB29015, sample SAMEA2737744) | human gut metagenome | biome: human gut; feature: human-associated habitat; material: faeces | place: China | collected 2012 ... | reverse complement strand
CAAAGACGATCTGCTGAATGCCCTCTATCTGCACCTGAAGCAGGATCTCTGCCAGTCGATGCTGGCGAACCTTGATCGCACCATCACGCTGCCAAAAGAATATACGCGTAATATCTGGAACAGCTACGTTGAATGGGGTATCCGCAATCCGGTCTCCCACGCGGCCATTCGCCAGCTGGGCGTCAGCGAGAAAATCAACAATGAGACCGAACAGGCCGTAAAAGAGATGTTCCCTGAGCTGCATGAGCTTTGCCGCCGCTCTATCCGCCAGGTCTTTATGTCCGACGAGTTCCGCACCTTTGGCGATGCCATTTTCTTATCCCTGGCCGAGACCACGATGGAATTTGCCACCCGCGATCCCTCTCGCGCCGTGGAATTTAAATCGCTGGGCTTTGAGGTAATGTGGCGCGGCCTCGCCTCGGAGGAGGACAATGGATAGTCGTACCTTGCAGGAGCAGGCCAAAAAAGTGGCGCTGGAGCTCCCCTTTACGGAACATTGCTGGCCGTTTGGCCCGGAGTATGATGTTTTTAAGGTGGGCGGGAAAATATTTATGCTGATGGGCGTGGCGCGCGGGCGGGCGCACGTGAGCCTGAAAGCCGATCCAGAAAAATCCCTGCTCAACCAGGCTATCTACCGCAGCCTGGAGCCGGGGTATCACCTGAATAAAAAACACTGGATCTCCCTCTATGCCGGCGATGATATTACCCCTGAGCTGGTTACCGATCTGGTGCTGGACTCCTGGCATCTGGTCGTGGATAAACTGCCCAAACGTGACCAGAAGCGTATTCGCCCGCAGTGATTGTTCGCCTCAGGCGAACAGTTTAAGCGCATTTAACGCACTTATCATTTCACGTTTCCCCTGGTAATCTGCTCAGCTTACGCCTCGCTGAGGGGCGGATCTTATTCACCAGGAGCTGTTATGGATATTATTTCTGTTGCTTTGAAACGCCACTCCACCAAAGCCTTTGACCCGAGCAAAACCCTGACCGACGAGCAGGTAGAGAAGGTGAAAACCTTGCTGCAGTACAGCCCGTCAAGCACCAATTCCCAGCCGTGGCACTTTATCGTTGCCCGTACGCCAGAGGGCAAAGCCCGCGTGGCAAAATCGGCTGCGGGCGGTTTTGTTTTTAACGAACGCAAAATGCTGGACGCGTCGCTGGTGGTGGTGTTCTGCGCCAAAACCGCGATGGACGACGCCTGGCTGGAGCGCGTAGTAAACCAGGAAGAGGCCGATGGCCGCTTCGCCACCCCAGAGGCCAAAGCCGCCAACCATAAAGGCCGCACCTTCTTTGCCGATATGCACCGCAAAGATCTAAAAGATGACAACCACTGGATGGAGAAACAAGTCTACCTGAACGTGGGTAACTTCCTGCTGGGCGTGGCGGCGCTCGGACTGGACGCTGTGCCAATCGAAGGCTTTGATGCCGCGGTACTGGACGAAGAGTTTGGCCTGAAAGCGCAGGGCTTCACCAGCGTCGTGGTGGTGCCGGTGGGCTATCACAGCGTGGAAGATTTCAACGCCTCCCTGCCGAAATCTCGCCTGCCGTTAAGCACTATCGTGACCGAGTGCTAAAAGCAAACGGGCCGCTCTCTGCGGCCCGTTACAATTTTACCTTACTGATCACCAGCCTGCGATGTGGGTGCACATTCTTATCGTCACCCCATGCAAAGGTAATCCACCGCGCTTCCAGCTCAGCGTAAGATGCTACGGGCGTTAATTCCCACGCCTCACCGACTGTGCCGTCTGCTACGCTAATCTGATACTGCATGCTGTACGCCCAGTCGATCATCCGCAACCAAAAACGCTGGCCATCGCCGGTCTGTTCGCTGTCTGATACCACAATATCGTACTCATTTAAGAGCCACTGGAAAAAAAGCTGCGGAAACCCGCTAATGACAGGCTGATGAACCGTACGCGGGGTACGCCAGACCATAACCTGAGTGGCTGCCCCGTGGGGAAAAGTGATCTCATTTTGAAATTGCAACTTAACGGCATAGGCCGTATAGGGCTGCCCCTCATCCGTTGTCACTATCCGGTATTCGTCCCCATAAAGGGATTTTAAGAGGCGATAGCCGACAGGCAGGACAAAACCCGGCAGCGCGAAGGCTGCGGTACCGCGGGCCAGAAAGGCTTCCGTATGTTCGATATTACGGGCGATAAGCCCCAGCTTCTGGCTGAATTCAGCAGATTCAATCATCAGTGGCGACATGGGGGTTGTTGCTCATTTCGTCATTATAGGCCACTTTACTTTCCATCGAAATGACGGAAGTTCAGTGAGTTATTTTGTTAACGCAATGAACAATACGCAATTTTTACCGCGCCACCTCAACTCGCATTGATTCCCGGAAAGCGACTCGCAAAAAATTAGTTACCGGGTTCGGTGGCGTGCCAAATCCTCTCCGCATAACGCCCCAGCATCGCCAACGACACCGCCAGAATCAGGAAGAACAGCACCTTGTGCATGCCGTCCCAGAAGTATTCGAAATAGCGGGTGTAGAGGTTAATCGCGAGGAAGGTCAGGCCGAATCCGCGTAGCATGCCGTCGTCGGTTTTCAGACTGATGTAAATAGCCACCACCGCGGCCACGGCAAAGAGTAACGCCCAGGGGAGTAACGCCGCGCGTGTCACGCCATACCAGTTATCGATATCGTAATTACCGAAAATCGACATGATCCACAGCGCGACGAAGAGATAGGTCAGCCCCATCGCCTTACTGGTGGTGTAGAGATGACGCTGGATAAGGGGCTTACGCAGCAGCCAGCAGAGCGCCAGTAATGCCCCACCGAAGAAGATAAACCGCACCGGGTAGTTCATGCCCAGCCAGTAAGCTCCCCAGCCGGATACATACCCCGTCTCGGCGCCAAACCAGTTACCCAGCGACAGCAAAAAGAAGAGCCACACCAGCCCGGAACGCCCGAAAAAGCCCACCAGCCCATAGACCGCACACCCCACCAGGAAGAGGGGGGCAAGATGCCCGCTGCCGTTATCCAGCCGTTCGCCCAGTTGCCAGAGAGCGATTGCCGTAAAAAGCACGCCCAGAAAGAGCAGACCTTCAGTGGTGTAGTGCCACTGGATTTCGTGTCGCTGGCGGGCAAACCCCCACAGGTAAAACCCTACCGCCAGCGCGGCCGGGAGGCCGATGCGGGCCAACGAGGAGAAAGAGAGAAAATCGATTATCCAGGCCATCAGTTCGCTGTCGGCAAACAGGCTGCCGAGGGCGATAATTGCGCAGGCCAGCGCCGTCCAGATGGCGTAGCGGCTCAACCGCTGCCAGTCCAGCACGGTACGTTTTAAGGTTGCAGCCAGCCGCTGATGATCGCTGGCGCTGAGCGCCCCTTCCTGCTCCCACTGGGCCAGCGCCCGGCGTAGCAGACGCTCTTGTTTACGCGTTACCTGCATGTTCAATCCCTGAAGCCGATAGAGTTAATTGAGTATAACAGCCTGTTGAGCCAGCCACGTTAGTGCATGCTCACCCTGCTCATCCACCGGCAGATAGACCAGCAGCCGGGATCCGTTGCGCGGCGCTGAGTACCAGTACATCTGCTGCAGATGAAAATCACCCAGTTCCGGATGGGAAAACAGCTTCAACTGGTTTTCTACGCCACGCACGTCGTAGCGCTGGTGCCACAAGGCTTCGAACTCCGCCGAGACCGCAAAAAAGCGCGCCAGCTGAGCTTCCCAGGCGGGATCGCCGCGATGCTCGGCCATCGCCGCGCGGAAATAAGAGACAAAAATCGCCAGCACGTCATCACGCCTGCCGAGGCGGGCCTGCCATGTGGGATGGGTCAGGTAGAGGTAAATACAGTTGCGATCCTCCGGCGGGATAGTATTGAAATCCACCCCCATCAGATGCCCAAAACTGTCGTTCCAGGCCACGATGTCAAAGTTCGGTTTCTGGATGCTGGCCGGTTTCGGCATCAGGGTGTCCAGCAGGCGTCTCGTGCCCTCGCTTATCCCCTCGCACGGCAGCGTTTGCGGCGCTTCTCCCGGCGGCAGCCCGGCCAGCACAAACAGATGACGCGTCTCGGTAGGGGTACATTGTAGCGCCTTTGCCACCGCCGCCATCACCACGCCTGAGGGGTTGACATCCCTGCCCTGCTCCAGCCAGGTGTACCAGGTCACGCCCACATCTGCCAGCATCGCCACCTCTTCCCGGCGCAGCCCTGGGGTACGCCGGCGGCCACTGCGCGGCAGCCCCAGCCGCTGCGGATCAAGGCTTTCGCGGCGGGAACGTAAAAACGCGCCGAGCTGTTTACGGTTCTCTTCCTGTAACGAAGGAAGGGGGTCTGCTATCAACGCCATACATCACTCCTGCGTGGTAGTGCCAGTACCAGTATAAGCAGGAACTGGTACCCGTTTATCAGATCGTTGATGCTACGTCCCTCAGCTGTTACATGCAATGGAGTTACCATGAAAACCTCTGCCGTTTCACCGGGGCGCGCCGGCCTCATTTTACTGCTCACCGGCCAGATGTTGCCGCTGATTGACACCTCGATCACGAACGTCGCGCTGGACTCCATCACGCATTCGCTGCACGCCAGCGCGACCGAACTGGAGTTAATCGTCGCCCTGTATGGGGTCGCTTTCGCCGTCTGCCTGGCGCTCGGTAGCAAACTGGGGGATAACCTTGGTCGCCGTCGTCTGTTTATGACCGGGGTGGCGATATTCGGCCTGGCTTCACTGCTATGCGGTATGGCAGGCAGCGTGTCGCAACTGCTGGCCGCCCGGGTGGTGCAGGGCGCTGGCGCGGCGCTGATCATGCCGCAGATCCTGGCCACCCTGCACGTCACGCTAAAAGGCAGCGCCCATGCGAAGGCCATTAGCCTGTTTGGCGGCATAGGGGGGATTGCTTTTATTGTCGGCCAGATGGGTGGCGGCTGGCTGGTGTCGGCAGATATTGCCGGGCTGGGCTGGCGTAATGCCTTCTTTATTAACGTGCCCATCTGCCTGCTGGTGCTGACATTAAGCCGTCAGTACATTCCGGAGACGCATCGTGATACCCCGTCGCGCATCGACTGGCAAGGGACGGCGTTGCTGGCCGCGATCCTCTGTTGCCTGCTGTTCCCGATGGCGCTCGGCCCTCAGTGGCACTGGGCATGGCCGCTTAAGGCCGCGCTTATCGCCATCATCCCGCTGGCGGGGCTGATGATTATCAGCGCCCGAAAAAAAGAGCGTGAGCAGGCACATCCGCTTATTCCCCCGCGCCTGATGCAGCTTCACAGTATCCGTTTTGGCGTACTGATTGCGATGCTGTTTTTCAGCGTCTGGTCCGGATTTATGTTCTGCATGGCGCTGACCATGCAGACCGGGCTGGGGATGGCGCCCTGGCAGTCGGGCAACAGCTTTATCGCCCTCGGGGTGACCTATTTTGTCTCGGCGTGGTTTGCCCCGCGCCTGATCGCCCGCTACAGCACAAGCACCATTCTGCTGATGGGGCTGGGGATTCAGATGGTCGGCCTGCTGGCCCTGATCGCGACCTTCCGTTACTGGGGGCTGCACAATACCGCCCTGACGCTGGCCCCCGCCACCGGGCTGGTGGGCTACGGCCAGGCGCTGATTGTGAACAGCTTTTATCGCATGGGGATGCGTGATATCGGACCGGACGACGCCGGCGCGGCCAGCGCCATTCTTAGCACCTTGCAACAGGCCGCGCTGGGGCTGGGGCCCGCTATATTTGGCGCGATCTTGTTGCACGCGCTGCAGACGCACGGGGGCGATTATGCCAGGGCGATTAACGTCTTCCTGCTGGTGGAAACGGCCATGATGGGGATACTTGCCGCGGCCACGCTCCGCCTGCGCCATCGCCTGAGTGCGGCAGTCCCGGCGGGCTGCACCGCCGTGAAATAACCCTGTCCTGCATAACGTCGCGGTTTGCATAATAAATTCGCAGCCGTCATCATGTAGCCGCATCAATACAGGAGACGTTATGCAGGAATTCATTGCTCAGGTCGAAGAGTTAGGCATTGAAATTAATCACACCACCTCGCTGGTGATTATTTTTGGCATTATTTTTCTTACCGCCCTCATTATTCATCTTATTTTACACAAGCTGGTGCTGCGCATTTTCGAAAAACGGGCGCAGGCCAGCAGCCATTTATGGCTGCAGATTATTACCCAGAATAAATTATTTCACCGCTTAGCCTTTACCCTGCAGGGGATTATCGTCAACGTGCAGGCGGTGTTATGGCTGCAGCGTGGCAGCGAAGCGGCTGAAATAATCACCACCTGCGCAAAACTGTGGGTGATGGTATACGCCCTGCTCGCCTTCTTCTCCCTGCTGGATGTGATTTTCAACCTGTCGCAAAAGCTGGCGACCGCCTCGCAACTGCCGCTGAAAGGGATCTTTCAGGGTATTAAGTTAGTGAGCGCAATCCTGGTGGGGATCTTAATTATCTCGCTGCTGATTGGTCAGTCCCCCGCGATTCTGATAAGCGGTCTGGGCGCGATGGCCGCCGTGCTGATGTTGGTCTTTAAAGATCCGATTCTGGGGCTGGTCGCCGGGATCCAGCTCTCTGCCAACGACATGCTTAAGCTGGGCGACTGGCTGGAGATGCCGAAATATGGCGCGAATGGCACGGTCACCGACATTGGGCTGACCACAGTAAAAGTGCGCAATTTTGATAATACCATCACCACCATTCCGACCTGGGCCATGGTCTCCGATGCCTTTATCAACTGGAGCGGGATGTCCGCCTCCGGGGGGCGGCGTATTAAGCGCAGCCTGAACATTGATACCACCAGCATCCATTTTCTGGATGCCGGGGAGCAGCAGCAACTGATACAGGCGAAGTTACTGAAGCCGTATATGGCCGCACGCCATGAAGAGATTACGCTGTGGAATCAGGAGAACGGTGAGGGTGATTCGGTACTGAATCTGCGAAAGATGACCAATATTGGCACCTTCCGCGCCTATCTGAATGAATATCTGCGCAACCACCCGCGCATTCGCCAGGATATGACCTTAATGGTGCGTCAACTGGCACCGGAGGCGAACGGTCTGCCCATCGAGATATATGCGTTTACCAATACGGTGATTTGGGCAGAATACGAAGCTATTCAGGCCGATATTTTCGATCATATCTATGCCGTGATTGAGGAGTTTGGGCTGCGTATTCATCAGGCCCCTACCGGTAACGATATTCGTTCGCTGGCAGGCGCCCTGACAAAATAACGATCAGGTACTGGCACGCTCAATATAGTGCCAGTCCATCATCACCCGCTCCGTGGGCGCATCGGGGTTGTCAATCTTGTTCAGCAGCAGTTCCACCGCCTTGCGCCCGATATCCCGCGAGGGTTGTTCGATGGTGCTGAGCGGCGGTGAGACCAGCCCGGCAAGCTCGGTGCCGTCGAAGCCGACCACGGCGATATCGTCAGGTACCCGTAACCCTGCCTGCTCAATGGCGCGCAGCGCCCCGGCGGCAAGGGTATCGGAAACAGCAAAGACCGCATCCGGTCGGGTGGGCGCTGCCAGCAGCGCTTCCATCGCCGCCATGCCGGCCGCCGAACTCAGCTCGCTGGCATACTCCACCGCCTGATACTCCAGATCCCGCAGATGCAGCACGCTCTTATAACCGCGCTCGCGCAGGCGGGCATATTTGTAGCTGAGATCGTGGTTAATCAGGGCTATGCGCTGCCGGCCGGCGTCAGCCAGACGGCTGACCACGTGCTGTGACGCATCCACATCGTTAATACCGACGCAGGAGACCGCCCCGGCATCGGCATATTCGGCGCATTGCACCCAGGGTGCCTCGCCAATCAGCGCTGCCAGTTCGTTCAGGCGTGAGAACGCATCCATAGTAATGATCCCGTCGACCATCTTGCCCGACAGCAGGCTCAGGCCCGAGCGTGAACGTTCGATATCCGAGCCGGAGTTACAGAGCAGAATGCGAAAACCGTTCTTTTCCGCCTCCTCTTCGATGCCCTTTACCACCTCGGCACAGAAAGGGTTTGCGATGTTCGAGACCATGACCAAAATCATGTAGCTGCGCGCAGTACGCAGCTGGCGCGCCAGCAGGTTGGGCTGGTAATTGGCCTCTTTTATCGCCTGCAAGACGCGGTCGCGGTTTTTGGCTTTAACGGTATCGCTGTTATTAAGCACGCGCGAGACCGTCGCGACCGACACGCCCGCCAGCCGGGCGATTTTCTGAATGGACATAACAACGAGTGATCCTGCAGTTGAGATTCCCGGCAGGCTACCATAAATTCGCGGCCCGGCGTACCGGGCTGCGTGTTACACGGCGACTTTCACCCAGCGTTGCTGCTGATGGCTCTGCACAATGGCATCAATGATGTGCATCACATTGGCGCCGTCGTGGAAGGTGGCAAACAGCGGCTGCGCAGGCATTGCCCCGGCCTGAACGGCGCGATAGAACTGCGCCATCATGTTCTTGAAGGCATCCGGCCAGCCTTCAATATGCCCGCCAGGGAAGTGGGCGCTGTCGGCGGCGTCCGGGTGCATAAGGCCTGGGTCGTCGGTCAGCAGCTGGTTGGCCTCGGCGCGACGACCAATCCATAGCTGTTGCGGCACCTCCTGGTCCCAGGCCAGCGCGCATTCGCTGCCATTGATTTCGACGCTGAGGCGGTTTTTGCGCCCTGCGCTCACCTGCGAGACGCTGAAAGAGCCTTTACTGCCGTCGTCAAAGCGGAACAGCACCGAACCGAAATCCTCCGTGGTAACGGGTTTATCTTCATACTCCGCCTCGGTTGTGTGGCTGAAGGTCTGATTGCCGGCAACGTTCGCCTTACGGGTTGGCCAGACGATGGCGAGATCGGCCATCACCTCGGTAATGCGGCGGCCAGTGATAAACTGCACCGTATCGCACCAGTGAGAGCCGATATCCGCCACCGCGCGCGACGCGCCGCCAAGTGCGGCATCCACCCGCCAGTTGTAGTCGGTTTCCAGCAGCATCCAGTCCTGCAGATAGCTACCGTGGGCGGCAAAAAGCCGACCGACAGTGCCGTCGCGCACCATGCTGGCCGCCTGGCGTACCATCGCAAACTGGCGATAGACAAAGCTCACCCCGTGGATCACCCCGGCCTGCTCCGCCAGCGTCACCAGCTCGCGGGCCTCTTCCGGGGTCATGCACAGCGGCTTTTCTGAGAAAACGTGTTTACCCGCGCGCAGGATCTGGCGGTTAATCTCCGCATGCAGATGGTTCGGCGTACAGTTTTGCACCACGTGCAGATCCGGATGTGCCAGGAGCGCCTCCACGCTGGCGTAGGCGTGGGGAATATTCAGCGCCTGTGCTTTCTCCTGGGCCTGCGCAAACGACCCGTCGCAAAGCGCCACCACCTGCACGCAGCCGAGGCGGCGCAGCGCTTCAATGTGTGCCGGGCCGATAAAGCCGCTGCCGATAATGCCAACGTTAATCATCACTCTCTCCTGCCGCGAAATCATCAAAGGCGCGCGCCGAAACGGGGATGATATGCCGGGAGATAAACTCGCGGCCTTCCCGGGCGCCGGTGTCGCCATCCTTCAGGCAGCACTCCCACTCCAGCACCGCCCAGCCGTCATAATCGTACTGGGTCAGCTTGCTGAAGATGCCCTTGAAATCCACCTGCCCATCTCCCGGCGAGCGGAAGCGCCCGGCACGGTTGATCCAGCTTTGATACCCGCCATAGACGCCGCTGCGTCCGTTCGGGCGGTACTCTGCATCCTTCACGTGGAACGCCTTGATGCGGGTATGGTAGTGATCGATAAAGGCCAGATAGTCCATCTGCTGCAACAACAGGTGGCTGGGATCGTAGAGCATGTTGCAGCGCGGGTGGTTATCCACCAGCGCCAGGAAGCGTTCAAAGGTCACCCCATCGTGCAGATCTTCCCCTGGGTGGATCTCGTAGCAGACATTGACCCCCTGCTCATCAAACGCATCCAGAATGGGACGCCAGCGTCGCGCCAGTTCGCTGAAGGCATCGCGGAAGCGCGCTTCGTTGTGGGGCGGCCAGGGGTACATCCACGGCCAGGCCAGCGAGCCGGAAAAGGTGGCGTGGGCGGTAAGCCCGAGTCTGGCCGAGGCCACCGCCGCCTGTTTTAGCGTTTGGGTCGCCCACGCCTGACGCGCCCCGGCATTCCCCCGCACGGCCTGTGGTGCAAAGTGATCAAAGGCGTCATCGTAGACGGGATTAACGGCAATCAATTGCCCTTCCAGATGCGTGGACAGCTCGCTGACCTTCAGCCCAAACTCGGCCAGCTTTCCGCGGATTTCATCGCAGTAGGTCTGGCTGGCTGCCGCCTGCGCCACATCAAATATCGCCGGATGATTACAGGGGATTTGCAGTGCTTTGTAGCCCTTCTCCGCCGCCCAGCCTGCCAGCCCGTCCAGGGTGTTAAAGGGGGGTTGCCCCCCGATGAACTGCGACAGAAAAATACCCGGTCCTTTAATTGTCCTCATACCCCCTCCCGTTATTACGCCTTGTCATCTTCATATTTGAATGAGACAAGGAAAATCAGTGCGATCGCGGCAGCGGCTACCGCCGGGATCCACCAGAATGTGACCCACGCCGCTGGCACGGGTTGACCCGCCACCAGGCGGTTATAGAGTGCGCCAGAAATCTGCGAGCCGAGCAGCATGCCAATACCGTAAGTGAACATCACGATCATGCTCTGCGCCT
>ERZ773187.2694-NODE-2694-length-10640-cov-6.970052_pt1 | contig 10640 bp, 10 predicted proteins | sample MGYA00511242_ERZ773187 | MGnify/ENA primary metagenome ERZ773187 (study PRJEB29015, sample SAMEA2737744) | human gut metagenome | biome: human gut; feature: human-associated habitat; material: faeces | place: China | collected 2012 ... | reverse complement strand
AGGAGTCCATCCGTGACGAGGCTCTGCGCTGCGGCATGCACTACGTCAACGCTCGCTGGCTGGGCGGTATGCTGACCAACTTCCGCACCATCCGCAAGCGCATTGACCGTATGGCTCAGCTGCAGAACATGAAGGACAACGGCACCTTCGAGCTGCTGCCCAAGAAGGAAGTCGCCAAGCTCGAGCTGGAGATGGAGAAGCTGGACAAGTACCTCGGCGGCGTCAAGAACATGAAGACCCTGCCCAAGGCCATGTTCATCGTTGACCCCCACAAGGAGCGCATCGCTGTTGCTGAGGCCCGCAAGCTGAACATCCCCATCGTTGCAATCGTCGATACCAACTGCAACCCCGATGAGATCGATTACGTGATCCCCGGCAACGACGACGCAATCCGCGCTGTCAAGCTGATCGCCGGTGCAATGGCCGACGCTGTTCTGGAAGGCAAGCAGGGCAACCAGGAAGCTCCCGCTGAGGAAGCAAACGCCTGATTTTTCCGTATTCCGAACAAACCCGTTTAGTAACGTGTAAGGGAGAATAAAAATGGCTATTACTGCAAAAGACGTTATGGAGCTGCGCAAGCAGACCGACTGCGGCATGATGGAGTGCAAGAAGGCTCTGACCGAGGCTGACGGCAACTTCGAGAAGGCAATCGAGATCCTGCGTGAGCGTGGTCTGGCTACCGCTGCAAAGAAGGCAAGCCGTACCGCTGCTGAGGGCATGGTCTACGCGGATTACTGCCCGCAGTGCAAGGTCGGCGTTGTCATCGAAGTCAACGCTGAGACCGACTTCGTTGCCAAGAACGACAAGTTTGTTGCTTTCGTCAAGGAGGCAACTCAGGTCATCATGAAGCAGAACCCTGCTGACGTTGAGGCTCTGATGGCTTGCAAGACCGAGTCCGGCGAGACCGTGGACGAGGCTCTGAAGAACCTGATCCTGGTCATCAAGGAGAACATCAAGGTCCGTCGTTTCGTCCGTTACGAGGGCGTCTGCTCTGCTTACGTCCACGGCGGCGGCACCCACGGCATCCTGGTCAACTTCGAGACCACCAATGGCATCGAGGCCAAGGACGAGTTCGTTGCTTACGGCAAGGACATCGCAATGCAGGTCGCAGCTGCCAACCCCGGCTATGTTGACGAGGCTTCTGTCCCCGCCGAGGTCGTGGCCAAGGAGAAGGAAATCATGCTGGTCCAGATGGCTGGCGATCCCAAGACCGCCAACAAGCCTGAGGCTGTGAAGCAGAAGATGATCGAGGGCAAGATCAAGAAGTTCTTCAAGGAGAACTGCCTGGTCGATCAGGAGTTCGTCAAGGACGGCGACCTGACGGTTGCTCAGTACACCGCAAAGGTCGCAAAGGACCTGGGCGGCGACATCAAGATCGTCAAGTTTGCCCGCTTCCAGAAGGGCGAAGGCCTGGAGAAGCGTGCTGACGACTTCGCTGCTGAAGTTGCAAGCATGGTGAAGTAATTTAACTTCCAAAGTTGAATTGGGAGCTGCAGTACCCGTAACAGGGCACTGCGGCTCCTTTTTGTTTGTGTTTGTGCGGCAGATGTGCTATCATGGAGAAAAGAACCCTCTCAGGCATTTTTGTGCCGGGGTTATGACGAAGGAGAACTCTCTCTATGAAAAAACAAAATCTTACCCTTGCGGGCGTTCCGGCCATCCTGTACGGTGAGCGCAGCCGCAAGGTGTATCTTTATGTCCACGGGAAAAACGGCTGCAAGGAAGAGGCTGAGCGCTTTGCCCAGACCGCCTGTTCCGCAGGCTGGCAGGTGCTGGCCATCGACCTGCCCGAACACGGAGCGCGCAGGGACCGCCCGGAACAGCTGCTGCCGTGGGCGGTGGTGCCGGAAATTCAGGCAGTCTATGCCCGGATGCAGCCGGTCTGGCCGCATATCCGGCTCTATGGGGTCAGCATCGGGGCATGGCTGGCTATGCAGGCATTGCGGGCAGAAAAGCCGGAAAAGGCCCTGTTCGTGTCCCCGGTGGTGGATATGGAAACCCTCATCCTGAGCATGATGCAGGGCGCCCATGTCACCGAAGAACAGCTGAAGGCAGCAGGGGAGATCCCCACGGAGATGGGAGAAACGCTTTCGTGGCCGTATCTGTGCTGGGTGCGGGAGCATCCCCTGCAGTGGCATACACCCACCCAGGTGCTGTACGGCGACAAGGATGCGCTGACCTCCCGTGCGGTGATGGAGCGGTTCCGCCAGCAGAGCGGGGCACATCTGACCATCCTGCAGGGCGGGGAACACTGGTTCCACACTGAAGTACAGCTTGCCGTGCTGCAGAGCTGGGAGGAACACCAGTGTTGAACCTCAGATATCAGAAAGCCACGCTGGAAGATCTGGAATTGCTTGTGACGGTGCGCTGCCGGGTGCTGCGGGCGGCCAATCTGCTGCCGGATGATGCTCCGTTGCCGGAGGTAGAGCGTCAGACATGGGCCTATTACCGGAAGGCTTTTGCCGAGGACACCCACACGGCATATCTCGTCTGGGACGGAGATACACTGGTTGGCACGGGCGCTGTGAGCTATTTTCAGGTCATGCCGACCGTTCACAACCCCACCGGTCAAAAGGCATATCTCATGAACATGTACACGGCACCGCAGTACCGGCGTCAGGGTGTTGCGGCGCATACCCTTGCATTGTTGGTGGAGGATGCGCACCGGCGCGGAGTAACGGCCATCTCGCTGGAAGCGACCGCGATGGGCAGGCCGTTGTATGAGCGGTTTGGCTTTGTGTCGATGGAACACGAAATGGAACTGCAGGAAGAATAACAAAAAACAGCCGCTGACGGAAGAAAAGCCGTCAGCGGCTGTTTGCCTATTCCATTAAGCGATGCGCCGATCTGAGAGATCAGGCCTTGACTTCGCTGTTCTGTTCAGCCTTCTGGTAAGCCTTGAAGGAGTGGACCACGATGTTCAGGCCCAGAACGATCAGCAGGACAGCCAGGATCAGCTGCAGGCCGTTTGCGATGAACACAGCGCCCCAGGTGGTCTCGCCAGCGGGGATGGTTACAGAAGCGGCGGTGCTGATGGCCTTGACCATAGCAATCAGGCGCTGCACCAGAGCGGTGAAGGTGACGCACAGCATGATGATCAGCGGGGGGAAGATCATCTTGTTGTTGCGGCCGGTGACCTTCAGGAACACGCACAGGGTAGCCAGAACCAGAGCGCTCAGCAGCTGGTTGGCGGAACCGAACAGCGGCCAGATGTTGGCGTAGCCGATCTTGGTCAGGATGAAGCCGAACACCAGAGTGATGAAGGTGGAGAAGTAGACGTTGCAGAGCAGCTTGCGCCAGCCCTCAGCGTGCTCCATGTCGTCCACGCTGAACAGCTCCTGGAAGCTCATGCGGCCGATACGGGCCACGGCATCCAGACTGGTCAGAGCCAGTGCGGAAACGCACATGGTCATAAAGACGGTAGCGGCATAAGCGGGGACACCGAACATCTCAAAGAAACCGGCAACGCCGCGGCTGAAGATCTGGAAGGGAGTACCGGCGGCGGGGGTGCCGTCAGCAGCGGCAGCAGCACCGGCGACGCACAGAGCCAGAACAGCCAGCAGGCTCTCGAGGATCATGGCGCCATAGCCGACCTTCAGCATATCCTTCTCGTTCTCGACGGTCTTGGAGGAAGTGCCGGAAGAGACGAGGCTGTGGAAGCCGGAGACAGCACCGCAGGCCACGGTGACGAACAGGATGGGGAACATGGTACCCAGCTTCTCGTTGGTGAAACCGGTGAAGACGGGCAGGTTCATGGTGGGATGAGCGACCAGCAGGCCCACAACGGCACCGGCGATCATGGCCACGAACATAAAGGTGGTCATGTGGTCACGGGGCTGCTTCAGCAGCCACATGGGCAGAACAGCGGCAAAGAAGATGTAGACGAAGGTGATGTAGCTCCATGCAGCCTTGCCCAGAATGATGGGCAGGTTCGCACCGATGACGAAGGAAAGCACGATGAAGACGATGCTGATGAGGCTCTCTTTCCAGCCGGAGAAGTTGAACTTCTTCTGGATGAGGCCGAAGACGACAGCGAAGACCATGAACATGATGGAGACCATACCGGCAGCGCCGTTGGTCTGCGCAGCCTCCGCCAGAGCACCGTCGGCGCCGAAGGCGTTGAAGGTACCGGCGACCATGTCAGCAAACGCTGCAATGACGATGCCGCAGAACAGCCAGCAGAACAGCAGGAACAGCTTGCGGCCGGTCTTGCCGATGTACTTCTCGATCAGCATGCCCATGCTCTTGCCGTCGTTCTTGACGGAAGCGTACAGAGCGCCGAAGTCGGTGACAGCGCCGAAGAAGATGCCGCCCAGCAGCACCCACAGCAGGACAGGCAGCCAGCCGAAAGCAGCAGCCTGGATGGCACCGGTGACAGGGCCTGCACCGGCAATGGAGCTGAACTGATGTGCAAAGACGGTCCAGCCGTTGGTGGGGACATAGTCACGGCCATCCTCGTGGACGACTGCGGGGGTCTTGGCAGTGGGGTCGATGCCCCACTTGTTGGCCAGCCAGCGGCCGTACAGCGTATAAGCGCCGAACAGACACACGGCTGCGATCAAAACGATGACCAGCGTATTCATTTCTTTATACCTCTTTCCTTTCTTTCACACCGGCAACCGGCAATGTGCCAGACAGAGCGGCTGTACCCAAAAGCAGGGCAGGCGAAACGGCCCGGAGGGGTGAAAAAAGCCTCCGTCCTCATGAAAGACAGAGACACAAAAATGTATCCCATCTTCCTCGAAGACGAAGGCCAAACGGTGCATCTGCACCGGTCGTTCTCCGCGGTACCACTTCGTTTGCTGCTTTCAGGAGCAGCCGCTTGCGCGTACAGGCGTTCCTGCCGCCGATACGCCGCCCTGTAACGTGGGCTGAACGGCCATGCACTACTGCCGCAAACGGGTTCGCACAGGCTGCTCGCAGGTGAGGGCTGATCGCACTGTGCTGCCGTCTTGCACCGGAATGGCGGCTCTCTGAGCGCAGGGAATGCGAAAAGTCATGTCCTGTTCATTGCATTTGCCGAATGATTGTGTATACTTTAGTCCTGATTTCATAACTTGTCAATATATTTTGGGCAAGTTAGGAGACTGTGCCATTTTTGCGGGGGAGAAAATAAGAAAATTTAGGCGATTTTTGTTCAGATGTGAGATGAATAAAACTGAATGCCTCCACAGGTGAAATCTGCTAAACCCCCGGAAAGAAAGACCGGACACTTGACTTTTACACTTTCAAGTGCTAAAGTTACAGAGTGATAGAAAGACCCCTGCCGCACCCCGCGGCACTTTGCCCAAAAGGAGGCAGCTATGGCGGACAAGAACCCCAGAAGAAACCCCACCACCGACGCACTGTTCGACGCGATCCTCAGTTTGGAGACGCGGGAGGAGTGCTACAACTTCTTCGAAGACCTCTGCACAGTCAAGGAGATCTCCGATATGGCCCAGCGTCTGGAAGCGGCCAAACTCCTGCTCGGCGGCAGCACCTACGACCAGATCGTAAAGGCGGTGGAGATCAGCACCGCCACCATCAGCCGCATCAACCGCTGCATCCAGTACGGCTCCGGCGGCTACCGCGACACCATCGAGAAGATACAGAAGAGCGCAAAGCCGGAGTGACATCCGGGCGGCGAGGCACATAGGATGGACTGCGCCCGATTCCTATTATAGAAAGGAAGGTCCTTCTTATGGCTGATACCACCAACTGCACCCCCTGCGTTTCCTGCGACTGCCCCGCGCTGCCGAGAGTTTCCCTCGACCAGGCCGTCGTCGACCTGATGGAGAGCATCGCTCTGCAGGAGTCGGCCCTGAGCCACATCCTCTGCGCCGAGACCCAGAAGATGAAAGCTGCCCTCAGCATGGAGGAGCTGGACCTGTGCAAGCTGCTGGAAGTCAACGACTCCGCCACCAACATGGTCCACGCCGTGGCGAACCTTGAGCTGGTGCTGAAAGAGAAGCTGGAATTCATCGCCAACAACCTCTACTACCCCTCGACGGGGAACTGCACCACCACCGAGAGCTGATGTCAAAATGCGACTGCCCGCCCACAATGGGTGGGCAGTTTTTGCTTTCCGGGGCGGGGCTGCCTAAAAATATGTATAAAAGTCGGAAAAGTGTTTTGTTGGAATTGCTGAATATCGAAATCTGTGCTATACTATATAATGTTTATCCAAAGAGAAAGGGGAACCTGACCTTGCTGCACTACGATGCGATCCTGTTTGACGTGGACGGTACGCTCATCGATTCCGCCCCCGGCATTCTCAATACACTGGAAGAAGTTTTCAGCTCCATGGGCGTTGACGTCGCCCGGAGCGACCTTGGCCGCTACATCGGCCCGCCCCTCCGCAAGAGCTTCGGCGAGCATTTCTCCGACCCTGCAAAAATCGAGGAGGCCACGAAGCGCTACCGCGTGAGCTACGCCGCCAAGGGCTGCCACGAGGGCGATGTCTACCCCGGCGTGGTGGAGATGCTGGGCCGTCTCAAGGCTGCGGGCCTGACCCTCTGCACGGCCACCTGCAAGCCCACCGACGTTGTGAGGCCCATCCTCGAAGAGCAGGGCCTTGCGCCTTACTTCTCCTTCGTGGGCGGTGCGTCCATGGATGAGAGCCGCGACAACAAGACCGACGTCATCTGCCACGTCCTCGCCCAGCCCGTCATGCAGGGCAAGCGGGTGCTGATGGTGGGCGACCGCCAGGACGATATGCAGGGCGCTGTGAACTGCGGCCTGGACGCCGCCGCTGTGCTCTATGGCTACGGCGGCAGGGAAGAGGTCGCCCCCTTTGCGCCGGTCTTCATGGCCGCTGACTGCAAAGAGCTGACGGACTGGGCTCTCCGCCCGGTGGACGAGCCTTCCCATTCCTGAAACGAGAGGGACTGAATCTATGAGTCAAAAAAGACAACAACAAAACGAAACCATGACTCCCATGCAGCATCGGGCCGTTCTGGTCTGCATCCTCTGCGTGCTGGCGGTGCTGCTGACCTTCGGCATCACCACCACCCTCCTCAAAAAGGGCGGCGAGGAGCCTGCCCCCTCCGTCTCGGAGTCCGTGGCAGACCCCACCCCCGGCGAAGACCTGTCGGGCCACTACCAGATCGACAACGCCTCCACCGCTCTGCTGACGGAGACCGCCGACGCCGGCACGGACTATCTGAACGACACCCTTTTTCTGGGCGATTCCAACACCGTCCGCCTCTATAACAACGGCCTCATCTCCCTGCAGCAGTTCTGCGCCAAAGAGGGCATCGGCACCCAGGTAGCGCTCAACGAGGGCATCGTTACCTTTAAGAAGGATTCCAACCATTACACCATCCCTCAGGCGGTGGCCATGATGAAGCCTCGCCGTGTGGTCATGACCTTCGGCACCAACGACACCGGGATGGAAGTCTCGGACTTCATCGCCCACTACACGGCCCTCATCCAGGCCATCCAGCAGAGCTACCCCTACACCGACATCATCGTCAACACGGTGCCGCCGGTCCCGGCTGACCACTCCAACTACCCCCACATGGACCAGGCCAAGATCGACGACTTCAACATGGCCCTTCTGGATCTGTGCGAGCAGCTGGGCGTCCGCTTCCTCAACTCCGCCGAGGCCCTCAAGGGCAGCGACGGCTACGGCATCGCGGACTACTACACCAGCGGCGACATCCACCTCAAGAGCGCCGGCCTCAAGGCAGTGCTGAACTATCTCCGCACCCACGCCCTGCAGACCGAGGACCGCCGCCCCGACACCAACAACATCCCCACCCGCACCATGGAGTATGTCTCCAACCCCAGCTCCGCCGTGGCTGCTCCCAGCTCGGAGGCTGTCAGCTCCAGCGAGAGTCAGGCCGAGAGCGCCAGCAGCTCGGAGAGCTCTTCGAGCGAGAGCACCAGCGAGGAGAAAAAGTTCGAGGCCCGCTACCGTGTGGACAAGAACGGAGGCGGAACTCTGAGCGTCGGCAATGACACCGGCAACAGCTCTGTGACCTACACCGTCACCGACCCCGACAAATCCATCACCGTGACCGCTGTCCCGGCGGAGGGCCACGTCTTCGTCAAGTGGAGCGACGGCCTCACCAGCAAGACCCGCACCGACACCGACTTCAAGCAGAATCTGGACGTCACGGCAGTCTTCGGCACGGCCTCCGTCCACATCACCAGTGAGGGCAAGGGCGCTGTGGGCAGCTCCTACACCTTCAAGGCGACTTTGAGCGGCAAGTACGCCAAGACCGAGAACCTGCGCTGGTACGCCAACGGTCAGGAGGTCACGCAGGCCGCCGGCAAGTCCAGCATCACTGTGGTGGTGGACAGCTCCATGGCCAACGCTTCTTATAAGATCCACGCCGTCGTCACCTACAACGACTGCAAGGTGAGCAGCAACACCCTGACCATCACCATCGGCAGCGGTGTGACCAGCGAGTCCGGCTCCACCAGCAGTTCGTCCTCGTCCCATGCCGGTTCTTCCGGCAGTACATCCTCTTCGTCTTCCTCTGCAAGTTCGGGCAGCTCTTCCCACAGCACCAGCAGTTCGTCGTCGGCATCGTCCAGCACGTCGTCTGGCAGCTCCAAGGCAGAGTCGGAGTCCGAAAGCAAGGCCGAGTCCAAGGCTGAGTCTAAGGAAGAAGCCAAGACTGAGAGCAAAGCTGAGTCTAAGGCAGAGTCCAAGGCCGAGAGCAAGTCGGAAGCCTCCGCCGGCAAGGAAGCCGAAAGCAAGGCAGAATGACGCCCCGCACCTTCCTCTGCAAAGCCGCATAGGCTGAGCCGAGAGGAGGCGAGCGGATGTTCCGTGAAGAAATGCAAGTCCTCGGCCTGCCCGGCGCAGAAGATGTGACCGACGGCAGCGTGGACTACTACGACATGGATTGGGAAAACGTCGAGAACGGCGTGACGGAGGAGCAGATGGCAAAGTGCATCGCAAAAGAGTGCGCCTGCACGCCACACTGCAAGTGCAGCGGGAACCTGCCGGACCAGTCTGACGAAGAAACCTATGAAATGACGTTGGAATGATAAAAAATACGAGAAGCCAGCTCTGCCGGGCGGGGCTGGCTTCTCGCTGTTCTCAAACCGCACCGCAGCCGCGCCCGCTCAAGGCGGCAGGCGGCTCGAAACATGATAGAGAAGGGAAAGAAACATGGCAAAATATTATTGCATCCTCTTCGATGCAGACAATACGCTCCTGGACTTTGACGCCGCCGAGAACAAGGCGCTGGCTGAGACGCTGGTGGAATACGGCATCGAGCCGGACGCCGGGACGGTGCAGACCTACCGGGACATCAACTCGGAGCTCTGGCGTCAGCTGGAAAAGGGCCAGATACGCCGCGACAAGCTGATGGGGGAGCGCTTCACCCGCTTCCTCAAGGCCATCAACGCAGCCGGTGACGGCGTGGAGATGAACCGCTGCTACCTCGACCACCTGTCCTCTCACCCCGACCTGATGACCCCCAATGTGCCGGACGTCCTCGGGGAGCTTTCCGAGGTGGCGACGCTGGCCATCGTGACCAACGGCTTCGAGAAGGTGCAGAGCCGCCGGGTGGCAGAATCCGGCATCGGGGCCTACCTTGAGGACGTCTTCGTCTCCGAGAAGCTGGACAGCGAGAAGCCCAGCCGCCGCATCTTCGACTCCGCCCTCCGCGCTCTGGGCGTGGAGAACCGGGAGCACGTCCTGGTGGTGGGCGACAGCCTCACCAGCGACATTCAGGGCGGCGTGAACGCGGGCCTCGACACCTGCTGGTTCAACCCCGGCCACGCCGAGAACCCGGGCAAGGTGAGCCCCACCTACGAGATCGCCTCGCTGGAAGAGCTCTACCCGCTGGTGATGGAGCCGGAAGAGCTGGCGAACCTCGGCCTCAAGCACCGCCGTCATCAGCTGTAACGGCGGGAATGTCTCGATCCACCCTACTGGAAAAGAACACGGAAGAACGATATGCTGATTCATTTGGAAAAACTCGGAAAGAGCTTTGGCGAGAAAGTCGTCCTGCACGACGTGAGCGCCAGCGTGGAAAAAGAAGACCGCATCGGCATCGTGGGCCAGAACGGCGCAGGCAAGACGACCCTGCTCAAAATCCTGACCGGCGTCTACACCGACTATGACGGCGAGTTCAGCGTGACCCACGGCGTGACGCTGGGCTATCTGGAGCAGAACGCAAAGCTCGATGTCACGCTGGATATTTACGGGGAGATGCGCTCTTCCTTCGCCCCTGTGCTGGACGCCATGGCCCAGATGCAGATCCTGGAAAAGAAGATGGCGGCCTCTCCCGACGACGCCTCCCTTCTCGAAAAGCACGACGAATTGCAGAACATCATCGACGCCGCCGACGGCTACAACATGGACGTCAACATCAAGAAGGTGCTGTCCGGCATGGGCTTTGCGCAGGATACCTGGAGCAAGAACGTGGGCGTCCTCTCCGGCGGTGAGCTGACCCGTCTCCGTCTGGCCAAGCTCCTCCTCGAGAAGCCGGACGTCCTCATTCTGGACGAGCCCACGAACCATCTGGACTTCGCCACCATGGAGTGGCTGGAAAACTACCTCAAGGGCTACTCCGGTGCCGTTCTGGTGGTCAGCCACGACCGCTATTTCCTCGACAACGTCTGTACCAGGATCTGGGAAGTCTCCTTCCAGACCATGACCACCTACAAGGGCAACTTCTCGGCCTATCTGCCCCAGA
>ERZ773187.2686-NODE-2686-length-10662-cov-17.281324_pt1 | contig 10662 bp, 10 predicted proteins | sample MGYA00511242_ERZ773187 | MGnify/ENA primary metagenome ERZ773187 (study PRJEB29015, sample SAMEA2737744) | human gut metagenome | biome: human gut; feature: human-associated habitat; material: faeces | place: China | collected 2012 ... | reverse complement strand
AAGCCGAAGTACTTCTTATGCTCGGCACAGACTTTCCTTATTCCGCTTTCCTGCCGGATGACATCAAGATAGCACAGATTGATATAAAGCCCGAACGTCTGGGACGTCGTGCAAAGGTGGATATCGGACTTTGCGGTGATGTTAAACTGAGCATCCAAAGTCTATTGCGTATGCTGAATCCGAAGACAGATGATTCGTTCCTGTTGAAACAACTCAAAAGATATGAAGGCGTAAAGAAGGATCTGGCTGCTTACACGGAAGATAAAGGCGATGTAAATAAGATTCATCCCGAATATGTGATGTCCGAAATAGACAAACTAAGTTCGGACGATGCTGTGTTCACAGTAGATACGGGAATGACTTGTGTGTGGGGAGCACGTTATCTGCAAGCGACAGGCAAACGCCACATGCTGGGTTCTTTCAATCATGGTTCTATGGCAAATGCTTTGCCGCAAGCCATCGGTGCCGCACTAGCTTATCCGGATCGCCAGGTAGTGGCGCTTTGCGGAGATGGTGGCTTGTCTATGACTTTAGGAGACTTGGAAACCGTTGTACAATATAAGTTACCAATTAAAATTATCGTATTCAACAACCGTTCATTGGGAATGGTGAAGTTGGAAATGGAAGTGGACGGATTGCCGGACTGGCAGACAAATATGTTGAATCCAGACTTTGCTCAAGTGGCCGAAGCGATGGGAATGGCAGGGTTTAATGTCAGCGATCCGGAAGAGGTGTTGACTACCTTACTTAATGCATTCGAACTGGATGGTCCGGTACTTGTCAATATCATGACTGATCCGAATGCACTGGCCATGCCTCCGAAAATTGAATTCGGACAAATGGTGGGTTTTGCACAGTCGATGTACAAGTTGTTAATCAACGGCCGCTCACAAGAAGTAATTGATACCATCAATTCTAACTTTAAGCATATACGGGAGGTATTTTAAGTTATTCTCTTTTTAAGATCTTCAATACCTCTCCCAAAGTATGACTTACTATTATTGCTAATCGCAATAAGGTAAGTCATACCTTTTTATAGTCTATTTTATAGTCTATCTTGAAGTGGAAATCATTTTATTTTCTTATGTTTGCAATTATCAAAAAGTAAAAACACATGGAAAAGCCCGACTTTTCGCCTTTATCCCGACAAGCTCTACATGCAGATAAAAAACAGTGGAATCAATTCCTTTCTATTTTTTTATTGGCAGTGGGTGTTGGCTTTACAGTGGCAGGCATCGTCTTCTTTTTTGCCTATAACTGGGATGAACTACCTAAATTTGCAAAATTAGGAATGGTAGAAGTTTTATTAGTAGCCTCTGTCCTGCTCGCTACATTTACCCGTTGGAGTAAGCTCGTCAAACAAATTCTCCTCACCGGAGCTACATTTCTAATAGGTACGCTTTTCGCTGTGTTCGGACAAATTTACCAAACAGGGGCCGATGCTTACGATCTCTTTCTGGGATGGACTCTTTTCACCATTCTTTGGGCGATTGTTATCCGCTTCGCTCCGTTATGGCTGACGTTCATCGGATTACTTTGTACTACGATATGGCTGTATAATATACAAATTGTCGGCTATAGTTCTTGGGAAATAACTCTATTGGGCAATGCAGTAACCTGGATATGTGCCGTGGCAACTATTATTACGGAATGGATGAGTGCAAAAGGTCATTTGAACAGAAACAATCGTTGGTTTGTCAGTCTTCTTTCGTTGGCTACCATTCTACACACCAGCCTTCTGTTAATGGCGGCCATCTGTGATGATTATACCATATTATCTGTTCCTCTCATAACTACTGTCCTTCTATTCGCAGCGGGACTCTGGTACGGATGGAGAGAAAAGAGTCTGTTCTATCTGGCTATCATTCCTTTTACCACATTAATGATTTTATTGACTACATTCATATCTAAAAGTGATCTTAGGCATGTTCAGATATTTTTCTATGGAGGAATCATTGTCATCACCGGAACAACTTTACTCATTTACATCATTCTTCATCTAAAAAAGCAATGGTATGGCACAGAAGCATAACCTCACTATTCAAGTCGTATCTATTATCGGGGGAATCCTGACGGCTATTTTCTTTCTGGGATTTCTGGCACTTGCCAGAATCATTCAATCCGAGATTTCCAGTCTGATTATAGGAACTTTGTTAATCATTACTACGTTAATAATCAGCCGCGTCGTTATCCGGCCTTTTCTGGATGCGATAAACATCACTTTATATATAGCAGGATGCGTATTGGCAGGCTTTGGCATGAGTGCTAATATTCATGCCCTCTTCTTTATACTTATAATAATCAGTATACTCACTTTCTTTTTATCGAGAGGATTCATTCTCCTCTTTCTTTCAGTCATTCTGTTTAATATATCTTTATTTGGAGAAGTTGCCTATGTCTTTTCTTCATTTTATCCCCTGCAAATAGCAGTAATCCCTATCCTCGGAGCATTTCTATTTATCAATGCTTTCGAAAAGCTGTTTGAGGGTACAGAGACGAAAAATTACTTTTCCAAATACAGACCATTTCATGCCGGTTTATTTGTATCCAGTATCGTATCACTGGGAGGATTATCAATCAGCTACCTGGTATCGGAAACAAATAGCTGGCTCGTATCGGGCATATTGTCCGTTTATATATGGGTAGGACTTCTCATCATGATTCAACAAATCATACAGGTCATGAAAGGAGATAATCCTGTGAATCAGGTTGGTATCTATATTCTTTGTATTATCATTTGTCTGCCTACCGTATTTGCTCCTTATTTATCCGGTAGTTTGCTACTGATTTTAATATGTTTTCATTATGGTTATAGAGCAGAGTGTGCCGCTGCACTCCTTCTCTTTATCTATGCCGTTTCCAAATACTATTATGATTTGAATTTGAGCTTGCTCACCAAATCTATAACGCTTTTCTTCATCGGAATTGCATGTATTGCAGCCTGGTATTTCTTCACTCAAAAAAGAACAAGACATGAAAAAATATAGCCGAATATTGATTATCGTAAACCTGATACTGTTACTAGGGTATTTCAACTGGTCGGTTTATAAGAAAGAGCAAATCTTGAAAGACGGACGGTTGGTTTTGTTACAGTTAGTTCCTGTCGATCCCCGCTCTCTTATGCAAGGAGACTATATGAGACTTAACTACCAGGAAGCCTCATCAGCTCCGGTAGACGAACAAACTGCCACACGCGGTTATGCCGTACTTCGAACTGACAGTAATCAGGTAGGAGAAATAGTGCGACTGCAAAATGCTTTAGAACCTGTAAACAGTGATGAACTGGTCATCAAATATAAAATAGTACATCACAGGCTCTTCCTCGGTGCCGAATCTTTCTTCTTCGAAGAAGGACAGGATACTCTTTATCAAAAAGCCATGTATGGCGGACTGAAAGTGAATGATAAAGGACAAAACTTACTTGTAGGACTGTATGATAAGGACTTTCATCGTATTCAATCTGATAAATAAATAATAATCGAGTGTGCCGTTCGGCATACAGCGGTTCCATTATCACCAATCCCCTTTTGCCTTATTGAAGTCCACATAACAACCAGCAAACGTGGGGTAACCTGCACACAACAAGCGTTCATCCGGCATGGCTTCATGTACCGTGGGGTGCGAGGACATCCGCCAATAGGACTTGCGGCAGAAAGCTGCTATACGCACACAGTTCTCATCCGGTACGAGTTTTTTTAAGTTGTGATACCTTGTCCTAACCCGTTTCCATGATTCCCATATACACATGCGGATTCTATGACGAAACCAGCTATCCCATTCTTCAAGACAGTTCTTGTAGCCTGCCAGTGAAAAATAGTTCAACCAGCCACGGATGTACCATTAAAGACGCTCTTTGCGATACTCAAGGGCCACCCTGAGGTACCCCAAGTTGAGTGCGCTGATATTTGCCGCAATTGATGACACCAGCGTTCAGATAGCGATGTATCAGAGATACTAATCGACTGTCCTTGATAGTACGAGACAACACCTCTATCAATTTGGAATGGCTGACCGTGTCAAAGAACTTCTCCAAGTCCATATCAACTGTGAACAATCAACTACCGTAGGGATGCCAAGCCCACGTTTCTTCTCATTTGCCTTAGAGATTTCCACTCTGCGAACGGGATTAGGTTTGTATCCGCCTTCAAAGAGGGAGGCTATAAGCTCCGAACCATGCTTCTTCAGGTAAGCAAACAGGTCTTCAGTACTCATTCCGTCTATTCCACCGCCACCCTTGTTACTCTTCATTTTCTTGTAAGCAGCATTCATATTGGCGGGAGAGAGAATAAACTCCAGCAATCCGTCCGTCGGACAGGTAAAGGATGTAAGTCCCTGTTCGCTTATCCCCATGAAGGTCTGCAAACCGACCATAACCTTGGCTCCACCCTACTATCCGGCCGGTCTAATCTCATTGATTCGTTCTGCATTCGTTCCTTCATAAGGTAATCTTCATTAGACTTACTGATTAATGGTTAGACCCTTGGCGACACTCTCATATCGCTACTATGGTCGCGGCTGACTTCTCACGACAAATCTTATTTCAACCACATGACACTAATTAGTGTCATGTGTCCGTGAGACCTCCCCAGATAAGAATGTACGCTTTCATCTCATGTGCCCTCTGCATTTACCATGTATGGATTCGGATAGTTATAGGACTTTGCCTTGTCATGCAGACTTGCCGCCATACACGGCCTTGTATCCAGTTTCTGTTCGTAAGGCTGAGAATTTGCCACCAGCTTCCTTCAGATTCCACATCGCTATGGACACCCTTGCTATTGGCTAACGATTCACACTATCAGGGCTCGTTCGGGACTTGCACCCTAGAGCGTACGCACATGTTGGGCGTACGTGCAAATAAGAAGATGTAATGAGGCAAAAAAGAGAGATACCTGTGGGAAATAAGGGAGGTATCCCTTTCAAGAGACAAACATTTGAGAACATACTTTCACAAGCATAATTTTCAGTCTATCTCTCATACGCAGTACCAAAGTTTCCCTCCATCTGTAGCCCGTTGGCTACCTGCTTCATAAATGTTAATACTTTCAACATCTCCTTTTTATTAATAAATTTGAATCTAAATATACGAAGTATTCTCATAACTAAGAATACGTTGAACAAACAAAATATAAAGCAAAGATGTTTTGAAAAGATCAATTTACAGGAGATAGATTAATAACAAAAAAAACGTCTTTCCCAATGGAAAAACGATTCTTACATTTATGCTTTCAAGCATTTATTTTCAGATAATATACTTTTCATAGAAATATGCAATATCCATCACTTCAATATCAGATTTATTATTCATCAATCGCCTTATTCTATTTCTACATTGTTCTACCTTCTTGGTTTGAAACAATAAAATGACCTTCTCATGAATAGGCAAATGAGTATAAAACAAAGGCTTTGTATAAACTAACTTAGCTTTTATATCTTGAATGAAGGATGAATTAAGTTCATTTGTTTCTACCCTGAATTTAGCATCAACCAGAAGCATTTTTTTATTGCTGAGTAACGCAACAAAATCCATCGTACTATTCAGACATCGATATTGTCTTCTCGCTTGTGCTATCTCCCATCGGTCAACGTCAACCACTAAAATTGTTCTTTTACACTCTGGGATTTTTTAGGAGCTCCTTCCCGAATAAGCAATTCATCTAAACTAACATAAAATGCAGAATACAGCTTTACAAATTCTTCAGAGAAACAATAAGAGTCTATCGAAAGGCACTTACATTGCAACTTATTCGCAGGCTCCATACTCATCAATCTTATCTAAGGATTTATTAAATGATTTAAAAATGGGATCTATGTCAAGACCTAAATCACGATATGTATATTCATAAGGAGTATCTTCTGAATCCTCGGCTAAATAAAAGTTTAATTTGTCTTGCACTTCCTCTTTCGCGGCAATATATCGAATAGCACTTATCATATCTGTACTATGACTAGCTATAAAAAACTTTACTCCAATCTCTTTATGGAGCAAGACAATCATCCGTGCATATTCCACGATCCATTGAGGGTGCAAATGAGCTTCCGGCTCATCAATAATAAGTAGTGTGTCTTTTTGAAGAAAACCATTCTTCAACAGCAGTTGTAAAATAGAAAATGATTTTATTCCTGTGGCACAATCTTTCAAATCGAATATTTTTCCATCGTCTCTTTTATAAGACAATTTTGGGTTACGAATATCGTCTTTTTCTATAAGAGGCTCACCTTTCATTATTTGAGTAAGATTCTTATATAAAGGAACTTTTTCGCCTATTTGAGAATGATCATTCAATAAAGTTGATAACTTCATCCAATAATCTTTAGCACCAGTCAATTGGCTCCCTACTATCATCGGAGTATCAATATAGGCAACTCTTTTTATATAATGAAGTAAAGGAACCGACTTCGTCTCTCCACCTGCAAAAGAAACCCCATATTCTCGAATCACCCATTTTTGAGGATACACACCTTTCAAATAAAAATCCAGATAATCGTGTAGTAAGAAATATCGTCGCTTTTCTTTATCTCTCGATGCGCCATCAAACAATGCTTCTATTTCTTTATAAAATAGACCTAACAATTCATCCAAATCATCTAGCGAATCGTCAAACATGTTCTTGATAATTCGCACAATGCGTTTACAAGAATTTATTATATCCTCATCTTTCTGATTGTATACAAAATCTTTGTAAGATAGAAAACGAGTAAACAATTCCTCTACATATTGCAAATACTTCATTTTATCTGCAACAGAAACAGGACGTAAAATAATTGAATTGACAGATGTGAGACCGTTTACTTCCCTCTCTATTTGCCTTAAAACTTCAACATAACGAAGCAATTCATCATTTAAAGCAGAATCTATTATTTCATTAAAATGATTCGCATAATAAAATGAATAATACAACAGTTGTGACAAACTACTCTTTCCACAACCATTAATACCGGATACAACCGTTATTCCATTCAAAGCGATATCTGCCTTCTTTACAGCCTTAAAATTCTCAACCGACAGTTCTACTATTTTATCCATACAGATATATTCTATAATATAGATGATATGCAAAGATAAGAAACAAAAAGAGATTCTTTTAAGTTTCAGAACAGTTTATAACAAAAAAGTCGCTTTCGGTAAACCGAAAGCGACTCCTATATTCATTCTACGAAAGCCGGAATTACATCATTCCACCCATGCCTCCCATTCCGGGAGCACCCATCGGCATTTCTGGCTTATCTTCCTTCTTTTCTACGATTACACATTCAGTAGTCAGGAACATACCAGCGATAGAAGCTGCATTTTCCAAAGCTACACGAGCAACCTTAGCAGGGTCTACTACACCGGCAGCATGCAAATTTTCGTAAATGTCCAGACGAGCGTTGTAACCAAAGTCACCCTTGCCTTCACGTACTTTCTGAACAACTACCGCACCTTCTTTACCAGCGTTAGCAACGATCTGACGAAGTGGTTCTTCGATAGCACGTTTGATGATTTCAACACCGGTTGTTTCGTCAGCATTGTCACCCTTCATGCCGTCAATAGCATCAATTGCACGGATATAAGCTACGCCACCACCCGGGATGATACCTTCTTCAATTGCAGCACGAGTTGCACGCAAAGCATCATCTACACGGTCTTTCTTTTCTTTCATTTCCACTTCTGAAGCAGCACCTACATAGAGAACAGCTACACCACCTGACAATTTAGCCAGACGTTCCTGCAATTTCTCGCGGTCATAGTCAGACTTAGTTGCCACGATTTGTGCTTTGATCTGTTCGCAACGTTCTTTGATGCTATCTTTGTTACCTGCACCGTTTACAACAGTTGTATAGTCTTTAGTAACTGTAACTTTGTCAGCAGTACCCAACATTTCGATAGTAGCTTGTTCCAGTTTCAAACCTTTTTCTTCGCTGATAACAACACCACCTGTCAGGATAGCGATATCTTCCAACATTTCTTTACGACGATCGCCGAAGCCCGGAGCCTTCACAGCACAGATCTTCAATTGAGAACGCAGACGGTTTACTACCAATGTAGTCAACGCTTCGCTATCTACATCTTCTGCAATTACTAACAGAGGACGACCTGTTTGTACAGCCGGTTCGAGGATAGGCAAGAAATCTTTCAGGTTAGAAATCTTCTTGTCATAGATCAGGATGTAAGGTTTCTCCATCTCACATTCCATTTTTTCTGTATTTGTCACGAAGTAAGCTGACAAATAACCACGATCGAACTGCATACCTTCTACTACACCGATAGTAGTGTCTGTACCTTTTGCTTCTTCGATAGTGATTACACCGTCTTTAGAAACTTTACGCATAGCGTCAGCAATCAATTTACCGATTACCGGGTCGTTGTTTGCAGATACGGTAGCAACTTGTTCGATCTTGTCATAGTTGTCACCTACAGTTTCAGCCTGATCCTTGATTGATTCTACCACTTTGGCAACAGCCTTGTCGATACCACGTTTGATATCCATCGGGCTAGCACCGGCAGTTACGTTCTTCAAACCTTCAGCTACGATAGCTTGTGCAAGAACGGTTGCAGTAGTTGTACCGTCACCGGCATCGTCACCTGTCTTAGAAGCAACTTCTTTTACCAGCTGTGCACCAGTATTCTGGTAAGCATCTGCCAATTCGATTTCTTTTGCTACTGTCACACCGTCTTTTGTGATGTGCGGAGCACCGAATTTCTTCTCAATGATAACGTTACGTCCTTTCGGGCCCAGAGTTACTTTTACTGCATTTGCCAAAGCATCGACACCTTTTTTCAATTGGTCACGGGCATCGATATTGAATAATATTTCTTTTGCCATCTCTTTATTTACTATTTAAAGATTTACTATTTACTATTATTAATTAACCCAAAACAGCGAGAACATCGCTCTGACGCATGATAAGATATTTAGTACCTTCAACGTCAAGTTCTGTTCCGGCATATTTACCATAAAGAACTGTATCGCCTACTTTCAATACCATCTCTTCATCTTTCGTACCGTGACCTACTGCCACAACTTCACCCTTCAAAGGTTTTTCTTTTGCTGTATCAGGAATAATGATACCACCAATTGTTTTTTCTTCTGCAGGTGCAGGGAGGATAAGCACTCTGTCTGCTAATGGTTTAATGTTCATAGTTACTTGTTATATTTTAGTTATACATTTAATTGTAGATGTTATCCACCGTCTTTCAGGCGGAACGCTAAAGTTATTGCGAAAAGCGTGCCAAAGTAAATAAATGATTCTTTGTCAGAAATAGACTGACAAAATGACTGACAACTTGCACTGTATGGCAAAAAAGTATATTTGTCACCTACTTTTTAAACAAAACAAAAGGATTATTCCTTATAATGATGTATATTCGTAAACGAACCATCAAATGCACTGTATAAATAATATGAATAGAATAGCATCCGGCCTCATCATTGCCTCTTGCGTTTTCTACTCCTGCACTTCGCGTACAGGGGGGATTTCTCCTGTACATGAACAACAACAGACAGATTCGCTGTCGCAAGATACAATAACTCAACCCGAGATTAAACCTGTTGAAAAGAAACTCACAGCAGAACAGATACAAATCACCAAAGATTTATTGTATGACCAATATACATTGGAAGACACCTATCCTTATAAAGACACTACCCGGCAATTTCAATGGGACAAAATCAAAGAACGGCTGGCTTTGCTTGAAAATATACAGTTGCAGCCTTCCACTTGGGCAATTCTCCAGAATTACAAAAATAGAAATGGAGAAGCACCGCTTGTGAAGAATTTCAAAAGAAACGCTTACGGACGGGTGGCGGATACTCTCGGCATAGAACGTTACCAATCCGTTCCGCTTTACTTGTTGACCGACACATTAGTGCCCGAACGTTACGGCCAGGATGGAGAACTAACCCGTTTTATCGAAGACGGGGAAAAATTCATAAAAGCAGAGCCAATGTTTACCGGAGATGAATGGATGATTCCTAAAAAGTATGTCAAAGTAATTGGAGATACGATTGTTTTTAACAAAGCTGTTTTCGTAGACCGCCACAATCAGAATATCGCTGCTCTCGAACGTAGCGGAGAAGGGCAATGGATGGTTCGCAGCATGAATCCTTCCACTACGGGACGCCACCTGCCGCCGTATGCACAGGAAACTCCTTTAGGAATGTTTGTGTTACAGGAAAAGAAAGTGAAGATGGTATTTTTAAAAGACGGTTCGAAAGAGACAGGAGGTTATGCTCCTTATGCAAGTCGTTTCACGGATGGAGCCTATATTCACGGAGTACCGGTCAATGCTCCCCGCAAGACACAGATAGAATATAGTCCGTCGTTAGGAACGACACCGCGTTCGCACATGTGCGTACGAAATGCAACTTCCCATGCCAAATTCATTTATGATTGGGCGCCTGTAAATGAAACTATTATTTTTGTATTGGAATAAACGTTGAACAAACATACACCACTATTCCCGAATCGCTACTACCTATCGTCCAAAGTATAACTAGAAAAGTTCTTTTCTATAAGGTGAGAACTTGCTTTTCTCTTGGGGAAAAGTTACTTTCCCCTTACCAGGGAAAACGCATGAGTGCTAATTGTTTAATAATCAATAGTTCCCTTCTCTTCTCAAAACATATTTAATGGCAATACTCTTGTATATCTAATAATAAATAAAGTCTTCCTAGTTAC
>ERZ773187.2684-NODE-2684-length-10664-cov-37.292016_pt1 | contig 10664 bp, 14 predicted proteins | sample MGYA00511242_ERZ773187 | MGnify/ENA primary metagenome ERZ773187 (study PRJEB29015, sample SAMEA2737744) | human gut metagenome | biome: human gut; feature: human-associated habitat; material: faeces | place: China | collected 2012 ... | reverse complement strand
AAATGTTGCCAGATGAAAGAACACTATGGGGAGAAAAATGCCCCTTAAAGAAACCGACGAAGAAAAATAACGGATATATAGAAGAGAAGCTAATAAGCGGCATACAGAAAGGGTTTATGCCAAAGGACAGGTAGATAGGATTAAGAAGTCTATTTTAAACCTACACACATTTCGCAGTCCCATTAAGAGCGTAACGAGGGCAGAGATGCTGGAAAAGTCTACCGTTAGTTACTGATTGATAACCATATAGACATTTTCCGCATTGATGAACAATGCAAAATAGTTTATGAAGCAACATACACTATCGAGGATGGAATCTATAAAACAAGCACCAAATGACTTGTAATGTCATTTGGTGCTTGTTTTGACTTAAGAATTATTTACCATAGTTCCAACGAATCTTCCGCATCTATCCACATCTGCATAGTACCGTCAAGATAAAGTCGAGCATACTTCACAGGATTGTCTATTGCCAAAGCATTCAAGGCACACTCTGAATTAGGTGTTGTCTTTAATCCTTCCTCTGCCTTTGCACAATCAATCCGAAGAATATATCCGGCATAAGTGCATATATCAATGCTGTTATGATAAATGTTGTAATCTGCATATATTATGTTCATTAAACCAATCCTCTTTTCTGTAAAATTCAAAAAGCATTTCAAGCAGTTCACACAGTCCGTTCATATTATGCTATAATGTGTTATGCGATTTTGCTTCCCTTATTTTTTCCCTTACGAGGGTTCGTAAAGCCTTGTGAAACGATATAACACAAGGGAATACCTAAGGGAAAGCTCACCTACAGAAAAGTTAGTGTTTATAAGGGTTAGCGGGGAGTTTATTAATAAAATATAACAGCTAATGAAACCCTTAAATTAAGTGATTATACAATCGGAAGTTGTGGAGGTAGAAAAACATGTATAGAATATGTAGTGCACTTATCGAAAGTGTTGCGGCAGCTGTTTTTATAATTCCTATTTGGTGCATATATAACAAGTTATGTTTTCATAGCTGGAAACGAACTATTATTTATATGGTATTTGGGTTTTATTTTTCTGCAGTCTTAGCACTTGTAGGCTTCCCTGATATAGCATCTCTGAAAATTGATTTTGCAGTGAACGTTATCCCGTTTTTGGATATGGTTTCGGATTTCATTAATGCTTGTTTGAATATACTTTTATTCGTTCCATTTGGTTTCTTTTTGCCGATATTGTGGGATAAATTTAGAAACATTAAAAATATTGCCTTAATGGGATTTATAGTTACAAGTTTAATTGAAATATCACAGATTTTTACTTTTAGAACCAGTGATATAAACGATATTATTACAAATACTGTTGGTACTATAATTGGATATTTTATTGTACATAGGATAACTGATAATTTTACGAAGCGAATCTTTTCAAATTCAAAAATAAGTGACTTTTACATAATATGTGTATCTGTAGTACTTATTATGTTCTTCCTTCAACCATTTATTTCATCATTGTTATGGAAAATGGTGCTGTAAATTCAAGTTTGTAGAATTAAGAAAATCGAAAATGTCAGAGGGCTATCTGCTTAATGAATTGAAAAAATGTGATTTGCAATTAAAGAATTATATCTTATTTGAGTTATCTGAAACCTAAATTCCAGTATTATTGACCAAGAAATTAGGAGGATTCATTATGAGTGAGCAAACAGAGATTACTTTCATGCAAACAAGATTAATCCGGCTTGCTTCAGATTGCTGTTCCATCGGTTCTCCAGCAGTCTATCGATATGATGATTGTACAGGCAGTGGTAAATCCCTTCGGCACGCAGGCACTGGCAGGATATGCGGCAACAATGCGGGAGGAGCTTGCTGTGCAGGCAGGCTGGCTTGCAAACTGCCTGGTTTCCTATGCGGCACTCAGAAAATTCTGGCCGACTGAGAAGGTGAGCTATCTTGATAAATTTGGATGTCAGCACGGATTATTTTCTGATGGGCAAGTTTATTTGCTCTTTCTGACGGTGTATTTGCAGGAAGAGTGCAACAGAGAAGAAATGGAGGACGCGATGCAGATATTTCACTACGGAAATTTCTCCGCTTCCACAGTTCTGATTCAACCGGTAGACGATCATGATCTGGAGGAGATGGAGACGGAATTAAACGAGATCAGAAAACAGGGAAAGGCAGACTTTCAGTTGATTGTGGTGAAAGTGGACAATTGGAATCAGGATCTTTCGCCCTGGGAGGCGTCGGCAGTCTTTGGCAGAGAGGGCTTCGGAGATGGTGCGGGGGAGTTGCTGCAATTTCTTTTAGGACAATGTGCGGATCGCAGAAAAACGTATTATATCGGTGGATATTCGCTGGCGGGATTATTCTCTCTTTGGACAGCATATCAGACGGATATTTTTGCAGGTGTTGCAGCAGTATCTCCGTCCGTTTGGTTTCCGGGATTTCTGCAATATATGAAAGAACACGATATGAGAGCAAAGTCGGTGTATCTGAGCTTGGGAAACCGTGAAGAAAGAACCAGAAATCCGCTGATGGCAACCGTTGGGGACTGTATCCGGGAAGGGTATAATCTGTTAAAGATGCAGAAAATCCGAACGATTTTGGAATGGAATCCGGGAAATCACTTCAAAGATGCCGGAATCCGGACAGCGAAAGGGTTTGCGTGGCTCATAAGGAATCAGGGGGCCGAGTAATCATGGGTCAGACTGTGATATGTCTTTTTTAGGAGCCTATTTTACAGTGGCTTCTGCAGAACGGGGGTTTTATGGACAGTCAGGTATTTATTTTAAATGAGAAACGGAATGTAACGCTTACAGCATATCTGCAGGACGACAGCCAGGAATTTTGGCGTGCGAAAAAGCGTCCGGCGGTTGTTATTTTTCCGGGTGGAGCGTATGCCTACTGCTCGGATCGGGAGGCGGACCCGGTGGCACAGGAGTATCTGCGGGCAGGCTATCATGCGTTTGTGCTGCGGTATTCTGTAGGATGGGAGAATGCGGTGTGGCCGAACCCGCTTGAGGATTATGATCAGGCGATGGAGCTGATCGCAGCGCATGCCAAGGAGTGGCATCTGATTCCGGAAAAAATCGCGGTCATCGGATTTTCGGCAGGCGGACATCTGGCAGCGTGCGCAGCGACGATGGCGAAGCACCGTCCGGCTGCGGCGATTTTGGCATATCCGGTCATTTTAGAAGGGCTGGCAGCAATCTGCGCAAAGGGTGCGCCAGGCGCAGACAAGGCGGTGGACAGTCAGACCTGTCCCTGTTTTATCGCAGCGGCAGGAACGGATACCATGGTATCGGCGATGAACAGCCTTCGTTTTGTCGAAGCGCTGTATGAAAATGGAATTTCTGCGGAGCTGCATTTGTATGCATTCGGTCCCCATGGATTCTCTACGGCGAGAACGTCGATTGCCGATCCGGCAGAGCTTTGCAGTCGGACGCTTCACTGGGTGGAGGACAGCATTAGCTGGCTGGAGGATGTGTTCGGTGCGTTTACATCCGGAGAAATGAGCAGCCCGCGGTGTCCGGGCAGGGTTCGGAAGGATAAAGATCCGTACCTGTCGGTGGACTGCCAGCTTGCCACGATCGCAGGAAACCAGATGGCGGTGGAACGCCTGAACCAGCTGATTTTGGTGGAAGAAACGACACAGAAATGGAGTGCAGAACAGAAAGAAAACCTGCTCACTTCGGAAATGACGCTTCGTTCGGCGCTGCAGTTTTTGAATGTTCCGGGAGAAGTGATCCGAAAAGCCGATGAAATACTTTCGGAGATTCCGAACCGGAAATGATAATGATAATTATTACTATTGTTATACAAAATAGACAAATCTAACAGTAATTCGTTGGATTTCATTTTATAAGATGGTAAAATAGCTTCAGAACGATGGGGAAATCCGTCGTAGAGGATCTGTCAATTATAGATATACAAACATGCAGCAGCAGGAGAAGGAAGAACGATGGATAGCATTTTTCACAGAATCAGTGTCCGCAGGTATGAAGACAAACATGTGGAAAAAGAAAAGTTGATGCAGATTTTGCGGGCGGGTATGCAGGCACCCAGCGCGTGCAACCAGCAGCCGTGGGAATTTTATGTGGTGACGAATCCGGAAAAGATCAAAGCGCTTTCCAAAGCGACGCCCTATGCGGGATGTGCAGCGAACGCGCCGGTCGTAATCGTGCCTGTATATCGGAAGGAAGGACTGATTGCTCCGGATTTTGCACAGATTGACCTTTCGATTGCACAGGAAAACATGTGGCTTGAAACGGATGCACAGGGGCTTGGCGGTGTGTGGATCGGAATCGCTCCGATGGAAGAATGGATGGAGGAAGTCCATAAGCTGCTGGAGCTGCCAAAAGAGGTGGCGGTATTTTCCCTGTTTGCGCTCGGATATCCGGCGGAAAGCCGCGCGCAGGAAGATCGCTTCCATCCGGAGCGGATTCATTTTCTGGAGTGAAACAGAGTTCGAATGCGGACGTGAGCCGTGTCAGGAGCCTATGACGAAAACATTCAAAAACGGAGAACAACATGATAACAGTATTATGCTATAAAAAATGCACCACCTGTCAGAAAGCATTCAAATGGCTGGATGCAAACGGCGTGGAGTACAAAGAGCGCGCGATCAAAGAAGAGAATCCAACCTATGAGGAACTCAAAACGTGGTATGAAAAGAGCGGACTGCCGCTGAAAAAATTTTTCAACACGAGCGGAATGCTCTATAAGGAGCTGGGATTAAAGGATAAACTGCTGGAAATGTCCGAAGAAGAACAGCTAAAGCTTCTTTCGACGGACGGAATGCTCGTGAAGCGTCCGCTCGTAGTCGGAGAGAAAACGGTGCTGACCGGATTTTCTGAAAAAACCTGGACAGAGCAGCTTTTAGGACAAAAGACATCTTAGGCTGAGAAACAGCGGAAAGGAGCTTAGGTATGAAACTGTTATTTCGGCAGAGATTTTTTTCATGGTTTGACAGTTATGATATTTACGATGAAGACGGCAATACAGTGTATGTGGTAAAAGGGCAGCTTTCCTGGGGACACTGCCTGAAAATCTTCGATGCGTCAGGACTGGAGCTGGGGACGGTCAAAGAAAAAATCCTGACCTGGCTGCCGAAGTTTGAACTGTATGAGGGCAGCAGCTATGTTGGATGTATCAGCAAGGAGCTGTCCTTTTTCAAACCCCGCTATGATATCGACTGCTGTGGCTGGCATGTAGAGGGCAGCTTTCTGGAATGGGATTATTCCATTACCGGGGCAGCAGGAGAGCAGGTAGCAGTGATTTCAAAAGAAATATTCCATATGACGGACACCTATGTTCTTGATATTATCAATCCGGTGAACGCACTGCGGGTGCTGATGTTCGTGTTGGCGATCGACGCGGAAAAATGCTCCCGGAGTTCAAGCTGAGTGCGCGGCAAAGAGAATCAGGTGTCAGAAGCCGGTCAAACTCGGTCAGGTCACAATTAACGGAAGTGATTTTTCAGAAAAGGATGGTAATAGATGGCAGTATGGAGATTGCAGGTGAATACAGGAGGCACAAATGTTGCCGACTATTGCTTGAAAAATCATGTCGCAGCAATGGGATGGAGTCTGCGGGAATTAACCCAGGCAGAACGTTCCGGAATACATACATTTTTGGACTACTGTAATCTGGCAAGGACTCAGTACAAATCCTTCGACAGTGTGTGCCGCATGGCAGAAGATGTGAAAGAAGGAGATCTCCTATGGATGCGCTCAAGAAATGAAGGGAAATACTATATTGCAAGAGTTAAGGCGAATAGTACCTGGGTGTTTCGCGAAGATGCGGTACAGATCGATGCGGCGAATCAGTTGACCAACATAGACTGGTATCCAGCTACAGATAAGGCAGATGAAGAATCCGTTCCTGGTGCTGTGGCAACATCGTTTATTATGGGATCTGCAATCCAGAGAATTAAGAAAAATGGAGTAGAAGCATACAGTCAGATGCTGTATAACCGTGTCCACGATTCCGCACTGGATTTATTCAACTATCCCGATCCGGTTCTCTCATTATGCGAGAAACATTTCTACAGCTTGCTCCAGCCGGAAGATGTTGAAGATTTACTTGCGCTTTGGTTGTATGATACAAAAGGCTATGTTTGCATCCCATCGACAAATAAAATTGCTACACCAAAATATGAGTGCGTTTTGGTTGATCCAAATGACCTGAACCGAAAGCATATTTACATTCAGGTAAAGAAGGGCGATGTGAGTCTCAATACAGATGACTATTCCAGCCTGAATGGTGAAGTATACTTGCTTACAACAGAAGGAAACGTTCAGAATGCACAGAAATATACAAATGTGAAAGCAGCGGATCCAACGGTTATTTATGAGTTTGCGATCAATCCGGATAAGTCTCATATCATTCCGGAAAATGTTTTATACTGGGTGAAGTTTCTGACAGAAATAGAAAATAATCGCTTGAAGTTCTCTGCATGTAAGGGAATCATGTTTGATACGAATATCTCGTATTCAGATACAAATGAATCTGAGATGATTCTTGGAAACAAAATAGCGGCATATGGAGATGCAAAACGGTATATCGACAGCTTCCGTAAAAATGACTATGCTCTTTTTTACTCCAAAGGAAGAGGAATTATTGCGGTTGGCCAGATTGTTACAGACGCGCCAACGGAAGTGGCTGATGAAAAATATCATAGTGTCAGAATGATTGTGCCGGAAAAATTCAATGGAGATGTCAAAGCATTGCCTGCGCTTTCTCCGAATGAGATAAAAACAATTTTAAAGCGGAATTTTTATTGGGCATCGACAATCAAAACACCGTTCCTTACAGGAGTACAGGTTGAGATGTTGATTCGTGAATTGCAAAAGAAGCAGGTTAAAAACTAGGTCCGGGGGGGGCAGATCCCGGTCAAACTCCGAACGATTGGGAGGGTGTATGATTTTTTGAAATACGGGGAGAAACCAGGTAGTGTACCAGAGTGTCTGGGGAGGAAAAGAGTTTCCGCAAGTGAAGATTGAGCCTAATGCTGAAAAAAAACCGACTTCATATCGGTTTACAGGAGATTCTGAGAAAGCTTGCGAAATTATCAAGTCTGTTTATAAAATTGAAAACGAGTCGTTATTTGACCGGCAATACAAACGGGCGATCAGCGGCGATGGAGATGAAAAAAAGAAAATATTAACGCTGCATTCTTCGTCGCGGCTTGCCCTGCTGACATTTTACAATACAAAAATCCGGTGATTGGATATCCGTCAAACATGGATATTGTACTCGTAAGCAAGGACCGAAAGACGGATTTGTTTCTGGAGTCCAAGTTTTCAGAGTATTATGTGAGTGCTGGAAATAAAAGCACACCGATCAGTGTACAGTATGCGACCAATCGCTACAGCAGCTTCTTTTACGAAAAGCAGTGGCTGGAGTCAATTGGAATAGATACGGATTATGATTACGGTGAATTGTATAAGCAACTTGCCAAAAAGATGAATCAGAAGATTACGGATGACGGACTGGCGAATAGATTTGTAGTGCTTGGAGAAGAACGGAAGTACTCAGATCTGCTGAAAAGAGCGAATATAGAACCGCTGTCAGCAGATTTTTACGAGGTCTGAGGTCACGAGGTCAGGGGTCAAACCCCTGGTCAAAGACTTCTGGGAAAGTCTGAATGATGAGCAATAGGAAGATGTATGGTGAAACAGAATACGACAATCATTTATGAGAATACAGTTGCAGGGACATTCGTCCGCAGAATGAACCGATTCACGGCAGAGGTGCTGATTGACGGAGCACCGCAGATTGTTCATGTGAAAAATACAGGGCGTTTGCAGGAGCTTCTGATGCCGGAAGCAAAGGTAACACTGCAGAAGACATTGAACCCAAATCGAAAAACGGCATATGATCTGATTTCTGTATACAAACCAAAGCTAAAATGGGTGAATATCGACAGTCTGGCACCGAACGCTTTGATGAAGCAGCAGTTAATGAGTCTGAACTACGAGCTGGTGAAGCCAGAATATACCTATGGGGAATCCAGAATTGATTTTTATATGGAAAGAGACGGGGAAAGATTCCTGACGGAAGTAAAGGGCTGCACGCTGGCAGATGATTTGCATCTGGGAACCGGATTATTCCCGGATGCACCAACAGAGCGAGGCGTGAAGCACTTGCATGAACTGGCAAAAGCAGCAAAGGAAGGCTATCATTGCTCAATTGCCTTTGTGATACAGATGAATGGAATTCATCGGGTAATGCCAAACGAAGCGGCACAGCCGGAGTTTAAGGAAGCACTTGTGAAGGCTGCCAGGGAGGGGGTCCAGATCGTCTGCTACAGCTGCCATGTAGAGGCTGACAGCATAAAAATTACAGGCGTAGTGGAAGATACTTCAAGATTTGTGGAGGCACAGAGGAGGAAGTCTGAATGACTGGGGAAATGATGTGGGAGGCATATTGCCGTACAACGAATACGAATTGCAATACACGGCATGATATATGGAAGTTTTGCGGCGGCGGTGCGGCTGCTGACGAACTTGCGAATCTTGTACTCGCCGGAATAAAGACTGCAACTGCAAGCACAAAGCTCGCCTATGAACTAGATGGTGAAAACTTGCCGGAAGTCGGGACATACAGTGTGATTCTTTTTGACAATGAGGAGGCGGCGTGTATCATCCGTGATACAAAAGTATCTGTTGTTCCGTTCAATCAAGTCAGTGCAGACCACGCTTTCAAAGAGGGCGAAGATAACCGAAGCCTGAACAAATGGCGCGAAGTGCATCGGAGAGCTTTTACTCCAGACTATAAGGCCGTTGGTCTGGATTTCGATGAAAAGGGAGATTGCGTCTTGGAAGAATTTGAAGTGGTGTATCGGTAAAGCAAAATTCAGGTGAACGAAATCGCTGCGCGATGGCCCGTCAAGGCCACGGCGCAGTTTTCTCTTTAACCTAAAAAAGGTCAGGGGTCACCCCCCCCCCGGTCAAAACCGGTGGCACTGGCATTGAGAGAAGATGCAGATTATCAGAAACGATATTACAAAAATGAGCGTTGACGCAATCGTCAATTCTGCCAACAGTTCTCTTTTGGGCGGTGGTATGGACGGCTGCCTTCATCGTGCATCCGTGGTCAAAGGGGCAGACCGTGCGTCAAACTCAAAAATCGGAATTGACCGAGCTCTTTAGAGCGAGGGATACTTCTTGTCCGAAGGGCAAGAAGATGGAACAGAGAAAGAGTTTAACAACTCGGAATTTACTTCTACTTAGACATACAAACTGTTGACAGTAAAACTCCTATATAGTATTATTTGATAAAATAATACTATATAGGAGTTTTTCGTGAAAATGAATGGCGGATTTCTTGTTACCAAAATAAAACAACTTGGAGATCGAATCTTTGAGAAGATTCTCAGCGAAAAGAATATTGATGCGTTTAACGGAGCCCAAGGGCGTATTCTTTATGTACTGTGGCAGGAAGATGGAATCTCAATCAGGTCACTCTCGATTAAATGTGGATTAGCGATAACTTCTCTTACTACGATGCTGGAAAGAATGGAAAATCAAGGGCTGATAAGACGTGTTCAGTCTGAAACGGACAAAAGGAAAACACTCCTGTTTCTGACTGAAAAAGCACATGCCTTAAAGGACGAATACGATTCTATATCTGATAAAATGGGCAGTATTTACTACAAAGGTTTTTCGGAGGAAGAAATTACCCAGTTTGAGGAATACCTCGACCGTATCAGAAAGAATCTTGAGGAGTGGCAAAAATCATGAGTATTTGTATCAAAGATCAGATTCAAAACATGAATATCGTCATCGGATGTACAGTGGGATGTGCATATTGCTATGCCCGCAATAATGTGAAACGCTGGCATATGATTGATGACTTTGCTGACCCTGAATTCTTTCCGGGTAAGCTCAAGATGATGGAAAAGAAACGTCCGCAGAACTTTCTTCTTACCGGCATGAGCGATCTCTCCGGATGGAAGCCGGAATGGAGAGACGAGGTATTTGCAAAGATCCGTGAAAATCCACAGCATCAGTTCCTGTTCCTTACAAAGCGACCAGATCTGCTGGATTTTGATACAGATTTGGAAAACGCATGGTTTGGTGTTACGGTGACGAGAAAAGCAGAACTGTGGCGTATTGACGCACTACGGGAAAATGTCAGAGCAAAACACTATCATGTTACCTTTGAGCCGCTATTCGACAATCCAGGTTCAGTTGATCTTTCCGGGATCAACTGGATCGTTGTCGGCACCATGACTGGAGTTCAGAGCAGGAAGGTTCATACGGAGCCGGAGTGGGCATGGTCTCTGACAGAACAGGCGCATATGCTTGACATTCCGGTATTTATGAAGGAAGATCTTGTCCCTATCATAGGGAATGAAAATATGATTCAGGAAATGCCGGATGAATTCAATAAAGTGTTGGAGGTACAGAGATCATGGCAGAAGTAATAAATGGAATCCTCATTAATGAGGCGGAAACAAAGAACATCATGACCAAGTCCAGTCTGCCTGTAGGCGGTTACTCGGTCAATCCATATGTAGGCTGTACACACGCCTGCAAGTATTGCTATGCTTCTTTTATGAAGCGCTTTACCGGACACAAGGAGGAATGGGGCACTTTCCTTGATGTGAAGCATTGGCCGGAAATTAAGAATCCGAAGAAATATGCCGGACAGCGGGTGGTCATCGGTTCTGTGACAGATGGCT
>ERZ773187.2682-NODE-2682-length-10679-cov-9.807794_pt1 | contig 10679 bp, 9 predicted proteins | sample MGYA00511242_ERZ773187 | MGnify/ENA primary metagenome ERZ773187 (study PRJEB29015, sample SAMEA2737744) | human gut metagenome | biome: human gut; feature: human-associated habitat; material: faeces | place: China | collected 2012 ... | reverse complement strand
TTACGGATGCCTACTTCGAGACGATGTCGGGATTCACCACCACGGGAGCCACCATCCTCGACGATGTGGAATGTTTCCCCCACGGACTGCTCTTCTGGCGGTCGCTCACCCAGTGGATAGGCGGATTAGGAATCGTGTTCTTCACCATCGCCCTGCTGCCTTCGCTTGTCGGAGGACAGACCAAGGTGTTTGCGGCAGAGGCCACGGGACCCATCAAGTCTAAGCTGCATCCCCGTCTCTCCACCTCTGCCAAATGGATCTGGAGTGTCTACCTGGTGCTCACCATCGCATGCATCCTCTCCTATTATATAGCGGGAATGAATCTCTTCGACAGTTTCAACTACGCGATGACCACCACGGCTACGGGAGGTTTCTCTACTCACAACAGCAGTACAGAGTTCTTCCATTCGCCGGCATTAGAATACATCTGTGCTTTCTTCTGTTTCCTTTCGGGCGTGAATTTCACGCTGCTCTATGCAGCAGTCATCAAGTTCAAGATCAAGGATCTGTTCAAGAATTCAGAATTCAAGTTCTATACCTTACTTGTCATGGCATTCACCGCCTTCATCATGATAGAACTGGTTACGCTGCGCAATTACGACCTGGAGCATGCCTTCCGCAGCGCCGTATTCCAGGTGGTTTCGTTTATCACCACCACAGGTCTCTTCAATGATGATGCCGCCCTCTGGCCTCATGTCACCTGGGTTATCCTGGCTACATGTATGTTCTTCGGAGCGTGCTCGGGCAGTACAAGCGGTGGACTGAAATGTATCCGTGGCGTGATGCTCGTGAGAATGGTGAAGAATGAGTTCCGCCAGATTCTGCATCCGAATGCCGTGCTGCCACTGAAGATAGACGGTGTCAACGTGCCGATGCAGAAGCGTGTCACCCTGCTCGCCTTCCTCACCACCTATCTCATCATCTGTCTGGTCATCTCCTTCACGATGATTGCGATGGGCATCGACAATACCAATGCCATCACCATCACGCTGAGTTGCGTGGGTAATGTAGGACCTACCTTAGGTACGGAAATCGGACCTACCATGTCGTGGAGCGAACTGCCCGACCTGGCTAAATGGTTCTGCTCGCTGATGATGCTGATTGGTCGTCTTGAGATTTTCAGTGTGCTGGTAATCTTTACTCCGGCGTTCTGGAAGGAGAACTAATATATGGAATGAGTTGTCGGATAAATCATATCAGATGACAGCATATCAGATATTTGAATTCTGGTATTTGAAAGGAAAAAAAAGCGCTTACTAAACTAAGTAGTTTTCTAAAGAAATGCGTTATATATATAATAAGGTATAAAGTCGGAAAGGCATTTCCCCATCAGAGCGGATATCCTGACACGACGGATTGCCTTGGGAGAATTCAGTGCACATGCACATTTTTATCAACTAAATAAAATTTCATACAACATGAAACCCTTAAAATTTCAACCACTATTAAAATCCACCATCTGGGGTGGCAGTAAGATTATCGCTTTCAAACATCTCGACGTAAAGCAGGAGAAGGTGGGCGAAAGCTGGGAAATCTCTGGAGTACCAGGCAAAGAAAGCATCGTAGCTGATGGCGAGATGCAGGGCAAGAGCCTCAATGAGGTAGTGAAAGAACTCAAGGGAAGTTTCCTTGGGGAGGAGAACTACAAGCGTTTCGGCAATGAGTTTCCATTGCTCATCAAGTTTATTGACGCCAACAGCGACCTCTCTATCCAGGTGCATCCTAATGATGAGATTGCCCACAAACAGGGCAAGGAGCGTGGAAAGACCGAGATGTGGTATGCATTGCCAAGCGAACCGGACGCAAAACTCTATAATGGCTTGAAGATGCAGATTACACCGGAGCAGTACAAGGAGATGGTGGAGAATGATACCATCACGGATGCACTGGCTCAGTATGACGTGAAGGAAGGCGACTGCTTCTTTATTCCTGCAGGCAGAATTCATGCCATTGGCACCGGTTGTTTCGTGACTGAAATCCAGCAGACCAGCGATGTGACCTACCGCATCTACGACTTCAAGCGCAAGGACAAGGATGGCAACTATCGCCAGCTCCACACCAAGGAGGCTGCCGAGTGCATCGACTATAACGTGCAGGCTGACTATCGCCAGCATTATACTCCGATGAAGAACGAGGGTGTAGGCATGATAGAGTGTCCATACTTCACCACCGCCGTGTATGATCTCGATGAGCCTATGACGCTCGACTATTCCGAACTGGACAGTTTCGTGATTCTGATTGGTCTGAAGGGCAAGGCAAAGATAACCGACAACGAGGGTAATGAGATTACGCTCCAGGGCGGCGAAAGTATCGTAGTGCCAGCCAGCACCCAGACATTGAAGGTAGAAGGAACCCTGAAGTTCCTGGAAACTTATGTATAGTTTAAAGGTAAAAAAGTAAAAGGGTAAAAAAGTAAAAAGAGCCTGGCGGGATGTCATCTGCCTGCTTTCTTTTTACCCTTTTACCCTTTTACTTTTTTACCTTTTTACCTTTAATATTCCAAAACAAACAATTTCAACTAAAAAGTTGAAAATAGCGAAAAATAATTTGTATTTTTCAACTAATTAATATATCTTTGCAGCACAAAATAAATATCAAACAATGAATAAGGAAGATGAAGTCTCGCTATTTCTAAAACGTTTCAAGGACAAAGCTAAAATATTTGGCATAGTCTTCCGTGACGATAGAGGAAAAAATACTCAAGCCCTATTGGACTTGGAAATTACAGCCCTCAAACGTCTCGAAATCATCAAGAACCTAGAAGTTGATGATTTCGTAGAAGGTCCCTTAGAAGACACGCTTAACAAAGTGGCAGATTTATGGGTGTTTGGAAAGAAAGTAAAATCGCAGGATGTCTATATCAAAATTTCGATGGGCATCGCTAACAATAGCGCCGTGTGCATCTCTTTCCATGTCGCAGAGTATAAACTGGTTTATCAATTCAAATAAAAGAAGAAATGATGAAAAGTCCATTTACAGGAGGAAATGTAGTACTGCATTCGGAGAAACGAACAGCAGTTTTCAGAAAAGAAAAGTTCGAATACACTTTTCTTAGCTATCAGTGCGTAGATACACGCGAACTGTTTACAACAACAGAATTGGATACCGCCAATACAATGCAGATATATAATCAATATCGTACTAAGTATGGAATTCCATTCCCTGACGAGATACGCAGTATACGCAGAAAATATGGTCTGTCGGCTACCAAAATGTCAGTTATATTGGGGTTCGGTGAAAACCAATATCGACTGTACGAGAATGGTGATATGCCAAGTCTTACAAACGGAAGAATACTGAAGACCATACAAGTACCTGCAGTGTTTGCCACATTTGTTGAAGCTGCCAAAAACTTACTGAATACAGAGGAATACGACAAGATTATGTTGTGTATCGAGGAATTAGAAAATGAATCAAACACCTCGAAACTTATCAAACAATTGATTTTTACTACCGATGGAAGAAATCAATGGAATGGCTATGCTCTGCCTTCAATGAGCAAATTAAAAAACACGATGCTGTACTTCATAGAGAAATTTAACGGAGTCTTCGTTACACAAATGAACAAACTTCTCTTCTATGCCGACTTTCTTGCCTACAGGAGCAGAGGATTAGGATTGACAGGCTTAGTATTTAAGGCAGTACCTTACGGACCTGTCCCAGAGCGTTGGGACCGGGTGTATAGTCTCGTGGATGATATAGAGCAAATGCCTATCGAAAGCAAGAATGGAAACAGTGGAACAAAACTTGTGTCAGCATTGGAATTTGACGAAGCAAGTCTCAGTGAAGAAGAAATAAGTTGTCTCGCTAAGGTCTATGAAACATTCAAGAATGAAACGCCAAGCACAATCTCGGAAATCAGCCATCAGGAAGCAGCATGGCTCGACAACATAGGCAGTCATGGACGAATAGACTACGACTATGCCTTCTCGCTGAAGGCACTGTAAAAACGAGAACTCGAAAGCCGGTTTCATTGAGTTGAAACCGGTTTTCGAGTGACTCACATTTAGACCAAACACAAATTATAAAACAAATTCACCTTATATAATAATGTACGATAGATAAAAAGTACATCTACATGCATAGAAGTTTGTATTTTATCTTCATTTTCAAAAATTCTCCGTATTTTTTTTGTTATTTCGGTAACTTTTATTATTTTTGCAGTATTGTTTCGTACTTACTGTATGATATGACAACAAACAGCCCTATACAGAAGTCGCTTAAAAGAGAGACACTTTGTTGAGGGCAAACATAAGAAAAGCGTTATTGCGCTTGGTTTTTGACCTTTGGAACTTAGGACACTCCAAATCTCACGTCAAAGAACCATGCAACGATGATGCCTATGGGTATGTATATATGTACCTTCCATAAGACAGCTCTTTTAGAGCTGTCTATATGGGAGTGTACCTACACATATCGGCGTGGGGTCTCGTTGCTTGTTCTGACGTGAAGGGCAAGTCCTAAGGCCTCAAAGGTGGAGCAAGCGACAGTAGGCTTCACGCTTTTTCATGCATTAAATTGCGCATAACCTAAATTATAATCGTCTGAATTGGAGCCGTAGGACATAAATAAAGTTACTGCAATGGAAAACAAAGACGTTTCCAATATAGATGGTTATAACACCAAAATATTAAAAGACCTTTCTGTCAATACCGTCTCAACTAATCCCGATGACTTTATTGATATTCTTAATTCTCTAAGTGATGCCTTGGGGGGAGTTACTAATTTGGGAGTATTTTGTGACATCCAGAAGGTTGAGCAAAAATCTGCCATCCTGGCTCATGTCGGGGAACAGTTTATTCATGTTGAAACAGAAAATGCCGAGCAACCTTATAACAATTTATCCAATGACGGTAGCTCCACTGAACCATACGATTTTAATTTTGATTATTTGTTAAATAAATAACATCCAATAATAATGAGCAACTATACCAATAAAATCATAAAGGAACATACAGGAGTTTTAGTTGGCTCCGTGCAGACACACGATTGTGATCCTCAAATGGATTGCAAAGAATGCGGTGGCACAGGTACGTGTCAGGAATGTCATGGTCGTGGAGAAACAGACTGTCATACCTGTCATGGTGATGGACGCTGTACAGACTGCCATGGCAGAGGTAGATGGACATGTGATAAATGTGGAGGTTCTGGAAATTGTAGACGATGTCATGGCACAGGCGATATAACTTGCAGTAATTGCCATGGAAAAGGTCAAATATGGAGAGAGGCAGGTACAGGAACTGATATTCCTGCTGGTTGGAGAGATTGTCCTAAATGTGGAGGTTCAGGTAAGACTCCATGTCCAGACTGCCGTTCGGGTATGCAGACGGCGGCAAAAGCATTAGATGTGATAACACTTGGTGCAGGACGCACTTATGGCCATGGCTCTGGAAAATGTTCAAAATGTGGTGGCTCTGGTGAAATAGTTTGCAAGACTTGTCACGGAACAGGAGATTGTAAAACTTGTCATGGAACAGGTCAATTGACCTGTGAGCATTGTCACGGTTCTGGCGATTGTCCTAAGTGTAATCATGGCAAGGTTACATGTGAGAGATGTGAGGGATCTGGATACTACCAAACATTTATCCGCCGTAAGACAACATTGTATTCTAAAGATTGGACTTGGGCTGGTTCTTCTGAATATAGTGGTGTTGTTGCTACAGCTCTAGGTGTAACATTACATGACGGTCCGGTTAAAACTTGGAAAAATGCAAAGGAAATTGAAAGCGACAACATCGCTTCTACAAACCACAAATGTGAAGAGGCTTTAGGAGACGAAAATAAACTTTATACAGAATTTTTGGATAAGTATGCAGAACAGGATGAACTTAAAATGCCAAACCAAAGTTCCGACAAGCCGTATGCCAAGACCCTTAATGTGCAAAAAGTGCCAGTAACAAAGATTGCATATACCATAAATGATGAAAATTATGAAATTCTCATTATTGGCAATAATCACATTGTAGCAGCTAAATCTGTTCCGACTATCATAAAAGGCTTCGAGCAAACAAAATGGCAAAAAATTAAGCTCGCCATGACGGAGAAAAAACGAATTAAGGCTTTCGCTCGTTTAGCTGCTTATATTTTTCAGTGTGACGGTAAGAGTAAGAAAGAAACAGCTGTTTTTGAGGCCATGATAAAGGCTCTGAATATGGGACCTGCCGACGAAGCTAAATTTAGAAGTGAACTTGAGGAACTAAATTCAACGATGCCTTATAGCCAGCTCCGTAAAATGATAAAACCTCTTTTCAAATCTAAAAAGACAATTACGTTTGCTTGGCAATGCATGGCAGTCGACAAACAAGTTACTCCAGAGGAAGAAGAATTATTTAATCATATAACTGCAGAATATGACCTAAGTTCTAGCGACATAGAACATCTAAAGCGGCTTGCTCCTAAATTTGCAAAGTTAAAGAATGAACAAATTGCCAAAGAGTACGCTGATTTATCTGAAGAATTAGCTGCTATACGTAAAAAAGTATGGAAGAGTATATTCTTTACTATCGGTGGAATTCTTTCTATCATAGTTTGTATCCTTTGCTATATTTTTGTTCCAAAAATAATGCCACAATCAGAAAATACAGAAAGCTCTTTAAGTGCAAATGATATAGTAGCCAAAACAGAGCAAGATACTGACTCTTTACTGAGAGTTGCTCAACAGCAAGCAGAAGAGGCACAGGCAGAAATAGATAAAATAACAGAAGAAAACAAAGGGACAAATGAAGACGAAAGTGTTTCAAATGACCAAGATGGCAATGTTGGAGTTATGCAAGAAGGACATTCCGATGCTATAGATGGTGACTATCCAGAAGGAAGTCTGCGTCTATTGACAGACGATGATTTATCAACAAAGAGCAAGTCTGAACTTAAAATCATGCGCAATGAAATATTTGCTCGTCATGGTTATATCTTCAAGACACCAGCAATGAAAGCGCATTTTGCAAATCAAAGTTGGTATCATGCTCAATATGCCGATGTGTCTTCTAAACTTTCTAACATTGAAAGAAAGAATGTGGCATTAATAAAGAAATATGAGAATAGGTAGCTCTCAACAGATTTCTAAAATATGAAAAAAATCTTGTCTCAATATTATTGAGCTTTACTCTTCTTGCAATAGCAAGTTGTGCTCATTCTAAGCAGAATCCCATCACAGCTAATAAGTCTGCGAAGGATTCTGTAGAGAATTGTGCGGATAACAATTTGAATAATACGCAGATTCCTGTATATGCAAGAAGGCTTATCAAGGCTTATCCCGAACAGAAAATGCGATATGCTGGCAACAGTATATGCTTTCCTGATGGAACCTCAATCATCTATGATGACAAAAAGACTAAGGATTTCACTAAAATGTTAGACGATTCTGATATTGAAGATATGTTCTCTATTCCATATGATACGATTGGCAAGCCAAAGTATCTGGCAGATGCAGGCAGAAGTCGTTGTGATGCCTTATTCAAGAAAATGTATGGAGCATCGGCAGAAGCCGTACATAAGAATCTCGTAACCGTGGAATGGTTCGGACAAAAAATTCTGTTTACTAAAGTAAATGGCGCAGACAAGCAATTACAGAAAGTAGCTGCCGAACTTGCCAACATCCCAAGTATGCGGAATTATTTGAAGTCTTCAGGGACATTTTACTGGAGAAAAGTTCGTGGTGCCAACAGACAAAGTGCACATAGTTATGGAATCGCATTTGATATTGGAGTAGATCATTCTAACTATTGGCTATGGTCTAATCCTGGAGCAAAAGAAACTGATAAGATTAAATACGTAAACCGTATTCCAAAGGAGATTGTTAAAGTGTTCGAAAAGCATGGATTCATTTGGGGTGGCAGATGGTATCATTATGACACCATGCATTTTGAATATAGACCAGAATTAATTGACTAATACAAAAATACGAATTATGTATAAAGAATTTTGCAAAAGAGTCACTGTAAATAAGAAATTTGAATTCGCAATTACAGCCGTCATCTTGTTGAATTCATTTCTTATAGGTGTTGAAACCTACACAGAGAATCAAACCATAAAAACGATTCAGTCGTGTATATTGGGAATCTTCACCATAGAAATTATATTAAGGTATATTGCTGCGGAAAGCACCAAGGCTTTTTTCACAGATGGATGGAATATCTTTGATCTTTCCCTCGTTTTGATAGGCTACATACCAGAAACGATGTTTGCCAATGCTTCGGCAATGACAGCAATAAGAGTGCTTAGAGTATTTCGTGTACTGAGACTTTTACGTGCCGCAAAAGAGATAAAGATCATAATCACAGTATTGATAAAGTCTATGAGTGCCATGTTTTACAATGTCATTCTTTTCGGTATATTCATCTATCTTTATGCCATTATTGGCGTAGGATTATTCAAATTACCAAGCACCGAAAAAATGAATAGCCAAGAGTTGGCTAAGTATGAAGAATTTATGCAAGTGGCTCCCAACGCTCCCACTAATTCTCCCGATCCATTTGGAACATTAGGAGAGGCAATGTTTACATTGTTCCGAGAATTAACTGGAGAAGATTGGACAGACTTAAGGTACAATCATATTACAGCATATGAATATGGATATATAAAAACAAGCCCCTTAGTCATAAATCTCTATCATATATCATGGTTTGTTTTGGCTGCATTTCTCCTGTTAAACTTGGTGACTGGTGCAATCTTAAACAATTATCAAATTGTAATGGAACATAGTCGCAAAAGCGAATTGAAGTAAAATGTTCGATAAAAGTAAGTCTAATTTCAAATAATAGAAGATTATGGAATTAAAGAAAAAACAATTCGTTACATCAACGCTGGCATTGAGTTTATTATTTATGCCACAGGGCGTTTCTCAGACAAATGCCGCAAAGGGCTACGCAACAGAGACTTCAGAAATCTGTTCCGCTATTCCTCAACAAAAGAAAGTGGTAAAGAAGCAAGTAGGCAAGAAAGCCGTTGGTAAAAAACAGAGTGCAAAGAAACCTACCGCAAAAAAGATATCCAATAAAAAATTAGATGGAGAAATTAACGTAAATGGCAGAGTTTTCACCATAACAGCCTTTGACAACATGATCATGGTATATGAGAACGACGAGAGCAAGAGTCCCTCATCTACTAATTTTGAAGGCAAAATCGAGGACATCAGATGCCATAACCACTACGTGTATATTATCTCCAACGTTACAGAGCCTGATGAGCGACGCTTTACATTCTATAATGTGTACAAGTATGACTTGCTAACTGGCAAATCAGCAATATTACTAGAATATGCCAACGATGTCAAGTTTGATGACACAAAGCATGTCATCCATACATCTACCATTGCCAGCATGGGACTGAATGGTGCGACATACGACAAGAAAGACTTCAACATGTAAAATAGAAACTTATGGGATTATTTGGAAAAGGTAAAGGCGGCGGACTGATGAATGTCATCCGCTGCGATGAAACAGAGTATTTGGTGTGGAAATGGCGACCATTAGGACAGGAAGTCAACTCTACAAGTAGGGAAAATGCCATTCGCTACGGCAGCAGTCTTCGTGTAAAAGATGGAGAGGTAGCAGTCTTTGTGTACAAACAGAAAAATGGTCCTTGTCAGGATTTTATCGTTGGGCCATACGATGACACTATCAAGACTGCCAACTTCCCGGTTCTTAGCAGCATTGTAGGAATGGCATTTGGTGGAGAATCACCATTCCAAGCAGAAGTGTATTACATCAATCTTCAAGGCAGCAATCAGGTTAGGTTCGCCGTACCATACTTCGACGTGGCAGACCCTCGTCTTCCCGACTATCCCGTACCAGTAGCAGTACGCGGCACGATGACTTTTGCATTGGAGGATTATAAAAATTTCATCAAACTCAACCGACTTATCGATTTCAGCCTTGATGCCTACAAACGACAGATTAAGGACGTACTGGTAAGAAAAATAAAAGGACTCGTTACCAATGTTCCATCAGATCTCGGAATGCCTGTAGTACAGATGGAACGCAAGATAGATGAAATCAGCGATTTCCTTGAAAAAAATTTAAAGGATCGAATTGACGAGTTTGGCGTAAAGATGAAACATCTCGACATCGGTGCTATCGAAATCGACAAAGAATCAGAAGCTTATCTGCAAGTAAAAGGACTAACGGGTGACATCACGGCAAAAACCATGCATGCACAAGCCGACCTCAACATTCAAAATCTCAAGGATACTCAAGCTCTTAACATGGAGAATATGAAAGAGACTATGAGAATACAACGCGAGGAGGGACAATATGCCCAACATCTGCAGACCCAGCAAAACAACATGGGTGCTTTCTCTGCCGGATTACAGGCTGATGTTCTAAAAACTACAGCACAGAATTTAGGAAAGATGGGAAACATGAATATGGGAAGCGGAGGAAACAATTCCATGAACCCCGCAGGAATGATGACAGGCATGATGATGGGAAGCGCACTCGGCAACCAAATGGCTGGCATGATGAACAACATGGGACAACAAATGCAAAATGCAATGAACACGCCTCCACCTATGCCTAACATAAAGTATATGCTGTCAGTCAACGGACAACAGATGGGACCTTACGAGATGGTTCAACTACAACAAATGGCACAAATGGGACAACTCACCAAAGAAACATACGTATGGAAACAGGGCATGGTTCAATGGGAACTGGCTGGCAACGTACAGGAACTAAGTAGCC
>ERZ773187.2679-NODE-2679-length-10682-cov-9.398701_pt1 | contig 10682 bp, 11 predicted proteins | sample MGYA00511242_ERZ773187 | MGnify/ENA primary metagenome ERZ773187 (study PRJEB29015, sample SAMEA2737744) | human gut metagenome | biome: human gut; feature: human-associated habitat; material: faeces | place: China | collected 2012 ... | reverse complement strand
TTGCTCCGCTCTCCGGCGAGATCGTCAACATCGAAGACGTGCCGGATGTAGTGTTCGCAGAGAAAATCGTTGGTGATGGCATTGCTATCAAACCGACCGGTAACAAAATGGTTGCACCGGTTGACGGTACTATCGGTAAGATTTTTGAAACCAACCACGCGTTTTCTATCGAATCTGATAGCGGTATTGAACTGTTCGTACACTTCGGTATCGACACCGTCGAACTGAAAGGCGAAGGCTTCAAGCGCATCGCTGAAGAAGGTCAGCGTGTGAAAGTAGGCGACCCGGTCATTGAATTCGATCTGCCATTGCTGGAAGAGAAAGCCAAGTCTACCCTGACGCCGGTTGTGATCTCCAACATGGACGAAATCAAAGAACTGATCAAACTGTCTGGCAGCGTCACCGTGGGCGAAACCCCGGTTATCCGCATCAAGAAGTAATTTGCCACACAGAAAAATGGCGCCTTCGGGCGCCATTTTTGTTTCTACGCTGGGAGAATAAGCTCGTCGTAGCCCTTTTGCAGGGTATAGTCCATCACTTCAGTCACTCGATTACCGGCCAGTGCTATCGCCTCTGCTACCGGCTTGCCTCGTACGATACCGCTTACCAACTCTGAGCAGAACAGATCGCCCGTCCCTTTCAGATCGGCCTGCACGCGCGGATGCGCGCTCACGCTAACGCCCCCGGCCGTCACCAGCACCACGTGAATGTGGTCGGGATCCGCCGCAACGGGTGCGCTGGTGATGGCGACCCACTTCAGCGTCTCGCTGAGCAGACTTTTCGCCGCCGCAATTGCGCTCTCTGGCGTACGACAGGACTGGCCGCTCAGCACTTCCAGTTCGAAAACGTTGGGCGTAATGCCCTGCGCTAACGGCAGCAGATACTGGCGGTAGGCTTCAGGGATCTCGGGCTTAACGTACATCCCGCTATCCACATCGCCGATCACCGGATCGACCAGCACCAGCAGTTCGGGATGGCTGGCTTTAATCGCGCTCAGCCATTTGGCCAACAGCGCAATCTGGCTGGCACTCCCCATATAGCCCGTGGTCACTGCCTTCAGTTCACGCAGGACGTCACGCTCTTCCAGCGCCTGCAGATAGCCGACAAACCACTCGTCAGGAATGACGCCGCCGTAGAAGGTGTCATAGTGTGGCGTATTACTGAAAAGCACCGTAGGAACGGCGGTGACGGTAAGCTGATGGCGGCGAATGTTTGGCACCGCAACGCTGTTACCCACGCTGCCATAAACGACCTGAGACTGTACCGCCACGATATCGCTCTGCTGCGCCCGGGTTTTATCCCGAAATAAAATCATCTCCATGAGGTTTAAATCCCCGCACCCTGCGAATAACTCTCTTCACCAAAGACGCCCGTAGAAAGATAACGATCGCCACGATCGCAGATAATCGCCACTACGACCGCGCCCGGATGTTGCGCGGCGACACGCAACGCACCGGCTACTGCGCCACCCGAACTGACGCCACAGAAGATACCTTCGCGCATGGCCAGCTCACGCATCGTATTTTCCGCCTCGCGCTGATGAATATCCAGTACCTGATCCACCAGCTGTGCATTATAAATGCCCGGCATATATGCCTGCGGCCAGCGACGAATGCCCGGGATACTGCTCCCCTCTTCCGGCTGTAAGCCAACTATCGTGACCGCGCTGGGCTGCTCGCGCAGAAAGCGCGACACGCCGGTAATGGTTCCGGTGGTGCCCATGCTGGAGACAAAATGGGTGATCCGCCCCCCGGTCTGCTGCCAGATTTCCGGCCCAGTGGTGGTGTAATGCGCATACGGGTTATCCGGATTATTGAATTGATCCAGCAGCTTACCCTCGCCCCGACTGGCCATCTCAAGGGCCAGGTCGCGTGCCCCTTCCATCCCCTGTTCCTTCGTGACCAGAACGAGCTCGGCGCCGTAGGCCCGCATGGCAGCCCGTCGCTCCTGGCTCATGTTGTCGGGCATCAGCAGTTTCATGCGATAACCTTTCAGGGCAGCGATCATCGCTAGCGCAATGCCGGTGTTGCCGCTGGTCGCTTCAATCAGCACGTCGCCGGGCTTAATCTCGCCCCGCAACTCGGCCTGCACAATCATCGACAGCGCAGCTCTGTCTTTCACCGAACCCGCAGGATTGTTGCCTTCCAGTTTGACCCAGACTTCGCTGCCATTGGCTGGCCCCATGCGCTGAAGCCTGACCAGAGGAGTGTTGCCGATGGTTTGCTCTAATGTGTTCACGATTTTTGCTCAATAAAAAGCCCGGCTAGCGCAGCGCCACCGGGCGATAAACATACTGATTAACCTATCAGGCAGATTCGGCCAGAGCAAGATCCCCACGCGTTTCGATACGCGCTTTCCCGTGATAGATACGGGCATGCTGTAGCCCGACAAACAAGCGCTCACCGCGATGTGGCGGGGTTTCATCGCGCATGACTACCGTCAGGGGATCGGTGTACCAGCCCAGCGGTTGTACCACCAGCTGGGTATAGTGTCCTTTCGGACTGGCCTCCAGTACCTGCACCGGCAGCGGGGAGTCGAGGCTGGTACGGCGACTGACATCCACTTCCCACGGACGCAGGAACAGATCCACCGGCCCCTGGTGCGCGGGGGTATAACCCAGCGGCCAGCGGTGCGCGCCGACGTGAAACTGCCCGCCGCGCACGGTGCCATGCAGGCGGTTGACTTCGCCCATAAACTCCAGCACGAAACGGGTCGCCGGTTCACGCCAGAGCTGCTCTGGTTCGTCTACCTGTTCAATGTTCCCCTGGCTCATCACCACCACCCGGTCGGCCACTTCCATCGCCTCTTCCTGATCGTGGGTAACGAACACGCTGGTGAACTGCAGCTCTTCATGCAGTTGACGCAGCCAGCGACGCAGCTCTTTACGCACCTGTGCGTCCAGTGCGCCAAAAGGTTCATCCAGCAGCAGGATTTGCGGTTCAACGGCCAGCGCACGCGCCAGGGCGACACGCTGCTTCTGCCCGCCGGAAAGCTGAGCGGGAAAACGATCCGCCAGATGGGCGAGCTGCACCATCTCCAGCAGTTTGGTTACTTTCGCTTTGATGGCTGCCGCATTGGGACGTTCGCGGCGCGGCAGCACGGTCAGGCCGAAGGCGATGTTATCGAACACCGTCATATGGCGGAACAGCGCATAGTGCTGGAACACAAAACCCACCTTACGGTCGCGGGCATGCAGGCGGCTCACGTCGGTACCGTGGAAGCGGATATGTCCGCTGGTCTGGTGCTCAAGCCCGGCGATGATGCGCAGCAGCGTGGTTTTACCAGAGCCGGACGGCCCCAGCAGCGCGACCATTTGTCCGGAAGGGATATCCAGCGAGATATCGTTCAGCACCTGGGTGCGACCAAATGACTTCTTAATATTGGCAATCTCAATGCTCATGATTTCCCTCCTGATGCTGGCGTTTTTCCTGATTTTCTAAACGCCACTGCACCACACTCTTTAAAAACAGGGTCAAAATCGCCATCAGCGTCAGCAGGGCTGCGGCGGTAAAGGAGCCGACGGTGTTATAGTCCTGCTCCAGCAATTCAATCTGTAACGGCAGCGACAGTGTTTCACCGCGAATCGAGCCGGAGACCACCGACACAGCGCCAAACTCGCCAATAGCGCGGGCGTTGGTCAGTACCACGCCATAGAGCAATGCCCAGCGAATATTCGGCAAGGTGACTCGGCGGAACATTTGCCAGCCGGATGCGCCCAGCAACACCGCGGCTTCATCTTCATGGCTGCCCTGGCTTAACATCACCGGCACCAGCTCACGGACAACAAACGGACAGGTCACAAATATGGTCACCAGCACCATTCCCGGCCAGGAGAACATAATCTGCAGGTTGTGCTCATCCAGCCATTCGCCCAGCGGGCCGTTGGAGCCGTAAAAGAGCAGGTACACCAGGCCCGCCACTACCGGCGAAACGGCAAACGGGATATCCAGTAGGGTCAGCAGCAGCTGGCGGCCCGGGAAGTTAAAGCGCGTGACCAGCCATGCCAGCAGGATGCCAAACACCAGATTTACCGGAACCGTGATCAACGCGATCATCACCGTCAGCCAGATGGCGTGCAGCATGTCCGGGTCGGCGAGGTTTTGCAGCGCGGGCATAATCCCCTTGCTGAAGGCCTGCACAAAGATATAGACCATTGGCACCACGAGGATAAAGACAGACACCACCGCCCCGGTACCAATCAAAAACCATTTACCCCAGTTGATGCGGGGTGCGTCGTAGCGCTTCAATTGTGTAACTTCCGCCATCAGTGACCTACCACACGTCGCCCAAAGCGACTTTGCAGAGTGTTAATTGAGAACAGCAGCAGCAGCGATGCCGCGAGGATCACCGAGGCGATGGCGCTCGCCGCCGGGTAATCGAACTCCTGTAAGCGAACAAAAATCATCAGCGAGGTGACTTCGGTCTTCCAGGCGATGTTGCCGGCAATAAAGATTACCGCGCCAAACTCTCCCAGGCTTCGGGTAAAGGAGAGCGCTACGCCCGCCAGCAGCGCAGGAGAGAGCTCCGGCAGTACGACTTTGCGAAAACTCTGCCAGCGCGTCGCGCCCAGCGTCTCCGCCGCTTCTTCATATTCCGGCCCTAACTCTTCCAGCACCGGCTGTACGGTACGTACCACAAAAGGAATGCTGGTAAACGCCATTGCCACCGCGATGCCGAGCCAGGTATACGTCACTTTGATATCAAACTTTGCCAGCCACTCGCCGTAAAAACCGTTCACCGAGAACAGCGAGGCCAGCGTCAGGCCGGCCACCGCCGTGGGCAGCGCAAAGGGTAAATCCATCAGCGCATCCAGCAGCGTACGACCCGGAAAACGATAGCGGGTTAAGATCCACGCCATCAGCAGGCCGAACACGCCGTTAAAAATGGAGGCGACAAACGCAGAGAGCAGCGTCACTTTGTAAGCCGCCACCACCTGCGGGTTAGTGATCACTTCCCAGTACTGGGCCCAGCTCATTTCGGAGAGCTGCATGGCCAGCGCGCTAAGCGGTAATAATAAAATCAGACAGACGAACAGCAGGCTGGTCCCAAGGCTTAAAGTAAAGCCCGGCAGCACGCGTCTGGAGGAGACTGCAAACATTACTTACGCCCCGCCGCCAGCAATTTGTCTAACTCGCCGCCGCTGGTGAAGTGCGTTTTCATCACCTCAGGCCAGGAGCCAAACTTCTCTTCCACACGGAACAGCTGCGTCTGCGGGAATTTGTCTTTCAGTTTGTCCATGACTTCCGGGTTATTCACACGGTAGTAGTAATCGGTAATGATGGATTGCGCCTGTGGGCTGTAGAGCCAGTTCAGGTACGCTTTCGCCGCTTTCTCAGTGCCGTTGGCCTCGACGTTTTTATCTACCCACGCCACCGGGAATTCCGCCAGAATATTGGTCTTCGGAATCACGACCTCAAAGCCCTGAGCTTCATACTGCTTACGGATGTTGTTCACTTCCGATTCAAAGCTGATCAACACATCGCCCAGGCCACGTTCGGCAAAGGTTGTGGTCGCGCCACGTCCGCCGGTATCGAACACTTCAACGTTTTTCAGGAACTGGGTCATGAACTGCTCGGTTTTGGCTTTATCGCCACCGTCAGCGTTATCTGCCGCCCCCCAGGCCGCCAGATAGGTATAGCGCGCGTTACCGGAGGTTTTAGGATTCGGGAAGATCAGTTTCACGTCAGAACGCACCAGATCGTTCCAGTCGTGAATATTTTTCGGGTTGCCCTTACGCACCAGGAAGCCCATGGTGGAGTAGAACGGTGAGCTGTTATTGGGCAGGCGGCTTTGCCAGTCGGCCGGGATCAGCTTGCCCTTGTCATGCAGGATCTGCACGTCCGTCACCTGGTTGTAGGTCACTACATCCGCCTTCAGACCCTGCAGGATCGCCAGCGCTTGCTTGGAAGAGCCCGCATGGGATTGCTTAATGGTCAGCTTGTCTCCGTTGTTCTCTTTCGCCCACTGCTGTTCAAACGGCGGGTTAAGGGCGGCAAACAGCTCGCGGGAGACGTCATAGGAGCTGTTAAGCAGCTCAGTTGCCTGCGCCTGCGCCACCAGCAGCACGGAAGCAGCCAGCGTCAGATATCCTTTTTTCAGTAACGTAACGGCCATTGAGCACCCTTATAAATGTGATGACTATCTTATGGTCATAATATTTATAACGAGTACGAAAGGAGTAACGGTTTTATATACCGTTTGGTGATTTACAAGCAGAAAAGAGAATAAGGGTGCGGCCTGAAGCCCGCACCCCAGCCCTCTCCCGCGGGAGAGGAAGGAAGGCTTTTACAACGCCAGCAGACGCTCGACGGACGGGGCGAAATAGTAACCACCGGTCACCGGTTTGGTGAAGCGCAACATCGCGTCGCGCTTACCGTCGGTATCACCAAACATACTCAGCAGCTGCTGCTCAATGTTATAGAGACGCGCACAGTAGGCACAGAAGTAAAGGCCATGCGTGCCGCTCGCCGTGCCATAGGGCAGGCTCTGGCGCACAATTTTCAGCCCTTTGCCGTCTTCTTTCAGATCGACGCGGGTCAGGTGAGAGGTCACCGGGCGTTCGTCGCCGTCGATCTCTTCATTGGCCTGTTTGGTACGGCCAATCATCATCTCCTGGTCATGCACGCTCATGCGGTTAAGCTGCTTCAGGTTATGCTCCCAGCGCTGAACGAATACATAACTGCCGCCCGCATCCACGCCCTCTTTAATGACCGCCACGTCGCGGCGCGTCTCTTCCCCGGCTGGGTTTTCAGTACCGTCGACGAAGCCGCTCAGATCGCGCTCTTCAACCCAGCGGAAGCCATGGACCTCGTCCTGCACCTCAATGCTGTCGCCAAAGGCTTCCAGCGCCGCCTGGGCAACAGAAAAATTCACGTCATGACGCAGGGAAAGAATATGAATCAACACGTCATACTGGGTAGCCGGTGCCAGACCTTTCCCGTAAGGGATGAAGTCTTTCAGCTCTTCTGCCCCCTCACCGCCGCTCAGCTGACGCCAGACGTTGTTCCCGAAAGCAACGACCGCGCCCAGGTGTGCCTCGGGAAATGCGGCCTGGAAAGTGGCCAGTTTATCGATAAAAATTTTGCTGGCCGCACGCAGGGCATCGACATCCCCTTTAATATTGGCTTCCATCCAAATCGCCGCGCGGCAATGTTCTGGCAAAATGCCACTCTGAACCTGAGACATCGCTCCTCCTGAAAAAAAAGATGCCACGTCAGCGTGGCATTGTTGGCGGCGATTATACCCGCTTTTTCAGCAAGGCAGATTGTCCAGACGCAATTTACTGCTGCCAGATAATTTTGCTGACTTTCCAGTTCTTCAGGGTATCGTCAGAAGGCATTAACCCTTCCGGGCCGCTCCAGCTGCCGCTAAACAGATAACGGATGTGCTGGCTCTCTTTCGCTTTACACTCAACCCCAACGCCTTCCTCTACCACGGCGCTGGTACAGTTTCCGAATGCTTTCTGATACAGGTCACTGAACGGCGTGCCGATTTTGACTCCACTGCCGGTTTCAATCTCGCTATCCAGAACTTCAACGCGTTTTACCGCACTATTATCACCGCTGATAACCAGCGCCAGCTTGTCATCTTTCAGCGCTTCGTAATAACGCACGATATTGCCGTTTTCGGTTTTCATCCCGCTACGCAGGCGATAATCGCTGCTTAGCGCTGAGGCGATCGCCTCCTGCTCCATCGGCGTGGCGGAGGTGATATTGCCTACCCCCTCCTCGGTAACCTCGGTGGAGGCGCCAAACCAGTTCCAGGGATAAGCCGCAGACCAGTTAACCGACGAGAGAGTGGAACAACCCGTCAACACAACGGGGAGCGCGCAGATCAATAAACGCAGCGATTTCATGAGAGGATCCTTTCTGGTTAATTCAACGCTTGTTGGAGTGCATCATCGGCAAAAAGTGCCGTTTAATCTTTCTCAGGTATGAAACAGGCGCGCAGTCGGGGATTGGTGACCAGCCATAACAGCGCCACGATGTCCGCAATCACCAGCGTAATCCCAATGCCGCTTAACGGTTCGCCCTGCAGCCAGAGCCAGGGCTGCCAGGCCAACAGGATGAGCTGCGCCGCAATCAGCAGACTACGAAGCGCGGACCACAGGCGGGGCCAGAGATGGCGTCGTCCGCTCAGCAAAAACGCCAGCACCGCAGGCACGCCCGGTAATAGCCCGAGCCAGAAGTTATCGTGATCGGGATAAAAGAGATTTAGCAGGGTGTTGCCCTGATCGCGTGAGGCCCCTGCCAGCACAAAGAGCACCCAGGTGCGTGCCTGAAGTAGCAATACGCACCAGAACAAGAGCGGCAAGCGCATGCGTCCCTGGCTGTCGTAGTCGCCGGGGTGAAACTCAATACTCTTCATCTTCTATCAGGCGCTTGCCGAGGGTCAGCACATCGGCGTGTTCATAAGCCAGCCGTTCGTACATCCCCAGCACCACATCGTTGTCTTCGCGAACCATGATCTGAATTTTGGGACAGCCGCGGGCAATCAATTTCTTCTCGAGACGGTTGAGCAACGCATTGGCAATACCGCGTCCACGGAACTCCGGATGCACGCCAAGATAGTAGGCCGAGCCGCGATGGCCATCGTAACCACCCATCACCGAGCCAACCACTTCACCGTTCACTTCCGCCACCAGGAACAGACTGACGTCATGATTGAGCTTACGTTCAATATCCATTTCCGGATCATTCCAGGGGCGCAGAAGATCGCAACGCTCCCACAGGGTGATAACCTCTTCGAAATCTGCCTGGCGAAAAACGCGTATCTCCATGGTATTAGCCGCCTTTTTAGGTTCAAAAACAGTGATTATCGCCCGAACGCCGCGTTTAGCCAATATTCGGGGAAAATCTCACCAAAATTTGGCATAATGTCACTCTGTCACGTATTGAAATGAAAAGTAAAACAATTATTAGCAAGGACTGTCGTAACGCGAAAGACGATACGATATAACACCAGGACCCCCATTTTTTACAATTCAGGCCGCATGAGCACATTCAAACCATTAAAAACACTCACATCGCGTCGTCAGGTTCTCAAAGCGGGGCTGGCAGCCTTAACTTTATCCGGCATTGCAAAAGCCCAGGCCAAAGAAGAGAGCACGCTTAAAACCAGTAATGGACACAGTAAACCTAAAGCTAAAAAACCGGGCGCTAAGCGCGTGGTCATGCTCGATCCGGGCCACGGCGGCATCGATACCGGAGCCATTGGCCATAACGGCTCTAAAGAGAAACATGTCGTGCTGGCGATTGCAAAAAAAGTGCGGACAATTTTACGCAGCAACGGCATTGACGCACGGCTGACCCGCACCGGTGATACCTTTATTCCCCTGTACGATCGGGTGGAAATTGCCCACAAGCACGGCGCGGATCTGTTTATGTCTATCCACGCGGACGGCTTTACTAATCCGAGCGCGGCCGGTGCCTCGGTGTTCGCCCTTTCGAACCGCGGCGCCAGTAGCGCCATGGCGAAATATCTTTCGGATCGCGAAAACCGCGCCGATGAAGTCGCCGGGAAAAAAGCCACCGATAAAGATCATCTTCTCCAGCAGGTGCTGTTTGACCTGGTGCAAACCGACACCATCAAAAACAGCCTGACCCTCGGGTCGCATATTCTGAAGAAGATTCGGCCCGTGCACCGTCTGCACAGTAAAGGGACCGAGCAGGCTGCCTTTGTAGTGCTGAAATCGCCCTCCATCCCCTCTGTGCTGGTGGAAACCTCCTTTATTACTAACCCGGAAGAGGAGCGCTTACTCGGCACTACCGCGTTTCGCCAGAAGATCGCTAACGCCATCGCCTCCGGGATAATCAGTTACTTTAACTGGTTCGATAATCAAAAAGCCCACGTGAAGAGACGCTGATGAAACCAAATGCGCAACGGGTTAAAACCTTCTTGCTACAGTTGCAGGACCAGATTTGCCAGAAATTGACCGAGGTTGACGGCGGAGCGTTTCAGGAAGATGAGTGGCAGCGCGAAGGCGGCGGCGGCGGACGCAGTCGGGTGCTACGTAACGGCGGTATCTTTGAGCAAGCCGGCGTGAATTTCTCGCACGTCCATGGCGATACAATGCCTGCCTCGGCCACCGCTCACCGTCCAGAGCTGGCAGGCCGCAGCTTCGAGGCGATGGGGGTTTCGCTGGTGGTCCATCCCCACAGCCCTTTTGTACCGACCAGCCATGCTAACGTGCGCTTTTTTATTGCCGAAAAACCCGGCGCCGAGCCGGTATGGTGGTTTGGCGGTGGCTTCGATTTAACGCCTTTTTACGGCTTTGAAGAGGATGCCGTCCACTGGCACCGTACGGCCCGCGATCTTTGCCAGCCCTTCGGTGACGAGGTGTATCCCAAATACAAAAAGTGGTGTGACGACTATTTCTATCTGAAGCACCGCGACGAGCAACGGGGTATCGGCGGGCTCTTTTTTGACGATCTCAACACGCCGGATTTTGATACCGCTTTCGCCTTTATGCAGGCGGTGGGTAACGGCTTTACCGACGCGTATCTGCCCATTGTGGAACGGCGTAAGGATACCGATTACGGCGTACGAGAGCGTGAGTTCCAGCTTTATCGCCGGGGGCGTTACGTAGAGTTTAATCTGGTGTGGGATCGCGGCACGCTGTTTGGTTTGCAGACCGGCGGGCGTACGGAGTCGATTCTGATGTCGATGCCGCCGCTGGTGCG
>ERZ773187.2676-NODE-2676-length-10692-cov-2.986180_pt1 | contig 10692 bp, 16 predicted proteins | sample MGYA00511242_ERZ773187 | MGnify/ENA primary metagenome ERZ773187 (study PRJEB29015, sample SAMEA2737744) | human gut metagenome | biome: human gut; feature: human-associated habitat; material: faeces | place: China | collected 2012 ... | reverse complement strand
TGGAGCACCTCAAAAACACCATCATACACTAAATCAGTAAGTTGGCAGCATCACCTATGATCAGGACATAAAGGACTTCATGCAGGGAAAAAATATCCCAAAAGAAACTGGTCATGTCAGCACACCAAAGGATCCTCGCCGGATCCTTTGGTTTTTCTCAGCCACAATTGCTTAACGTGAGTTTTCGTTCCACTGAGCGTCAGACCCCGCTAACCGTTGGCGCGATTCAAGTGCCCCGGTGATTATCGATGCGGAACCAGCGGCAGACCCGATGACCGCCGCGAAACGAAAAATCTCGAACAACTGGAGAAAGAAATGAGCATTTACACCAAAGATGTGGTCACAGCAAAGCGTACAGACCTGTCCCGCCACGGTAAGCGTGAAGCACTGGAGAAGCAGTTTAACGCTGGCACACTGCGCCACCCCTACACCGGCGCACCCGTGAACGACCGCCGCGTTTTGGCAGAAGTCATCAGGATCAAGGGCCTTTGACAAACTCTTAGGTCTGTAAATTAGAACCGCCTACGGGCGGTTTTTGTTTTCACTTATCATACATTGACGCATCCGTCAATAAATATATTAATAAATAGCACTTTTTGACTGTACTCAGTTCATTTGTTCATATATGCTTGTCTCATACGGTAAAGAGAGAAGCGGCAAATGATTAATTGCAAAGTGATTTTTCAGAAACGGTTCAACCGTGAACCCATTGAAGGTTACATCGCTAACTCCCCAGATTTCCAAAAGCCGTTACAAATCTTCCTCGACCGGGAATGTCGCCACAGTGTCATCGTTCGCGGCAAAGAGGTTGACCACTACCTAATAATTAATGAGGTGTTATTGAATGACTGATTACGTAAATTCCGCGCTGGCCGATATGAGTTCATACCGTGCAACCCGTAAAGAAGTGACTACGCAAATTACCAAACTGGAAAAACAGATTGACCAATTGCGGCTTTCAATTGTTAAGCCAGATATGAGTAAGCACATCGAAGCGTGCGCGGCTGAATTGAAGTCAAAAAAAGAAGCATTTTTACCGGCACTCAAAAAAGCCGTAATGACCGATGAATTTACCGCGCTGTGGCAGATGCGGGCAATTTCAGCATTCGGACAGACCAAATATGTTCAGAGCGCTACTGACCTGTTCCGCATTGATGGTGGCGCTGCGACAATGGCTTATATGCTGACCGGTCAGCTTGATAATAAAGTGCTGAAAATTATCATGCCTCATAACGATATTTTCAACTATACACATGTTCTGGAAAACATGTGTAAACAGCTCGGCATTCTCAATGAAGAGCTGGAAGATATCGCATTGGATATTGAGTTCTTAACCACTCTTAAAAATTTCGAGGTGTGATGATGAAGACTAGCGAAAAACGTATCATAAACGACTTCAAGCGCGGCTATCAGCGGGGTGACAAGCACCCCGGCATCCCTGCACACATCCTCGCAAAGCAGCAGCGTAAGGCCGCCGAATGAGGTTATTGACGGCACCCGATTGGGCACGAAAAGCCTTAAACAGCTTAATCCCCGATTCGTCGGGGTCAATTCCGTTTGATGATTTACGCACAATGCTGCAAATCGCACCAACCTTTTGCCGTGAATATCTCGAAGAGTTGGGAATTGAAATTGACGAAGATAAAAAGTTAGTCAAAGCCCGCTGGCGCTGGGAGGAATAATGAAAGATAAATTTAAATACACGTTAACAGACTTGCCAGAATGTAAATTAGATATCGTCATCACAACGTCAGGACACTAATGATGTGGATGAGTGTATCGAAATTATTAGCGAAAATTATCTTGCCGTTGCACATAAGTGTGTGACTGAACATCACAAGGCGACGCATGAAGTATTTGTGCCAGCCTTTGAGGATATGCGCAAACAGGGTGACGGGTCGTTTTTAAGAATCACTGAATGTCTTATGAAGAACGCCAAAGGGGATAAGGCAGCAGCAGCACCATATAAGGATTGGCTATTTAGCATGATGCTGTGTGATGAATTATTCCCATTAGTGACGTATTTCAATCATAAACCCGCTGAGGAGTTCTGATAATGGCATCGACTATCGCCCAATTTTTAGTCGCGATTGGCCTTGATGTTTCCGACTTCGAGAAAAATACCAAACGCGTCCACGATAGTATGGAGGGTATCAGGTCTTCCTCGCTTGCTATCGGCTCATCAATGGCCGCTGCTGCTATTGGTGCAGGTGTTGCCATTGATACAACGGCAAAGAAAGCTGTGGCGCTCAACAACAGCCTGTACCGCACCAACACCCCCACGACATTCGCACAGGGCTATCAAGCGTCACTGATGGAACTTGGCGACACTGCTGATGTAGCCGGTGAGCGTGTCCGGGGACTTGAAGAAAATATCGCCAGCGTGTTCAGTGGTCAGGGCGGTGGATTTCTTGACAGTCTCGGTCAGGTAGGTTTTGACACATCGGGACTCACTAAGGCACAGAACGCGCAGGAAGCAATGGGGTTGCTGATTGACCAGTTTTCCAGCGCCAGCCATACACAACAGTTAAACATGGCTCGCACACTGGGTCTGACTGATGCTGAGTTTAAACTGTGGCAACGTGGCAGCGTGTACGTTATGGAGCACTCTAAGACGCTCGCTACGTCACTGGGTTACACGGATGACCTATTGAGTCAGCAGCGTGAATATAACGAAGCGGTCATCGAAACAGATCAAGCGTGGACGCGTGTTGTTAATACCCTGTCTACCAAACTTTTACCGGCAATGACCGATGCCCGAAACATGGCGGCGGACGTGGGTAACTGGGCGGCTGATAAGCTGAAAGACGCGAATCCACAGGATGTTACCAACGCAACAGCAGCGGCAACCATTATCGGCGGTACTTCCATTTCCGGGGTGGCTCGCGCGGTATTACCGGGTGCGGCTCGTTTCATTCCCAGCGTACCTTTTGCGGGGCCTGCTACTGGGGCGATTTTGGGTGATGAACTGTGGCGACACGCTATCACTCCAGCTCAGGATTCATTGTACGGCTCTGAGAGCACCGGCAATGACACGTGGCACTTCAAAAAGGCCTCACCACTGGGGAAACTTTGGGATTGGTGGCACAGCCCGTCCGACACGTCTACGCCGGTCAGTCCAGAACTGGACACATCTCCTGAATGGTTGAAGAAACCGGAACATGGGACTGAATATGCCCCATATAGCAACGCTCCCATGCCTACACGTGTAGATGAGCACAGGTTCGATCCCATGCCTACACGTGTAGATGAGCACAGGTTCGATCCCATGCCTACACGTGGGGACGAATACACCCCGATGTCATTCAACCTGCAACCCGACTACGAGCGCCAAAGCGAATCACTCACCCGCGCATTGCGAGAAGTACCGCTCAACGTGAACGCCGCTGTAACCGTGAATAACCGTGTCGAACTGGATGGCCAGCAAATCGGGGAAGTCGTGGACACTCGCATTGATCGCCACAATCAGGAATCACTGCGCCAGTACGCAAGCAACCAGGACCGATAATGATTTTCTATTTTACCGTTGTGACTATCAGTATGACCGTAATGTTACTTATCTCGCTGCATCTGTTGAAAAAGGCCAAGGAACGGCTTAACGAATCGGATGAATAGTTGTACAATTGAACTAATGAACAAGGTGAGAGACCATGAAAAAACCCGTTACAGCTAATGCGTTGCGAATCCGTCTGATTCGAAAGTTAAACAAAGAAGGTAAACAGATGCGCCGCCATAACAACGGATGGCTGGTTATCGCAGGTGATGCGGTAGTAGAACACTATGACTCTATTGTTGATTTTGCCACGAAATACGAAGTGATTAAGCCTTATGAAGAGTGCTCCGACTGCCGCTAACAGTCGGAGCGTTACACGAAAGAAACTGGGGGTTTCTATCATGCTGTTAAATGTTATCACATTCATTGCTTTGTTTTTGAACTTCGCCGGAGCGTATTTACTATGCCATCTCTGAGAAATTACGAATTACTTATCAACGGTAATGTGTACATCGGGCGAATGAAAACACCATCGCAACAATTGCGCTGTGTATTTGACGTTATCGCCTTACCCGGTGGTAATTACAGTACCGCTGATATCCGCTTGTATAACATGGCCTCAGCCAGCTCGCCGCGTGTTGGTAGCGATGCGAACACGACCAGTATCGAAATTAAGGAAGGTGACGCAATTCAACTTATTGCCGGTTATACGTCGTTCGATACCACAGTTGATAGTGAAGGTATTGCAACGAACAGTATAACGGATAACGTCAGCACGATTTTTACCGGCACTGTACACAACGTATTCCGGGAGCGCGACGGCGCTAATATCGTTACGCGTGTCCTTTGCAACAGCGGAGATAACGCCAATGATGTAGGCACCGCCAACGCCTCATACAGTCAGGGTGTATTGCTAATCGATATACTGCGCGACTTATGCAAAGCATGGGGTAAACGACTGGTTATTGCCGACGGTGAGGAAAATTACAAGCAAGTTTTGACCAGTGGTTATGTGGTGGACGGCGACATCACACGCGAAATGAAAGCGTTGGCGCAGGGCTATAAATTTAACTACGTCAATCACAATAACGAAGTCACGATTTCAACTCCCGGCAAAGCACGGACGGCGAGCAAATTCATCGTGTCACAGTCCACAGGGATGATTGGTATCCCTGAAGTTAGTGGCGGCAGAAGCGGGGCATATATCGATGTGGGTGTGTGCCTCAATCCGTTCGTTAAATCAAATGACTGTTTTGAAGTCGATGCACAATTCCAGACTTTCAACACAGGTAACGTGTTTGTCTCATCTGTTGAAGGTCATGCTACTGGCGTATGGAATGTGAACTCACTGCGGCATCGTGGAGACAACTGGGGCAATCAGTGGCGCACAGATATTAATGCCATTCGTCAGGACTCAGTAACGGGCGTTAATGCGCTGGATATCGGTTCTAAACTTATATGGGGCGCTAAGGTCAGCCAGGAGTTTCGCGTAGCTGTCCGTGACGTTGCCAAAGAGCAAAATCTTGATCCTAATTGGCTCATGGCTGTGATGGCATTCGAAACAGGCCGCACGTTCAGCCCGTATATTAAAGCCGCCAAAAGCAACGCAATCGGTTTAATTCAGTTTATTCCTTCAACGGCTAAGTCACTCGGCACGAATACCGTCAAACTTGCACGAATGAGCGCAGAGGAACAAATACGCGGCCCTGTACGTGATTACTTCGCTCAATATCAGGGACGAATCCGCAATCTGGGCGATACGTATATGGCAGTGTTCGCACCGGGTGGACTCGGCAAGCCTGATTCTACTGTTCTCTACACATCACCTAGCGCCGAATATAACGCCAATGCTGGACTGGATACCACGTATAAAGGTTATATCACCCGTGGTGACTGTGTTCAGCGCGTAAATAGAGAAGTTCGTGACGGTACGCAGTACGCAGCATAAGGATAAAGAAAATGAGTCTTGTACATCCCATCCCGCAAGGTCAGCTCGCACAGGCCGAAAAATATTTACGTGATAATCACGACCCAGCTTTTGTACTGGCTTTTCGTATCGGCATTGAAACAGGGTTACGCATTTCCGATATTCTCTCGCTGCGGTGGGAGCATATCACCGGCAACACAATTACCCTGGCAGAAGCGAAAGGCAGTAAAGCGAGAGCGGCAAGAGCCGCTCGTAAGGTGCTGGAGAGCGTGAAACAAGAGCTGATAGTGCATTACGGTAATGACCCTCAAATGATGATGAGGGTATTTATCACCAGTCCATCAGATATCATTTCACTCATCCCCGATGAATGGCGTGACAGTGTAGCGGAACGTATCCGGGTTGCCCGCGATTCAGCACCGGCAAAAATGCGCACGGTGACTGTCAGCAAGCGCACTGGCGAGATGCTTGCGCGCAGAAAATCCAAATTTACCGATATCGACAACGGTGATGTATTTTCACGGGCAACGCTCAAAAGCAACCGCGCACGTAATCTGGCAGGCCGTATCACGCGACAGGCTATGTGGGTTGTGTTCTCAGGTTTAAACGACGTTCTATCAACCGTGAAGCGTGTTGCTTGTCACAGTCTCCGCAAAGTGTTCGCGCGCGGGTTGTACTTCGCCAGCCAAAAAGATATCGGCCTTTTGATGACTGTTATCGGTCACTCATCCCCCGCTATGTCGCTGCGTTATATAGGTATTTCGGACGATGATGAACACACCGCTGTGAACTCATGGCTCACCGCGCTAACCGATGGTTGACGCCCCCGTCATTGATTTATAAGGATTTTTTTATTTTGGCCTATTGCCAAGCTGTTTAACAGCCTGTAATCTGTTTAACAGTTATAGGAGGAATAGTTATGTCCAGTAAATCACAATTCAAAGCGGTGCGTTTACCGAACGCTTTGGCTGATCAAATGCAGCAACATGTGAAAGCGAAGAGTTACGAGAGTGACAGCGCTTTTATCAAAGCGGCCATTATGGAGAAATTACAACGTGAGGGATCCAAACAACAGGCGTAAAAAAAGCCCCGGTGCGAACGGAGCTTTTTTTGAAACTTCTAACAATCATCACCGACCAAAGTGAGTAACTGTATGACTGATATCTTAGTAAATGCTGACGGGCGCGTCAAGCCTCATGCGGGCTTGTCAAAATTTGACCAATTCATTATATGTAAAATCGCGCCTGGTGACAAACCGGGACGCACAGAGAAGATGCCGTGTAATGTCGCGGGTAAGGTGGTGAGTCTGCACGTAGCAGAGCGTATGAGCATTGAGCAGGCTCGCGCAACTGCTGCACTGCTTGGAGAAAACTACCGTCCAGCCGTTATCCTCACGGGTGATGGGCGTTTCTGTATCGATATTGACGGTTGCCTTATTGATGGACAGTGGTCAGCACTCGCCACTGAGCTGTGCCGGACTTTTGCAGGTTGTTACGTGGAAGTCAGTAACAGCGGCAAAGGGTTGCACATTTTTGGTTATAGCCCGTCTATCCCCGAACACGGCTGCAAAAACGCAGATTTACACATCGAATGCTACACAGACAATCGCTTCATCTGTCTCGGCAGTATGGGGCAAGGCGATATGCTCTATGACGCATCTGGCGCACTCAATGCCACGGTTGCGCGTTACTTCCCGGCAACTGAACAAGTTACAGGTGCGGAGTGGCGAGACACACACGTGGAATCCTCTAACCCGATTCAGGATGATGACGCGCTCATTGAGAAGGCTTTGAACAGTAAAGGTGTTGCTGCTGCGTTCGGTGGTAAGGCTACATTTGAGGACCTCTGGACGCGTAATGTTGAGGTACTGGCTGATGCATATCCGGACCCTGACAGAGAATACGACGGCAGCCGGGCTGATGCTGCACTTGCTCAAATGCTGGCGTTCTGGTGCGGCGGTAATCACACCAGAATCAAGCGTCTGATGGAGCGTAGCGGCCTTGTAAGGGATAAATGGACACGGCATCGTAGCTATACGCAGCGCACCATTACCGGGGCATGTTCCCGCCAGACTACGTATTACAGCGTTGGTGCTAATTTACCGATGGCTTTACCTGTCCCGGACGTACAGCCATTTGATTCACTACAGGTAGCTAAAGGCGTGTGTATAGAGAATGACCACGTGTTAGACGCCGATATCTTGCGTACAACTGTTTTCGATAATCGCCTGGTTGATTTTGGTGGCGCTGCTTATTGGTGGAACGGCCAGAAATGGGAGCTGGCCGAAGAGAGTTTGATGCGTCGCTATGTTGGTGAATCAATGGTGCGCGCTATCGGTCAGGAACACCATAAAATCGCGAAAGCAACGCAGAGCCGCATCAATGGCACGCTGGCTGTTATGCGCGACCGTCTCGACCGCATGGGCGCCATAAATCCTGTCTCCCGTCTGGTGTTCTTCCGCAATGGTGCGCTCGATGTAGATACCGGGGAGCTGATGCCGCACAACCCTGAGAACCGCAACAGTAACGTACTGAGCTGTGATTACAGCCCGGCGGCAACCTGCAAAGCGTGGCAATCATGGTTAGCGGATATCTTCGCAAGCGATTTAGAGCGTGTACAGCTGCTGCAGGAGATTATCGGATGGTCTCTGATTACGGATAACCTCGGCATTCAGAAAGCGCCAATCTTCATCGGTGCGCAGCGTGCGGGTAAAGGTACCATTCTGAATGTTGTATCTACTCTGCTTAACGACGCTGCCGGTGCATTCCAGTTGCCTAACCTCGACAACGACAAAGTGTTAGCCGGTATGACTCAACGTAACGTTGTTATCGATTACGACACAGCCAGCCCGGACAAGAAGAACTCGCGCCAGATTGTAGGCCTGTTTAAAGCTATCACAGCCAACGAGCCGGTGAGCGTTAAATTGCTGTATACACAGGTTCCTTTTCAGGGTGCGCTTAACTGTAAGCTGCTGCTTGCCTCTAACACCGTGCCTACCATGTGGGATGACTCAACCGCGACCGCTAACCGCTGGTTGCCGCTCGTGTTTGACCGCTCTTTCCTCGGAGCTGAGGATACAACGTTATCCAAGCGCCTGGTTGAAGAGTTACCCGGCATCGCACTGTGGGCGCTGGAAGGTCTGCGTCGTTTGATGAGTAATGGACGTTTCACCATGCCGGAAAGCAGCCGCTACGAGATGGATTACATGGTGGAAAGTGGTTCACCTGTGACGCGCTTCATGGACGAAGAATGTGTGTTTGAACAAACAGAACGCGTCGCAGATAACACCCTGTGGAGTCGTTACCAGCAATGGTGCATTGCCAACGGCATGGAACAGATGAAGCGTAAAAACTTCCTGCAGGCGTTTAAGGATGCTTCTGTGTCACAAGGTGTTCGCTCTGCTAAATCTGTGCGTATCGGCGAGGGCATCTATAGAGGTTTCCACGGTGTGAACGTGAAGCCTGTTGTATTTGAGCAGAACGTTACCCCGCTCGCCGCCATCAGGTAAAAGGCATAATCACACGAAACCCGCTCAGGCGGGTTTTTTTATGTCCACAGTTCAGGGGTGTTTGTAGGCAATGTAGGCACTTTTTCCCTATTGTTTTATATTTTTCCATTTATCGTACATTTATTAATCAATTTTGCTTTTATTAGGTTTATTAAAAATAATGACTACAATGACTACAAGTGGGATATTTATATGATTATAAAGGATTTTTTTTGACTACAAAAACGACTACAGAATGCCTACATTGAAAAAAAAATGACTACATCGATGATTTGCCCCGTGGCTATCTTCAGGATGTAGTCATTTCTGTAGACAAAAAGTGCCTACATACGATTTTAATGTTTTCCGTATTTCTGTATCAGTAATTCTCGTACTTCATCGGCAATCTTTGTTCCTCGTTCGGCAGTCTGCATCTTGATTGCTTTGTGGAGCGATTCAGGAATGTCGATGGTCAGGCGCTTCATCTTCTCCGTTTCTTCCACCACCGTTACCCGGTCACTGATCCATGCGTCAGCCGATGGCGCTGCTGTAGGCTTTTTACTAATGGAAATTTTCTTGTTCATTTCGCCATCTCCAACAATTCAGTAGTCAGTTCTTCAATTTCATTAACCGCCGGGCTATTCGCGTCCACCTCATAAAGAGCCAGACCGTTCGCAGCCGCCTCAGCAAAAATTACGCGCTGAGTTATGGTCGTTTGCAGTGTGACCACCTCATACCCCGCCAGCGCTTCGCGGACGTCTCGCCCAATCGCCGTATTTGCGATTTTACGATTAATCGTAAAACATGATTTAAGGTTTTCTTTAAATACGGAAGCCTCAGCAATGAGTTTCACAATCTCATCAGCCGCCCAGATGTCATAGGGAGATGGTTGCACCGGAATCATTACAACATCCGACGCCATGATTGCAGAACGTGCGAGGTCAGTAACGCGAGGCGCACTGTCAATCACAACGTGGTCATAGTCCTGTGCCAGTTGTTTCACTTCTTTATGGATGGTTGCGCGCGGTAAGCCGACTACAGAAAAAAGCGGGGGTGCTTCTCTTGCTGCCTGCCAGTCCAGAGCACTTCCTTGCGGGTCTGCATCGAGTAGCAGCACACGAGAACCTCTCCGGGCAAGACTCGCAGCGATGTTTACTGACAGCGTGGTCTTACCAACGCCGCCTTTCTGGTTCAGTACGCCAATAATCATGGGGTAATCCTCCTTTTACGATTCTGTAAAAATACAGAAATACAGAAAAAAAAGCCCGGCTTATTCTGCAAAAAGGCAGGCCGGGTGATGACAGGGAGGATTACGTATTAACAACATCATACCTGAAATTTTCGCCATATCATACTTTGACGAGTGCGTCAATAGGAAAAATATTGATTTTGGTAAAATATGGTGAAATACTGTTATAAATGGTTGATTAACCCACTCGGGAGATAAATAAATGGCAAGACCGAAGGGGGCGCTAAATAAACGTCCCGGCATTCCGAAGGTGCTACTTACCGACGCGATGGCAAAGCTGGCCGTTGCTGTGGGTGCCGGTGAGCCGTGGGCTATTCAGGCCGTTCTGGATCGCCATATGCCGAAACTTAAAGCCGTGACTCCAGAGGACAGTCTTGATGCCCGTGTGCTCGAAGCGAGAATTTTCGAGCTTGTTGAAATGGATAAGCGCCTCACCGCGCTGGAGGAAAACAATGACAAGTAATAAAGAGAAGCTGGCGCGTCTCGAGGGTGAGTTGTGCGCTTCAGCAGTTGACCGCGCGAGGACACCGGATCTG
>ERZ773187.2675-NODE-2675-length-10696-cov-5.549103_pt1 | contig 10696 bp, 8 predicted proteins | sample MGYA00511242_ERZ773187 | MGnify/ENA primary metagenome ERZ773187 (study PRJEB29015, sample SAMEA2737744) | human gut metagenome | biome: human gut; feature: human-associated habitat; material: faeces | place: China | collected 2012 ... | reverse complement strand
CAAATCCGGCTCCTGGACCCCGACAGCAGTTCAGGTCACGGCAGGCTATATGAATATCCTCAAAACAGCCTGGCCCCGTAAACGTTACAACCTCGCAGAGCATCCTGGCTTACGTTACTAATCTGAGGCAAACATGTTTAACGCTGATAAATACCGTTCAGTCACCTGGCTGAAAGGCGGACGCGTATACCCGAAACTCGACTGTTTTGGCATTGTGAATGAAATCCGGCGTGATCTGGAGTTACCCCTCTGGCCTGACTTCGCTGGTGTAACCAAAGACGACGGCGGTCTCAATCGGGAGGCGAGAAAGTTGATGCTTTCCTTGCAACGCTGCGAGCCCTGCGAAGGTGCTGGCGTGGCCTGCTATTCCGGCTCAACGGTTACGCATGTCGGGATCGTTGTCATGCTCGATAACCAGCTGCAGGTTGCGGAATGTAATCCAGGCTCGGGGGTTACGTTTCTGCCACTGGCGCGATTCATACGAAGGTTTAACCGCGTGGAGTTCTGGCAATGACGATAAAGTTTTTTCCGTCCCGGTTGCCGGGTGAACCTCTGGAGACGCACGAACATGGCGCGATGACCCTGCATGAGTGGATGAGCAGAAATGTCCCGAGCTATTCGCAGGACAGAAAGCATCCTGTTGCTGTCGAACTGGACGGCCGGGCTGTTCTACCTGCGGAATGGCCACTATGTTTGCTGCGGCCAGACAGCGATGTGCGGATTTATCCGATCCCGTATGGAACCGGCCTGGAAATCGCCGTGTGGGTATCGGTTGCCGTATCTATTGCCTCTACGGCCTATGCGCTGTTTTTCGCCCCGAAACCAGAGTTGGGCGGGTTTTCGTCAGGCAATTCAGCATCACTGGACCTGAACCCGGCAAAAGCGAATACAGCCAAGCTTGGCGATCCTGTCCGAGAGGTATTCGGAAGAAACAGAATTTATCCGGATTACCTGGTGCAGCCGGTCACTCGCTTTGACCCCAATGATCCCACCCGGATGACGGTCGAAATGTTTGTGTGCCTCGGGTATGGACGTTTCTCTTACACCGGCGGTGATTTTCGGGTAGGTGAAACTCCTGCTCTGCCATTAGGCGATGGCTTTTCATATACCAGCTATGGCCCTGGCGATAACGTGGCGGGGGACCGTCGCAGCGAGGTCTGGTTCAACAGTACAGAAGTTGGCGGGACATCAAGCGGGTCAGGTCTGGATATGGCTCAGACTGCCCCTGAAGCCAGTGATATCGTTGCTGATGCCATGACCGTCAGCGGTGCATCTGTTTCGTTTTCAGGTCTCGATGTCGATGATGACAACGATGATGATGAAGATGAGAACAAACTGCCTCCTGGCTGGATTGAGGGTGCAATTGTCACTCTGAAAGCGCCGGTGAATTATCAGGTATCGATTGAGGATGGTTTTAACGTTCTGACAGGTGACGTCGTGGCAGAAGTGGCGCCATATAATGGTATGCCTGTAACGCTGACATTTAGCGGTACCGATTACGATCTGCAGATTGCCACGTATACCCCCCACCAGGACGCCGTTCCGGGAACGGGTGGATCGACTGCAGCATTGCGCGCCAGTGCGTCGCCATCCACGTATGATTTTACGACAACCAGCCAGACGTTTGCTCTGACCTGGCAGGGCGTCACCTATACCCTGTCCCTGGTTGCTGACTACGGCACAATGTCCGGTTTGCTGGCGGCGATTAACGGCGGGCTGACCGGATCAGGATTGATTGCTCAGGATGACGGCGGCGTGATTCGTATCGTGGAAATCTCCAGCCCGTGGCGTGGCGGTTCCATTACGTCATCATTCCTGCCCGCGTCAGTTTTTGGCGACAGCCCTGTATTTACTGCCGGTACAGCATCCAGTGGTGGAAGCCCGGCGGTCTCAGCCAGTGTCAGGCTGGCATACGATTCCGGTACCGCATTTTCTGGCCTGCCGGACGGCACGCAGCGGATTTCCCTGGCTCACCGTGGCAACGAATACCAGATAGCATCGACTGACGGTGCGTCTGCAACCGTACAGAGGGTGGTTAATGGTGTCGTTGATAATACCTGGGCAGGTTTCCTCACCCGTACCGTCGTGGATTTTTCCGCATCTGGTATTAACGATAATGAAACCTGGCTGGGTCCATTTCTGGCCTGTCCGCAAAACGAGGTTATCGATGCCTTTGAAATCAACTTTGCATTTCCGAACGGAATTTGTGGTTTCCAGAATAACGGGAATAAGCGGGTCCGCCATGTTGAGTACGAAATCCAGTACCGCGTTTATGGTTCCGGATCAGGGTGGACGAGTAAGCAGGGGGTGTACGCGCTTAAAAACGTTAATGGCCTCGGTTTTACAGAGCGTTTTGATCTGCCTTCTCCCGGGCTGGTGGAGGTTCGATGCCGCCGCCGCAACGAGCAGGGGAGCAACAACGCGAGAGACAGCATGTTCTGGCAGGCGCTCAGAGGTCGTTTGCTTTCCCGTCCAACCTCCTACGCAGGGATATCAACAATAGGGATCACGGTTGAAACCGGCGGCCAGCTGGCGGCGCAGTCAGACAAGCGTGTGAGTGTTGTCGCCACGCGAAACTATGATGGCGGTGGTGACAGGACAATCAGCGGGGCATTCCTGCATCTGGCCCGCAGTCTGGGGTATCGCGACGACCAGATCGACATTTCCACAATTAACATGCTTGAGGCTAACTACTGGACGCCACGAGGCGAGTATTTTGACCATCAGGCAAGCAGTGACAGCACGTCCGCAAAGGATATTTTCGACAAGATTGCTGAAGCAGGCATGGGGTATTTTCTGCTGTCTGACGGCTTACTTTCCGTCGGGCGTGAAGGGGTCAAAAGCTGGACCGGAATCATCACCCCCCAGGATACTGTCGAGGATATGCAGACATCATTCAGGGTGCCTTCGGAGGACGATTTTGATGGCGTGGATGTGAAATACATCAATCCCGTTACCTGGGCGGAGGAGACCGTACAGTGCCGGACGCCTGAAAATCCGTTCCCCCGGAAAACGGAGGCTTACACCATCGATGTCGTCATGACAGCGGATCGTGCCTGGCGTATCGGGATGCGCCGGTTAATGAAATATCTTCATCAACGCCGGACGTATACGGCTACAACTGCAATGCTGGGATGGTGCCATGATTTTGGTGACCACATCATTTTGTCAGATGATATTCGAACCGGGAAAACCCAAAGTTGCCTGATTGACGCAATGACATACGACTTTCAGGAAATAACGTTACATGTCACCGAGCCCCTGGACTGGAGCTATACAAATCCCCGGTGCTGGATACAGTTTCAGAACAGTCGTCCATCGTCACGGATGCTGACGCCGCAGCGGATAGATGATTTCACTCTTACCATACCTTACAACGACGATCTGCACCCGGAAGACTGGATTATGGACGACCCTGATATTGATCTACCGCGTTTGCTGTTCTGCGACAGTGAAAAAGGTGCCCGGCATGGGATAGTCCAGGAGGTCGCCCCCTCCGGTGACAGCAACTGTCAGATTACCGCGCCGGAATATAAAGAAATTTTCTACGCCTACGACGACGCCACATACCCCGGCGACGTCGCGTAATACCCCATAAAAACCCCTTATTAACTCTTTTCGCACAAACCCTCGTTTGCGCGAACGCCTTTTTTGGAGCAAAAGACATGGCTGCAGATGAACTGAATCCGCCGCTGGGAACGACGACGCCTGAAATCTTTTTAGAGAACGTTAAGCGGGCCGATCGGTTAGTGAACGGTCCGGCCGGAACGGTTGACGACCGCGGCGGGGAACCGCTAGATACCTGGCGTCAGATGATGGCGAAAAATGATGAGGTCAGGCAGAACATCATTCCGCTGAGTAAGCAGTATATGACGCTGGCGGCAGCACAGGCGGATATCGCTAATATCCCGGAAGGTAGCTCGACGTATTACCGCAGCCCTGATGATAGCGCCCTGGCTATTGAGGTCATGAATGTCGCCGGGAATCTACAGGAAACCGGAAGGAGGATGATCTCAAAGGAGTATGTTGATGCGCTGAAAAAGCTTATCAATGTCTCATCGGATAACAATCTGACCTTTTTTAACGATGTCGATGATGCCACTGTCACAGTGCAGGATGATTTCGGAGATATGCATCTGGCAGGGATGCCAGGTTCTGTCCGGGACCGGCTGAAAACACTTCAGGCAAATAAGGCTCCGGCCATTCTCAGGCTGACGGATGCAGAAAACGCTGCCTACGCCTCTGTTGATGAGTACGGACACCTCAGGCTGTCTGGCATGACTGACAGCGTCCAGGAGCGGCTTGACACTTTAAAGAAACGGGTTGACGAGATGCGTAAGCGCCGCATGATTCTGGACGTGAGGGAATGTGGGCGGCATGGTGAGGCAAGGGAAAGCTCTACTCGCAGACTTCAGCGCGGATTTGACTGGTTGTCCGGAGAGGGCGGCGGTTTTCTCTACAATCCTCCAGGATATTTTGAGCTTTATCAGCCAGTCATCCCACGGTCGGGGGTCTCCCTGCTAGGTGCGGGTGAGGATGCAACGATATTTTTACCGATGGGTTACCTTCCTGCATTTCAGTACCGAGGGAAGCCAACCGAAGCATCGCCGGAGATTTACCTCGAGAACATTCAGTTCTTTGATTTTTCCATTGATGGCGAAAATCAGCAGCTACATCCGATAAGTGGTTATATTCCCGATATTAAAGGCATCTTCCTTCAGTATTACCGCAACGCGGTATTTGACAGAATTACTATACGTAACACCGGCGCTACGGGATTCGGTATGGATATGCATGACAGGGCATCTATCTTTCGGTGTCTGGCTGAAAATTGTGGACGACTGGCTACAGTCGGAGCACTTGGTGCATCTGGTTTTGGAATCGGAACCAGCTTCCTCAGTAGTGAGCCTTTCTTTGCCAGCCAGCTTATTGGACGAAATAACAAAAACTTTGGGATTTTCTTTGAGCCGCAGCGTGGCACCGGGACATCGCAGGATGCCATCGTGACTGACAGCACGTTCTACGGAAATTATGCCGGACTGGCAGATTGTGGTATCGAGGGGCTGATTGCATCAAATCTGAATCTTCGGGAAAACCAGTACGGTTTTGTAGCCGAGCCAGGCACCAATGGTGGAGGTAATCCAGGTTTCAGAGGGAAGCTTAATAACCTCATCATCAAGGGAAATGCAAAACACGGTATGTATTTTAATACCGGGAAGTCGGCCGAGATTATCGGAGAGTACGCGATTACTGGTGGTCACATCTCTGAAAATGGTGAGGACGGTATAAATGTCCGGTATGCCAGTGAAGTAACCAATAAAGGTCTCAGGATATCTGATGTCGATATCAGTGATAACGGACGTCATGGCGTCAACTTTGAGGCAGGGCCGGTCGTCAATGCGCATATCACTAACAGTCGTTTCTGGAATAACGGAAGACTGGCTCCCGGCAATGGAATTAACAGTATCCGTAGCGTGAAGAAAAGTCGTTTTGCGATGAACAGCTTTTACGATTTTCAGGATGTACCTACGCAGCAATATCCCGTATACATCAGCGGGGATATGGAGGATGTCGATATTTCCTTTAATCACGGCGCAGGCAATGTGCATAACGAACTGAACCTGACCGGAAATAAAACCCGCGTCACCACACTTAGCAACCCAGGAATTGATTCATGAAAATAAAACTCCGGTTTATGAATGCTAGCGTGGCTCTGCGCTCTCAAAAATCATCAGGTTGTTATTTTAGTGGGTGCACCTGTCAACAAACAAAACAATCAGCTTTTATCAGTGACTGTCTGATTGCCAATAATCGTAATGACGGACTGTTTTTCTCGGGTGAATAATAATGGCGACTATTGTACAAAGTAATATGAAGTTTAAAGGTGATGTGAAATTACCTTCAGTAAATGCCCCTCTACCGGATGGCGCTAATATATTCGCTGATTTCTCCACCGGTCGGTACGTCATAAAGCATGCCAGCGGTAACGTCATCCGTTCTGCAGCCCTGACAGATATTCTGTCATTTTCATGTGCCAGTGTAAGAAGCTACGTTGGCTCATCCGGCCTTATCGAATACCTCCAGGCAAATGAACCTGCCATAGAATATCATCCGTTATCTCTGGAATGTCTTGGATTAAGGACTGAATATTCGAGCACGAACCGCCTGGCGTGGTCGCAGGATTTTTCACAGTCTGCCACCTGGTCATCCGGAGGGCTGACGTTAACACCGGGTGACAGTACGGCGCCTGACGGGAATACCACGGCAACCCGACTTGCCGAGACCGCAAACGGGACATCGACAGTAAGAACGTTACTGGCTGCGACGACCAGCGATGCGGTGGTAGGATCGCCTTATACCTTCAGTATTTTCGCGAAGGCAAATACGGCGGGGGTTATTCAGCTTGCGGCACAGGGGGCCCAGGCAGCAACCGCATTCGCTAACTTTGACCTTAAAAACGGCAAGATTGGCAAAGTCTCTCCGGGTTCTGCAACCGTCGGCATGCTCCAGGTCACAATGGAGCCTTATCGTAATGGCTGGTACCGCCTGTCAATAACCATTACACCGGCTTCGGCAGCATCGCCTTTATTCACTATCGCCCTGGTAAATGATGATTCCAGCGCGACAGCGGTTCCGTCATACCTTCCTTCCACGCCTAAATCACTCTGGGTGTGGGGGGCGCAGGCTGAGCGCCGGGATGGTTATTCATCTTATATTCCGACTGCAGGAACAGAAGTGATGCGCGCGAGTGAGGTGTGCACAACGCCGTCAACCACGGCCTTTATCACGTCTGCCGCTGCTACTGTGCTGGTTTCAGTGGTTCATCCCCATAGCCTGCAGTCGTTAAGTGGGAAATATAACTCTCTGGCCTGTGCTGTCGTTCTGGACAACAGCGCCTCAGGTGCACATATCCGTTTCGCCTACCGGCCGCCAGCGTCGGGAACCGCTGTGGGGACGCCGCAGGGGGCTGCAGTGGGTGTGATTCCGGATCCCTCAGGCACAGCGCAAAACCTTGAGATTCCGGGTATGGCGGCGGTTCGCGATAGTGAGCAGTCCTGCATCTTTAATTTTGATGGTGCAGCCTTAACGACACGACTTTTTGATGGCTATAACTGGTATTCCCGTTCGGTGACTGCTTTCCCGCCGGCGCTTTCACGTCTGTGCATTGGTCGCTCAAACATGGATGCGAACAACTATTTCAACGGGCATATCAGGAAAATCATCTACTGGCCTGCTGCGTTAGGCGATATCGAAATGGAGCAAATTCTTTCTTATCAGTAAAAAATACAGCGTAACGCAGGGCGCTGAACATCATGGATGCCCTCTATACAGTAGGGGGCTAACTCTTCAAGTTGCGAGCAACGCAAGATGCCAGTGAGCGGGGCTAGTACGGGTAGCAAGTTAAGGAAAATCATCATAATCCCCACCAAAAAACCTACTAAAAATAGAGGTTTACAGATTTATTTCTTAACAATTTCTTTCAAAAATTGACGGGTTTTTCCTATGTGATATAGTTGCGACCAAGTATAAAATTGGGTGAGACAGACCACATTCTTGATTTATTAAATGTGATTTGTTTTTCCCTTTAATTTTGCCACTTATAAATAAAATTTAATTTTGGTGGCACTTGCGAGGGCTGCACACGGTGAGGCTTAAATTTACAGTAGACGACATAGCAATTAGATTATATCTTTTCGCTCTTTTAATAATTACACTTGTGCCATTTGGGAGGGGCAGTTTTTCTGGTTTAGAACCAGCGGTTCCATTTATTATCTTATCCTTTATTATATTCTCACTTAAAAAGAAGTATATTGACAAGAAAAAATGGCTTGTTATTTTTATGTTTTTCCTTTGGGCTGTGTGGATAATATCCGGAATAGCATTTAGCTACATCACTTATGATAAATTAGCAGATCATGAGTCATCCTTTCTGAGATATGTACGACTCCTGGAAATGTATTTTCCTGCACTTCTTGTTTTTGTCTTCATCAATGAACTAAGCCCTGAGCAAAAGAAAACCGTTTACAGATTCTTTATATTCCTTTTTTTCGCGGTTACCATTCAGGCTGCATGGGGCTGGTTTATGCAGGTTGAAAACCTGGTGGCAACGCAGAGGTTTAGCTATCCTGGTATGGGCTATATCTACAGGGCCGGTGGTGTGGCGAATGACTCAAGCGCATATGGCAATCTTGCGATGATTCTTGGCGTGGCATCCCTGATAGGGCTGAGACATACAAGTCGTAGCAAATTCCTTTACCTGTTGATAATTCTTGCTCTGGCGTTCAACGTATACATATCCCTGACCAGGACGGTAGTCTTTGCTCTGGCTGTTTATGTATTCCTGGACCTTATAAGAACCAGAAGCCTGAGTGTTTTCAAAATGTTGTTCTTCGCTGCTGTGATATCAGGTATTGTTTTTTATGGAATTAGTAATGAGTATGTTGCGGCATTACTGGACAGAATTACTGGGTCTGGGCAGATAGATATTACATCAGGGCGCCTTGCTACGTGGGCTGCAGTTCCGGATATCCTGGGGGAGAATCCTATTTTTGGCGTTGGTTATCGAATGGCAACTGAAAAATACGGGATTGTTACTGACAATGTTTTTATTTCAACAATGCTTGAGACTGGTATTATTGGGATGATTTTGTATCTTGGCATGTTGGCTTCTATATGTTACAATGCCGCAATGCCGCAATGCCGCAATGCCGCAATGCCGCAATGCCGCAATGCCGAGAGCATTCCTTTGCTAATAGCTTTTATCTCTTCCGGAATGTTCGTTGATATATCAACGTTTTGGGTTAGTATCCCGGCGCTAATTTTCTTTGTAGCGGTAAACAGTCAACGCGATGATCATTGTTCTGTCCACCGCGCTAGAGAATAGCTATTCTATTTTATTAAGCTTCATCAATGTATTGATTGGTGATTTTCCTGGGGTGGAAATATCCGCCTCAGGAGCGCTGATCACATTGCGTGTTGCATTGGTGTTCATCAAGGCGATTACTCTTCCTGAGTTTTTCCCTTGTATGTTTTTTATAATGTTAAACTTTGAATAGATAGATAATACAATTTCGCAATTTGAACCTTTGATATTCTTAATGAGGTTTGGCTTGAATTCTTTTTGTGTATCCTTGAATTTAAAAAATGTGGAAACTGCTTTTTTTGCGTTTCCAATATTTATATTCTGAATTAAACAACCTGATGAATTGTTTATAAGAACCCCTTCTGATGTTTGAGTTCTTCCCAAATCAGGAATATCAATATCTGAAACAATGCAATCTTCGCAAAAATTCAGAGCCACGCCACTACCGTTCTTACTTCCTTCAGTCATGGGCTTTAGTTGTTTAGCATTCTGAATGGTGCAATTGCTTGAGTTTGCCATAAATCCTATAGAGTAATATGTCCTGACCATATCAGGCTCGAGAACATACAAATTTTTTGCGCTGCAATTATGGTTTGATGGTGTTTCAGGAGGGGTATCAGAACCCATTCCGATAAGTTGGGTCCATCCTTTACCCCAGATATTACTGGCATGGCAGTTAATGGCGTTTACGAAGTTGATTCCATATCCTCCCCAGTTACTCTCAGAGCCAGCAGTGAATCTGGCTTCCAGGTAAATATCATGCAAGCTGCTACCATTCGCCTGAGCAAGCTCTGGTGTATCGCGTATATAATGCCGCTGAACGGGATTTCTGAAGTTATTGTTTATCGTAGTGGACAGGGAGCGGTTATTGAACCGGGTTAACGCCAGCTCTCTGTTTGCCTCCAGGCTTGAACCGATAACGAATCCTCCGCGGCCCTTACTGAAAACCGGATTCTCGAAAACAATGCGAGTATCCTTTCCATCCCCGTAAGCTTCAGTATTGTTAAAGATAAATACTGGAAACTTAAGCAGGTATTCCTTTTGAGGTGGTGGAAAGTACACAGTACCGCCACCGGCCTCATTTGCCTTTAGAAAGGCCTTCTGAAAAGCAAAAGAGTCATCAGTTACCCCGTCACCCTTCGCCCCAAAATCAGCGACACTTAACTTCAATGAGCCTGCAGCGACCGCCATCCTTGGGATTGAGGCCATTAAAGCGGCACCTATTCCGAATTTAACCGCCATGTCTATGGCATCACGCCTGCTGTACCCTTTCATGACCACCCTCATTAAGAAAAATACGATAACTGCACATTACATGCATGAGCACATGAATCAATAAGAAAACGTATAGGAATCAGTATGGGCATTCTCAGATGAAAAGATGATCTTGATCTTTACTATTTGTAAAACTACTGTGTGTATAAACAGTATTTATATGAAGGACGATCATGCTTCGACAAACAGACATTAACAAGGCATTTCGTGAGTCAGTTTTACGCAACTCGAAGGGATATCAATACTTGCACACACGAGATTTCGTTTCATCATTACAGCAGCGCGGCATTCACTTCTCACACTCTGATGCTAATCGGTGGATAGAGCGCTATCAAAGCTGCTTCGCTGACAAAACTCCGGACCACACCGAAAACAGGCTTTGGATTTTAAGGAATATGGGGAGGATCATGTAATGATGGTAAGTTCGTTTCCTTCACCTGCTGCCGACTATGTTGAGCAGAGACTGACTGTCACGGCTGCGTGCAACATTGGCGCGAACTCTCAGGTTATAGAGACTGATCGCGGCTTCGTTGTTCTTGACCTGTCATTAAAAGTGAC
>ERZ773187.2670-NODE-2670-length-10715-cov-3.863790_pt1 | contig 10715 bp, 10 predicted proteins | sample MGYA00511242_ERZ773187 | MGnify/ENA primary metagenome ERZ773187 (study PRJEB29015, sample SAMEA2737744) | human gut metagenome | biome: human gut; feature: human-associated habitat; material: faeces | place: China | collected 2012 ... | reverse complement strand
CAAAGTATTCCTGCGTTTTCCATACCTCGACTTGCCAAAAAATCTCTCGCCATCCGCTCTTGCTGATTGAATCAGAGCTTCCTTCCCGGATTTCCGGAGAAAAGAGCTCCTCTGACAAGCGTATATGCAATCGATTCAGGGGAGGGTCCTTTATGAAAAAACGAAACCGTCAGCCCCGCAGCCGCGAGGCGCTGAACAGTGAGCTGATCCGCCGCCCGATCCGGCGCTGCTGGCCGCTGTTTCTGCTGCCGACGGCACTGGCCTTCTGCATCGGGTTCCTGTATCCGTTCCTGCTGGGCCTGTACCGCTCGTTCTGCGAATTCACCTCGCCGGTCGATTATCACTGGGCAGGCTTTTCCAACTACTTCCGCGCCTTTGCGGACGAGGGCTTCCGGCGTGCCTTCGGCTTCACGGCCGCCTATGCCGTCGTATCCATTCTTATCATTAATATATGCGCCTTTGCGCTGGCCTACGCACTGACGCAGAAGCTGCGCGGCTCGAACATCTTCCGCACGGTGTTCTTCATGCCGAACCTCATCGGCGGCATCGTGCTGGGCTACATCTGGAAGCTCATTTTTGACGCCTTCCTCCGCTCGGCCTCGCTGCAGCCCCTCCTCACGAATGCGACCTACGGCTTCTGGGGTCTGGTCATCCTTGTGGCGTGGCAGCAGATCGGCTATATGATGATCATCTACATTGCGGGCCTGCAGGCCATCCCGGACGACATGCTGGAAGCCGCGAAGATCGACGGTGCGGGCCGCTGGCAGACGCTGTGGCATGTGACCATTCCGAATGTCATGCCGTCCGTCACGATCTGCGTGTTCCTGACGCTGACAAACTCCTTCAAGCTCTTCGATCAGAACCTTGCTCTGACGAACGGCTCCCCGCAGATCCCCGGCACGAACATCTATAAGACGGAAATGCTGGCCCTGCACATCTTCAAGACGAACGGCATCGGCAACAGCTGGAAGGGCGTTGCGCAGGCCGAGGCCGTGATTTTCTTCATTCTCGTGGCGGCGCTGGCCCTGCTTCAGCTCCGCGCGACCCGCACGAAGGAGGTGCAGCAGTGATGCAGAAACCGCTCCGTAAGAAAAAGCGCGACATCGGCGGCATTGTGCTGACCGTGCTGTTCTCGCTCGTGTGCATTCTCTATGTTATGCCCATCGTCGAGGTGCTGATCAACTCGTTCAAGACGCACAGCGCCATCAACACCGACACCTTCGCCCTGCCGAATGCCGACACGTTTGCAGGCACGAGCAACTATGTCAAGGGCATGACGTTCGGCAACTATCCGTTCCTCAAGTCCCTGCTGTACAGCATCGTCATCACCGTGCTGTCCGTCACGCTCATCCTGCTGTGCACGTCCATGGCCGCATGGTTCATCTCCCGCGTCGGCGGACGGTTCTCCCGCCTGTTCTATCTGGGCTGCGTGTTCTCGATGATCGTGCCGTTCCAGATGGTCATGTTCCCGCTCGTCTCCGTGGCAAACGACCTCTATCTCAACACGCCGTGGACCATCCCCGTCATCTACCTCGGCTTCGGCGCGGGTCTTGCCGTGTTCATGTTCTCCGGCTTCGTCAAGAGCCTGCCGCTCGAGATCGAGGAGGCCGCCGTGATCGACGGCTGCGGCCCGATCCGCACGTTCTTCAGCGTCGTCCTGCCCATGCTGCGCCCGACGCTCATCTCCGTCGGCATTCTCGAGGTCATGTGGGTGTGGAACGACTACCTCCTGCCCTCCCTCGTGCTCGACATCAACGAATACAAGACCATTCCCATCCATGTGCAGTATCTGCAGGGCAGCTATGGCACGGCCGACCTCGGCGCAACGATGGCCGTCATGATGTTCAGCATCGTGCCGATCATCATCGTCTATCTGTTCTGCCAGAAATATATCATCAAGGGCGTCGCAGCCGGCGCCGTCAAAGGATAACCCATATGACGATCAAAGACCTTGCCCGCCTGTCCGGCTACTCCGTCGGCACGGTCTCCCGCGCCCTGAACGGCCTGCCGAATGTCAGCGAGCAGGCACGCAGCGCCATTCTGGCGCTGGCGCAGGAACGCGGATATCAGCTCAATACCAACGCGAAGTACCTCAAGCAGATCCACAGCAGCGGCATCGTCGCCGTGGTGACCGGCACGTCGAACGAGCTGTTTGCCCAGATGATCGAACGCATCCAGCAGACGCTCCCCACGGACCGCTACCCGCTGACCGTGGACTACGTCGACGAAAACGAGGACCCCGTCGAGCGCGCTCTGCACCTGAGCCGCGAGAAAAAGCCCGCCGGGCTGCTGTTTCTCGGCGGCGACCGGCGGATGTACGCCAAAAGCTTCGGCGAGATCACGCTGCCGTCCGTCGTGCTGACGACCGACGCCGCCCGCCTCGGCTTCGACAATCTCTCCTCCGTAACCACGGACGACGTGGAGGCGGCGGAATGCGCCATGGAATACCTGCTGGAAAGCGGCCACCGGCGCATCGGCGTCATCGCGGGCGACCTGAGCTGCTCCGGCCCGTCGCGGCTGCGCTATGAGGGCTGCCTGCTCGCGCTGGAGCGCTGCGGGCTGACCTTGCCGGACGAATGCTGCGCCACGGCGCGCTATGCCTTTCAGGACGGCTACGACGCCGCCCTGCGGCTTCTGGAGCAGCCGGGACTGACGGCCATTTTCGCCATGTCGGACGTGATGGCCATCGGCGCCATGCGCGCGCTGCACGACCGCGGCCTGCGCATCCCTGAGGATATTTCGGTCATCGGCTTCGATGGCCTGGAGCTTGGCGAGTTCTACACGCCCAAGCTCACCACCATCCGCCAGCAGGCCAGCCTGCTGGTCGACCGCGGCGTGGCCCTGCTGCTCGGCACGCTCGAGCGCGGCGCCGTCGCACGCCACGAGACCGTCCCCTTCACGCTGGCGGTCCGCGAAAGTACCTCACACCCACCCCGGAAGGACGGAACAAACTCATGAGAACCAGTGGAATTCTGATGCACATCTCCTCGCTGCCCTCCCCCTATGGGATCGGCACGCTCGGCCAGGCGGCCTATGACTTCGCCGACTTTCTGAAGGCGGCCGGGCAGCACTACTGGCAGCTTCTCCCCATCGGCCCGACGAGCTACGGCGACAGCCCCTATCAGAGCTTCAGCACGCACGCGGGCAACCCCTATTTCATTGACCTCGATCTGCTGCGGGAGGACGGCCTCCTGACGCAGGAGGAGATCGACGCCGTCAACTGGGAGGCGCACAGCGCGCGCGTGGACTACGGCTTCCAGTACAGCGTGCGCTTCGACCTGCTCTACCGCGCCTTCCTGCGCGGCTGGGAACGCGACGCGGACGCCGTGCGCGAATTCCGCAATGCGAACCCGTGGGTTGAGGACTATGCCCTGTATATGGCGCTCAAGCGCAGCCAGGACATGCGCTCGTGGGAGACGTGGCCGGAGGAGATCCGCCTGCGCCGTCCGGGTGCGGCCGAGACCTATGCCGTCCGGCTCGGCGACGACGTGCACTTCTTTATCTATCTGCAATATCTCTTCTTCGGCCAGTGGGACGCGCTGCGCAGCTATGTGCACGCGCTCGGGCTGGAGATCATCGGCGATCTGCCGATCTATGTGCCCTATGACTCCTGCGACGTGTGGGCGAACCCGTCCCTGTTCCAGCTGGACGAGACCGGGCTGCCGACCGGCGTGGCAGGCTGCCCGCCCGACTATTTCTCGGCCGACGGCCAGCTGTGGGGCAACCCGCTCTATGACTGGGAGCGTATGCGCCAGACGGATTACGCCTGGTGGAAGGAGCGCATCGCAGCGGCCGCGCGGCTGTTCGACGTCATCCGCATCGACCACTTCCGCGGGCTGGAGAGCTACTGGGCCATCCCCTACGGCGACAAGACCGCCCGCGGCGGCAAGTGGGTCAAGGGACCGGGCCACGACTTCGTCCGCGCTATGCAGGAGCGCTTCCCGGACCTGCGTCTCATTGCGGAGGACCTCGGCTTCCTGACGGACGACGTCATCCGGCTGCAGAAGGACTCCGGCTGGCCCGGCATGAAGGTGCTGGAATTCGCCTTCGACTCCCGCGAGCCGAGCAACTACCTCCCCCACCGCTATATCCGCAACTGCATCTGCTACAGCGGTACGCACGACAACGAAACGCTGGCCCAGTGGCTGGCGCAGACGTCGGAGACCGCGCGCGCCTATGCCGCGGAATACCTCGGCCTGACGGAGCAGGAGGGCTACGCGTGGGGCATCCTGCGCAGCGGCCTTGCCAGCGTGGCCGACACGTTCATCGCCCAGCTGCAGGACTATCTCGGCCTCGGCGCGGAGGCCCGCATGAACACGCCCGGCACGCTCAGCGACCGCAACTGGAGCTGGCGGCTACAGCCCGGCCTGCTCACAGCGGAGCTGGCCCACCGCCTGCGCCGCATGAACACGATGTACGAGCGCCTGTAAGGCAAATATACAGAAAATGACCGCCCCCTCCGATCCGGATGGGGGCGGTCGTTGTCGGTGCGGCATGGTGCAAGTGGAAAATGGAAAGTGGATAGTGTAAAGTTACGCGAAGTTTCCAGTCGCGCGTTGTAGGGGAGGGGCATGCCCCTCCCGGCGCTGAACTGACAGTTGGTACAGGTTGCCGATAAAATGGTACTGGCCCCCGAATTGTCATTGCGAGGAGCGAAGCGACGCGGCAATCTCGGGAAGGCACTGCCGACTCGTACCGGCCGCCGATAAAACGGCATGCACCGATTGCGTCTGTAGCGGCGCTCACTGAGCGCCTTGCAGGCTGGCAAATTGCAGGGTGGCCTCGCCAATCGCACAGGCCACCAAATTTGTCATTGCGAGGAGCAAAGCGACGTGGCAATCTCGCAGTGTCCGGTTGGATAACAGGCAAATTCCGGCGAAATCGCAACTGCCTTCCCGAGATTGCACCCCAAGGGCACTTCCTCGCGCTTCGCGCTCAGGGCGCCACGTCGCCCTTCGGCCTCCCCGCAATGACAAACTTGGGAGCCTTGCGCCGCAGAATGTGTGCCGCAGTCATTGTCAACCTGCAAGGCGCTAAGGGAGCACCGCTGCAGGCAGCTTTGGAAATCCGTGCAAAAAACGCCCCCATCCGGTCGGATGGGGGCATCTGCATTTGATTCAGCCGACGACAAAGCGCGCGGCAGCTTTGGCAAAATGGGCCTCGTTCCGGCTGTCTGCGATCTGCACCTGCAGGGGATGGGTAAAATTAATCGTAAACAGCTCCATAAAGTTCTTTGCGCTGACAACATGCTCGCCATCTACCACGTCAATGGCATAGGGCTGCAGCGTGGCCAGTCCGACAAATTCTCTCACGTCGCTCACGGATGCAAATCGAACGATCATGTGCTTCCTCCCAAAGAAAGACTGTCAGCTTGTCAAAAAAGTCCTTATGAGTCTGCGATCCTGCCGCTGCGGCGGGCAATCGAACGCGAAAGGGCGCCCTGACGGCTTCCTTTCCCACGTTTCTTCCCTCCGAAACTCTCGGCTTGGCAGTTTTTTGACAGTCTGAGACTGTACAAATCCTGTTTTTTCCACTATAATGATCGTGATTATTATACCGCAAAAACGGGCAAAAGCACAATGCACGTTTTGTTCAATCTTTTTTGGGACCCTCAAAGATTTTTTGGAGAAACTCGATGAAATTTCAATGTTATACGCTTGGCTGCAAGGTCAATCAATATGAAACGCAGGCCATGGAGCAGCAGCTTCTGGCCCTTGGCCACGTCAGCGGCACGGATGCCGACGACTGCGACGCCTATCTCATCAACACCTGCACCGTGACGGCGGTCGCCGACCGCAAGAACCGCACCCTCATCCGCCGCCTGCGCCGCGAGCACCCGCAGGCCGTCATCGGCGTGTGCGGCTGCTATGCACAGGTCAGCGCCGGGGAGGTCGAGGCTCTCGGCGTGGACGTCGTGTCCGGCAGCGGCGGACGCGAGGCCTTTGTCCAGCTCGTGCTGGACGCCGTGCGGCAGAAAAAGGCCGGGCAAAACGCCGGGCAGCAGGTCCTGCTGGACGACGCCATGCGCCGCCGCGCCTTTGAGTCGCTTCCGGCCGGGAGCCTCGGCACGCGCACCCGCGCCATGCTCAAGGTGCAGGACGGCTGCTGCAACTTCTGCACCTACTGCATCATCCCCTACGCCCGCGGGCCGGTGCGCTCGCTTCCGCTGGCGCAGGCCGTGGAGCAGGCGCGCGCGCTGGAGGGCTACCGCGAGGTCGTGCTCACGGGCATCGAGGTCGCATCGTGGGGCCGCGATCTCAAGGACGGCAGCACGTTTGCCGATCTGGTCGAATCCGTCTGCCGGGCCGTACCGCAGCTCCGCGTGCGCCTTGGCTCGCTCGAGCCGCGCGTGGTGGACGAGGACTTCTGCCGCCGCCTTGCCGCGTGCCCGAATTTCTGCCCGCAGTTCCACCTGAGCCTGCAGAGCGGCAGCGACGGCGTGCTGCGCCGCATGCACCGCCACTATGACACGGCGCGCTATCTGGAGAGCGTCCGCCTGCTGCAGCAGTGGTTCCCCGGCTGTGCCGTCACGACGGACCTGATCGTCGGCTTCCCCGGCGAGACGGAGGAGGAATTCGCCGAATCCCTCGCCTTTGCCCGCACCTGCGGCCTTGCCATGGTCCACGTCTTCCCCTATTCCCGCCGCGCGGGAACGCCCGCTGCCTCTATGCCCGGCCAGCTCTCCCGCGCGGAGAAGGCCGACCGCTCCGCCAGGGCCGTTGCCGCCGCCGCCGAGCTGCACCGCGAATTTCTGACCGCCATGTGCGGCACGGAGCAGGACGTGCTCTTTGAGCAGGTCGAGGACGGCTGGTTCACCGGCCACGCCCCGAACGGCATGAAGGTCTATGCCCGCGGCGAGGACCTGCATAACACCGTCCGCCGCGTCCGCATCGAGGGCCTGCAGGAAGAGGGCCTGCGGGGGGAGATTTTGTAAGGCTGCCAAATATGTGTTGTAGGGTCGGGGACAGCCCAGCACGGCACAGCGCTGCCGACTGGCACAGGGCATCGTTAAAATGGAATTGGCCCCAAATTGTCATTGCGAGGGCGCTTTGCGCCCGTGGCAATCTCGCAGTACACGGCCGCATCATGGGAAAATGATCGGCGAAACCGCAACTGCCTTCCCGGGATTGCACCCCAAGGGCACTTCCTCGCGCTTCGCGCTCAGGGCGCCGCGGCCCCTCCGGGGCCTCGCAATGACACATCGGGGGCCGGTGCCGTTTTAACGCCGCCCCATTCCTATCGCAAGTGCAGCGCCGGGAGCGGCATGCCGCTCCCCTACACTGGCGGGTACGGTCGGCGAAGCCGCCTGTAACTTGTCAGTCCGCATGCCGCTCCCCTCATTTTTCATTTCCAAATAATTATCCCCGGATGCGGCGCATCCGGGGACGTTTGTTTTGTATTCTCTTACAGCTCGCGGAGGGCATCGACGAAGGCGGTCTTGGAATTCGTCCTTTCGTCGCGCTGCTTCAGCACGCGGGCGGCGCCCGCCACGACGGCATTCTCCGGCACGTCCTCCGTGACGACGGCTCCGGCCGCGACGACGGCATTTTTTCCGATATGGACGCCCTCGAGCACGACGGCATTCGCGCCGACGAGCACGCCATCCTCCACGATGACCGGTGTGGCGCTGGGCGGCTCGATGACGCCCGCCAGCACGGCTCCCGCACCGATATGGCAGTTTTTACCCACGGTGGCTCGGCCGCCGAGCACAGCGCCCATGTCGATCATGCTGCCCTCGCCGACGACGGCGCCAAGATTCAGGATCGCGCCCATCATAACGACGGCGTTCGCGCCGATCTCCGCGCCCTCGCGGATGATGGCGCCCGGCTCGACGCGCGCATGCAGGCCCTTGAGGTCCAGCATGGGGATGGCGGAGTTGCAGGCGCCGTTTTCCACATGCAGGCGGTCGATGTGCGCGGCCTGCGCCGTAAGCTGCGGACCGAGCGTTTTCCAGTCGCCGTAGAGGATATGCAGGCCGTTCCCGCCGGAAAAAACCTCCGCGCCGGGGAACTCGCAGGGCGCATTGGCCTGCAGCACCACGCGGACGGGCGTCTTCTTCTCCGACGTGCGGATGAGTTCAATGAGTTCCGTTGCTTCCATAAAGCTGCTCCTTTCAGCGGACGGAGCGCTTGCGGCGGATCATCTCGCGCCAGTCCAGGTCACCGCGCTGCAGGCCGAGGATGAGCATCTCCGCCGTGGCGAGGTTCGTGGCCATGGGCACATTGTGCGCGTCGCACAGGTGCAGCGTCTGCACGACCTGCTGATCCTCCCAGGGGTCGCTGTTATTCGGATCGGTGAACAGCAGCACCAGATCGATCTCGTTATAGGCGATCCGGGCGTCGACTTGCTGGTGACCGCCCTGATTGTGGGAAAGGTACAGCGTCACGGGCAGGCCGGTCGCCTCCGCGACAAGGCGGCCCGTTGTGGCCGTGGCGGAGAGGTTGTGCTTGCTCAGCACGCTCTTATAAGCCGTACAGAACTGGACCATCAGTTCCTTTTTCTTGTCATGCGCCATCAGCGTAATATTCATAAGATCACCTCATCTTCAAAATCGCATCAAGGGCATTGGCTCACCGCGCAGGCGGCGGGAGATGCGCAGGCAGGCCTCAGCGGCACCGCCGGAGGAATTCAGGATCAGCGCCTTGCCCGCTGCGGCAGAAAGCACGACGGCCGGGTCCTCCGGCACAAGGCCGAGCAGCGGCAGGCCGGTCTGGTCCATCATGTCGTCCACCGTCAGGTTCATGCGCGAAAACAGGCGCGGCTGCACGCGGTTGACCACAAGCTGCAGCAGCTCGTGCCCCTCGAGCGCAAGGGCGTCTGCCGCGCAGGCGGCATCCCGCAGGGAGGCGGGATCCGGCGTGGCGGCGACGATGCAGCGGTCGGCAAACTGCGTGGCAAGTCGGAAGCTCGTGCCGATCCCGGCGGCCGCGTCGATCAGGACCCAGTCGAAGGCCTCGCGGGCCTCGCGCAGCAACGCACCGAAGCGCTGCTGCTCCACGAGAGCGTCCTGCTCGCGCACCGGGGCCGTCAGCAGGAACAGGCCCGGCAGGGCCGGATGCTCCGCGGCGTCGGACAGCTTGCAGAAGCCCTGCGTCACGTCCGTGAACGCGACAGCGGGCTGCTCGGCCATGCCGAGCGCGATGTCGAGATTCCGCAGGCCGATGTCGGCATCGATGCACAAGACGCGCTTGCCCTCGGCGGCAAGACAGGCCGCGATCCCGGCGCAGAGCGTCGTTTTTCCCGTGCCGCCCTTGCCGGAAATGACGGAAACCGTTACACCCATGTGCATGCCGCCTCCTTTGGAGTTTTCTTCCTGTAGTATAGCCGATTCTCAGCACAATTTCAACAAAGATTTTTGCCGCAATCATGTTTTTCCATACGCATCGCTCTATTTTCCGGCATGGCATCCGGTTTTTTGCCCGCGCGTAAGAAATTCCGGGCGATATTTGCCATGCCCACTTGCGCGGCGCGGAAAAAAACATTATAATGAAAGCACACCGTCGGGTAAAACCGACAAATTTTTGTTTGAAACGGAGAGGCTATTTATGAAAAAGATCCTCGCATGCATTCTGGCAGTGGCTCTGCTGACGTGTGTCTTTGCCGCCTGCGGCAAGACGGAAGACAAGGGGGGCTCCTCCTCCGACCTGAAGCTCGCACTCGTCGTGGCCGGTACGTTCGGCGACCGTTCGTTCTACGACTCGTCCAAGGAAGGCGCAGACCGTCTGGCCAAGGACTTCGGCGTGCAGGTCAGTACCATCGAGTGCAACAACGAAAACCACGCAACGCAGATGAAGAACGCCGCCGATCAGGCAGACGTCGTCGTGTGCGTCGGCTGGGAATTCTATGATGTCGAGACCATCGCGCCGGAATATCCGAACGTGAAGTTCATCTGGATCGACAACGCCACGAGCGAGCCGGTCGCCAACGTGCTGAACATCACCTATGCCCAGAATGAGGGCTCGTTCCTTGCTGGCTACATCGCGGCCGCCATGTCCGAGAGCGGCACGGTCGGCGCAGTCGGCGGCGAGGACAGCGACACCATCAACGACTTCATCGTCGGCTACACGCAGGGCGCGGAGTACTACGGCACGGAGAACGGCAAGGCCGTGAACGTCGTGAAGAACTACGCAGGCACCTATGACGACCCCGCAAAGGGCAAGGAATGCGCGCTGGCTCTGCACGATCAGGGCGCGGACGTTATTTTCCAGATCGCCTCCGCCACGGGCGACGGCGTGTTTGAGGCCGCGAAGGAGAACGGCTTCTACGCCATCGGCGTGGACAGCGACCAGAAGTACATCGACCCCGACACCATCATCTGCTCCATGAAGAAGGAAGTCGGCAGCTCCATCTATGACGCCGTAAAGCGCCTGCTGGACGGCGACAGCTCCCTGTGGGGCACGACGTGGGTCGCCGATATGAGCAACGGCTATGTCGGCATCGGCTACGGCGAGGACGGCGCGGCACAGCAGGTGCCCGACGACGTGAAGACCGCCGTGGAAGAGCTGTCGAAGAAGATCGTCTCCGGTGAGATCACCGTCGAAACGACCCGCTGATGCAGAATTGTCCGGGAGGGGCATGCCCCTCCCGGTACGCCACGAACGGCCTGTACAGGGCCATCCAACCGCAGGAGAGCACTGGCGCACCACTGCACCTCCTGATGTGTCATTGCGAGGGCGCTTTGCGCCCGTGGCAATCTCGCAGTACCATGTTGGATA
>ERZ773187.2668-NODE-2668-length-10722-cov-3.708259_pt1 | contig 10722 bp, 6 predicted proteins | sample MGYA00511242_ERZ773187 | MGnify/ENA primary metagenome ERZ773187 (study PRJEB29015, sample SAMEA2737744) | human gut metagenome | biome: human gut; feature: human-associated habitat; material: faeces | place: China | collected 2012 ... | reverse complement strand
CCTACAGCGAAACATTGTGCTGGCGTCCGCCGCTGCTGCCGCGCCCGAAGGTGACCGGGACGATGACGGCGCGTATCACCAGCGCAAAAGCCAACGATATCTACGCCTGGCAGGATGCATCAGGCATGTACCGGGTGAAGTTTGATGCCGACCGCGATGACAAACGTCAGGGCATGGAAAGTATGCCGGTGCGCTTCGCCAAACCCTACGGCGGCGATAAATACGGCTTCCACTTTCCGCTGATACAGGGGACTGAAGTCGCCATTGCGTTCCATGAAGGCGATCCGGATCGACCGTATATCGCCCATGCCATGCACGACTCCCGCCACGTTGACCACGTCACTGAAGCCAATAGTACGCGCAACGTCATTCGAACAGCTGGTCTGAACAAGCTGCGGATGGAGGACAAGCGCGGTGAAGAGCACATTAAGCTCAGTACGGAGTACGGTGGGAAAACGCAGCTTAATCTGGGTCACAACGTGGATGCTGACAGGGTATTGCGGGGTGAAGGTGCGGAGTTACGTACTGATAAATGGGTGGCCGTTCGCGGTGGAGCTGGTGTATTTATCACAGCAGATAAACAGCCGTTTGCCGGGGACAAGATGCTTTCTATGAAAGAGGCTGTGGCACAGCTTGAAAATGCGTTAAGTATCGCCAGAAGCCTTTCCGATGCGGCAGAAAGTGCTCAGGCGTATCCGGCGGATATCCAGAGCCAGAAAATGCTGACGGATGCACTGACAGAACTGGTACAGCCGGGGATGGTATTGAATGCACCGCAAGGCGTTAGCATCAGCAGTCCGGAAGGTGTACGCGTTTCCTCGGGTAGTGCCAGCGTGGGGATCGTCGCGCAAAATAATGCAGACATTAGCGCTATGAAGCGCTTCACGGTAGCGGCAGGTGAAGCTATCAGTATGCTGGCCCGTCAGGCGGGTATGAAGCTGTTTGCTGCGAAGGGGAAAGTCGAAATTCAGGCGCAGGATGATGCGCTGGACGCCATCGCCAGGAAAGACATTACAGTAACGAGTGCCGAAGGCAAAATTGAAATTACAGCAGCAACGGAACTGGTCGTTAACTGTGGTGGGGCCTATATCAAGTTAAGTGGCGGGAATATTGAGTTGGGTTGTCCTGGAAATATTCTTCTGAAATGTGCCAATGCTCAGAAAATGGGAGCAGCTTCGCTGAACACGCCAGCCCCTGAATTTCCAAAAGGTTATGGTGGTGTTTACTCTCTGACTGACGAAGAAGGGAAAATCATCCCTCAGACTGAATATAAAGTGACGACAGCTGACGGGCAGGTATTCCATGGAATTTCAGATGATAATGGCAAAACACTGCCAATTTATACCTCAATGCCAGGCAAGTTGAAAATTGAGATCCTTGGGACCGGCAATGCAGTGACAGGGAATGAATAAGTATGAGTGATTATCATGCATGGGTAGCCAGTAATTGCGAGCATTTCACTGATGTTAATATTTCTGAGAAAAAAGTTGTCTGCACACGAAAACCCGTTCCGGGTATAACCATCACGATCGGGATGTTTTTTGATGGTACAGGGAATAATGCGTTGAATACCCAGAATCGTATCCTGGAGTCCTGTTCTCATCTTGATGTTGGAATGAAGTCAGAAGACGCGGAAGCCTGTGCTAAAAAACTGGGAATAAAAATTGATAATGCTGTAAGTTATATTGGGTATTATTCTAACATCCACTGGCTTAATACACTTTACTCCACAAATGACGAGGTAGTCGAGGGACAAACAGTTTATCAACGAGCAGTCTATGTACAGGGGATCGGTACCGATAAAGGTAATAGCGATAGCTCGATAAGTATGGGGACGGGTGGTTGGTTTTATGGTGTCGTTGAAAAAACTGATGAAGGTGTTGGTCTTATCGCTGAACAAATTTCGAAATTCCTGGCTCTTAACCAAGGGAAAAATTTTGCAATTGAAAAAGTCCAGTTTGATGTTTTTGGATTTAGTCGCGGTGCGGCGGCGGCTCGCCACTTTGTTAACCGTGTAAGAAACAACGATAAAGCCATACAGCAGGCCATAACGAAAGGGCTTGGTGGTCGAAATCAGCATGGGAAACCTGCAGGTGAAACCCGCTTTCTGGGGTTATTTGATACCGTGTGCGCGGTAGGTACAGTCAGTAATCTATTTGATGTTCATAGTGGTGTGAACCCCGGCGTTGAGCTAGAACTGCCTCCAGATATTGCACAGAAAGTCTTTCAGATCACGGCAATGCATGAGTGCCGCTACAACTTCAGCCTGAACAGTATTAAGGAGTCCTGGCCGGAACTGGCTTTGCCGGGAGTTCATTCGGATATCGGCGGTGGCTATAATCCAAAAGAAAAGGAGTATCTTTTCCTTACTCAGCCCCAAAACGAAACAGTCAGTGAAACTATACCTCCCGAAGTGACTGATATCTACCGGCGTTCTGCAGCTGAAATACCTGACTTAAAGAGTCTGCCAGCATTAAGTGCAATAATTCCGAGTGGTGAAGTAAAGACAGAAACCTGGTACGACTATCTTGTTAACGAGGATAAAAAACGCGGTGGCATCACACAAAAGCGTGTTGGGGCGGCAGTAACTATTGAAAGGGTAGTAACTAATGACTGGAGCAAAGTTAGTTTACGAGTGATGCTGGATGCGGCCCAGGAGGCTGGAGGATTGTTCAATCCCATAAGAATCACAGATATGGATCTAAAATTACCATCTGAACTTGAGGTTCTGTGCAAAAAAGCAATGGAGCAGGGTAAAGCTGTAAGGAATGGCAGCCTTCTATACCCCTTTACTACACCAGAAATACAATTAATTGGTAAATATATTCACTGTTCTGCTCACTGGAATCCTGTGGTTATAAAAGATGTCTGGCTGGACGGGAATAAAGTAAAAACCATATACGGGGCAGTGAAATCATCTGATTTATTTTTCTATATCAATCGTCCAAATCCAGGTTGGCTTCGAGCTGTCTGGAATATGCAGGGTGGGAAATCATGAAATCAATCGCCAGACTAATTTCGTTTTTATTTCTTGCGGGTTCTGTTAGTGCCTGTGCCAGTGAGCAACCTAACAGTCTTAAAACCCCTTGGGACAAATGGTATTTTGCCTTTACTACCCCAAAATCTTTGCCAGCACAGGTTACACTGTTAAAGCTGTTAGATGTTGATGGTTATGCATCGACGTATCGCACTATCGATCAGCCACAAGGGATCAGTGTAGGTAAATGGAGTGAACGTAACTCTGCGGGGAATACACAGTTTAATAAAGCCGAAAGGCTTCCACAAATAATGATATTCTGCTGGGACTCAATTATTGACAAGAAAATATATCAGTCAACTTTATTTTTTACGCATGATACATGGGCTAAAATGATTAGCCCTTACCCTGATGTCTTAGAACCTGAGAAAGCTGCATACCGACAGACGATGCTGATAGGGTTGGCCCCGGAAGGGAAAGTACGAGTCTGGCTAAGACAATATGGTCATTCAGATATTCTATTAAATGATACAAAAATAACAACTGTATCAGGTAAAGATCTTGATATGTGCAAAGGGGTAACCAAAAGCGATTTTAATTATGGTTATGATGAAGATATCTTAATGTTTATAAAAAACAAAAAATATCCTTATGGGTCATGGTGAAACATCATCTTTAAAAGACGTTGGTGCGCTAAATATCCGCGAATAATTCAAATCTCGGTTGGGTGCGCGCTGTCTGGAGTATGCAGGGTGGGAAGTCATGAAATCAATTGCCAGAATAATTTCGATCTTATTTCTTTTGGGCTCTGTTAGTGTCGTGCTAGTGAGAAATCTAACAGCCTCAATACTCCCTGGGACAAGTGATATTTCGCTTTTACTACACCGAAAGCTTTACCAGCACAGGTTACATTGTTAAAACTGTTGGATGTTGATGGTTATGCATCGACATATCGGACTATCGATCAGCCACAAGGGATCAGTGTAGGTAAATGGAGTGAACGTAACTCTGCGGGGAACACCCAATTTAATAAAGCCGACAGGTTGCCACAGATAATGATATTCTGCTGGGACTCAATCATTGATAAAAAGGTTTATCAGTCCACTTTATTCTTTACTCAGGATACTTGGAATAAGATGACAACCTCTTATCCTGATGTCTTAGAACCTGGGAAAAATGCATATCGGCAAACGATGTTAATAGGATTAGCACCGGAAGGAAAAGTACGGGTCTGGTTGAGACAATATGGCCATTCGGATATCCCATTAAATGATACAAAAATAACGACAGTTTCCGGTAAAGACCTTGACATGTGCAAAGGTGAAACGAACTTTCCTAATGGATATGAATATAGCGAGGGTATAAAGAAATTTATAAATGGAAAAAAATACCCTTATGGTAATTGGTAATCGTTGTAAATGGTGATTTTTAAAGATGTACATCACAAACCATTAATGTTCAATCATGCTTTTGTGAAAGGTGTTTTTATGAAACCATTTTATGTATTAGTGTTATTTTTTACCTCCGCTCTGTGTTTTGCTGAAACTGTCACTATAGATCCAACATCAACAACTAAAGCAGACGATGCAAATACAATAGCCAATATGTATCGTATGGGCATGGGTGTTCCGAAGGATATGAAAAAAGCATTTGAACTCTATCAGGTTGCTGCTGAACTCGGAAACACGGATGCTCAGGTTGATTTGGGTGATATGTATTACTATGGGAAAGAAACCACTCAGAGCTACGAAAAGGCCAATTACTGGTATGAGAAGGCTGCAAAAAATAATAGTGCCAAAGCTCAGATGTATTTAGGTTACGCATACCTTAATGGTAAGGGCGTCGCTGTGGATTATGATAAAGCCAAAAGTTTTCTTGAGCTTGCAGTTAAACAAGGCGATCCTTCAGCCATGAATCATTTAGGTACGATGTATTATGATGGTAAAGGAATTGCTGTAAATAGAAGAAAGGCCATCCCACTATTCCAAAAAAGCTGCGCTGCAGGTGATTCTAATGCGTGTGATAAGTTAAAAGAAATTAATATAGAGAAATAATGTCTTACCTGCATAAAGAAATGAATATCCGAAAATGAAAAAGGGAGATTCGCATGTCCAAAGGCTTTGTATTGATTGGTGATAAAACCACGCATGGCGGCCAGGTCATTTCTGCCTCATCAACAATGGTAGTAAATGGAAAAAATGTTGCCCTCGTGGGTGATAAGGTCAGTTGCCCAATAGTGGGGCATGGCATTAATGCCATTATTGAAGGATCGCCTGAATGGACCTCTGACGGTAAAGCCGTGGTTGTGGATGGTTGCCACTGTGAATGCGGTTGTCAGGTGATCTCCAGTGCACTGGATTGTGTAATAGGATAAGTAATGAGCTGGGAGCGTCAGAAATCAACAATATCGACTAAGCCTGAAGAACCTTCATTCATCCTGTGGATGATGTTGGGGGTTTTCTCGCTGCTCGGTTGTGTACTGCTGTTTGTCCTGCATGCCAACATACTGGCTGGGCCACTTCAAACATTTAATCTTTGGGCTGTCACCGCATGCCCTGCAGTTGTCTGGTTTTTCTTTTTGTGTCTGCGTAGCTGGATCTATAACAATGCATTTGACAGACACGAATTTGAAGCCAATGAGGCAGAGTATGCGCAACAACAGTGGATGGAGTGGTCTGGACGCAATATCGCAGTATTACACAGTGGTGTAATGCTGCCTGCAAATCTGACACCGCAAAATTTTATTGCAGCCCCGCCAACGCTGGAGCAGAGCACATCTCTGACCCGACGAATTTGTCTGCAAGATCATGAGACACATTTTTCAGTTCTGTTGACCGGATTAAGTCCTGTGCTGGCAAAGTTGCCTTTAGATTTGGTACCTGCTGTCACGCTACTGACAGATTTCCACGATGACATACAGGTATTGCAGGATGCATTTGCGCAGGCCTGGCAGGCAGCCATTCTGGATCTCCCTGTTCCACAGTTGACGATACTTACGTTAAAGACCTTCCTCTCACTGGATGAGCGAATTAAATCACCGACGCTGGATGTGGATTTAATCCTTATTCACCAGACACAGGGACAGGACGCGCACAGTGATGCACTCGCAACCCTGTTGTTGACCTCCGATGATGTAGCCACAAAATATAAACTTTCGCTTAATGCCCGTCTTTTGCGTCCAATGGCTCTTGATATGGCAATTTCGGAAAAATCGCTGGATACATTTTTCTCAACACAAACTCAGGCCTGTGCCACCGCCAGTATTGTCGGCGACAGAGTGGAATGGGGTAAGGCATTTTCTGATTTGCTCGCAGCGACACAGGATTATGGCGGTCACTGGAAACCTGAACAACTCCACTGGCTGGAAAAATATGCCGGGCTCAGCGGCCCCTTTTCTCCATGGATAATGGCAGCAGTCGCCAGCGATATTGTGAACATACAAAAAGCAGACTGTCTGATGCTTTCTACAGATGGCAACCAGAAATTTATTAATACAGTACAAACAGGGAACCGAAACGATGACCACGGGTGATTCAGCATGGCGCGGAGTCTGGGGAAGACTGGGCTTCTCTGCGCTTTTATCAGGCGGAATTGCCTGGGGTATCTGGCACTTTGGTGATCAAATGGGGCTGCATACTCCGTTACTTAAAGGGCTGGTCATTGCCGGTGCCCTGGTTTTATTGATGCTGTTGCGCCATGGCAAAACAATTACACTTGCCATCAAACAGGGCTGGCATCGCTTTCAGGCAAAACGCAAAAATGTTCTGCCCGTCGATGAAGGCCGCGTCAAGCAGACCGCGCCCCGCAATGTCACTGTTGATACCATCCGTGACGCCATGCGTAACCTCTACGGTCGTTGCTGGGGGCGTAAAACACGCATCCTGCTGATAACCGGTACCGCCTCTGAGGTGGAGCAACTGACCCCCGGTCTTACGGCTCAGCTCTGGCAGGAAGACTGCGGCACACTGTTGCTGTGGGGCGGCGACCTCAATACGCCGGCAGCCAGTGCCTGGCTGACCGCGCTGCGAAAACTGCGCCGTTGTCCGGTAGATGGGCTGGTGTGGGTCACTTCTGCGTTTGACCAGCTCTCAGCACCAGGGCTGGAGCAGCCGCTGCCGGTACCTTCAGACAGCACCATGGATTCGCTCTCCCACGCCATCAGCAACCGAATGGATATACTTGGCTGGAAACTCCCGCTGTATGTCTGGTCCCTGCACCCGCGCGCCGGTAAGCCGGAAGGGCGCATTACGCAGGCAACCGGCTGTCTGTTGCCTGCCGGTTGCCGTACTGAAGGGCTGGCAGAGCAACTGTCCGCCCTGACGCCAGATTTGACTTCACAGGGTCTTCAGCAGACCTGCGGTGAGGTGAAACATAACTTCCTGCTGACGCTTGCCGACCAGCTCATTCGTGAGCCGGAAAGCGTGACCGTACCGCTGTCGGTGATGCTTAATCCGTACCGCCCGCTGCCGCTGGCCGGTGTGGTGTTCAGTCAGCCCTCTGATGGTGCCGAACGTGCCGTGACGCACCACTGGGGCATGGATAAGCGCTGGGATGTTTTGCCTGAGTCTGTCCGCACGCTTGCTGCCGGACTGCGTCCGCGCAAGCCGGGCATTCCATGGCGCAAAGTGTTTGCGTCTGTCGTCGCCCTGGCGATGGTGAGCTGGGCTGCATTGATGGGCATCGCGTATGTCACCAACCGCAGCCAGATTGACGGCGCGAATGCCCAGGCCGCACTTGCCGCCCGACAGAATCAGCCGCTGGAGCAGCGTCTGCACGCGCTGTCTGAACTGCAGAAAACGCTGGCCCGACTGCAGTACCGTTCAGAACACGGCGTGCCGTGGTACGAGCAGGCCGGGCTGAGCCAGAACAATGCGCTGCTGGCCGCACTCTGGCCACGCTATCAGGACAGCGCATTGCCGCTGTTGCGGGATGCGGCCGCAGAGCATCTGCAGACTCAGCTCACTGCCTTTAATGCGCTGCCGCCGGGCAACCCGCTGCGCGAGCAGATGGCAAAAAACACCTATGACCAGCTCAAACTCTACCTGATGCTGGCGCGTCCGGAACATATGGACGCCGCCTGGTTCAGCGCTGCATTGCTGAATGACTGGCCGGTGCGTGACGGTGTAAAAAACGGCGTCTGGCAGGGTATGGCTCCGTCGCTGCTGTCGTTCTATGGCGCACAGCTGGTCACACATCCTGAGTGGAAACTGCGAGCCGATGAAAACATGGTCAGCCAGGCGCGCTCCCTGCTGGTTCGCCTGATGGGCGTGCGTAACAGCGAATCGACCCTGTACCAGAAGATGCTCTCCCGGGTGGCGCACCTGTATGTCGATATGCGACTTGAAGACATGACCGGGGATACCGATGCATCAAGGCTTTTCAGCACCACGGAAATTGTACCAGGCATGTTTACCCGCCAGGCCTGGGAGCAGGCCGTGCAGCCCGCCATTGAGAAAGTGGTGAAGGCGCGCCGGGACGAGCTTGACTGGGTGCTGACTGACAGCAAGCGTCCGGTCAGTAAGCAGGATGATATCTCCCCTGAAGCACTGAAAAAGCGCCTGACGGAGCGTTACTTTGCGGACTTCGGCGGGGCATGGCTTGAGTTCCTCAACAGCCTGCGCTGGAATCAGGCCGCCACGCTGTCGGATTCCATTGACCAGCTCACCCTGATGGCCGACGTGCGGCAGTCGCCTCTGGTGGCGCTGATGAACACCCTGAACGTGCAGGGGCGTACCGGGCAGACCGGTGAAGCCATTTCGGATTCGCTGGTGAAATCAGCGAAAAACCTGCTCGGCGGTGACAAGGATGCCATTGACCAGAGCGCCGGTGTTCACGGCCCGCTGGATGCGACCTTTGGTCCGGTGCTGGCGCTGATGGACAAGAGCCGCACGGGGGGTCAGGAACAAAGCCTGCAGTCGTTCCTGACCCGCGCGACGCAGGTGCGCCTGCGCCTCCAGCAGGTGACCAATGCTGCCGACCCGCAGGCGATGACACAGACACTGGCGCAGACCGTATTTCAGGGTAAGGCGGTCGACCTGACCGAAACCCGCGACTACGGCAGCCTGATTGCCGCCGGTCTGGGCCAGGAGTGGAGCGGTTTTGGCCGTACCGTGTTTGTTCAGCCGATGGAGCAGGCCTGGCAGCAGGTACTGACCCCGGCGGCGGAAAGCCTCAATGCCCAGTGGCAGCAGGCAGTGGTTGCTGAGTGGAACAGTGCCTTCGGTGGACGCTATCCGTTTACTCATTCCAGCAGTGATGTATCCCTGCCACTGCTGGCTAAATACCTCAATGCGGATTCCGGGCGTATCGCGCAGTTCCTGCAGACCCGCCTCAGGGGCGTGCTGCACAAAGAGGGCAACCACTGGGTGCCGGACAGCATCAACTCGCAGGGGCTGGCGTTTAATCCGGCATTCCTCAATGCCATCAATACCCTGAGCCATATCTCGGATGTGGCCTTCACCGAAGGCAATGCCGGGATGCACTTTGAGCTGCGCCCGGGTACAGCCGATGGCGTGATGCAGACCGACATGATTATCGACAGCCAGAAGCTGACGTATGTGAACCAGTTGCCTGCATGGAAGCGCTTCGCCTGGCCTGCGGATACCGAAGCACCCGGTGCAGCCTTAAGCTGGATAAGCACGCAGGCAGGAACCCGCCAGTACGCCGATATCCCTGGCGCCTGGGGCTGGATACGTCTGCTCGATAAAGCTTCGGTCAGTGCTTATCCGGGCGTTGACAGCAGTTACAGTCTGAGCTGGAAAGCACAGGACGGACGCACGCTCAATTACACCCTGCGTACCGAGGCGGGTGAGGGGCCACTGGCGCTGCTGAAACTGCGTAACTTCCGTCTGCCGGAAACTATCTTCAGCACCTCCGGTGCAGCATCACCAGACCAGGTTGCCAGTGCAGGCTATGATACAGAGGACATATATTGATGAGCACGCTCAATGCCTTACTCAGCGCCTGCCAGACTGAGCAGGAGCCACTGCTTGCGGCAACCCGTGAACGCGTGGCGCAGTGGGGCAGCTGGCTGCAGCCGCTGTCCGGTCCATCACCTCTTGGCGAAGACCCGGGCTATGACGATGACTTCCAGCAGATGCGCGAAGAGGTCAACAAACTCTCCGGCGCGGATACCGAACTCATCTGCCGGCTGGCGGAGAAGCTTCTGACCACGACCGCGAAAGACATTCGCGTCGCGACATACTACTGCTGGGCGAAGCTGCACCGCGAAGGCGAGCAGGGACTGGCTGAAGGACTTGAACTGCTGGCCGGTTTACTGGAGCGCTTTGGCACACAACTACACCCGCAGCGTGACCGCAGCCGCAAGGCGGCGCTGGAATGGCTGGCGGGGGCGCGTATGACGGATTCACTTTCCCTGTACCCGGAAGTGGTCAGGATTGATGCGATGCGAACCACCGGGGCGCTGCTGTTGATAGCGCAGCTTACCGAAAACGAGCCGGATGAAACCCGTCCGGAACTTAATGCGCTGTACAGTGCACTGGAAAGCCGTCTGCAGAAAGCGGGGGGCGTGGATGCGGTGGTACCGCAGAACGCCAGTACCAGTGAACCCCCTTTATCTGCCAGTCACGGCGATGCCCCGGCTATCGGGCGGATCACCTCCGGGCAGGATTTGCTGGCGCAGGCCCGTACGCTCACCGAATACCTGCGCGAACAGCCGGACGGCTGGCTGTCAGCGCACCATCTGATGAAAAGCCTGCGTCATGACACCCTGCGGGCCATCCCGG
>ERZ773187.2666-NODE-2666-length-10746-cov-43.019830_pt1 | contig 10746 bp, 8 predicted proteins | sample MGYA00511242_ERZ773187 | MGnify/ENA primary metagenome ERZ773187 (study PRJEB29015, sample SAMEA2737744) | human gut metagenome | biome: human gut; feature: human-associated habitat; material: faeces | place: China | collected 2012 ... | reverse complement strand
AAGAAAACTTTTCATTAATGTAAAGTTATAAAAATATTGATGAAATTAATATTTGGCTGCGGGGTGGATGAATAACAAAAAGGCATTGAATAAAACTTTCTGGAATATATGGGAATGGTGGCGGGCGGGGTTGGGGGGAATATTGGAGGTTTGGATATTGGGGATAGGTGGGGGAGCGTTGGGTTGTGTTGAGGTATGTGGGTGAGAGTGATGTGAGAAAAATTTGAGATAAGTTTGAGTGGGGTTTGGGGGATAAAGGGGGAAAGGGGAGTGGCTGGCAGGGGGAGCTGGGGTCGTGGGGGTTGTGAGAGGAGGGGCGCTGGTGGCCGTCGCGCTATGGAACGGCGGTAAAAGGTGACGCCGTGCAGGATAGCGCTGTTTTTTTCAACACTTAGCGCGATGACGACACGCTGTCGCTTGCATGACAGCCGCCGACAGGTATAATCCAGAACGTTTCCGCATCCCCTTCAGTGCCGAAGTGGCGAAATCGGTAGACGCAGTTGATTCAAAATCAACCGTAGAAATACGTGCCGGTTCGAGTCCGGCCTTCGGCACCAAGCTTTTCACGCATTCTCTTTGTTTCTGAATAAACCCACTTTATTTATTATTTTACTTGCTATAGAGTATTTAGAGTATCGTTCTCAATTCTACATGTCTCTCATATAAGGAACAGGATATGGACAATATTGATATTAGTTTCAACGCAGGAAGGTTATGTGAAGCTATTGCAAGGATTGGATATGAGCCTGATTCAGCAATTATGGATATTGTAGATAATTCTGTATCAGCTAGGGCAAGTAATGTTTATATTACTTTGTTCCTACGAGAAGGGAAAACAATTAAATCTCGAAATGCAGTAGAGAAATATCAGATTGTTGATGATGGTCGTGGTATGGATGAAAAAGGTATCCAAGATGCCTTTGCATTAGGTTCGAAAAGAGATTATGAAAGTAATAGTCTCTCAAAATATGGCTTAGGACTAAAGTCAGCAGGTCTTTCATTAGGGACTAAAATTTCAATCATTAGTAAGCAAAAAAATAAATTAACCAATAAATTTATCTTCGATAAAGAAATTATTGAAAAAGAAAATAAATTCGTTATTAAAAAAGTCACTTTAAATGATGACGAGTTAAATTACTATAAAACTCTTTTATCAGAAGCAAACGGGACAGTTATTGAAGTAGAGGGCAGTGAAAAAATAAATCATGCATCCCCTGATGCGACAAGAAATAAGCTTAAAAAAAGATTGGGTGTAGTATATTATTCATTTCTAAAAAACAATGAATTTGATCTTAATTTATTTGTTAAAATACAGCCTCACTCTGAAATTTGTGAGTTTGAAAAAATTGGTCCCAAAGATATTTTACATACAGACAATGCTTTATTTAAGAAACATTGGTCACCAGATAATTATGATTATGTAAGCCCTTATTTAGCACTTGATGAATCGTGGGTATTACATGATGTTGATGGAGTAAAACTGCCTGAAATTAATGTGCAGGCTGTCGTGTTTCCTCAAAGTGCTATGGGTAAAATTCATTCTCCATTAGATAAAGAACAAAAAAAAATAGTTAATAGCTATGAGATCACAAAAGAAAATAGTGGTTTCTTTATATATCGAAACGGACGTTTGATTCGTTGGGGCGATGAGTTAGATGGGTTAATTACAAAAGATGACTTTAACATTAGGATAAGACTTGATTTAAAATCGGAACATGATGATGTTTTGCATGTTGATGTTACTAAGCAGCGCTTAGAAATTGATGATGAACATAAAAGCAAACTAGAACAAATTATTTCAAAATCGAAGCGAACTGCGAAAGATATTAGAGAGCTATGTCTTAAGCTAATTAAGGAGGCTAAAGTTGGGGATGAAGGAGTTGCCTTTTCAGAAACCTTACAAGGGGTAACTGAAGACGACCCAGATGAAATTACAGGAGCTTTACCATCTAACGAGGTAGTAGAAAGGAAAAAGCAAAGTTCTCAAGCGAGTAAGGCTGTTATTGAAGAAATTAATAAAGAACGCGAACAAATAGAGATTAGTGAAATTGATGAAGATTCTCAAAATGATAGAGAATTAGAAAATAACGCCTTAAACAATGATTCTTCATTTAGGAAAATAAATTATTCAACGAAAGTTGAATATGGTTATGTTTGGAAACCATATCATGATGCAATAGAAGGCACTTTTGTGAATGTCAGCAAAATTCACCCTTACTACTCTCAATTTTTAAGTCGTTATCCAGAGAATAGTATTGCTAGAATTTCTCTTGAAGCACTCATATTCTCAGTTGCTAATGCTGAAAACAATGTTAAGCATAATTATGAGAATGTTGATATTAAAACTCTAGAAGAAATATTTAGAAAATTTCATAAAAACATTAGCACTTGGTTAGCTGAATGGTCATCTGAAAACTATGATATGAGTGACGAGTAATGAAGGTCGCTGGTGTAATAAGTGGAGCGTTAAAAAGCTCTTACATATATCTAATTATGCTTGAGAATTATGTATATATAGGGGAATCTGGCTGCTTACCTGTGGTGAGATGGGGCAGCCATCTCAATAAGAATGGAACATTTTTAAATAATTTATTTAATAAACAATTAGTTACAATGTCGGATGCAGCAAATATCTTTTTTGTGGGTGTAAACTGTGCCGAAGTTGAAAGAGAGGATCCGTTTAAACAAAAAATTGCTAGAAGGGCCATCGAGGCCGAACTCCATCGTAGATATTTGCTTGATCCTAATTGTTTTGGTCCTGATTCGGTTTTAATTTCAAACCCTCCAGCCGATCCTACTCGCTTCACTTTTAGTTTTGACCCTAAAAGTTTAGCGAGTAATGTTTATGCTGAAATGACGAGTCGATATCAAGAGTGGAGCAGTAACTCTAGGAACACCTAGAAGCTATCTTTATCAAATCATCAAGACTATTTACTTGGTTTAAAAGATATGAAATCCCTCGATGTAGATGCAAGCGGAAAAAATAATTTAACTGCTTATTATCTACATCGCCATAATCTTTATAAATTCTCATTTTTAATAAATTTTCATAAAGATCACTATAATCACCAGAAAATACTTTCCAAGACATTTCAATCGAACTGTCGGTTATAATGTCTTCATGTGGTGGCAATGAGTCTTCCTTAAGTGATAAACAAAATGCCCACCGGCAAAGAACATTCCAATTATCTATACCTGTTCTACGTTTAAGCGAAATCAACTGCTGTTTTGCTTTTTCGGATAATCTAACATATTCTATTATCATGATGCTCCCTCGAGATAACCTTCTTTGAAGTAAGAAGTATGTCGTACATCATCATATTCGATAGTATATTCCTTTGCTATATAAGGTTTCAGTTTTTTATAATAATGTCCATAAATTTCTTCGTCAGTAGATAGTAAAATCAACTGCGAAGAGGAATTTGGAAAATAATTTGTGATCAAGTGTTCTCTATGGACGCCATCTAATCTACCCATTGGTGTGTCAATAATTGTTGGTAGTTCTTTTCCTGAGCAGTCGGCTAAACCCCAAAGAATAGCAATAGAGAATAATTGCCTTTCTCCAGCAGAGAGCCGATCAGTGGAGATTAGATTATTATTACTGGCAAATAAAGAAATTGAAAAATCCTCCGGATTAATGGAAATTTTTTCTATCAAGCTATCCTTTCGCTTGAGTTGATCGAACTTCGATTTAATCCTTGACTCGAGTTTTGTAATATTTTCCTTTACTAACTGATTATAAAAAGAGTTAATAATAATACTTAGCGACTCGATATGTTTTATAATTTGAGCCTGTCTTTTTTGTTCAAAAGTATCTGCGTTATACTTAAGGATTTCAGAATTATATTTACGTTGGTTCTCATTTATTTTGTTATCAAGAGTTAATAGTTCATCAGAGGCGACTCTGATTTTTGTCAGAATGTTATCGAGTTTCTCTTCCTGTTTTGCAGATTTCTCAATAATATGTTGAACATCTTTGAAGTTTGGAATAGTAGCTAGCTTTTTTTCTAGCAGTACAAGTGCCTCTAATGCTTCTTTCTTATTTTCTAATAAGATTTCAGCAGAAGATATTGCATCATTAATATCTTTCTCGAATGAATCTTCATCGATATTTAATTCAGATAAAAAATATCCTTTGTTATATAGTGAGCTTTCAGAGGATATAATATTTTCAATTTTATTATTTAGCTCATTTTTTGTATGAGAGGGTATATTAATTTCATTAAAGACAATTTTCATCTCGTTTACAAGATTTTTAATGAATGGTTCTGCGGCTTTAAATGCCTTAAACTTCTTCTCATCATTTACTTTATTAAAAACGGATCTGCATAAATTTTTTACTATATTTAAAGGAAGAACTCCTGCAGCAATTTTTACAATATCATGTTTGATTGCGTATATTTTACTCTCAAGTTCATTTCTTTGCGAGTCATAATCATCTTTTAAAGCAAGTTTATCTGCCCCTCGAATTAAAAGTTCGTTTTTAATATTAAGATAAGCCTCATTAATAATGTTTTTTTCAGTATATAAATGATCGAGCTTTTCTGCAGCTCTTTTTTTATCGATGCATAAGTTTTCATACTCTAATTTTAATTTTTCAACAAGGAGAGTTTTATCTTCACTTAGTTGGTTTTCTTTTTTACGTCTTTCAATTACTTTTAAATCGTTTTCAAGCTTTGCGAGCATATCCAATCCCAGCAAAGCCTCTATGCCAGCTTTAAGTATTTCAGCTGATCGTCTAGGATTAGCCAATTCTTCGATTTTTTCACCATCGAAGAAAAATAGTTCAGAAATAGACTGAGGTATGATTTCATTAATAAAATCCTCCCAGTTTTCACTTAGCAAAGCATCAGCTTCATTATTACTTAAGACCGTAACTGTTTCTTTAACTTCTCGCCCAGTCTTTGACCAAAATCTTATAATTTTATAATCTTTGGGGGCAAAATTTCCTGTTTCATGACGGAAACGAAGAGATAGAGATGCCTCAGGGTTATCAGCGTGATGGTTAATGCATTTTTCAAGAAAGTTAGAATAACTTTGCTTACCTCTATTTGAACATCTTGCATGTTTACCATACAGAACTAACTGCAAGGCGTCTAAAAAAGTTGTCTTTCCTGCGCCATTTAGGGCACCGATCAGGATTACAGGCAATTCAGGTGTCGGACTATCCAATCTTATTAGATTTTTGTCCTTGTAAATGCCAAAGTTATATAATTCAAGTTCTTCGAAAATCATATTAGATCTCTTGAATATCTATTTGATCAAGTTGCATATTTTTATAGTCGTTCAATGAAGATTCAATTTTCTCGATTTCCCATATAAGTCTTGCTTTCTCTTCGGGGGATATGTCATTTGCCTCTTTTTTATACTCGTTATCAGTTTTTCTTTTTTCTAGCGCAAAAGTTCGTGCTTCCATTATATTTGCGAAAGCTGCTTTATCCAGTGCAGACTCAAGTTGTTCAAATAATTTTGAGCGACGGATGAGATTTTTATTTTTATCAGAAATTGTAAGCAACTCTCGTAATTGTTCGAATTTCAAACCATCATTGTCCTGAAAATCCAAACATTTATGTTTTAATTTTTCCATAACATCATGATTCAATAATGGATGAGGTTGGCGTTTAACTCCTGGATACGAACGTTGCATTACCTCTTCATAAATTTTGGGTAAATTATCTTCAATTTCATTTTTATCGAAAACCCATAAGTTACGGATTGCCTCTAAATCATCAATCGTTAATAAATCGATATTTTTTACTTCAGCAGGCCCCATTTTTTTAACTTCTACTTGTGCTTCAAGGACTTTACGAAGCATGTATTCTCTGAATTTTTGGCGATAAGGTCCGCGAACAAGATCTGCACCATATTCATTAATATGGACAGTTAATGAACCATTCATGCGACGAAAGTCGCGACGGTCTTTATCTGCTTGTATTTTTTTTGCTTTTATGACTTTATTTGAGTCGTTAATATCAATTTCACTGCGCAGCTTCAATAAAGGAAGCATCCACTCTTTTTCAGTATCATTTTGAATCATTGCTGCCATAGATTTATCTTCGCCAACCATAGTGCAAACATAGCAGCCAAAACGGCTATCACCGCAGCTAGGAGTTGATTTATCTACAACTAAAGGGCATTCGCCATCTTCTGTTGCGCCTTGATACATCGTCAAAAGTTCTTGGTTTTTGAATCCCCAGGGATTTTTGACTTGCATAAGGTATTGCCAAACATCGTCATTGCTCCACTCAGCAATAGGCGTATATACCCAAACACGATCTAGTTCTTTATTAACACTTAATCCCGCAGCCCGGCGAGTATTATCCGCTCGATTCTCATATACTTCCATCGTAGCCGAACGAGTTGCGCTTTCAGCTTTACGAGTTCCAAGGACAAGTATTGCTTCGCCATTTTTCTGGACAACGCTTTTGATGAAGTTATTTGACGGGCTAATTTTTAGCCTGTCAGTACACCATCTAAATTTGTAACGTGGTGCAGGATAGCCTCGGCCTATAAGATTAACCCAAAAACGGTCATTAACTGCAGGGGTTAAACGGTGTGCTTCAAGTGGGATGCCTTGTTCTTGTACTGCTGCTTCCATTTGTTTTAAAGAACGAGTTACCCATAAAGCAACAATAGGATTTTCAACTAGAGTATCCGTACTGATAACATGGATTTTTTTATGTGCTTTCTTTTCTGCTGCTAGTTCATGAAGCGCCTGCCAAACAAGTTGTAAGGTAGCGGTAGAATCTTTGCCACCGCTATAGCCTATCACCCAAGGAATATCATCACTCAGGTAAAGTTCTTTAGTTTGCTGCACCAGCTTACTTATCGTCTCTCTGAATCCGAGAGAGTCAAAGGCTGAACTTGATGGTTGATGGTCTTGTACTGTCATTTTCTACCTTTGGTTGATCGGATAGCCTTAGAAAAGTGCTGGGGTATCTGGTGTGAAATCAAACCGATCATTTTACTATGTAAGCAGTGTTTTGTCTCTCACTAGCAATGTATGGGGTCACAAGGGAGTTGCTCAAGAGGGGCGCTTGAACATTATGTGCGCCTGGTCAATTACAACAAAATGTTTCAAAGTTAAGATGGCTAGCTTTGTGTATACATAGTGGTTATCTTAAGGTTGTGGCAGTCCACGTCAAGTATAAAACCGTAAAAAAGACTATATGTATGTACAGTGTTTTGTTCGATTACGACTCATAGAGACTTGATGTGCATTGTCCAGTATGTCAGCATACTTATGAGCTAAAACAAACTTTTCGAATGGAAACTTTATGAGTGTGTATCTGGATTGTAATGCAACGACACCAGTATCCTCTTCAGTAGCACAAGTTGTTACATATTATATTAATGAGGAATTTGGTAACGCAGGTAGCCGCACGCATGAGTTCGGACTGGTTGCAAAAAAGGCAGTTGAAAAGGCACGTAGTCAAGTGGCCTCATTAGCTGATGCGGATAAGTCAGAAGTCATTTTTACTAGCGGAGCTACTGAAAGCAATAATATTGCCATTCTTGGTCTTCAGGCAGAAGCTCAAAAATCCGGTAAAAAGCATATAATCACTACTCGCATAGAACATAAAGCTGTTCTAGAACCAATTGAATATCTTGCATCAAATGGTTTTACAGTGACGTATTTGGATATAGGAGAAAGTGGTGTTTTAGATCCGGCTGCACTCAAAAATTCGCTGAGAGATGATACTCTTTTAGTTTCTATCATGCATATAAACAATGAGACAGGTTCAATCCAACCAATCAAAAAGTTGTGCAATGTTTTAGAACATCATGATGCTTATTTCCATGTGGACGCAGCACAGGGATACGGCAAGTATCCAGAAGATTTAGTTAATCAGCGTATAGATATGATAAGTATAAGCGGTCATAAATTATATGCTCCAAAAGGTATAGGTGCACTTATAATAAGAAGAAGGGGGTTTTCTAAAGTACCTCTGATACCTTTAATGTTTGGTGGTGGTCAGGAAAAAGGACTGCGCCCAGGCACGTTACCTGTCGCTTTAATCGCAGGTTTAGGACAGGCATGCATAGACGCGCAGAAAAATTACTTAATATGGCGTTCTAAATGCGAGGAAATTAAATGCTCTATGGTGCAGGTTTTTGAGGCTTTAGGTGGTCAAATAAATGGGTCAAACACAGCTAGCCATGTGATGAACGTATCTATTCCGTATGTTAACTCAGAAGCTGCTATGGTCGCTTTGAAAGGACTGATCTCAATTTCAAATGGTTCAGCTTGTACATCGCAAAATTATACCGCTAGTCATGTGCTAGCTTCAATGGGATTTACTGACGAACGGATAGAAAATGCAATTCGTATTTCTTGGTGTTATATGACCGAAAATATTCCGTATGATTTAATTTATCAAAGAATAAAAGGGTTGATGTGATATCAAGTAGAATAATTGATGCTGCCACTTAAAGCCTTCTTGAAGAACTTGAAAGGCAGCATAGGTTAATCATGCGTATGAGACCATTATAAATAATGTATGCTATGATATTAGTTGTGATACCCGCAATGTTTCTGAGTATATATATGGAAAAGACTCTATTGATAAATAGCTAGGCGATTTTTACGCCAATAGCTATTTTATAAAAAACTTTATAGATAGCTATCTATGAATTACTTATGTTATTTTCTGTAACTGAATAAATGGTTCTGAAGGCAAGGCTACAGAAAAAATTGACGAATCTAAGAGGGTAATGCGAGATGTTTATTATCTTGGCCTGTCCAAACAAAATTTAGTTTAAGTCGAGTATGAATAAATGTGTCTCGTATGACTGTCAGATTCGCATAGCAATTTTTGATTCCGATAACAGGAATAATTATCAATGAATACTACACGTTGTGAGATACCATCTACAATGCGTTATATTTTATATTGCGAGCGGTAACCATATACCTAACAATAAATTTTCGGCATCAGAATGTTTTATTTTTATATAAGGGAGCTGTATGTCACTTTATTTTTCAGTAATAGTTTACGCTTCAGATGTTGTTGTTTCCAATATTACCGCTTCACATATGATATCTTTGATGCTCCGGTCTGCTTCGATGGACTTAAGGACGGTGATGGTCTAACACTCAATAAGCTGGGTTTTATATATGACGAACTCCTTAACGGATATATTTAGAATATCGGAAGAACAGTAAATTTGAATAGTTCTTTTCGCAGAAATAGTTACACGGAATGGGCTTAGAGCGCAGGTCAATGCAGAGGAACAAGATATCTATAACTGTGTCGTTAAGAGCGTTTCATTCAGGCATAGCGAATGGTTTGCCCTGTGGCGGGATGACTGGGGAATCGACGATTACACATGGATTGAGGGGTTAAGCGAGGCAACTTTCGACTTCATCCTGGCACTTTATCAGAGGGGTGCATCACTCTTCCGCATGATTCAGATTTCGCCATGTTACGTAATGCTCTTCTCAGGACGCAGCAAATAGATGTTCCCTGCATAAGGAAACTGAAGGCATACGGCTCTATTGAGGTGATTGCCAATGGCCAGCCATGTTTTTAATTTACTTATTAAGATAGCGTTGCTCGCTGTGGTGATGATGATTGTTGCGAGAGTTGTTCCGTATGATGGATTAGTTGACTCTATTACGGGTAGTTTTACTTATCAGAGCGCTGACAAGGTTACTCATTTCATTTTGGGGGAGCCTGATTTAGAGGTTTGGCAATCTCTGAGCACCTATATTAGTATACTGATTAATACATTTATCAGCATACCTGCGATGAGTGCCATAATCACGATATATAGTGCTGTGATACATAAATTTAGGTTTACTGATATCCTCAAAACATTGGGCCATTCCACGTTGCGGCGATTTGCTAAAGTATTCGGCTTTACCTTCTTATTCTGGGTGCTGTTTCGCTTGCTACCTTATCAGTCCGTAATCCCTCAGCAAAAATATTCAAATTTTACGATAGTAGCGATTGTGAGCTTTCAGTTGCTTTTAACAATTGTTTGCTATTGGTTTATCACGAAGAAAATAATAACTACAAGGAGTTTGTAAAATGCCCATTCCGGCATACATGTGGCTTAAAGACGATGGCGGCGCAGAAATTAAAGGGTCGGTAGATGTTCAGGATCGTGAGGGATGCATAGAGATTGTTGGTTTTAGCCACGGCCTGAATATTCCGGTAGATAGCGCCAATGGGAAGATAACGGGTAAGCGCTCTCATTCACCGATGATGATTGAAAAGGAGTTTGATAGCTCCAGCCCGTATCTCTATAAAGCTGTCGCGACGGGGCAAACGCTTAAAAACGCGGAGATCCGCTGGTATCGTATCAACCACGCAGGGCAGGAAGAATGCTACTTCATCATGCTGATCGAGGGAGTGAAAGTAACAGGCATTAACCCGGGAATGCCGAACGCTAAAATGACAGGGAACTCGCAAATCAACCACATGGAATCAGTTTCCCTTATGTATGACAAAATTACCGGGCACTATGTTGATGGCAATGTCCAGTATTCGGACGACTGGAACGTGAGAGCGTGATAGGTAAAAGGGGCAAATTATGCCCCTTTTTTGTCATTGACTATGCCGCGCTAATAACCCTGCCTGGACAGATTAAACGTCACTGTTACCGTACAGGTACTGTTGCTATAAACGCTGACACTGATATGTCTCCCTTACTTATCCCGCGTCTCGCCAGCCTCCCAGCTGTAACTGCCATCGGCCGCTAACCTATCGCCCAGCTCCTGATACTCGAACTGATAAAACT
>ERZ773187.2661-NODE-2661-length-10764-cov-3.345410_pt1 | contig 10764 bp, 8 predicted proteins | sample MGYA00511242_ERZ773187 | MGnify/ENA primary metagenome ERZ773187 (study PRJEB29015, sample SAMEA2737744) | human gut metagenome | biome: human gut; feature: human-associated habitat; material: faeces | place: China | collected 2012 ... | reverse complement strand
TTCTCCAGATTTAGATACAAATTCTAAAACATTGGATATAAACCTCTATGGCGAAGATGTTCTTCAAGCTATTTATAAGACAACTAAAGGTAATGTGACTTTCATTTCTGCTACTGACGGCTACTATATCTTTAAAGTAAATGATATTACTCCGACAGATAATGCCGATAAAATAAAGGAACTAGAAAATCGATATACAGAAAGCAAGAAACAGCAAATATATCAGGCACAAATAACACAATGGTCTGGAAACACTTCTGTTAAGAAAAACGAAGATGTTTGGAACTCAATAACATCATTTTAATACATTCCCACTTTACTGAATAATCAGTAAGGCGGGAATTTTTTTATTTTAATAACAAAATTTGCAAACTATAAGCATATACTTAATTGTAAGTACAGGAGGTGCTTTATGCTCCTGAATTTTTTGCAATTTAATTCTATGGTAGCTTATACTTCAACAGCCTTTCCTGAACCTCTTTCTCCTGAGGAAGAAGAAAAATACATTGACCTTATGCTAAAAGGCGATACCAATGCTAGAAACATTCTTATTGAGCATAATCTAAGGCTTGTTGCCCATGTTGCAAAAAAATATACTAATTATCAAAAAGATAGTGACGAGCTAATATCTATAGGTACAGTAGGACTTATAAAAGGTATTTCAACTTATAAAAATACTAAAGGTAGTCGACTTGCCACCTATACAGCCCGATGTATAGACAATGAAATTCTAATGTATTTGCGTTCGGCAAAAAAGCTCCAAAACAATATTAGCTTGCAAAGTGCCGTAGGCATAGACAAAGAGGGAAACGAAGTAACTCTTGAAGAAAAACTTGCTGACCCAACACCCTCTGTTGAAGAAACTCTTTCCAATAACGCCGAGCAAAAAGTTCTTCAATCCCTTATAGATAAAGTTCTTACGAGTAGAGAAAAATTTATAATAAATTTAAGATACGGTCTTAACAATAAGCAAGAAAAAACTCAAAGGGAAATAGCCTCCTCTATTGGCATTAGCCGAAGTTATGTATCTCGAATAGAGAAAAAAGCATTGTCAAAACTTCGTAAGGCTATGAACGATATTTTTGAGTAAAAAAAGGAACGCCCGAAAGCGTTCCCTACATAATCATCTATTAAAATATCTGACTAAAAATTCCTGATGGATTAACTGTGTTATTCTTTGCCCAGCTTATAAGCTCATCAGACGCATTTCTTACATTTGTTTCAATAGTGCTGTAATTAGATGGCTTTGAAACCTTTACAGTCACACCACTTCCGGCAGTTGGTAAATCATCTGACTTACTATAATTCCAACCAAGTACATTACTGAAAGCTGTAGCTGTTGTACCACTTAAATGATAATTGTAACCATTATCAAAAGACAAGCAATTTTTAAGTTCTACATTACACTTTGCATTGTTCTTATCAAAACCTGCAGATGTGTGGTCAAAAGAAATACAATTTACTAAAGTTCTTTCAGAAATTGACTGAGTATAGGCACTACCTAACTTAAAGCCGTTAGGATTTCCACCCCAGTTTGAGCTACTACAGTAATTTGTAATACTTAAAGTACCCTTTGAACTAGGAATAGAAACACTTAACTTGCTGTCTAAAGTTGATAAATAAGTGCTTGAACTCATTGTTCTTGAACCTAAGTTTCCATTATTGTAATCATTAACGAAACTATTGTAAACATCAGAAGGTACAAGAGCCTTAATTCTTCGTATTACTGGAAGATTTTCATCAAGAGTTTTACCATTTACATAGTCTGTATAACCTAATTGTAAAGGTGCTGAACCATTACCCCAGCAAATACAATTTTCATACACATTTTTGTATGTCCATCTGTTAGGATTAAAGTTCTGTTTGCTTGATGGATAGTCAAAACTGTCCCAACCGTCATCACTATTTTCCCAAGCATAGCAACCATAGAATGTATTGCCAGTCTGAGCACCAAGTTTTGGAGCAAAACCATCGGCATTGCCACCTAATGTATAAACATCACAGTTTCTATAGCTGTATACAAATCTCATAGTGTTGTATGATGCACCACCTGTAATCTGTACACCAGCGTCATTGTTATATCTTACGATACAGTTGTTTACAGTATTATAATTTGCATTTGCACCCTTAATCTGAATACCGTTGTCGCCGGCCTTTTCAATGATAAGGTTTTCAAGTGTATAGTAAGAACCAGAAATTCTTACACCAACATTAGAATCAGTAGATACCTTTAAAGAAGGACCTGCACTACCTATTGTACTATTTCTAAAGCTAGTAAAGTCAAGAGATGGATATGTACCATCGCCCTGCTGTACACCTACAATTTTAACAGGATTACCCTTTGTACTCTTTAAAGCAAGCTGAGAAGTACAATCAATAGTCTTAGCATTTACATAAACTGTACCGCCACCCTTTACAGATGCCATAGCATCTACTGCAGATACAAGTTCTTCAAAGTTTGTTACAGTTTTACTGCTAGTGCTACTGTCTTGTTTCTTTGTTGTTGTTTCTGTAACTGTTGCCTTAGTTGTTGTTTCAGTAGTAACTTCCTTTTTAGTTGTTGCTTCTGTTGTTGTTTCTTTCTTAGTTGTTGCTTCAGTAGTGTTCTTCTTTGTAGTTTCTTCTACAGATGACTTGTTGTCAACCTGTACTTTATAAATATTGATACCACTACCCTTTGAATAAATATATACTTTACCACTATAGTTAATGTTTACTGATGCTATATCTGCATCTGGCTTAGCAGAAATAGTGCCAAGTTCAGTACCGTCATCTCCTACTACCATAAGAGTTCTAGTGCTTGAACCACTTGACCTTGATGTAATCTTTACAACAGCCTGTCCATTTGTATCAAAAGCAACTGCTCTGTACTTTAATGAACCACTACCACCTAAAGCAAGGCTGTAACCAAATGTATTACTTCCTACAGTAGCCTCATCAGAAATTACATTTACTGTCTTAGCTGATGTAGCCTTAATTGTAAGACCATTTACTGTAACATCGCCTGAAATTGTACCTAAATTCTTGAAAGAACTGTTGCCCATATTCCAAGATACTGATGAACTGTTAGTGTCAGCCTTTGTAGTAGCCTCTGTTGTTGCCTCAGTAACTGGAGCTTTAGTAGTAGCTTCTGTTGTTGTTTCAGTTGTAGTTGCCTTAGTTGTTTCTTCCTTAGTAGTAGCTTCTGTTGTTTCTTCTGTAGTAGCCTCTGTTGTTTCAACAGAACCACCCTTGCCTGTAAATTCCATATAGTATAAGTAACTGCTACCACTATCTTTAAGAACTTCGTGGTCGCCAGCACCAACACTTGCAGTTACAACACCACTACTAGGTATTTCATAAGATTCGCCATCTACAAGGATACTCTTTCCTGCACTACCTTCATTAAATACAAGAACTAATGTACCCTTAGAATCAGAAGTGAAGTTTATTTTTGTAGAAGATTCAACTTTGTCTGCTACATCAAGAACCATACCATTGTAAACAACAGTATTAGAACTTGCCTTACTCCACTTATTTGCCTTTACGGTAAAACCACCGTTTTCTCCTGTTGAAGGATTGTACACAATGGAAGATGTGCTAGCTTCAACTGTACTGAGCATACCTCCTAAATTTGATATTACCCCATTACCAAAACAGCAACTAGCTGCCATGGTAAAACCTAAAGCCAATGCACCAATTTTTCTTCTTTTCTTCATTAATAATCTTCCTCCAATCCTTTTAATCGTTATTTTTCTAACGAATTCAAGTGCAATAATACCAAAAATGGGACAAAATAAATAGGTCAATTTTTTACATTTATTTATACCTGTTTTTGTGAAATTTTACTATAGAATTTGATTTAATATGCAATTTTAACATATTTTCACTTCTGCAAAAAACAAAAAAGCAAGTTTTGTTATAAAACTTGCACAATCTTAAGATAATAACTCTTATTTATATGTTAAATTTTTATAAACCTATACACAACAAAAAAGCCGACTGTATCAACGATACAATCGGCAAGTACGGAGTAGGAGAGATTTGAACTCTCGCGCCGCGCAAACGACCTACTCCCTTAGCAGGGGAGCCCCTTCAGCCACTTGGGTACTACTCCATAAAATCAAGTGCTTATTTATAATACCATAACAATAAGCACTTGTCAACACTTTTTTTCTAAAATACAAAAAATCCTAAACAGCCTATAATAATAGCTATTAACCAGCCTAAAAACACATCAATGGGATAATGTACTCCTGTCATCACTCTGCTCAGTCCTGTAAAAATAGCAAGCACAATAAGAATTGCCCCCACTACAGGAAAAATACTGCACCACGCCATAGCAATAATCATAGCCGATACTGCGTGGTTAGACGGACAAGAGCCTTTGTCCTCGTGTTCAATAAGACTTTCAATACCAAGTTCCTTAAAAGGTCTTGGTCTATTTAGTATTTTCCTTAAAATAGAATTATATACTATAGTAATAAAAGGAATTAGTATAAACCTAAATAAAAGATTGCTATTCTGGAAAAACGCATATACTATGCCAATTAAATATACCAAAGCATAAATCTTGTTAGTATGTGATGCTACAAAAACTGCAATTCTGCCAATAGCCTTGTTATCCTTTGCCATATTATACATCAAAAAAAACAATCTTTTATTCATAGATTAAAATTAATCCTCCCAAACACCGTCAAATACAAATGTAGCCGGACCAGTCATATAAACGTGGTTATCTTCTGGCTTCCATTCAATAGTAAGCTTACCACCTACAAGTTCAACTTCTACAGGAACTCTTGGGCAAATACCCTTGATGTTAGATGCTACAACTGTAGCACAAGTACCAGTACCACAAGCTAAAGTTTCGCCAGTACCTCTTTCCCAAACTCTCATTCTTAAATGAGTTTCATCTACAATTTCAACAAATTCAATGTTAGCTTTTCTTGGGAAGTGAGAGTCAACTTCAAGAGATGGACCATACTTTTCTACTTCAAATTCCTTTACAGGAGTGTCAATAAATGTTACTGCATGTGGGTTACCCATAGATACACAAGTAAAATCAAAATCCTTACCACAAGAAGAAAGTGTTAAATCTACTACTGGTTCGCTGTCAGCTACAACAGGAATATCCTTTGGTGCAAGAATAGGTTCGCCCATATCTACAGTAAGAGTTTCTGCCTTGCCCTCTGCATCTGTATGAACTTCAATAACCTTAATGCCACACATAGTTTCAAGACGAACAGGGTTCTTCTTTACAATACCTCTGTCATAAACGTACTTGCCTACGCAACGAGATGCGTTACCACACATTTCAGCTTCACTACCGTCTGCATTAAACATTCTCATTCTGCAGTCAGCTACTTCACTAGGCATAATAAGTACAATACCGTCAGAACCAATACCAAAATGTCTGTCACTCATAGCCTGAGCAAGCTTTTCTGGGTCAGCTACTTTTTCTTCAAAACAGTTAATGTATACATAGTCATTTCCACAACCGTGCATTTTAGTAAATTTCATATACAACACCTCATTTTTAATATATTCTTACAACTTTAGTATGAATATATCATAAAAAGTAAAAATCGTCAATATTTGTTAGTGATACAATATTAGCAGTAAATACAGCCATTTCAAACATAATAAATATTTTTATTTTTCATATAATAATGTACTAGACATTAACCATAAATTGGTTTAAAATCATAGGTATAGGAAATGGAGGATATACCATGAAAAAGATAGTTTTAACTGGTGGTGGAACAGCTGGCCACGTTACACCAAATATTGCTTTATTACCATATTTAAAGTCTGAAGGCTATGAAGTATACTATATAGGAAGTAAAGAAGGTATGGAAAAAGAAATCGTTGCCAGATACGATATTCCATACACAGGCATTAGCTCCGGTAAACTTAGAAGATATTTCGACAAGAAGAATTTTTCAGATATGTTCAAAGTTTTAAAGGGTATCCACGAAGCTAAAAAAGCTCTCAAAAAAATTAAGCCTGATGTAGTATTTTCAAAGGGTGGCTTTGTTGCTGTTCCTGTTGTTATTGCAGCAAAATCTTTAAAAATACCTGTAATTTGTCACGAAAGTGATATTACTCCGGGTCTTGCAAATAAAATTGCTATGCCTTTTGCAAAGGCAGTTTGTGTCACTTTCCCAGAGGCAATACCTCATATTAAAAATAATAAAGGCATACTTACCGGCACACCTATAAGAGATGTACTCTATAAGGGCTCTAGGGAAAAAGGTCTTGAATTTACACACCTTGACGGTACAAAACCTGTTATGCTTATTATGGGTGGTTCACAGGGTTCAGTAAAAATAAATACTTCTATAAGAGCATTGTTGCCTGAACTTCTCAAAAAGTATGACATTATTCATCTTTGTGGTAAAGGAAATGTAGACGAAAGCCTTAGAGATACTAAGGGCTATGTCCAGTATGATTACTTGTCAAAGGAACTTCCTGATATTTTTGCAGTAAGTGACTTTGTTATTACAAGAGCTGGTTCAAATGCTATTTGCGAATTTTTAGCTTTAAATAAACCTATGCTTTTAATACCTCTTTCAAAAAGAGCTAGTAGAGGTGACCAGATTTTAAATGCCGATAGTTTTAAAAAGCAGGGTTTTGCTGATGTTTGTGACGAAGACGAAATGACAGAAGAATCTTTATTTAACAGCATTAATACACTCTACGAAAATAGAGAAAAATATATAGCTACTATGAAGTCAGCAAGCCTTTCTAAGGGTGTTGACGAAGTAATGTCAGTAATAAAAAGTGTTTCTAAATAAGAGGAGGAAATTCAAATGAAAAAATTATTAGCTTTAGGGATTGCTATTCTTACTATGACAACAAGTGTCTTTGCCGGCACTGATGTAAATGTAAAAGTAAACGACAAGGAAATTGAAGCAAAAGGTGTTATTGTAGACGGCAGAACTCTTGTTCCTGTAAGAGGTATTTTCGAGGAACTTGGATACTTTGTAGTATACAATGCTGAAACTAAAACAGCCTTCTTAAATAGCCTTGGCTCAACAATTAAAATGACTTATGGCAACGAATACTTTACAGTAAACGATGAAAATATTACACCTGATGTTCCACAGACAATTATTGACGGCAGATTTATGCTTCCATTAAGAGCAGTAGGCGAAGCATTAAATTACTCTGTTGATTGGGACGCTGAAACTAAAACAGCCTCTATTTCAAGAAAAACCGGTATTAAGGTTTTAGGTTCTCTTAACTTAGACGATGTAAAAGCTGAAAAGTAATATTGTATTCTCCCCTGTACACAGCTACAGGGGATATTTTTTTGCAAAATTTTGAAAACTACTTGACAAAGGACTGTATGAACTGTATTATAATTAATAGACAGTTAATACAGTGGAGGTGAAATAATGAAACTTGACTATACTGACCACAGACCTATTTACGAACAAATAAAAGACCAAACAAGAGAACTAATACTTAATAAAGCACTTGAGGAACACCAACAACTGCCATCTGTTAGAGAACTGGCATCTCAGCTCACTATAAACCCTAATACAATACAGCGAGCCTACAAGGAACTGGAAAGAGAAGGCTATATTTATTCAATGAAGGCTAAGGGCTATTTTGTTGCCCCACTTCGTGACGATATTCAGCTTGCCAGAAAAAACGAAAGCATTAAACTCCTTGAAAACGCTGTAAAAGAACTTATCTATTTAGGCACAGATGAAAAAGAAGTTGTTGATTTAATTAAAAATATTTATAAGGGGGACGAAAAATGATTGAGGTTAGAAATCTAAACAAAAGTTTTGGCAATTTTAAAAGCCTTGACAACCTTTCACTTAATGTAAAAAAAGGCTCTGTATACGGACTTGTAGGTCCTAACGGTGCCGGCAAAACTACATTTATCAAAAATTTAATGGGCATATACAGACCAGACAGTGGCTCAATGACAGTTGATGGAGAGGAAGTATACGAAAATCCGGCATTAAAGCAAAAGATTATCTATATTAGTGATGATTTATTCTTCTTCACCACTTATTCCATACTTGATACAGCAAAACTCTATGCTGATATTTACAAGGATTGGGATTGGGAAACTTTCAATAAATTAAAAGAGATTTTCAAGATTGATGTAAAAAGAAAATGTTGCCGACTTTCAAAAGGTATGCAAAAGCAGGTAGCTTTTTGGCTTGGTATATGCACAAAACCAGACTTAATGGTACTTGATGAACCTATGGACGGTCTTGACCCTGTTATGAGAAAGAATACTTGGTCATTACTTTTGCAAGACGTTGCCGAAAGAGAAATGACAGTTCTTGTATCCAGCCATAACCTTAGAGAGCTTGAAGACGTTTGCGACCATGTAGGTATTATGTTTAACGGTAAATTGGTACTTGAAAAACAGCTTGATGATGTAAAGGGAGAAATTCATAAATTACAAATTGCCTTTAAAGAGGGAGTGCCACAGGAATTTAAAGACAGTATTAATATTCTCCACGAAAGCTATTTCGGTAGTGTCTACACTTGTATAGTTCGTGGCACAACTGATGAAATTACTTCTACAGCAAATAAATTCAATCCACTTATTTGCGATATTCTTCCACTTACATTAGAAGAAATATTTATTTATGAATTAGGGGGTATGGGTTATGAATTCGAAAATATCATTATTTAGTAAGGCACTTGTAAAGTCTGATATAAAGAGGTATTGGTGGGTTTCAGCTATATATATGGTATTAACAGCACTTTTCATTTTGCCAAATGCTGTTATGAAAGATATTGGAGATGTTTATTCCAGATTTGATAGTGACAATGGTGGTTTAGCATTATTCTTCGCCTTTGTATTAGGTGGTCTTTTATTCTCCTATCTTCATAGAGTAAATTCTGTTTCCTTTATGAATAGTATACCTGTTTCTAGGACAACACAGTATTTATCCCATATTCTTTCAGGGTTTATACTCCTTATTGTTCCTATTACAATAACAAGCATAGTAATATTTTTTGAAGAATTGCACTACGGTAGTGGTATACAGTTCTGCTATAAATATTTTTACACTTGCCTTTTATATTCAGCTTGTGCATTTATGCTAACAACTTTTACATCTGTATTAAGTGGTAACTTAATTTCAACATATGTTTTCGGTGGTGGCTTTGTTGCTTTGCCTTACTTTATTTTATCTATGGCAAATGAAATATTCAGCAAAAATGTATATGGCTTTGTAGACTATGATGAAGGCATTATGCAGTATATTTACATTATGGGAATAGATGAAATGTGGGCAAAACGCTCCGTAATATACATAGCCATTGCCCTTGCTCTCTTTGTAATTTCTCTTGTACTTTATAAATTGAGAAATATGGAAAACTATGGTGAAGTTGTTGCCTTTAAGCCTTTAAAACCTATACTTATGTACTTTGTAGCTGTTTGCTTCGGTCTTTTTGGCTACGATTCATTGTACTACATACACAATAACAGTCTTAATTTTACATTAGGCGTACTTCCTTTAGGTGTAGTTGCCCTTATAGCAGTATTTATGCTTAATCAGAAAAGTTTTAGCTTTAAAGGTATTTTAAAACCTATTGTAATCTTTGCAGTATGTATGGGTATAGTAAATGTAATCTTTGCCTTTGACTTAACAGGTTACGAAAGAAGAATACCTGATGAAAATAATGTTGTAAGTATAGATGCCTTTGACTATATGGGACATATTAGTTACGATAGTGGATATACTAACGGCTCTCCAGACTATGATAAGGTACGATATAAAGGTATTATTACAGATAAAAAAGATATTGACACTATGGTGAAACTCCATAAGTACCTTGTGCAAAGAGGTGATGTAAGTAATAAATCTAATAATATGACATACATTACAATGCACTATACTTTAAACCATAATAGAAAATTAAGTCGTGGCTACTTCCTAAGTCCTGAAGAAATGAAAAGTATATATACTATAGATAACTATAAAAAAGCTACCTATCCTATTGTAAATGACAATAAAAAGGAAATGAATTATGTTCAGATTACTGACCCTCGTTTATTAAATTATAGCCAAAGATTAAATAATATAGATATTGATAAACTTGCTGATATAGTTAAAAAAGATATAATGGAATTAACTCCTGAAGATTTTGAAGTAATAAATTCAGATAAAGACAACTATAGCTCTCTTGATATTAACTACACAGAGTATGTTGTTTACAAGGGAAAGACATATAAATACGGTATTTCACAAAATATTCCTTTAAGTAGTTGCTTTAAAGATGTTGTAGATTATCTTCAGCAACAGGGATATACTTCAAACTATATTCCTATTGACAGCATAAATAGTTTGGATGTAGATTATTCAGCTTTAGATGACCAAAACGACGATTATACAGGTGCCGAAACTGCCGTTTCAGAACTTGATACTAAGAACAATGTACAAATTAGTGATAAAAATGATATAAAAGCTATTATGGAAGCTCTTTATAACCTCAATTATAAAGACCCTGACGATAAAAACACAGCTTTATACCGTCTCTCAATATTCAGTACAGACCTTAAAAGCAACGGAAATGACGGATATATAACTGTTACACTTCCATCTAATGAAATATCTCCGGCATTAAAGAAGTATTTCAAGAAATAATATTTACTAAAAATAACTTTTCATTACCAAAAACGGACTGCATTTTCTAGCAGTCCGTTCTTTTATATCTAGCCAACTAATTATTGTTTGTTATATTTTTCAAGATTATCAAAGGAAAGTTGTTAAGAAAACCTTGGTTTTCTTAAACTAATTCCGC
>ERZ773187.2659-NODE-2659-length-10768-cov-3.334453_pt1 | contig 10768 bp, 24 predicted proteins | sample MGYA00511242_ERZ773187 | MGnify/ENA primary metagenome ERZ773187 (study PRJEB29015, sample SAMEA2737744) | human gut metagenome | biome: human gut; feature: human-associated habitat; material: faeces | place: China | collected 2012 ... | reverse complement strand
ATCTTCACCGCGTTGGCCCGCAAGGCGACCGCCGACCTGAACCTGACCGATTTGCTCTTTGCTCAGAACAACCGAGACTTCGTTACCGTTCTCATCCTTCACCACAGCGCCTGTATCGCTCAGAGAGAGGATTTCTCCGTAGACCTTAGTGGTTTTGCCACCAGACGTATTGGACGCCGCAGGGGACTGCTGAGAGGCTCCTGCGTTACCTGCCGGGGCGGCATCACGGGCACCAGATTTATCGGTAATGACGATCTTGGATTTCTTGCCTTCCGGCGCAGATCGTTCGTTACCATCGCTGTCGGTCCACTTGCGGATTTGAACCGGGACGCGAATAGCCATACCCGGCTTCAGGTCAACCCAAACTTCACCTTCTTTGATCTGATACCGGTTTTCGTACGTCATGTTTTTCACTTCATGAGTGCCGAAGCTGATCCAGACCTGATCTTCACCGTTCTTAACCAGCAGGGATGCCCGGTGGGTAGCCACGATGGACTTACCTTTGTTAGGACCCTTATTGATCGGGGTTACTTTCGGGCTACCGTCCTCGTTGATGCGCTTAATGTTTATACGTTCAATAGTACCAACTGCCAGGCTTACCGTGGAGTTATCGAGTGGGTTGATTACTTCGGTAATTACTTTAACATCAGACATTCACTTCTCCTTCGAGGATAAACAAGGCCCCAGTATTGAGGCCAGAACAACAGGTTACCACATTTACTCAGAATTGCAAGGCGATTACCAGATGCCGAACCAAACACCGATGCCGTGGATAACACCGATTGGAGCAAAGATAGCACCAGCGATCAAGAAGCCCCAAGACGCAGCCTTGATACAGACTACGACGTGGGTGATCCATGCAGCGATCGAGGCGATCATGATTGCGATATAGCCCAGACCCAAACCTGCCAATAACTTGTTCATTACCTCTCCTTTTACAAATAAACTCGCTGCACCTCTTTGTCTGCTTGATCAAACATCAAGTTTGCAGCATTAATATCCTTGACCATCTCCTCGGTCATCTGATCAGGGCGGAAAGCCCGCAGAGAACGTTTGAAGAGGACTTTAGGATCTTCAGTAACATCTCCCGACAAGTCGTACATCTTGACGATCATTTTCACCGGATTCTCACGAGATACTTTTCCACCGACGTTGATGGCGTATGACGCCCCTACTTCAACTTGACGCTGGTCCAGTTCGTACATCAGATTCAGGTTAACGTATTTGTATTCCTCGCAACGGGTAATGTTCTTCTGTGCCTGAACACAAACCCAGCCTGGCTCAACAAAAGTGTTATCGAAAATGCTCATCATGTCTTCCTCATCAGTTAATGTTGGGTATATCTTACAGCAAAATAGTTGGGTGTCAACCCTTTCGGGGTTTAAGGACCCCGGACTTTGACAACGGGATCTCATCTGCATCCCGGCCCTTTTCCCCTGGGTCACCTTGTGGACCCTGTGGTCCCGCAGGTCCTTGGACGTACACATATTTCGGCTCAGTCAGTGCGGCTATGAAAAGCAGCAAGGCCCAAGCCACACCGTTTACCCAAAGAGCAGGCCACATCGAGAAGAATATAGACAGGACCAGGATCAGGGTGGCGTTCCTGTGTTCCCGGTGCCGGGCCACGAGAGTCGGTGTCAGCCAAAACAGAACGAACAGCCAGGACGACCCGGCGAACAACGACCACATCAGATCAGTGAACTCTGTCATTTCAGGCCCTCTTGGATCTTAATGCGGAGGATCTCTGCATCTACCACATAGGTTTCCTTGACAACAGCATCCGAATCACGATATCGGCACATAACCCCTTTGGCCGCTCCATCTCGGGAGATCACCCAACTCTTGTCGTAATTCGGCTGGCTTCTGCACACCTTGTGCAATTCAACCACTTCAGTCGGCACCAGGGTTTTCTTTTGCTCGTAATGATCAGGCGCGTCGTCTCCAAAAGGATTGCAGCCTGCCAGCAATAGTGTTGATAACAAGATAAATTTTTTCACATCCACCCCATTAATTTTGAAATTTCAGTGGAGATCATGATCCCCAATACGTAAGCGAGGGAAGATGCAACGGTCCAGTAATAGAACCGAGAACCTGCCATCGCCACCAAAACAAACAATATCACAAAAGTTTCCGGAGAGATACTCATTATTTTGTTTCCCTGTACATGGCAAGAGCCTTCTGTTCTTTTTGTTTAGAATCTGCCTCTTCAACCTCGTCCTCGGCCCGGGCCAGGATTTGGTAGATGGTCTCCGGATTTTCGAGGAACTCTGTGTACTTTTTGATTCGGCTTACCAGTCTTCCTCGTACTTTTCTTTCCTGCATCTGCTGGTTCTGCATGAACCCCTTCCGGTACAGGATGAAGTAGTACACCTGCTTCGCCCGGTTCCTGTCGCAGCCAAGGGCAATGGCAAAATCGTTGAAACAGTCGCTTTCATGCTTGGTCATGAAGATATCCCAGAAGACAGTTCTTGCGATTGCCATTTCTTCAGGGGTAATCTTAGGAAATTCTGGGTCACCATAACGGGGATGTTTCTTGCCAGCCCATTCAGGTTTTGCCGGATAAACTTTTGTCGTATTGCTCATTTCATCACTCCTCAAGGTAAAGCGTTACTCCATAATTTGGGGGCCGAAGCCCCCGCTTTCAGTTAGTCACAGCTTGAAGAACTGGAACCACTGTCATACGAACTGCTGTCGTAGGAACTACTGGAAGAACTGTAGCTCGAACTGCTGTAGCTGTCATCAGAACTTGAACTGTACGTCGAACTGCGGCACTCTTCCACCGGGGCAGGTGCCGGGGATGACGGAGTGTCATCACTCAGAATGGCACCAGCGGCATAACCATACAGCGCTGCGTTCATCGGATCGATACCGTGACTGGTCACGTGGCCCCCGGTGCTATGCGGGGTATCATCCAGACGGCGGGCAGGTGTTGGTGACACCTTGGCCTGCTTGATGAACTGGCGTTTCGCTTTCGGCGGTAAGGTTTTACCCTTGGCATAGCTCGGAAGTTCCACACCTTTAAGCTGTTCGTTCAGCGGCTTTGGTGGAGTAGGCGCGGCTTTCTCAACCTTGCGTTCCTCGATCTTAACCACTTTAATCGTCTCAGCTTCGGAGTTTACCCCGACAATAACCTCACCCTCATTCAGCGTCGCGCCCGCCGGGCGGTCTTCCGGCTTACTGAAACGGATCTGGGTTTCTTTGGCGACATGGCGCTCCCAGTTTGTCCCCTTCGACTGTTTGGCGATGTACTCATCGACCTTCACATCATCGATCTCGATCTTCACCGGGGAGAACAGGGCTTTGAGCCATGCTACAAACTTCTTGATCATACTTTCTCTCCTTCCTCATTAAGTACAGTGAGCAGGTTAGTGCCCAGTAAACCAGCCCCGATCAGGTCGTCAATGCCAGCCTGCCCGGTAAGCCCGTCTTCAAAACAGCCTGCGAGGCTGTCGTTGTTCAGCATCCAGTTGTTTGCTGCCACCTCTGAAGTGAATAGCACACTCTCTTGACCTATATCCCACTCACAAAATATTTCAAACATCTTCCCTCCTCTTGTTGTAAACTCCCCTCGCCCATTTCACAGCCGCTTCGATTACGTCTCCGTGACAAGGCTGGGGATGACAAAAGCATACCAGATCTTTATCCTCCAGTGCAAGAAGATCCTCAATCGTGATCTTCCCACACCTGATCTGGTCCCACAACCAAACTCGATACCTTTCGATTGTGGCCCCTCGCGGCTCGTCTTTTGACAGCTTGAAGGGGTTTGCAAACTTAGACTGCTGTAGCCCGAAGTGGGGCATCCTGCGGCCTATATACACAGCGTTTTCCGGTATCACCTTGCGGAGATGATAAAAGTTTAGGACCGCCATTATTTGTCAGCCTTTAACTTCTTGTCAGCCTCCGCAACCATGCGATTCAACTCATCCATCTCGCCCTGGAGTTTCTTATTGATCGGCTTACCAATCAGAAAGAAATTCTCCTTGGCACAGTCGATCTTGTCGGCTATCCACTGACAAGCGTCCTCGATACGATCGGATCCAATACGCCCGGCTACCCAGCTACCTGCGGCAGCTAAAAGGCTGAATGGAATAAGTGCCGCCCGGTGAGGGTTGAGCACGATCAGCACTGTCAGTAGGATGAGAACCTTACCAAACTTAGCCAATACTTTCAACATTTATTTACCCTTCCTGTTGAGTTTGTCGATTTCCGCCTTTACCTTTCGGTAGCGTTCAACCTCCTCTTGGTGCTCTTTGTCCAACTGATCAGACAGAACCCCGAAATCCTTTACCAAGACTTCTGCACGGGACTTCAGAATATTTACTCGCCCTTCATACTTACTTTTGTGGAAGGATAGCCCAAACCACCACAGCTTGGCAACAACCGCAAGAAGTTCAAACAGAATCTTAAAAGCCTTTTTCATTAATTACCCTCCAGTCTTACTTTTGGATCAGCGAGATCATCAGTCTCGTAATCCCACAGGTCCATTCCAAAGTGACGGATACCATCTTCCGGATCGTATCCGGGCCGGGTGCAAGGGGAGACCCAGATCCCTTCTACGTTAGCCTCGATCAACCCTTCAACACCGATCCGGCTGTAGGTTACATACGGGATCAACACCGGGTCGCGGTCACCACAACCACAATCGCACACCCACTCCTTGCCTTCGCCGATGTATGGCAACTTTTCTGCCGAGACGAAGTTTAAGTTAGCCAACGGGAAACGCTTAACCATCGCCGCTTGGTAGTCCGGGCCTACCAGCCCGGATACAAAAGCATTAATCTCTTCGGTTTGCTTCTCGACGAGTTCGGCTTTATTTGTCATTCAGAAGCTCCTGCTTTGTTTTGGTGCTCTCGTTGACCTTGATATACATGTCCTTATTCACGGGCTTATAGCAGCGCTCTCCGGACATGATGTACCCGGCCTGCTTGGCCTCGTACTTCTGACACGTCGCATAATGGCGCTTATAGTCGCTGTAGTCGAGACGAAGGACAAACGGTGCCAACATGAAACCCCAGAAAATAACCCCGACCCCGACTCCAGCCAGCTTATGCTTCCATGATTCACCGAGACCTTGCATCAAGCCGAAGAAAGCGCCACCGATCACGAAGACCAAGATCACAACTGCGTTATTCGCCATAAACTCAAAGAAACCCATCATAATACTTCTCCTTAGAAATCAAATTGTTTAGTTAACTTTTTCATCGTGCCCTGATAAGACGGGTGCAGTTTGTAATTGCACCCCTTCTCGACACACCACTCTGAAGCCGGGTTACGAAGTGCCACCAGACCACACCATGCACAGACTTGCTTTCCCGCATGTTTGTCCAAGTAAAAGTGGTGACGCTCATAATGGTACTCCTCTTTGGGAGACTTGTCTACCTTTTTCACCATCCGAATTTCTCCGTAGGAAGATAAACCTGCTGTTGGTTACGAAGAACCAGACGCAGATCATTTTGTGGCTCAAGATAATCAGTCTCGGTCACACGAATAAGGTAGCGCCAGCCGGGCGCACGGGCCTGTTGTGCACTGTGGATTTCCCACCAATCCCACTCCACCACCTGTCCGTCCGGCGCGTCGTAAGTTTCGAGGTAACCGCCATCCACGTATTTTTGAACACGAGTGGACATCTCTTCATAAAGGTTACCCTGCCCGTTAGTGGGGACCATCACCTGAAAACCACGATTACGAATAAACTTTGTCGGGCAATCCCCGCCCACAACCAAGAGATGATATCGTGGCGATTCGGCATCTTCCTGCATAGAGATCTGAGCAGATCCTTTTGCTGGAGACATGGACCCTCCACGGGGTACACCGTCAGTGTGCCAGCCAGGGATCGCCGGGATCATACCCGGCATCAGCATGTGAGTCTTGACATCGACAACCACGTGCTTTTTATCGCCACGGAGATTCATCGCTTGCAGGGCGGCGCGGGTAAGGTCCCCGCCAAAGCGGAAGGCATCATCGAAAGATGCGTTCCAAAGGCCCTGTGTGTTTTTGATGTCGTCCTGAGACGGCTTCTCGATCACTTTACCGAACTGTACTTCGCCACGATTGAATTTCATATGTCACCTCATTGATATTGGGCTTTCCAGGTAATACGCCCGCCTTTGCAGACGAACTTGTCTTCTGCCACCAGACCGCTAAAGGCACCGTCCGGAGCATTAATGACAGAGTTAACCATTCTTTGCTCCCCGGTCGGCTGACAGCCGTCCTTGAAGTCTTGGTATTCTATCATCGCGTAATTCACAATGCCGATAATACAGAAAATGGCGATGGCTGTAAAGAAGATTTTGAACCAAATACCGTCATTTCTTCTCATGATAACGTCCCCGCATAGATATCCATCGCCTCAGCCTTGGAGATATGTCCCTTCACAGTGTGGGTCTCCTGCTTCAGACAGTATTTGCAGACACGAGAGACCCGTGTTTCGTTAGTGTGAGGAACCAAGAATGCCGGAGTGTCGTGGTTCCTTGTGACCTGTAATGCCTCCGTCACTCTCCAGTTATGCAGAACACAATCATCATCTTTTTTACTTGGTGCGCTGAACCAACCCATATTAAACCCCCGGTGGTAAAGTTACGCCGCAAACGCTACGGCAGCGAGACAGGTACTGAGCATTACTGCGAGAGACCTGTTCTTTCAGAGCATTGTTCTCTTGGTCCATGTAGGTGATGAATTGTAGCATCTCCCACAGCTTGTCCACCAGAACATCTTTCTTCAGTGATTTCCAGTGCTTGCGGAATGCAATTTCCTCTGGAGCCATCATCGGTTCCATGTTTCTTCCTCTTGTTGGTTGATGAGAGTATTATCGGGGAAATTTGAAAGGAAGTCAATACTTTTAGACAAATAAAAAGGCCACCCGAAGGTGGCCTCTTGAATTACTCGGCGTCCAGCGCCGCCAGTTCAGCGCGAAGCTGTTCTGGGGTCTTAGACTGCTGCTCACGCTGCTCGGCTTCCGCCAGGGCGTTGATGAGCTTCTGGCGTTCTGCCGACTTGGTCTGCTGCGCTACACGTTCTGCCTTCTCGGTCTCTTTCACACCAATGATGTGCTTCAGGATTTCCAGCTTCAGTTCCAGATCCTTACGGACCGCATTTTTGTTCTCGGACAGGAAGGACTCCTCCTTTTCCGCATTGATCTGTCGGTTGATGCCTTTGGCAACATCGTCCAGTTCACGCAGAGACAGATCGAACAGGTCCTCTACAGACACGCTTGCGAAACGTGGGGTTGCGAAACGAAGTTTAGCACGTACAGCGATTTCAAAGATGTTGGTGGTAGACATAATATTCTCCTCAGTAATTAAGTTCGGGTCCATTATGGGGCCTTCCGGCCCCGGTGTCAATTAAAAGATGATCTTCAGTGTACGGGTGAATGCACCAGTCACTTTGACAATCAGTTCATTACGAACCGTGTCGGAGAAGCCCAGGCCGCTCAGTTGCTCCGTTGATTCCGGAACCTTCATCTTGCCAGCCAGATGTTCGAACACTTTGCGGTGCTCAACCAGTTCGTTACGCAGGTATTCGTTGTAGAAACCGCGAGTAGAACCCGGCTGCACAGCGCCGTCCAGCATGAAGAAGTAATGCTTGTTGCCAGTCGCTTCACCGTCCCAATGGTTCGGAGAGTTCATGACCACAGACACCTTCTGGAATTGCTCAGTCGATACACCCCACACATCTTTAGACTGCTTGGTGTGTGGCATAGATTCGATGATCTCCACGCCACCTTTACGGGTGTAGCGGAAGGTGACCACATCCACATCACCACGAGCATGGGCCTGCGGGTGGTTGAACTCCAGCGTCGTGTTACCATGCGCCAGTTGAACAGTGAAGCCTACACGATCTTTGGATCGCTGGCTGTACTGATTCACCCACACCTTATAAATACCTTCCTGAATCTGGCTTTCATTGGCAAAGATGATGTTTTCAACAGGGTTTACATGGTCCTGTTTGTCCATACCGTTCATGTCCAGATCCAGTTTGGCACCGCCGCCCTGCTTGTTGCTGAAGTACACGTGTGCCCCGCCCGGCGTACGCATGTGAAGGTCAAGGTCATCGGCATTGTGCCAAGCCAGAGAGACACGCAGAGCGCCATCAACTTGCCCGCCAGCCGCTTTCACACGCTCTTTGATGGAATCAGTCACTTCGCCGTTGTAAGACCAAGAGAAGTTGTTGTTCCACTTCAGCATGTTTGGAGCATCCGGGTATACCGGGGCAATCAGAGACACGAAGTTACCTGTGTGGCGGTTCTCAATCAGTGCTTCGATGCCCGTGGCAGTCGGCAGCACATCACTGATGAACTTGGCGATCGAGATCTCTTCGACTTTCGCCGGGCCTTTGGTCGGCTTCTTCGCAGACTTCAGCAGGTCACCGAACCCGTCAGTCGCCTTGGCAGTGCTGCGATCAGCAAACAGAACATTGTTCACAGTCAGGTCTTCCAGCACAGCAAAGCGGCGCGGCAGAGAGTCAACCAATCCCAGAGATACAACGGCTTCCTGAGCCTTTTTGATCATCGCTTCGGTAACCAGTGCAGTTGGGCGCTTATAGTTAGCCGGGGCCATTACCACTTCCCAACGCTTAACCGCAGACTCGATATCCATACCGCCGGACAGATCTTCCAGCAAGGTGCCGATCGCAGTGTTACGGAACTTACCGCGCTCACCCAGTTTCAGGCCGTTGGTCCACACGAACGCTTCTTTACCTGCATCGTCCAGAGCATCATACTTCGCCTTCAGTTCGAGGAACAGCTTAACACTGTTGATCTGCTCGTTACCACGGTACAGGGAACCCTGTGCGTTCAGTTCGATAATCGTTTCGGCTGCGTCCACAGTGAACTCGACCAGGCTACGCTCCAGAACCTGTACGTTGCTACGAGAGCGGCTCAGTGCAGAGGCGATGTCAGCGTTAGGCTTAACGAACGCACCCGGCAGTACGGCGTGGAAGTGGTTATAGGTTACAACCTGATCGCCTTCCATAACGTTGCTCTGGGCCGTGCCGATTTTCGCCTGGAAATGCAGGAACTCGTCGGCGATCGGTGCTGCATGGATCATTTCGGACAGTGCATCTACCACGACCTGATAATAACCCGGCACCTTGATGTCCCAGATGGACACACGCTTACCGTCAACAAAGGTCACCACGCGACCCACGTCACGGATGAATTGCTTACAGCAGTTGCAGTCGTACTCGCGGCGCTCACGGAACATGTTGTTGGTGCCCGCCGGGAATGAATCCAGATAGTGGTTCCACACCACATCTTTGTCAGCGCGAACTTCGAACAGGCCAGTCTTAGCCATTTTGGTCAGTTGCTTCTGAAGGGCCACTACGAAATCATGATAGTTGTTAGACATATTATCTCCTCAGTGAATGAATTGGGTTGCTTACTTAACTGGTAAGAAGTTTACACCGTTTTGCTTCAGGATGTCAACACGTAATTGACGTTCTTTTTCAGTATATTCCGCAGAAACTTTGCGGCGAGTCTCCTGGTACTGCTCATAGTCACTTTCCGGCAGGATTCGCAGGATAGAGTCCACAGCACACGTACCGCAGTCTGTTTTAACCTTCCCGCCCGGTAGAAGTTTGCCCTTTGTCACCAGGTAGTGCGGGTAAATGTCGTAGACTACGATTGCCGTTACTGTCGGCAGCAGATCATCGGGATTCATCAGGAACTCCCTCCACCTTGCCGACATACATCAGGCCCAGTTTGCTGTGGAATGTTTCAAAGCCGAGTTCGTACACCCCATTTTCGACAAGGCTGATCCCGGTAAGTTCGTGCTCAATGACCTCCCCGGTGATGGTCCCGTCAGGATTGACAGTGATTTGAGCGAGTGCTTTAAATGCCATCTATTTTCTCCTTTACCTTTTGAAGGTCTTGTATCAGTTGGGACAGTGAGTAATTCTTCGCCACCCACGTGTTGTCTTTGCCAACTCGTTCCGGGTCACCAAGATGTTGCAGTATTTCTGACAACTTGTCAAACGATTTGTTGTCACGAATTTTCATTCTGCCACTCCGCAAACCATTTACGGAACTTTGCGAGGTCCTTCATGGCACGATCAAGACTGTGGTAATTCTTGATAATGAGTGTGTCGGTGGCTGTGTTGAGTGTCTCGTCAACACTGCCTGGTCCAACTATCCAGATTCGCCACTCTTCTTTATCCAACCCGTAGTTGGTAGCTTGGGTAAGGCGGATACCTTTCGGTTCGAACCCACGACATGCACGGGGGAATCGATCCAGTTTTTCAAACACTACCGCTTTAGTGACCATAGTTACACCCCACGGTGTATTCAACACCTTTGTATTTGAATTTGTGGTCAAACTGACCACAGCATCCCCTCCCAATCTGGCGGTTGTATGCTTCCATTTCCTCTTCGTTATCCCAACGGGCGTAACGGTGGTTATCAACGTGGTCAAAGCCGCCACGCCCTATCTGGTATTCCAGTTCCTCTTCGAGGACTGCCTTAATCTCTGGTGTCATGTTGACCTCCTTCGTTTCGATGAGTGCATATTACCAGAATGGATCTTCACGTCAAGCATTTTCTTCAGATAATAAAAAAAAAAAACCGCCCCGAAGGGCGGTTTTATTAAGTTCTTCTTTTAGTCTCTATCTTGATGGATCGCATAAAGCACCGGGAATGATAGAGAGCTTGGTCTTGAGACCCCCCGACCATAAGGTCAAATGCGGTGCCATCTGACAAGTTCGGGATCGTGACGTTGTTGATCGTTGGGGACCCGTCCACAGTTACGGTCAGTTTATTTGCGATGGACTCAAAGAT
>ERZ773187.2658-NODE-2658-length-10772-cov-7.758421_pt1 | contig 10772 bp, 9 predicted proteins | sample MGYA00511242_ERZ773187 | MGnify/ENA primary metagenome ERZ773187 (study PRJEB29015, sample SAMEA2737744) | human gut metagenome | biome: human gut; feature: human-associated habitat; material: faeces | place: China | collected 2012 ... | reverse complement strand
ACGAGGTTGACGATGTCGCTGATGGAGGCCAGCTTGGTCAGGCCGGAGACATAGATGACGTCGCCGTTGTCGTACTCGATGGTGGCCAGCACGGCGTAGTAAGCCTGAATATCACAGCGCACGGCGGTGACGGCGGCACCGTCGATGTTCAGGTTGACCTTCCGGGGGCTGATGACGCCGTAAGCCTGCTTGAGCTCTTTTTCCGACTGGCCGATGAAGTCCTCATAGGTGTCTTTCGTGCCTTTCTGGAAGAGCACGACCTGATAGTTGGCGTCGTCGCTGCTCTGGGCAGAGGTCAGTTCCAGCGCACGGCCAAGGGTGGCGTCCTCGGTCATCTCGCACACCGGCCAGACGGCAGACTCGTAGTAGACGGAGATGCCGTTCTCGGCGGTGTAGCGGGTGTCAGGCGAAGCGGGGGTGCGGCGGTTGACCACGAGGGTCAGTACAAAATAGGCCAGTGCGCCCAGCAGGACGATGATGCCCATGGCCAGCAGCAGGCGGGAAGAGCGCTGCTGCGCGGTGTCGCGCTGGTGGATGTCTTTCGGCATGAAGGAATGCCCTCCTTATAAATGTAAGGCTCAGCCCCGGGGTGGGGCTGCATCTTTATTAGTATAACATACTCGGGACTGAAATTGTAGCGCTCTGCCGCAAAAACAGAAACGAAAATGCGATTTGAGAAAATACGAGATTTCAAGAGAAAACAAGAGAAAACGAGAGATTCAAAAAACTGAGCTGAAAAAATCGAAAAATGATGTTGACAGGGGCGTTCTTGTGATGTATACTGACACTCGCGCCCCAAAAGGTGCATTGAACCGTTGAAACACTTATCAGGAGGAAATAGATATGAGCACTACTCTCGTCAAGCCCGCTGAAGTCGAGCGCAAGTGGTATCTGCTCGACGCTGCCGGCAAGAGCCTGGGCCACGTCGCTGCTGAGGCCGCTGTTCTGCTGCGCGGCAAGCAGAAGGTCGATTACACCCCCAACGTGGACTGCGGCGATTTCGTGGTTGTCATCAACTGCGACAAGGCTGTTCTGACCGGCAAGAAGGCCGAGCAGAAGTTCCACATCACCCACAGCAAGTTCATCGGCGGCCTGAAGAAGGTCCAGTACAGCAAGCTGATGGCTGAGAACAGCGACCTGGCTATGACCTACGCTGTCAAGGGCATGATCCCTTCCAACACCATCGGTGCTAAGGCTCTGACCCGCCTGCACTGCTACCAGGGTGCCGAGCACGCTCACGCAGCTCAGAAGCCCGAGAAGATCGAGTTCTAAGAAGGAGGCAATCGAACATGTACGAAACCAAACCTTATTTCTACGGCACTGGTCGTCGTAAGGATTCCGTTGCCCGCGTGCGCGTCTACCAGGGCACTGGCAAGGTCACCATCAACGACCGTGACATCGACAACTACTTCGGTCTGGAGACCCTGAAGCTGATCGTCCGCTCTCCGCTGGTCCTGCTGGGCCTCGAGGGCAAGTATGACGTCGTCGTCCGCGTTTCCGGCGGCGGTGTTTCCGGCCAGGCTGGCGCTATCCGCCACGGCCTGAGCCGCGCCCTGCTGCAGCAGAGCGATGAGAACCGCGCTGCTTTGAAGAAGGCTGGCTTCCTGACCCGCGATCCTCGTATGAAGGAGCGCAAGAAGTACGGTCTGAAGGCTGCACGTCGTGCTCCCCAGTTCAGCAAGCGCTGATTTTACCGTATTACGGCTTTTACGGCTCTGCTTCGGCAGGGCCGTTTTTGTTTAACAGAAGTTTCCCAGCGGACTGGGGAGCACGACTGCGCATATCCGGCGGTTGAGATTCCTTCATCTCCCTCTTGACAAAAACTGCAAAAGAGACTATTATACTAAGCAGACAGACAATGGAGCCTGGGGTGTGTTTACCCTAGGCTTTTTTCTTTGGAATGTCTTGGGAAATGCATCACTGCGGGCCGATAGAGGGGGTCCGCAGCGGAAAATCAGGCTGTGGGCTGCGGCAGAATGGTGTCTGCCGGGCCGCAAAGAGGAAAAGGAGAAGGTATCATGAACGAGAATGTTGACAGTATGATGATTCGTTTGGTCGGCCTTGCACTGGCTGTCCTGTTGATGGCTGGCATGACCATCTACACGGACCTTTTCAAAAAGACATCCGACATGGATGCCCGCGCCACTGTCATCAGTGTGCAGGACGGCCATGTGGCCGCAGAGGATGTTCAGTGGAACGCCTGAGATAAACTTTTCTTCAAACACAACACAGCGCCCCGGAGCAGACTGCTCCGGGGCGCTGTGTTCGTTTAAGCGTTTATCGCTTCTGCTGCTTCAGGCGGGTCATGAAGTCGTCAGCCTCGATGGCCTCAGGGGTGAAGCTGTTGTTGTTCCACCAGCTGGCGAGAGCGGCGGCAACGGTCAGGCCGCTGGAAATGAGCTGTTCCAGCTGGGCGCTCTCGATGGGCAGCATGGGCTTGCCCACGGCGCTGAGCACCTGATTGGTCAGGGCCAGCGCCAGCGCAGCGGTGCGGGCCAGAGTGGATGCGGAAATTTTGTGATGGGTCATAGTCAGTACCTCTCTTTCTGTTTCAGGATATGTGTTTGGTGTGGTTCAGGTCTCCTGCAGCACAACGGTACCCGAGAAGATGAGGGTGGTGTTATCACCATAGTAGGCGCTGCCGTGTGCGATGTCGATGCAGTCGTTTGCGGCGACCCAGGAGGAATCGACAGAGGGCGGATAGAAGTTGTTGGCGGCGGCGAAATAGAGCTGGTATTCGACACCCTTTTCCAGCGCGATGCTGCCCATGTCCAGCACTACATCGTTGTAGCCGCGGACAAGGTCGATGGACTTGTCTGCCAGGGCGGTCGTGGTGCCGTACTTGCGCAGGACGGTGCGCATTTTGCCCGGCATATAGCCCTTGACGCGGAATTCCAGCGAGCGGAGCAGCAGGCCCGCTTTCTTAGCAATCAATGGCATGAAGAACTCGGACTTGGCGGGATAAGTGTCCCACGCGGGGATGTCGCCGCTGTCGGTGTGGGCCGTCTCGATGCGGTAGACGGCGGGAGTCACTGTGACGGTGCAGCTGTCGCTCTTGCTGTCGGAGGTGGCAGTGACGACGGCAGAACCCTTCTTGAGGGCAGTGACGCGGCCCGCATCCACCGAGACGATGTCCGTCGGCGAAACGCTCCACAATACCGTCTGGTCGGTGGCATCCGGGGGCGCGATGGAGGCGCTGAGGTCGGCAGTGCTGCCCCGGCTCAGTTCCAGCGTGTGCTGGCTCAGAGTCACCTTCTCCACCGGGATGATGTCCGGGTCGGGCAGGGGAGTGGGTGGTGTGGTGTCCCACAGTTTTTTGAGGGCCTCAAGGGCATTTTTGGCGCTGCTGTCGGTGTAGCTGACAGAGCCCAGCAGCTTGAGCAGAAGCTCTTTTTCTTCGCTGCCCAGCCCGCTGAGGCTGTCGGTGCTGATGGTGTCGGCGGTCAGTGCGCCGGTGGAGGCATCGACCTTTACCACCCGCACCAGCTGGCCGGCTTTCGGTGAGACAGGGCGGGGCAATGCCCAGACGTCCAGTGCGTTCAGCCGGACGGTACCGCCTTTGCCGTTGACGCTCAGCACAGCGCCCTCCGAGGGGGCATAGGCGGCGGCACGGTCAGCAGCGGCTTCGGCCTGCTCGGCATAGCCGGAAGCCAGGGTGGCGCTGGCGGCGGTCTGCTGGGCAGAAGAAGCGGCCTCGCTGGCGCTCTGCCTGGCGTTTGCCTCGCCGGAGGCGGCACGTTTGGCGGCCTCTGCGGCGGCATTGGCGCTGTCCACCACCTGGGCGATGAATTGTTCGTAGATCGAGGGCGTCAGCTCCTCACCGCCGCCCTCGGTGGGGAGGATGCCGTGGACGTCGTACTGGCCGGGCCGGGTGTAGGCGATGTAGCCCTCGCCGTTGGCAGCGGCCAGCATCCACTCACCGCTGGCCCAGCCGGTAAAACTCCGGCCCACGCTGACGCAGCCTGTTTCGTCCAGCGCCAGCGGCTCGGCCAGCGTGCCGTCCGCGTGCCGGATGTGGAGGGTGACGACACACCCGTTCCACTGCTCCGGCAGGCTGAATTCCAGCTGGTCCACACCCTCGGCTTTCTGTGCGCCCAGATGCAGCCGGTGGGGCTGGGCGAGGAATTCTGTGCCGCCGAAGTCCCGGGCTGTGATGTTGATCTGCATGGTAAAAACTCCTTTCGTTTGGTTTTGCGTTTGCCTCTGGCCCGATTGTAGCGCAGAACGGCAGTGGGCGGAAGTACATACTTTTTTATTGAGAATTTGGCGGGTTAGGCATTTTGCCAAACGGCCTTTTTCGGAGAGAAATAGCCCCCTGCTTTTCTCTTGAAAACAGTCAGAAAACAGTCCATGATTTGTGTCGAAAATAAGCCGGTTATGGCCGGTTTGACGTCGCAAAGCGGGCTGGAGATACTGCAAAAAACACCCCGGAAATGTTAATTCAAATGTTAAAAATATATGAACAAGTATGACTTTATTTTTGCGAAAAAATCGGAGAGAAATCATTGAATTTCATGAAATCGAGAGAAAACTATGTACAGAATGCACAAAAAACTATGTGAAGGAATTGACGAACGCCTGACCTTCGATTTGACAAAACGGCCTCAGTCTGCTAAAATAACGTCCGCTCAACACACGTTGCAGCGCATAAAATTCATCACGGTGAAGTGAAAAGCCGCTTTTGCGGCGCCCGCTGTGCGGGGCATTTACGCACAGTCTGGCGGGCCTTGAGATACAGGCTCGCTGCCCATTCCAAAATCTGAAAAGAGAGGAGTTGTCTCGTATCGCTTCCGTCAAATTTAAGAAAGCATTGCCCGGCTGCACCCGTGCAGCCTCATCCCGTGTGCTGGCGTTCTGCGTCATGGCTGCGTGTCTCGTGTTCACGCTGGCTGTGACCGCCGCGAATCTGCGGCTGACCTACGTCACAGACTCCCACGGTGCGCGGCAGGTGGTCCTCACTTCCGAGAGCGACCCTGCCCGCGTTATGAGCCTTTCCGGCATCGAGGCCGAGGAGGGAGACGAAGTCTATTACACTGCCTTTGCCGGCAGTCTGGCATCCCTGAACATCGAGCGCGCCTTCAGCGTCACCATTGAGGCTGAAGGTCAGGAGTACCCCGTCAAGATGGTGGTGGGTACCGTCGCCGATGCTCTGGAACGTGCCGGCATCACTCTGGAGGGGGACGACTATACCGAACCCGCCCTCAGCGCGATGGTCACGGCTGGCAGCAAGATCGAAGTCCACCGCGTCGAGTATCAGGACAAGGTGGAGACGCAGGCTGTCCCCTACGACACGGAGTATGTCTACACCAGCCTCTACTTCCGCAACACCAACCGTGCTACCACCCTGCAGCATGGCTCTGAGGGCCAGCAGACCGTCACCACCCGGGAGCGCTGGGTGGACGGCGAGCTGGAAAACAGCGTCGTTACCGATGTGACCACCACCGTGGAGCCTACCGACCATGTGGTCAAGACCTATGGCGCCGGTGCGCCCGTCTCGCCCCTGACCGGCCCGGACGGCACCACCAACGCCCCCGCCAGCTACAGCAAGGTCCTTACCGGCAAGGCCACCGGCTATTATTCCAAGTCGGGCAAGGGCTCTTCCGGTCTGGGTCTGGGTTACGGCACCGTGGCCGTTGACCCTGATGTCATCCCCTACGGCACCCTGCTGTATATCACCTCCACCGACGGCAGCTTCGTCTATGGCTACGCGGTAGCCACCGACACCGGTATCGCCGTGCAGGATGGCCGCATCCTCGTGGACCTGTTCTATGAGACTTATGCGGAGTCTGTCATCAACGGCGCTATCAACGTCAACGTCTACGTCGTGGGCTGATGCGCCTTTGAAAAACTGAAGTAAAATAGTGAAAAAACATCCGCTCTGATTTTTTGCCAAATGTGCAAAATTCGGGGCGGATGTTTCTTTTTTGTCTTTATTCTGTTAAGTCTGCTGATATTTCTTGTCTAAAATTGGAGATGTTGTATATATAAGAAAAATATCGACGAAAAGATTATGGTATATTCTACAAGAAACCCCTTGAAAAATCCGACGAAATTCTTTAATATAAGAGAGTAAAAGGCACAGGACTGCCCATGCGGCCTGTGCGGGGAGGAGCTGTTTATGAAACCGACTGAGGAAAAGACCCGCAGCAATCCATCGGACCTTCCGGTGTATTTGTTCAAGCAGGGCAATAACTGTGAAGCGTACCGCTATTTTGGCGCACACATCGAGCAGCGGGCCGGGGAGACAGGCGTGGTGTTCCGCGTCTGGGCACCGCACGCGACGGCCATCAGCGTAGTAGGCGATTTCAATAGCTGGAAACCGGGCAGCCACCCGATGCGCAAGGTGGACAATGACTCTGTGTGGGAGCTGTTTATCCCGGGCATGAAGGAATACGACGTTTACAAATATTGCGTGACCACCCGGGCGGGCGACCTTGTCTACAAGGCTGACCCCTATGCGTTCCACGCAGAGACCCGCCCCTCGAACGGCAGCAAAGTCTACGATTTGAACGGCTTTGTCTGGCACGACGAGGCGTGGCAGAACGCCCAGAAGAAGGCCGATGTCATCAACGGACCTATGAACATCTACGAGATACACGCCGGCAGCTGGAAGATGAAAGAGGGCGGTCTGCCCTACAATTACTCCGAGCTGGCCGACGAGCTCATCCCGTATATCACCGAGATGGGCTACACCCACGTGGAGCTGCTGCCCGTCATGGAGTACCCCTTCGATGGCAGCTGGGGCTATCAGGTGACGGGCTATTTCGCCCCCACCAGCCGCTACGGCACCCCGAAGGATCTGATGGCTTTCGTGGACAAGATGCATGAGGCGGGCATCGGCGTCATCATGGACTGGGTGCCGGCTCACTTCCCGAAAGACGCCCATGGACTTGCCGACTTTGACGGACAGCCGCTCTACGAGTACGCGGACCCGCGAAAGGGAGAACATCCGGACTGGGGCACAAAGGTCTTTGACTACAGTAAAAATGAAGTTAAAAACTTCCTGATCGCGAATGCCCTCTACTGGGTGGAAAACTTCCACGTCGACGGGCTTCGCGTGGATGCCGTTGCATCGATGCTGTACCTGGATTACGGCCGCAGCGATGGAAACTGGGTTCCGAATAAATACGGCGAGAACAAAAACCTCGAAGCGATCGAGTTCTTCCGCCACTTAAACAGCGTCCTGACCGGACATCTCACCGGCGCCATGATGATTGCCGAAGAGTCCACCGCGTGGCCGGGCGTCACAAAGGCACCGGAGGAAGGCGGCCTCGGCTTTACCTTCAAGTGGAACATGGGCTGGATGCACGATTTCCTGGAATATATGAAACTCGACCCGTATTTCCGAAAATTCAACCACAACAAGATGACCTTCGGTATCACATACGCCACCAGTGAGAATTATATTTTAACCCTGTCTCACGATGAAGTTGTCCATCTGAAATGCTCAATGATCAACAAGATGCCTGGCTTAAACGGTGACAAGTTTGCGAACCTAAAGGCCGGATATACGTTTATGATGGGACATCCGGGCAAGAAGCTGCTCTTTATGGGACAGGATTTCGGTCAGTATCACGAGTGGGATGAGAAAGTCGCCCTCGACTGGTATCTCGCCGACGAGCCGCTCCACAAAGATCTGCAGAAGTATTACAGCGATCTGCTGCATGTATACCAGAAATATCCGGCATTATGGCAGCTCGATTCCGACTGGAACGGCTTCCAGTGGATCAACGCAAATGACGGCGACCGCAGCATCTTCAGTTTTATCCGCCGCGATGAGACCGGAAAGAAGAATCTCTTATTCATCATCAACTTCACTCCGGTTGCCCGTGACGATTACCGTGTAGGTGTTCCGAAATCCGGAACCTACTCGCTGATCCTGGATTCCGAACACGGACTTTATAAACGCGGAGAGCACGCGTTCTCCGTCCGCTCCAAAAAGAGCGAGTGCGATGGTCAGCCATACTCCTTCGCATATCCGCTGCCGGCGTATGGGGCTGCGATCTTTAAATTTAACTAAAATATCAGAAATTGTCTCACCTTCACAATGGTGAGACAATTTCTGACAAAAAAGGACCTCGCAAAATCCTGAATCATGGATCCGCGAGGTCCTTTTCCCAAAATACTGTCCATTTTCCATGAAAACCAGCCGGACAGCACCTTGTTCATAACCCATACCATCTGCATTTACTGATCGCAATAAACCCTATTCCACATTCTTTGTCGCCACAACGTCCACTCCCGTTCCGGCAACATCCTTCAATATCACATCCCCGATGTGGACCGGAGCTGCGACCTCAACCGTCTTTAACGCTTTCACACAGTCAAAGATCTTTCCCTTCGGGATATCTTCTTTCGTCTTCACCGACACCATGTCGATACTTCCGCCGGATACCCGCACTGTGGAAGTCACGATCCTTGTCGGGTTTGTCACCTCTTTCCGTCCATAGATCTCGCCGCGCTTGCAGGTATTTCCCGTCACGCTTACGACATCACCGCCGTCCATCGTTACGACAAGAGGACAGCCCATCGGACAGCCGATACATGTTAATCTTCTTTCCTCCATCGTCTATGCCTCCTCGATTTTGACCGTGATCGTCTCAAGATCCGGATATTTCAAAAGATCTGCCTTTTTGAGTTTCAGTTCCTCCATCTCCCCCGGTGCCACGACCGGACGTTTTCTGTGGATCACACGCTCGTCACCGAAATACGCGCTCACATAGCAGTTCTTATAAACACCGCCCACGCGGAAACGGACGGTCAGCTCCTCGTCCATTCTCGCCGGATCAATGGTTCCCGGAACCGTATAGCGGACACCTTCGATCGGATTTAAAACGATCTCCTGAGCTCCCGATGTCCGGTTTTCGCCCTGTTTCACATAAGCTGCCGCGTTCTTTCCGGCGATCGCCGCCTCCTCCGATACAAAGTCCACAAGATCATGTACATGGAGCACATTTCCGCAGGCGAAAACACCTTCGATGTTCGTCTCCAGGCTCTCGTTGACCTTCGGACCGGATGTCACCGGGTTCATGTCCACGCCCATTCCCCTGGATATCTCGTTCTCCGGGATCAGTCCGACAGAGAGGAGCAGCGTATCACAGCTGTATTCCTCCTCCGTTCCCGGGATCGGCTTTCCTTTTCCGTCTACCTGCGCCAGCGTAATTCCTTCCAGCCGTTCTTTTCCTCTGATGTCTACAACCGTATGACTTAACTTCAGCGGAATTCCGTAGTCATCGAGACACTGGACGATATTTCTCTTTAAACCGCCGGAATAAGGCATCAGCTCCGCGACAACCTTGACTTTCGCGCCCTCAAGCGTCATACGTCTCGCCATGATGAGACCGATATCTCCGGATCCCAGGATCACGACTTCGCGCCCCGGCATATATCCCTCGATGTTGACAAGTCTCTGCGCCGTACCTGCTGAGAAGATTCCCGCCGGGCGGTATCCCGGAATGTTCAAAGCGCCTCTCGACCGCTCTCTGCATCCCATTGCGAGGATCACAGACTTTGCCTGGATCTCAAAAAGACCTTCCTCCCGGTTCATGGCCGTCACGATCTTCTGCTCACTGATGTCCATGACCATGGTATTCAGTTTATACTCGATATTTAATTCTTCTGCCTGTTTAATAAACCGTCCCGCGTACTCCGGACCCGTGAGTTCTTCCTTGAAGGTGTGGAGTCCAAAGCCGTTATGAATGCACTGGTTTAAGATTCCGCCTAACTCCCTGTCACGTTCCAGAATCAGAATACTATCGATTCCGTTTTTCTTCGCGGAGACTGCTGCTGCAAGACCCGCCGGTCCTCCTCCGACGATCACAATATCATACGATTTCATGCTCTGACACCTCCCTTTTATAACGAATCCTTATTGATTCCCTTGACGATCTGCGAGTTTCCACCGGATTTTGTGATCTCAAACATGCTCTTATGGCATTCTCTCGCAAGAATCTCCATAGTTCTCGGGGAACAGAAGCCTGCCTGGCAACGCCCCATTCCGGCTCTCGTTCTGCGTTTTACTCCGTCTAAGGATTTTGCACCTAAAGGTCTTCGGATCGCATCGATGATCTCGCCTTCTGTAATCATCTCACATCGGCAGATAATATTTCCGTACTCTGGTTTTTCCTTAATTAACTGGATTCGTTCTTCCTTACTTAAAGTATTCGGATTCAGAACACCTTTTCTCGTCGCGATGAAGTTCTCTTTTTTCTTGAGATCCATCTTCTCTTTCAGGATATCCGCCACCATCTCGCCGATCGCAGGGGAGCTTGTCAGGCCCGGAGACTCGATTCCTGCACAGTCGATAAAGCCTTTCGCGTCCTCCAGCTCACCGATCAGGAATTCATGTCCGTCCTCATGGGCACGGAGTCCGGCGAAGGAAGTGATCACCTGACGCATCGGAATGTTCTTCACATTCATCTCTGCCTTTGTGATAACTTCATTTAAGCCCTCTCTCGTCGTATTGGTTCCCTCTTTATTCTCAATATCGATCGCTGTCGGTCCCACCAACAGATTTCCGTGGACCGTCGGAGTCACAAGAACGCCTTTTCCGTATTTTCCGGGAAGAGCAAACACCGTATGGCTCACATGATTTCCGGCAGTTTTATCGAGCAGACAGTAATCTCCACGTCTCGGGGTGATATGGATCTTCTTTTTGCTTACCATATTGTGGAATTTGTCTGCGTAGACACCCGCCGCGTTCACGACATACCGCGTCTTATACGTGCCCTTGCTTGTCCGGATCTCCCAGCCGTCTTCCACTGGTCTCAAGT
>ERZ773187.2656-NODE-2656-length-10778-cov-13.119649_pt1 | contig 10778 bp, 11 predicted proteins | sample MGYA00511242_ERZ773187 | MGnify/ENA primary metagenome ERZ773187 (study PRJEB29015, sample SAMEA2737744) | human gut metagenome | biome: human gut; feature: human-associated habitat; material: faeces | place: China | collected 2012 ... | reverse complement strand
TTACGACAGCGCGGGAGCTGGTAGTGCCCTGGTCGAGCGCAACGATATATTTTTTGTCGGTCATGTTTAGAGTCCCGTAGTCAGATTACAGCGAAGCTTTTGATTCAGTAGCAGAGGCGGTATCTTTCTCCTCAACTACGCAGGTGTCGCACGGCAGGTGGCGGCCAATCAGCTTACGATAGCCGAACGCCCCAAGAGAAGCCCCGACGATAGGGCCGAACAGCGGCACCAGGAAGTAAGGAATGTCTTTAGCACCGGTAAAGGCCACACTGCCCCAGCCCGCAAAGAAGGCGAAGGTCTTGGGTCCCAGATCGCGCGCCGGGTTCATGGCGAAGCCGGTCAGTGGCCCCATTGAGGCACCAATTACCGCAATTAACAAACCAATCAGCAGCGGTGCCAGCGGCCCGCGTGGAATGCCGTTGCCGTCATCACCCAGCGCCATAATGACGCCCATCAGAATAGCGGTAATCACCATTTCAACCGCGAAGGCCTGCACGAAATTAATGTGTGGGTTCGGATAAGTGGAGAAAATTCCCGCCAGATCGAGACTTTCGGCACTGCCGCGCACCATGTGGTGCGTCTGCTCGAAGTCGATGAAAAGATTGTAATAAAGCCCGTAAACTAATGCCGCTGCGCAAAACGCGCCGGCAAATTGCGAAAGAATAAACGGAGCCACTTTGCGTCCATCAAAGCACGCAAACAGCCACAGCGCGATGGTCACCGCCGGATTAAGATGTGCACCAGATACCCCTGCAGTCAGGTAAATGGCCATCGCCACACCCAAACCCCAGATAATACTGATTTCCCACTGCCCGAAACTGGCACCTGCCACTTTCAGTGCAGCGACGCACCCCACTCCGAAGAAAATCAACAACCCGGTACCAAGGAACTCGGCAATGCACTGGCCTTTTAAGGTTGATGTTTCACTCATAATCGGATCCTGAAGAATAATTAATGGTTATTGTTAGCGCGACCAGCTTAGCGCTGACCACCATGTCCTGTAGACACAGTGTTAATTTATCGTTAACGAGCAAAAACGAGAAATATCGAACTTAAAATGTGTGTGCTGCGTCAATAAAATGAGCGTTTTCGCGCCATGAAGCGCATTTAAGGATAAGTCTGGTGTATGAGATGGACCATTTTGTTAACTAAAGTATTAACAATTAAGGGGTAGGTGACGCGAATGCACCAGGACGAGGCCGAAAAGTGTGTCAAACCGCGATCTACGCGGCTTGCCGCTGGACAGGGGCGACGGCGCTCCATACAATCGGAACATATGTCTTGCGCGTTTACATTGAAGCGTCGCCTTGCAATTCAGGAGAGGTAGGATCATGTCTTTAGAAGTGTTTGAGAAACTGGAATCGAAAGTACAGCAGGCGATTGACACCATCACGCTGCTGCAGATGGAAATCGAAGAGCTGAAAGAAAAAAACAACGCGCTGGCGCAGGATGTTCAGGCTGCACAGCACGGTCGTGAAGAGCTGGAGCGTGAAAACAACCAGCTGCGCGAACAGCAGAGTGGCTGGCAGGATCGTCTGCAGGCACTTCTGGGACGTATGGAAGAAGTGTAATTCCGAATTCGCACAAAAGGCACGCTAAATGCGTGCCTTTTTTATTTCATCGAAATAGATTCGCTTGATACGACAACTCACACGGAACGCGAGATGACGAAACGAAGCGATATTATTGATAACACTGACAGATATATCACCCGGGAATCTCAGTACGGTCTCATTTATACGGAAAATTTAGGGTGGATCGATTTGGGGCACGCCAATCCCGCTGGAGCCGAACGTTTATGGCAACAAATGACGATGCGGCGCGGTGGAGATAATGAATGGTTTGAAGTGACCTACCATCAGAGTATGTCGAAAAAATGGTGGGGGGCTCAGTCTACTACAGGTATATACCGACACTTCTTAGTGAGAAGGGGGCTGAGTGACAGGGTATTAAAGGGGGTCGCGTTATCCATCTTTATGAGTACTTCACATCAGTTTGAGTCATTACAGGCCTTTTGGCCGTATGTCGTCATAACCGACAGCGGATACAGTACAGAGGATTTAGTTTCCAATCTGTTCGGCTTTTGCCAGGCAGTGGACTACACGGATTACACTTCTTTTCTTCATATATGTTCCAAAGAGCAGGCATGGCGTATCTGGGATAATTATGGTCCAGTTGGACAGTTTAAGAATAAAAGCGTGCTCCCTTTACTTTTCCCTGACCCAGCCGATACAAGCTGTACACACCAACCCTACTCTGGGAGCCTGCCGGCTTTTATGTCATTGATCGAGCCAGTGGCCGATCCCCATATCATTCGTGAATTGCGCATATGAAGAAATATTTCCTTATTTTAACGTTCTCTGCGCTGGCGATACTTTATTGTCTTTTAATGACGCGTTCCTTCATGGATGAGGAATACACGCAACGTGATTTTCTTCAATATTATTTATTAACACCTGAACCGCTCAGGCAGGCACCCAGGCTTGCATCGCACTGGTATTTCACCCGTCACGCCGATGAGGGAAGTGGCTTGCAGATCAGTACGCTTACGTTTACGGATATTGAAGAGGATAAAATCCAGTCGATAGCTGAAAAGCTCAACGCTTATATTGATAGCTATCCCGACCGTCGTGTTCAGATGGGGATTGCTGTCGAGGAGCGGAAGGGAACGTATGAAATTCGTATCACCCATTATGAATCGGGTGAGGACAAATAAAAGAAAAAGGCCATCCGGTTTGCCGATGGCCTTTTTCGTTACTCAATATCCAGGGCATCCTCAGAAAGGATAATCCCGGTATTGTCGGCATACAGATGATCGCCAGAGAAGAAGGTGACGCCGCCGAAATTGACGCGTACATCGCTTTCGCCGATGCCATCACCCGCTGCCCCCACCGGAATGGCGGCGATAGCCTGGATGCCGATATCCAGGTCTTCCAGATCGTCCACCTGGCGCACGGAGCCGTAGACCACAATCCCTTCCCATTCGTTCTGCGTGGCAAGACGCGCCAGGTCGGCATCGATTAACGCACGACGCACGGAGCCGCCGCCATCGACCAGCAGAATGCGGCCACGGCCGTTCTGTTCGAGCAGATCATACAGCAACCCGTTGTCCTCGAAACATTTCACCGTGATGATTTGACCGCCGAATGACGACCGTCCACCAAAATTGGAGAACAGGGGTTCTACGACGTTGACATCTTCCTGATAGATGTCGCAAAGCTCGGAGGTATCGTATTTCATAGGCTTAACGCTCTGTTGCTGCGAGTGATTTCAGTATATCGCGCGAAAGGCATTGTTGGCAAAATCATCAATTGTTAATTGATATTTGTCAGTTAACTCAGCGTCTGACTGAGCACAATACCGATAACGAACAACAGGTTAGTCAGCAACGCCCCTTTTACGGTACGTTCGAGCATCGGCGGCATGGCCTCTGCACGTTGTTCGCGCATGACATAACGCGCCTGTTTAATCAGCAGCGGCGCCGCCAGAATAAACAGCCAGCCCCACACGCTCTGCAGCGAAATCAGGTTGAATAACGCCAGGCAACCCAGCGCGCCGATCAGCAGGCAGGCGTGATAGCGACGGGCATTCACCGGGCCTAAACGCACCGCCAGGGTGTTTTTGCCGTTCACGCGGTCGCTGTCGATATCACGCAGGTTATTAATATTCAGCACTGCCGTCGCCAGCAGGCCGCAGGCGGTCGCCGGCAGGAACAGCGCAGGAATCAGCGTATGAGCCTGCAGATACCAGCTGCCCATTACGCTCAGCCAGCCGAAAAAGACCAGCACTGAAATATCGCCCAGACCAATGTAGCCATAAGGTCGGGTGCCGACCGTGTAGGTAATGGCCGCGATAATGGCGAGTAAACCTAACACCAGAAAACCAATAAAATCGCTAAAGGTTTTTGATGCAACCGAAACCAGCGCCAGCCCGGACAGACAAATCAGCACCACGGTGATAATCAGGGCTCGCTTCATCTGTTCCTGAGTAATGACCCCTTTCTGCATGCCGCGCAAAGGTCCGATACGATCGGGTTTGTCGCTGCCTTTTACGGCATCGCCATAGTCGTTGGCGAGGTTAGAGAGAATTTGCAGTAAGCCAGCGGTAATCAACGCCAGCAAGGCAACAAGAGGATCAAAATGACCCTGCCACCACGCGAGGGCCGTGCCTACCACAATGGCAGCAAAGGCGAGTGGGAGAGTCTTCGGGCGCAGGCTTTCTAGCCAGGCTTGCGTACGGCTGATTTCAGTCATCGTTATTATGTGCCAATAAAAATGGGGCTTTTCAGCCCCATCGTTTGTGATGAAAATGCAATGAACGCGATTATAGGATAAAACGGCTCAGATCTTCATCTGCTACTAAAGCATCAAGGTGCTTACTCACATAGTCGGCATCAATGGTAATACTCTGACCATTGAGATCGCTGGCATCGTAAGAGATATCTTCCATCAGACGCTCCAGCACGGTATGCAGACGACGTGCACCGATGTTTTCGGTGGTTTCGTTCACCTGCCATGCGGCCTGAGCGATACGTTTGATACCGTCTTCGGTGAATTCGATATTCACCCCTTCGGTCGCCATCAGCGCCTTGTACTGTACGGTTACAGAGGCGTTAGGTTCGGTCAGGATGCGCTCGAAGTCCTCTGTGGTCAGCGCCTGCAGTTCTACACGGATTGGCAGACGACCCTGCAGTTCCGGGATCAGATCAGAGGGCTTCGCCACCTGGAATGCACCGGAGGCGATAAACAGAATATGGTCGGTTTTCACCATGCCGTGCTTGGTGGAGACGGTGCAGCCTTCAACCAACGGCAGCAGGTCACGCTGTACGCCTTCGCGAGAAACATCCGGGCCGGAGGATTCGCCGCGCTTACAGATTTTATCGATCTCATCGATAAACACGATACCGTGCTGTTCAACGGCATCGATCGCGTCCTGCTTCAGCTCTTCCGGGTTAACCAGTTTTGCCGCTTCTTCTTCAATCAGCAGCTTCATCGCATCTTTGATTTTCAGCTTACGCGGTTTTTGTTTCTGGCCGCCCAGGTTCTGGAACATAGACTGCAGCTGGCTGGTCATCTCTTCCATGCCTGGTGGAGACATGATTTCAACGCCCATCGGTGCCGCAGCGAGATCGATCTCAATCTCTTTGTCATCCAGCTGGCCTTCGCGCAGTTTTTTACGGAATGCCTGGCGTGCTGCAGAGGGCTCCTGAGGCTGTTCTGCCTGGCCCCAGTTGTTCTTCGCCGGTGGGATCAGGACGTCGAGAACACGTTCTTCGGCCATCTCTTCGGCGCGATAACGGTTTTTCTCGATGGACTGCACGCGCACCATTTTAATCGCAGAGTCGGTCAGATCGCGGATGATGGAATCCACTTCTTTACCTACGTAGCCCACTTCGGTGAACTTGGTCGCTTCGACTTTGATAAACGGCGCATTGGCCAACTTTGCCAGACGACGAGCGATTTCGGTTTTACCGACACCGGTCGGGCCGATCATCAGAATGTTTTTTGGGGTCACTTCGTGGCGCAGATCTTCGTCAAGCTGCATACGGCGCCAGCGGTTACGCAGGGCAATCGCCACGGAGCGCTTAGCGTTGTCCTGGCCAATAATGTGTTTGTTCAGTTCGCTGACAATTTCGCGTGGGGTCATTTCAGACATGGGCGATCCTTACGCTTTAGACGGTAATTCTTCAATGGTGTGGTTGTGGTTGGTATAAATGCAGATATCACCTGCAATATCCAACGCCTTCACAGCGATATCGCGCGCGTTCATGTCGGTGTTTTCCAACAGTGCGCGGGCTGCGGCCTGGGCATACGGACCGCCAGAGCCGATAGCAATCAGGTCATTTTCTGGCTGCACGACGTCACCGTTACCGGTGATGATCAGCGACGCATTTTCATCCGCCACTGCCAGCAGCGCTTCAAGCTTGCGCAGCATACGATCGGTACGCCAGTCTTTCGCCAGCTCAACGGCGGCTTTCACCAGATGACCCTGGTGCATTTCCAGTTTACGTTCGAACAGCTCGAACAGCGTGAAGGCATCCGCAGTGCCGCCCGCAAAACCGGCGATCACTTTGTCGTTATACAGACGGCGAACTTTTTTCACGTTGCCCTTCATGACGGTATTACCCAGCGTGGCCTGGCCATCACCGGCAATCACCACCTGGCCGTTACGGCGTACACTTACTATTGTTGTCACGAGCAGACCCCCTGGTTACAAATTCGGGAAACAGATGCCCTGAGCCAGTGCTCAGGGCTGAATAGAATGATAGATGGGGGAGATTTTGGGGGTTTCAACCCCCGGATGCGAGTCGGATACAGTTTGTGTGGCCCGCGACTTTCAGACGGGAAATGGTGCCATCGGCATTTTCTTTGCCTTTCACCGGGCCGATTACCACGCGATTCCAGCCGTTATTGGTGGTGATGCGTGAATCAAATCCTTCAAACGCCAGCTGAGCACGTACGGTTTCCGCCTGCTCTGCCCCTTTAAACGAACCACACTGTACCATCCAGCGACGTTCGTCTTTTTTCTCAGCCGTTTGCTTCGGCGCCTCGGTCTCTTTGGTAACCGGTGCGGCCTGCTGCGTTTTCGGCTGCTGTGCGGTGGTATGCGCCGGTGTTTGCAGCAAATCCTGATACGGCTGGGCCGCTTGCTTTTGCGGCTGCGCTTTTGGCTGCTGGGCAGGTTGCGTCTGTACCGTGCGCGTTTGCTGCTGCGGCTGCTGATAAGGCTGTTCCGTCACGCGCGGCTGCGTGCGAGGCTGCTGTACCGGCTGGGTTTGCGACCACTGCTGCTGCTGTTGTTGCTGCTGGACCTGAGCCTGACGCTGACGCTGCAACGTTTGCTGACGCTGTGCAGGCGTTTGTTCATTCCACGGGACTTCGTTCAGCTGCGTTGGCTGCTGGCGCATGTCGGCCTGCATCTGAGCCAATAGCTGACGCTGTTCGTTCGTGAGCTGATCGGCGTTCTTCACCTCCCCTCCGGCGGAGGGTTCGGTTGGCGCACGCACGCCTGGCTGGCGACTTTCCAGCTCTTTGATATAACGCCAGCGCTCTTCAGGTTTTGGCGGCAGGCCGTTTCCGGCGACTTTGCTGCCCTGAAGCGCCTCAGTCTCTTCTTTTTTATGATGCGTAATAAAGTACAGGCCGCCAATAAAAGCCACCACGACAGCCGCGGCAATTGCGATCATCGCAGGCGAGACAGCAGGCAGGTTCCGTTGCTGTTTCTTTGGGCTACTCTTTTTGCGTCGCGAAGGTGCCGGCTGGCCGCGACGTACATAATCTCGTTGTGCCACTATCGTTTCGCTGTATTTATTCGTTTGTCAGCCCGTCATGTTACTTAAGCGACGGGCCTTTGACCAGATAAGGGAGTCTGATTTACGTCAGCGCCCGCGTAGAACCGCGAACGATCAATTCGCAATCCAGTAAACGCGATCCACTGCTGACGGTCTGGCCGTTCAGCTGATCGAGCAGCAGGAGCATCGCTTCACGGCCAATCTCAAAGCGAGGTTGGGCCACGGTTGAGAGCGGCGGATCGCAAAACTCAGACAAGGAGATGTTATCAAAACCGATGATGGAGAGATCCTGGGGCACCCGCAGACCCTGGCGTTTGGCACAGGAGAGCGCCCCCAGCGCCATCACATCGCTATGGCAGAAGACCGCGGTTGGCGGTTCCGGCAGCGCCAGCAGCGTCTCTAACGCCAGCCCGCCAGCGGCAAAGGTAAAATCGCCGCGGGCGATGTAGTGGGGATCCACCGTTGCGCCCGCACGGCGCAGCGCCTGGACGTATCCCTGCAGGCGGTAGTGACACAGCGGCATCTCTTCTGGCCCGGCGATGCAGCCAATGCGTTTATGCCCCAGCTCTTGCAGATAATTCACGGCATTAAAGGCGGCGGTGAGGTTATCAATGTGAACCGTCGGCAGCTCCAGTTCAGGCGCAAATTCATTAGCCATGACCATCGGCGGCAGATTGCGTTGCTCTTCGATGCTGGCATCGAAAGGCAAGCGCGAGCCGAGCAGTAACATGCCATCGATCTGCTTGGTAATGATCAAGTCGATAAAGGTCTTTTCCTGCTGATTTTGATGAGCACAATCGCCAATCAGCACCAGATAGCCTTTCGCCGCAGCGGTGACTTCAATACCGCGAATGATTTCGCTAAAGAAGGGATCGCAGATATCCGGCACGATGACCAGAATGGTGCGGGATTCGTTACGTTTGACGTTACGTCCCATTGCCTGAGGCAGATAACCTACCTCAAGAGCCGCCTGTTCTACGCGATTGCGCGTAGATTGAGAGACTTTATCGGGGTTCATTAATGCGCGGGATACGGTTGCCGTCGAGACTTTCGCCTTCAGGGCAACATCTTTCATGGTCGCCGGAGCAACCTCTTTCCTGGACTTCAACGTCTTCTCCTCACAGGCGCATCACCGATCTACTGAATTACCCCATTTTTTATCAGATAGTTTATGGAATCGGTTACAGAATTTTCATAAAAAGTGTGATGCACATTGAATTTTACGATCCCCCTCTCATTGCGGTTCAGCTTTCGATGGGATCGACGTCCAGCATCCACTTCACTTTGCGCGCTTCAGGTAAGGTATTGATGAGCGCTAAGGTTCCGCTGACGATGTGCTGTAAGCGAATACGAGAGGGGTGCTGAAGCAAAATCTGCCAGCGATAGCGTCCGCCGCGTTTTGGCGCCAGGGCGGGTACCGGCCCGAGGATCCAGAGCTGATTGTCTACCAGCGGGCTGGCTTGCAACAGATTCCGTAGCTGCTGCAGGAACAGGGGAGCCTGCTGATTATTATGATCTTCTGCCCGGATAATGACATGGCTGGTCCATGGCGGTAACTGCAGCGATTGCCGCTCTGCCAGCGCCTGCTCGGCAAAGGCGTCGTAGCCCTTTTGCAGCAAGGTCTGCAGCAGCGGATGTTCGGGATGGTGAGTTTGCAGCACCACTTCGCCCTGTTTACCCGCACGTCCTGCACGTCCCGCCACCTGGGTGTACAGCTGGGCGAAGCGCTCCGCAGAGCGGAAATCCGCCGAGAAGAGGGCGCCATCCACGTCCAGCAGCGCAACCAGCGTCACGTCCGGGAAGTGGTGCCCCTTCGCCAGCATCTGGGTGCCGATCAAAATGCGGGCACCGCCGCGATGTACTTCGGCCAGGTGCTGCTCCAGCGCACCCTTACGGCTGGTGGTGTCCCGGTCAATACGTGAGATAGGTACATCCGGGAAAAAGGGGCTGAGCGCCTGCTCAAGCTGCTCGGTGCCTAACCCTACCGGCACCATATGCGTAGAGCCGCAAGAGGGGCACTGGCGTGGTATTGGCCGCTGGCTATCGCAGTGGTGGCAGCGCAAATGATGCTGCGCCTGGTGCAGAGTATAGTAGTGGTCGCAGCGCGGGCACTCGGCGATCCAGCCGCAATCATGGCACAGCAGTGCCGGCGCAAAACCGCGACGGTTGAGAAACAGAATGACCTGGTTATCCGCCTGCAGATGTTGACGCATACGCGCGATCAGCGCTGGTGCTAATCCCGCCTGCACCTGCTGACCTTTTAAATCGAGCACATGCTGCGTCGCCGGTCGGGCATTCCCCGCGCGGCGGGTCAGGCGCAGCATATGGTACTTACGCTGGCGCACGTTATGCAGGGTTTCCAGCGCGGGCGTGGCGGAGCCAAGAATAATCGGGATCTGCTCACTATGGGCACGGTACACCGCCAGGTCGCGGGCGTGATAACGCCAGCCCTCTTGCTGTTTATAAGAGCTGTCGTGCTCTTCATCGATAACAATAACGCCCAGATTCTTGAAAGGGGTAAACAGAGAAGAGCGAGTACCAATAACAATCGCCGCTTCACCATTTTTCGCCTTCAGCCAGGCACTGAGACGCTCGCTGTCGTTCAGGCCGGAGTGCAACACTTCAACCGGCGCATTGAAACGCTCGCGAAAGCGGGCGATGGTTTGCGGCGTCAGGCCGATCTCCGGCACCATCACCAGCGCCTGCTTGCCCTGAGCAAGGACGTTCTCCAGTACGCTAAGATAAACTTCTGTTTTACCTGAGCCCGTCACGCCTGCCAGCAGCCATGCGGAGAAGCGATCCGATGCGCTATGAATAGCGCCTACCGCCGTCGCCTGCTCGGTATTAAGCCGCAGTCGATCACCCGCCACGGAGAAGCCGTTACGCCAGTCCTGAATGGCCGGGGCTTCACTTGCCAGTTCACACAGCCCTTTTTTACGCAGCGCTTGCAGCGCGGCGTCATTAAATTCCAGATCTTCTACCTGATGGCGCCAGATACGCCCCTGACGCAGTGCTGCCAACGCCTGCTGCTGTTTTGGCGAGCGCTTCAGGCTGTTGATATCCACCGCCTGACCCTGCTCGGTGGCAAACCAGTACCACTGAGGGGCATGGCGGGCATTTTTGCCCTGTCGCAGCAGGATCGGTAGCGCATGGAAGAGCACGTCCCCCAGCGGATGGTGGTAATAATCGGCGGCCCAGAGCAGTAACCGCCATACGCTGGCGGAGAAGACGGGTTCGTCGTCCAACACCTCGACCACGCTTTTCAGTTCGCTTCTCGGCAGCTCACTTTGCTCACTGACTGAGACCACAATCCCCACCCGCTGCTGCTTACCGAACGGCACGTTCACGCGGCAGCCAGCCTGAGCAACCATGCCGTCGGGCAGCAGGTAATCAAAGGTGCGGGGAAGCGGAACGGGCAGGGCAACGTGAGCAACGGGCATCGAATCTTCCTGACTTGAAAAGTGGCGCGTTAGTATACACATTAGTG
>ERZ773187.2649-NODE-2649-length-10799-cov-15.794583_pt1 | contig 10799 bp, 8 predicted proteins | sample MGYA00511242_ERZ773187 | MGnify/ENA primary metagenome ERZ773187 (study PRJEB29015, sample SAMEA2737744) | human gut metagenome | biome: human gut; feature: human-associated habitat; material: faeces | place: China | collected 2012 ... | reverse complement strand
ACCCTTCCCTGATTCTCGGCGCGGCTCAGATCCCTGAGTACCGTAAGCTGATTGATGACGCTGTGGCCTGGGCACGTAGCCAGAGCAGCGATCGCGCGCAGCAGATCCTCGATGCTTCCGACAAGCTGGCGGTGAACATCGGTCTCGAAATCCTGAAACTGATCCCGGGCCGTATTTCCACTGAAGTGGATGCACGCCTCTCCTATGATACTGAAGCGTCTATCGCGAAAGCCAAGCGCATCATCAAGCTGTATAACGACGCGGGCATCAGCAACGATCGTATTCTTATCAAGCTGGCTTCCACCTGGCAGGGCATTCGCGCCGCTGAACAGCTGGAAAAAGAAGGCATCAACTGTAACCTGACGCTGCTGTTCTCCTTCGCTCAGGCGCGCGCCTGTGCAGAAGCGGGCGTATTCCTGATTTCTCCGTTCGTTGGTCGTATCCTCGACTGGTACAAAGCCAACACCGATAAGAAAGAGTATGCGCCGGCAGAAGATCCGGGCGTGGTGTCCGTAAGCGAAATCTACGAATACTACAAACAGCACGGTTACGAAACGGTGGTTATGGGCGCAAGCTTCCGTAACCTCGGCGAGATCCTCGAACTGGCCGGCTGTGACCGTCTGACTATCGCTCCTGCGCTGCTGAAAGAGCTGGCGGAAAGCGAAGGCGCCATCGAACGCAAACTGGCCTTCAGCGGCGAAGTTAAAGCGCGTCCGGCGCGTATCACCGAATCTGAATTCCTGTGGCAGCACAACCAGGATCCGATGGCGGTAGATAAACTGGCGGAAGGCATCCGCAAGTTTGCGATCGACCAGGAAAAACTGGAAAAAATGATCGGCGATCTGCTGTAATCCCCCATGTGGCCGGCGTCCGTCGGCCACATTAAACTGTCTGCCTTGCTCCCCTCGGTGTATTATTCTGTCTATTAATACTGTTTGAACGGAATAATCATGAACACCTTACGAATCGGCTTAGTTTCCATTTCCGATCGCGCCTCCAGCGGCGTCTATCAGGATAAAGGCATTCCCGCGCTTGAAGCGTGGCTGGCCCGTGCGCTCTCCACGCCTTTCGAATTGCAAACCCGCTTGATCCCGGATGAACAGGTTATTATCGAGCAAACCCTCTGTGAACTGGTCGATGAAATGGGCTGCCACCTGGTCCTGACGACCGGCGGCACGGGCCCGGCCCGCCGTGATGTCACCCCGGATGCGACGCTGGCGATTGCCGATCGGGTGATGCCCGGCTTTGGTGAGCAAATGCGCCAGGTGAGCCTGCACTTTGTGCCGACGGCCATTCTTTCTCGTCAGGTTGGCGTTATCCGCAAGCAGGCGCTGATCCTTAACCTGCCCGGGCAGCCAAAGGCGATTGAGGAAACGCTGGAAGGCGTGAAAGATGCGGAAGGTAACGTGCTGGTGCACGGCGTTTTCGCAAGTGTACCGTATTGTGTACAGTTGCTTGAGGGGCCTTATGTGGAAACAAACGGCGAAGTAGTAGCAGCTTTCCGTCCTAAAAGCGCCAGGCGTGAAACATTATCCTGAATTTACCGTATTCCTGATATAACCTGCATCACCAGTGGTGTGTTGTTTTATTTACGATATAGTGTTTTTTACTTTACACCGTACGTAGAATATCTTCATACCTCTGGATGATTGCCCGTTATGTCACACTACACCCGACCTCTGAATCGACAGGATTATAAAACGCTGACGCTGGCCGCCCTCGGCGGCGCGCTGGAGTTTTACGATTTCATTATCTTTGTCTTCTTCGCCGCCGTTGTCGGCGAGCTATTTTTCCCGGCCGATATCCCGGAATGGCTGCGCCAGGTGCAGACCTTCGGCATTTTTGCGGCGGGCTATTTAGCGCGTCCTCTTGGCGGCATCATTATGGCCCATTTTGGCGATCTGGTCGGGCGTAAGAAGATGTTTACCCTGAGTATTTTACTGATGGCGCTGCCTACGCTGGCGATTGGCCTGCTGCCCACCTACGCGTCGGTGGGCATCGTGGCGCCGCTTTTGCTGCTATTTATGCGTATTCTTCAGGGGGCGGCGATTGGCGGTGAAGTCCCCGGCGCCTGGGTCTTTGTGGCGGAGCATGTACCGGAAAAAAGAATGGGTATCGCCTGCGGTACGCTGACCGCTGGCCTGACGGTGGGGATATTACTGGGATCGGTCGTCGCGACGCTGATTAATACTCATCTGACTCCTCAGGGTATCCACGATGGCGGCTGGCGTATTCCGTTCCTGTTAGGCGGCGCGTTTGGTCTTGTCGCCATGTATCTGCGCCGTTGGCTCCAGGAGACGCCTGTTTTCCTCGAAATGCAGCAGCGCAAGGCGTTAGCGCAGGAGCTGCCGGTTAAGGCCGTCGCGTTGAAGCATCAGAAAGCGGTGGTGGTCTCAATGCTGCTGACCTGGCTTTTATCCGCCGGCGTGGTGGTGGTGATCCTGATGTCGCCGGTCTGGCTGCAAAAACACTACGGCTTTGCCCCCGCCATCACCCTGCAGGCGAACAGTATCGCCACCATCATGCTGTGTATCGGCTGCCTGCTGGCAGGCCTGGCCGCCGACCGTTTTGGCGCCAGCCGCACGTTTATTGTCGGCAGCGTATTCCTCGCGGCGGCAAGCTGGGCGTTCTATCATCTTTCAGGCGCTAGCCCGCAGCGCCTGTTCCTGCTTTACGGCGCGGTGGGGCTGTGCGTCGGCGTGGTCGGGGCGGTTCCGTATGTGATGGTGCGCGCGTTCCCGGCTGAAGTGCGTTTTACCGGTATCTCATTCTCTTATAACGTCTCTTACGCCATCTTTGGCGGTCTGACGCCGATTGCGGTGACCATGCTGATGGGCGTTTCGCCGATGGCGCCCGCGTGGTACGTACTGGCACTGTCGTTTATGGGATTGGGTCTGGGGATTTGGCTACGCCAGGGACTGGATGAGCAGGTCGCTGCGCCGAAAGCTGAACTGCAGCGCCTGCCGTAAATCGATAGGGCTTACTTCGCCGCTCGCGGACGGGCGGCGAAGTTAATTAATGCTTTTCGCCAATTGGCAGAACGGTACGGCCAAACTGTTCGTTCAGCACTTCACCCATCGCCAGATAGATGGCGCTGCCGCCGCAGACCAGACCGACCCAGCCTGCAATCTTCACAATGCCTTCGTTATCAGCCAGGTGACCAATCGCCAGCAGCGCGAACAGCACGGTCAGACTGAGGAAAACAAACTGCAGCATACGCGCGGCTTTCAGGGTGCCAAAGAACATAAACAGGGTAAAAATGCCCCATAGTCCAAGGTACATACCGAGGAAGTGCGCATTGGGTGCTTCTGCAAGGCCCATTTTCGGCATCAGAAGAATAGCAACCAGCGTCAGCCAAAAAGCGCCGTAAGACGTGAATGCGGTTAAACCAAAAGTGTTGCCTTTTTTAAATTCCAGCAGACCGGCAAAAATCTGCGCAATGCCGCCGTAAAAAATGCCCATCGCCAGGATAGCTACATCAAACGCGAACAGGCCGCTATTTGCCAGGTTAAGCAGAATAGTGGTCATGCCGAAGCCCATAAGGCCCAGCGGTGCCGGATTAGCCAACTTAGTGTTGCCCATAATTCCTCAAAATAATGATTAGAAAGGGAAGCATTCCCCGCCACTCAGCGGCGGGGCGCGGCATAATAATTAGGCGCTGCGTTACTGTCTATGATCTGGCGGGGTATTTTTCACCAATTTCATTTTTCACCTGATGAAGTCTGGTCATTTGCCGCAAACAGGCAATATGCAGTACGGCCGGAATGGTCACGCGATAAGCGCTGCCGCTCACGGCTTTGACGCCATTAAACGCGGCGCCGAGAGGGCCGCCAAGCCCCGCGCCGCGAACCAGACCGTGGCCGATGACGCTAACGGCGGCGTGGGTGCGGAGGATCTTCGTCAGACGGGCTTCGAGAAGATGCGAGACGCCCTGCGCCAGCTTATTTGTCTGTAGCAGATAGGGAAGTATCTCTTTATGCTCGTTGACCCGACACTCAACGGCAATGAAAAAGTCAGCCTTCTGCCGATCGTCCATCTTCTTCCAGCTATGTTCCAGAAAGTGCTCCAGAAGATGCTGCTCGATTTCCGGCGTAGACATCTGTTTCTCTACTTTGATTTTTAGCCGCTTGCAGACATCCAGCAAAATTTCCCGGTAGAACTTTCCGTGACGACGCAGCGTGTTGGCGATGCTGTCGCCGCCAAAGTGCTGGAGCTCGCCGGCAATGAGCTGCCAGTTGCGACGATAGCGTTCGGGATGCCCTGCCATCGCCTGGAAAGTTTGATTACGTAATAGCGTGCTTGAAAGGCGCGGCTTTCCATTCTCATTGTGGGTCAGAATTCGGGTGAATGTTTCCAGATGCTCTTCGCTGCAGCGATGAAGAAAAGAGAGGTCTTCATCATCCAGATAATTAATTTTCATAAATCTCAGATAATGTGAACAGTGATATTAATCGTCGCCAATGATTTTTAGCGAAGCCATGTCAGAAGAGTTAATAGTGTGGCCGGAAAAAGCGATTTTTTTAACGCAGCGCTTGTTATCGTTGTCGCTATTAATGTTAATCCAGTCGCTGGTTGCCCCTTCTTTGATGGTTGACGGCACGCTGAGGTTCTGACTGGCGCTATTGCTGGCTTTAAAGTACACCGTCGCGCCGGAAAGCTGGATATCGCCGCGATCGGCGGTGAGCTGGATTCGCTTAATCACCCGGCAAACCGGCAGCTTCAGGGTGAGATCGTTAGTCTCATTTCGCGGCATGGCGACAACGCCTAAAATTTTATGATCGTTAGCGGAAACGGATGTGATTAACGCGGCGCTTAACAATAATCCTGCTGATATATGAATGAGTGATTTCATGAGGATTTCCTTATTATTTGATGTGTTATCAGTGATAAATATTTTATCACCAGAACTTTATTGTCTTTAGCGCGTAATCATTGCGGATTATGTCAATTACAATATGAATGAATTTTAATTTAATTATTTTTATTCATTATATATTGTGCATTTTTAAACCCGCTTTTCGGCCTTCTTCTGATGCCCGGTCCCCCTCTGCGGCAGGATCAGGACAAAAATTTTTTGTATCCCCCCCTTGATGAAGCGGCGGGTGACCCCATCTTGTAGTCAACCGCAGTGAATGAACCTGAAAAAAAATGATGTCTGGGCAGTTGAAACCGCACGTTTCGCCCTTATTACAGGTTCACAACCACATGTTGACTGAATTTTTAGTGGAGACGTTTAGATGGGTAAAATTATTGGTATCGACCTGGGTACTACCAACTCTTGTGTAGCGATTATGGATGGCACTACTGCACGCGTGCTGGAGAACGCCGAAGGCGATCGCACCACGCCTTCTATCATTGCCTATACCCAGGATGGTGAAACTCTGGTTGGTCAGCCGGCTAAACGTCAGGCAGTGACAAACCCGCAAAATACCCTGTTTGCGATTAAACGCCTGATTGGCCGCCGCTTCCAGGACGAAGAAGTCCAGCGTGACGTTTCTATCATGCCGTACAAAATCGTTGCCGCAGACAATGGCGACGCATGGCTTGATGTGAAAGGCACCAAAACCGCACCGCCGCAGATCTCTGCTGAAGTGCTGAAGAAAATGAAGAAAACGGCTGAAGATTACCTGGGTGAACCGGTAACTGAAGCGGTTATCACCGTACCTGCTTACTTTAACGATGCTCAGCGTCAGGCAACCAAAGACGCCGGCCGTATTGCAGGTCTGGAAGTCAAACGTATCATCAACGAACCGACTGCCGCTGCGCTGGCTTACGGTCTGGATAAAGAAGTCGGCAACCGCACTATCGCGGTTTACGACCTCGGTGGTGGTACCTTCGATATCTCCATTATCGAAATCGACGAAGTTGACGGCGAAAAAACCTTCGAAGTTCTGGCGACCAACGGTGATACCCACCTGGGCGGTGAAGACTTCGATACCCGTCTGATCAACTACCTCGTTGACGAGTTTAAGAAAGATCAGGGCATTGACCTGCGTAACGACCCGCTGGCGATGCAGCGCCTGAAAGAAGCCGCTGAGAAAGCGAAGATTGAACTCTCTTCCGCTCAGCAGACCGACGTGAACCTGCCGTACATCACTGCAGACGCGACCGGTCCTAAACACATGAACATCAAAGTGACCCGTGCGAAGCTGGAAAGCCTGGTAGAAGACCTGGTTAACCGTTCTATCGAGCCGCTGAAAGTTGCACTGCAGGACGCTGGCCTGTCCGTGTCTGACATCCAGGACGTTATCCTGGTCGGTGGTCAGACTCGTATGCCAATGGTTCAGAAGAAAGTCGCTGAATTCTTTGGTAAAGAGCCGCGTAAAGACGTTAACCCGGACGAAGCCGTTGCTATCGGTGCTGCCGTTCAGGGTGGTGTATTGACTGGTGAAGTGAAAGACGTACTGCTGCTGGACGTTACCCCGCTCTCTCTGGGTATCGAAACCATGGGCGGCGTGATGACTGCGCTGATCAACAAAAACACCACCATCCCGACCAAGCACAGCCAGGTGTTCTCTACCGCTGAAGACAACCAGTCTGCGGTAACCATCCATGTGCTGCAGGGTGAGCGTAAACGCGCGTCTGATAACAAATCACTGGGTCAGTTCAACCTGGATGGTATTAACCCGGCGCCGCGCGGTATGCCGCAGATCGAAGTCACCTTCGACATCGATGCTGACGGTATCCTGCACGTTTCCGCGAAAGACAAAAACAGCGGTAAAGAGCAGAAGATCACCATCAAGGCCTCTTCCGGTCTGAATGAAGAAGAGATCCAGAAAATGGTTCAGGAAGCGGAAGCAAACGCCGAATCCGACCGTAAGTTTGAAGAGCTGGTACAGACCCGTAACCAGGGCGACCATCTGCTGCACAGCACCCGTAAGCAGGTTGAAGAAGCAGGCGAACAGCTGCCAGCTGACGACAAAACTGCAATCGAAGCGGCGCTGACTGCACTGCAAACGTCTCTGAAAGGCGAAGATAAAGCAGATATCGAAGCGAAGATGCAGGAGCTGGCGCAGGTTTCCCAGAAACTGATGGAAATCGCTCAGCAGCAACACGCTCAGCAGCAGGCTGGCGCGGGTGCTGACGCTTCCCAGAACAACGCAAAAGACGACGACGTTGTCGACGCTGAGTTCGAAGAAGTTAAAGACAAAAAATAATCGCCCTGATGCAGGGTAATTAACTAGCACGGGCGAAGAGGTTTCCTCTCCGCCCGTGCTTGCATGTTAAGGGGCTTAAAAAAAACAATGGCAAAGCAAGACTATTACGAGATTTTAGGCGTTCCGAAAAGTGCGGAAGAGCGTGAAATCAAAAAGGCCTACAAGCGTCTGGCCATGAAGTTTCACCCGGACCGTAACCAGGGTGACAAAGAGGCCGAAGCGAAATTTAAAGAGATTAAAGAAGCGTATGAGATCCTGACCGACGCCCAAAAACGTGCTGCCTACGATCAGTATGGCCACGCCGCGTTTGAACAAGGCGGTGGGGGCGGATACGGCGGTGGCTTCGGCGGCGGCGGTGCGGACTTCAGCGATATCTTTGGCGACGTGTTTGGCGATATCTTTGGCGGCGGCCGTGGTCGTCAGCGCGCGGCGCGTGGCGCCGATCTGCGCTACAACATGGAGCTGTCTCTTGAAGAAGCCGTTCGCGGTGTGACTAAAGAGATCCGCATTCCGACTCTGGAAGAGTGCGACATCTGCCACGGTAGCGGTGCCAAAGCGGGTACGCAGCCGCAAACCTGTCCGACCTGTCACGGTTCCGGCCAGGTACAGATGCGTCAGGGCTTCTTCGCGGTACAGCAGGCGTGTCCACACTGTCATGGTCGCGGTACGCTGATTAAAGACCCTTGCAACAAGTGTCATGGCCACGGTCGCGTCGAGAAAACCAAAACGCTGTCGGTTAAAATCCCGGCAGGTGTGGATACGGGCGATCGTATCCGTCTGGCTGGCGAAGGCGAAGCGGGCGAGCACGGTGCACCGGCAGGCGATCTGTACGTTCAGGTTCAGGTGAAGCAGCACGCTATCTTTGAGCGTGAGGGCAATAACCTTTACTGTGAAGTGCCGATCAACTTCGCCATGGCTGCGCTGGGTGGTGAAATCGAAGTGCCGACGCTGGATGGGCGCGTGAACCTGAAAGTGCCAGGTGAAACTCAGACCGGCAAGCTGTTCCGTATGCGCGGTAAAGGCGTGAAATCTGTCCGCGGTGGTGCACAGGGTGACCTGCTGTGCCGCGTGGTAGTAGAGACCCCGGTCGGCCTGAACGATAAACAGAAACAGCTGCTGAAAGAGTTGCAGGAGAGCTTCGGCGGTCCGACGGGTGAAAAGAATAGCCCGCGTTCTAAAAGCTTCTTCGATGGCGTCAAAAAATTCTTTGATGACCTGACTCGCTAATCACTTAGCAGAAGCCTGTCTCTGAAAGCCCGGAAGCGATTCCGGGCTTTTTGTTTTTGCAGGGATTGCTCGGTAAAACTGAATGTATTGGCAATATATATCTGTTTTTACCGATATGTGTGGCTTGGTATTATGGTTTTATCGAGGTATTGTGGTAAGAGAGAACTTAAATGAAATTATTACAGCGTTTCTTTAATAGCGAAGCGTCCAGCGGCATCATTCTGATTATTGCCGCGGCGCTGGCAATGATGCTGGCGAACCTGAATGTCACCCAGAGCATGTATCACGCTTTTCTGGAAACCCCCGTCGAGCTAAAAGTCGGGGTTCTGGAGATCAATAAAAACATGCTGCTGTGGATTAACGACGCATTGATGGCGGTCTTCTTCCTGCTGGTGGGCCTGGAGGTGAAGCGCGAACTGGTACTGGGATCGTTGGCCAGCCGGCAGCGTGCAGCCTTTCCGGTGATTGCCGCCCTTGGCGGGATGGTGGTGCCAGCGCTGATTTACCTGGCGTTTAACTACCAGGATCCTGTTGCGCGTCACGGCTGGGCGATACCGGCTGCGACCGATATTGCGTTTGCCCTTGGGGTGCTGGCACTGCTCGGCAATCGCGTGCCCATGGCGCTTAAAATCTTCCTGATGGCGCTGGCTATCATCGATGATCTGGGCGCGATTATAATCATCGCACTGTTCTACACCAGCGATCTGTCGATGCTCTCTCTGGGCGTCGCGGCGGCCGCGATTGCGGTACTGGCACTTTTGAATATCTGTAACGTGCGCCGGGTGGGCATCTATGTGCTGGTGGGCATGGTCTTATGGACGGCGGTACTGAAATCGGGGGTCCATGCGACCCTGGCCGGGGTCATCGTCGGTTTCTTCGTCCCCCTGAAGCAGCAGGAGGGTAAATCTCCGGCGAAACAGCTCGAGCATGTTTTACACCCGTGGGTCGCCTTTTTGATCCTGCCGCTGTTTGCTTTTGCGAACGCGGGGGTATCGCTGGACGGTGTGACGCTGGCGGGCCTGACCTCCATGCTGCCGCTGGGGATCATCGCCGGGCTGTTTATTGGTAAGCCGCTGGGGATTAGCCTGTTCTGCTGGCTGGCGCTGAAACTGAAGCTGGCATCGCTGCCGCACGGCACCACCGGTCGACAAATTATGGCGGTCGGCGTGCTATGTGGTATCGGCTTTACGATGTCGATTTTCATTTCGACGCTGGCGTTTGGCTCGCATGCCCCGGAGCTTATCGTCTGGGCTAAGCTGGGCATTTTAACAGGCTCGTTGTTGGCCGCGTTTGTGGGCTACACCTTACTGAAGATGAAACTACCGGAGCAGCAGCATCCGGCCTAAAGAGAATCGGGGGAGGGCAAGGGTGCCCTCCCGTCAAAATTAGCAGGGAGAGAAGCACGCATGTCTCATATTAATTACAACCATCTGTACTACTTCTGGCACGTCTATAAAGAGGGCTCGGTGGTAGGGGCTGCTGAGGCGCTCTATCTCACGCCCCAGACCATTACCGGGCAGATCAAAGCGCTTGAAGAACGCCTGCAAGGCAAACTCTTTAAGCGTAAAGGGCGGGGCATTGAACCAAGCGAACTGGGCGAGCTGGTGTTCCGCTACGCCGATAAAATGTTCACCCTGAGCCAGGAGATGCTGGATATCGTTAACTACCGCAAAGAGTCGAACTTGCTCTTCGATGTGGGGGTGGCGGATGCGCTCTCAAAACGGTTGGTGAGCGGCGTGCTGGATGCGGCGGTGGTGGCAGACGAGCAAATTCACTTGCGCTGTTTTGAATCGACACACGAGATGCTGCTGGAGCAACTGAGCCAGCATAAGCTGGATATTATTATCTCCGACTGCCCCATTGATTCCACGCAGCAGGAGGGGCTGTTCTCGGTAAAAATCGGCGAATGCGGTGTCAGTTTCTGGTGCATCAACCCTCCGCCGGAAAAACCCTTCCCCGCCTGTCTTGAAGAGCGTCGCCTGCTGGTGCCAGGCCGCCGTTCTATGTTAGGACGCAAGCTGCTGAACTGGTTTACCTCACAGGGGCTTAACGTTGAGATTCTGGGTGAGTTTGATGATGCCGCATTAATGAAAGCTTTCGGCGAGGCGCACAACGCTATCTTCGTGGCACCGACGCTTTATGCGCACGATCTCTATACCGACGACAGAGTGACCGAGATTGGCAGAGTGGATAATGTGATGGAAGAGTATCACGCCATTTTTGCTGAACGGATGATCCAGCACCCGGCGGTGCAGCGCATCTGTAATCAGAACTACGCGTCGCTGTTTACGCCACCTGTGCGCTAAGGGCATAAAAAAACCCGCGTTAAGCGGGTTCTTTTAAAACAAGCAACAACAAGCGGCGATTAAGCCAGTTTGTTGATCTGCGCGGTCAGGTTTGCTTTATGACGCGCTG
>ERZ773187.2643-NODE-2643-length-10811-cov-10.951841_pt1 | contig 10811 bp, 9 predicted proteins | sample MGYA00511242_ERZ773187 | MGnify/ENA primary metagenome ERZ773187 (study PRJEB29015, sample SAMEA2737744) | human gut metagenome | biome: human gut; feature: human-associated habitat; material: faeces | place: China | collected 2012 ... | reverse complement strand
GGATTGTCAAAGCAAAACATCGATTTTTAGTACAACATGCCGGATATTCATTACGACCGGGCATTAATCCTCATTTTATCGCCTTACTTTCGACCGATTGTTCATGCGTTGTTCGCACAAAAGGTTGATCGCGGGGACGATTGATTGCTGGTTGCTATTGCACATATCGTTAACAAAATCGCTGTGCCCTTTTTTTAAAGCGACAAATTCCCTACAATCGCGGGAAATGTCTGCCAACAACAATGGGGATCTCATGGGCACGGCCAAACACAGTAAGCTGCTAATCCTTGGTTCTGGACCTGCGGGATACACCGCAGCGGTCTATGCTGCACGCGCTAACCTGCAACCGGTACTGATCACGGGCATGGAAAAAGGCGGTCAGTTGACCACCACAACCGAAGTGGAAAACTGGCCAGGCGATCCGAATGACCTGACCGGGCCGCTGCTGATGGAACGTATGCACGAGCACGCGACCAAGTTCGAAACCGAAATTCTGTTCGACCACATCAACAAGGTCGATCTGCAAAACCGTCCGTTCACGCTGACCGGTGATAGTGGTGTTTACACTTGTGATGCGCTAATCATCGCTACAGGGGCTTCTGCTCGCTATCTGGGCCTGCCTTCAGAAGAGGCCTTCAAAGGACGCGGCGTATCCGCCTGCGCCACCTGCGACGGATTCTTCTACCGCAATCAGAAAGTGGCGGTCATCGGCGGCGGCAATACTGCCGTGGAAGAGGCGCTTTATCTGGCGAATATCGCTTCGGAAGTGCATTTGATCCACCGTCGTGAAACCTTCCGCGCGGAAAAAATCCTGATCAAACGTCTGATGGATAAAGTGGCCAGCGGCAACATCGTGCTGCACACTAACCGCACGCTCGAAGAGGTGACCGGCGACCAGATGGGCGTTGCTGGCCTGCGTATCCGCGATACTCAGAACACCGATAACGTAGAGTCGCTGGAAGTGGCGGGTCTGTTTGTTGCCATTGGCCACAGCCCAAACACCGGCATCTTCGAAGGACAGCTTGAGCTGGAAAACGGCTACATCAAAGTGCAGTCCGGTATTCACGGTAATGCGACCCAGACCAGCATCCCGGGCGTGTTCGCCGCAGGTGACGTGATGGACCACATTTATCGTCAGGCAATCACTTCTGCGGGCACCGGCTGTATGGCTGCGCTGGATGCAGAACGTTACCTTGATGGGCTGGCTGAACAGAGCAAATAATCTTTACATGTCAGTAACAAACGTAAATAAAGGCGGCCATAGGTCGCCTTTATTTTTCCTGGCGTGTAACATTGCCGTGCCTAATTTCTGATAACTTCACCTGCAAAGCACGCAATGGAAAAAACCCGTCAACAAGAGTTAACTCGCTGGCTGAAACAGCAAAGCGTTATTTCCCGCCGCTGGCTGAATATTTCCCGACTTCTGGGTTTTATCAGCGGCCTGTTGATTGTCGGTCAGGCCTGGCTGCTGGCCCGCATTCTTAACATGATGATAATGGAGAACATTCCGCGCGAGGCGCTGTTATTGCCCTTTGTCGTGCTGATGCTGGTCTTTATTCTGCGTGCGTGGGTCGTCTGGCTGCGTGAGCGGGTGGGGTTTCATGCGGGGCAGCATATACGCTATGAGATTCGCCGCCAGGTGCTGGACAGACTTCAGCAGGCGGGACCCGCCTGGATTCAGGGCAAGCCGGCCGGGAGCTGGGCGACCCTCATCCTTGAGCAAATTGACGATATGCACGACTACTATGCCCGCTATCTTCCACAGATGGCCCTCGCCGCCTGCGTACCGCTGCTCATTGTTATCGCGATCTTCCCCTATAACTGGGTCGCGGCCCTGATCCTGCTCTGCACTGCCCCACTTATTCCGCTATTTATGGCGATGGTAGGCATGGGTGCGGCCGATGCAAACCGCCGTAATTTTCTGGCGCTGGGCCGTCTGAGCGGGCATTTCCTCGATCGTCTACGTGGTATGGAGACGCTGCGTGTGTTCGGCCGGGGCGATGCGGAAATCGAAAATATTCGCCTGGCCTCACAGGATTTCCGTCAGCGCACCATGGAAGTTTTACGTCTCGCCTTCCTCTCTTCCGGCGTACTGGAGTTCTTTACCTCCCTCTCCATTGCGCTGGTAGCGGTCTATTTTGGCTTCTCTTATCTCGGCGCCCTTGATTTTGGTCACTACGGCACGGCCGTTACGCTCTCTGCAGGTTTCCTGGCCCTGATTCTGGCACCGGAATTTTTCCAGCCGCTTCGCGATCTGGGAACCTTCTATCACGCCAAAGCGCAAGCCGTGGGTGCCGCCGACAGCCTGAAAACCTTCCTGGAGACGCCGCTTGCGCATCCGCAGCGCGGCGATGTCACGCTAAATACAACACAGCCGGTAGCCATTCAGGCTGAGGATTTCTGCGTATTGTCACCTGAAGGTAAAGTGCTGGCAGGACCGCTGAATTTCACCCTGCACGCAGGTCAACGCGTAGTGCTTGTGGGTACCAGTGGTTCTGGCAAGAGCTCGCTGTTAAATGCGCTCTCCGGTTTTATGGCCTACAGCGGTTCACTGCGCGTTAACCAGACCGAACTTTCGGCGCTGGATCCCGACGAGTGGCGTGCCCATCTGAGTTGGGTTGGGCAAAACCCGCAGCTGCCTGCTGCCACGCTGCGCGAAAATGTCCTTCTGGCGCGCCCGGATGCCAGCGAAGAGGAGCTGAAATCGGTGCTCGATCGCGCCTGGGTCAGCGAATTCTTGCCGCTGTTACCCAACGGGGTGGATAGCCGGGTGGGTGACCAGTCTGCCGGGCTCTCGGTAGGCCAGGCGCAACGTATCGCCGTCGCCCGCGCCCTGCTCAACCCCTGTCAGCTTTTACTGCTTGATGAACCGGGCGCCAGCCTGGATGCGCATAGCGAACAGCGGGTGATGTCCGCGCTGGATACGGCCTCGTTGCAGCAAACCACGTTAATGGTGACGCACCAGCTGGAAGGCATTGCCGGATGGGACCAGATCTGGGTGATGGAAAATGGCCGTCTTGTCGAGCAGGGAGATTACGCCACGCTCGCTACGGCGCAGGGGCCCTTTGCCGCCCTGCTGGCCAATCGTCAGGAGGATATTTGATGCGCGCGTTATTGCCTTATCTTGCGCTTTATAAGCGTCATAAATGGATGCTAACCCTGGGTGTCGCTCTGGCGATTCTTACCCTGTTAGCCAGTATTGGCCTACTTACCCTTTCCGGCTGGTTCCTCTCAGCGTCCGCCGTGGCTGGCTTTGCGGGGCTTTACAGCTTTAACTATATGCTGCCCGCTGCCGGGGTCCGCGGCACCGCCATCACCCGTACCGCCGGCCGCTATTTCGAACGTCTGGTGAGCCACGATGCCACCTTCCGCGTGTTGCAACACCTGCGCGTCGATACCTTCAGCAAACTCCTTCCCCTCTCCCCCGCCGGGCTGGCGCGTTATCGCCAGGGCGAATTGCTTAATCGCGTGGTGGCGGATGTGGACACGCTCGATCACCTCTATCTTCGGGTGATTTCGCCATTAGTGGGCGCGTTTGTCGTGATTGTGGTCGTGACGCTGGGGCTGAGCCTGCTTGATGTACATCTTGCGCTGGTGCTGGGCGGGATCATGCTGCTGACGCTGTTTTTACTGCCCCCGCTGTTTTATCGTGCCGGGAAAACAACCGGGCAAAATCTGACCCATCTGCGTGGCGAGTATCGCCAGCAACTGACAGCGTGGCTGCAGGGGCAGGCAGAATTGACCGTATTTGGCGCCAGCCAGCGTTATCGTCATCAGATGGAGAATACCGAACTTAACTGGCACGAAGCCCAGCGCAAGCAGTCCGAACTGACGGCCCTTTCACAAGCGCTGATGCTGTTGATTGGTGGCGTTGCCGTGGTTGCGATGCTGTGGCTGGCCGCAGGCGGCGTGGGTGATAACACTCAGCCCGGCGCACTGATTGCGCTCTTTGTCTTCTGTGCGCTGGCCGCTTTTGAAGCGCTGGCCCCGGTTACGGGTGCGTTCCAGCATCTGGGCCAGGTTATCGCCTCTGCGCTGCGCATCACCGAAATCACCGGACAGACGCCGGAAGTGCGCTTTAGCGAAACATCCTGTGAGTGTCCTGCCCGGCTATCGCTCACGCTCGAAAATGTCTGTTTTAGCTACGACGATAAAGCGCAAAAAGCGCTGGATAGCCTGAATCTGAACATTTCCGCGGGTGCACACGTTGCGGTGCTGGGGCGAACCGGCTGCGGAAAATCGACGTTGCTGCAGTTGCTCACTCGCGCCTGGGATCCGCAGGAGGGGGTTATTCGCTTTAATGACACTCCCCTGCCCCAGTTCAGCGAAGCTGCGCTGCGTAACGCCGTGAGCGTTGTGCCCCAGCGTGTTCATCTATTTAGCGCCACGCTGCGCGATAACCTGCTGCTTGCGGCCCCTGCCGCCAGCGATGAAAGACTCTGTATCATGCTGGAAAAAGTGGGCCTGCATAAGCTGCTGGAAGATGAAGGGCTGAACAGCTGGCTGGGTGAAGGGGGACGTCAACTTTCCGGCGGCGAACTGCGTCGTCTGGCGATTGCCCGCGCGTTGCTCCATGACGCACCGCTTATGCTACTGGATGAACCTACCGAAGGGCTGGACGCGACGACAGAGAGCCAAATTCTCGATTTGCTGGCCAAAGAGATGCGCGGAAAAACCCTGGTGATGGTGACCCATCGCCTGCGTGGACTGGCTGCACTGGATCAAATAATTGTGATGGACAACGGACATATTATTGAGCAAGGTAGTCACGCAGAGCTGTTGGCGAAACAGGGTCGCTACTACCAGTTTAAACAACGTCTGTAGTCTACACCCGTCATACTTCGAGCTGCAGGTACGTTAGCTTTGTGACAGGATCCATCGCTGGGTCTGGTTCTGCGGTGGCGCTGCGAGCAGCGTTCAAATCTGCTCCCGGCAGATTCGTCGCTCACTCCAGTGACTTGCTGAGCAAGCCACTGGAGAATTGCGCCTATGCCGCTCTCCTGCAACGCGAAGTATTTGGGTTTATATTTGAACCGATCCTTACTCGCGTACTGGAGTTTTGCTGTCATGCGCCTGGTCCAGCTTTCTCGCCACTCTCTTGCGTTCCCTTCTCCGGAGGGAGCATTGCGTGAACCTAACGGCCTGTTGGCTCTCGGCGGCGATTTAGGCCCGTCGCGTCTGTTAATGGCTTACCAGCGGGGGATCTTTCCCTGGTTCTCTCCAGGCGATCCTATATTGTGGTGGTCACCCGATCCCCGGGCGGTACTCTGGCCCACGGAGTTTCATCTCAGCCGCAGCATGAAGCGCTTCCATAGCCGCTCCCCCTATCGCGTCACGCTTAATCACGCGTTTGGCAAGGTGATCGAGGGCTGTGCTAACGATCGGCATGAAGGGACCTGGATCACCCGTGAAGTGATTGATGCCTATCATCGTCTGCATGAGCTGGGTTATGCCCACTCTATCGAGGTATGGCAGGGAGATTCGCTGGTTGGGGGGATGTACGGCGTCGCTCAGGGGTCCCTGTTCTGTGGCGAGTCGATGTTCAGTCGCGCGGTGAATGCGTCAAAAACGGCCCTGCTGGTATTTTGCGATCATTTCGTGCAAAACGGCGGTCAGCTGCTGGATTGCCAGGTGCTGAATGACCACACCGCGTCATTGGGCGCCGTGGAGATTACCCGCCGCGAATATTTACAGCATCTTGAAACAATGCGTCCGCAAAAATTACCGCAAAACTTTTGGGTGCCCACTACGTTATTTATGCCTCGGGGATAAATGTTTTGCGCATATTTTTTTATCATGGTGCTATAATTGGTGCCGCAGAGTAGGTTCTGCCTGTTGCCCCGCCGCCGTTTGGGAATAGCTTGCATCAGATAACGTCCTGGCGTTTATCCTGTCTTCTCCCCTTTACGTATGCGCTTTTCGTACGGTCGTACCGTCACGTCGGGCAATGCGCCGAAGCTGCTTTGTTGCGTTTTAACCGCACAATTCTTTACTTAATTGATGAATTTCGGCATTATCTTGCCGGTTCAAAACTTGGTAGTGATACCCCAGAGGATTAGATGGCCAAAGAAGACAATATTGAAATGCAGGGTACCGTACTTGATACGTTGCCTAACACCATGTTTCGCGTAGAACTGGAAAACGGTCACGTGGTGACTGCACACATCTCCGGTAAAATGCGCAAAAACTACATCCGCATTCTGACGGGCGACAAAGTGACTGTTGAGTTGACCCCGTACGACCTGAGCAAAGGTCGCATTGTCTTCCGTAGTCGCTAATTGTTATTGCCTGCTAAGGCAGATGAATATTGAAAAAGGCCGGGATTATTCCCGGCCTTTTTTATTGCCTGCGCCTCCCCCTTTCCTCAGAGGAACCTTAAAAGGGGTCCCGTAATAGAGGTTTCCACTACCCTCGCGCTGGCATCGCTGATGCGGGGGAGAGGGTCAAAAAAGAGGCTTCTCAACCGCTATTCACTTCCCGGCATCGGGATCCCAAACGATGAGATTGAGAGGACTGGTGAGGAGAACAGTCATACTGTTTTATTAGTGAGTAACCTTGAACACAAGGCAGTGCTCGCGCAGCGCGAGGCCATCACGCATAGACAGCGTCATATCGTGCAGCAAGCGGGTCAGATACGGCAGCATATCGTGGTCGAAATGGGAAACCAGTAGCACATGGTTTAGTGCCCGGCAGTAATCACACCGGCCCTCGGTCTCTTTCAGTCGCCACCCCTCTGGCAGATACTGCACCGACTCTTCATCGAACGCTACAGTCTGATAATCGCGCATTGCGCCTTCCAGCGTCTCTTTTACCCTTGCAAGATAAGCCCCCAGACAACGGCAAACCGGCTGAATTTGCGGCAGCGACGAGCTGTCGAGCAGAATTTCGGTCAGCAAAGTGCATCGTTCCGTAAGGGTCGCCAGATCCGGATAACGCGCTAGCTCGCTGTAGGGATAAACCAAAGGGGTGTTACTGTCCATTCATCCTCCTTAACGCATGTCTATCCGCACTCTCAGGACGCCACTTATACCGGTATAAAAACACTTTACCACTGTAATTATATCCAGCCATATTCTGTTCATTATTCTGGAAAGCGCCTCGCAAAATTCCAGCCTTGAGCGGTTGAGGGCAAAAAAAAGCCGGGTTCTTAACCCGGCTTGTTACTTTTCAGTGACGTTAGTGTGCCGCTTCCGGCTTATGCTTCTGCGCACTTTGGAAATCGTACGTCAGCTCATTTTTCGCCTGATCCAACGCAACGGTCACCTGACCGCCATCCACCAGCGAACCAAACAGCAGTTCGTTGGCCAGCGGTTTCTTCAGGTTATCCTGAATCACACGCGCCATAGGACGGGCACCCATCGCACGGTCGTAGCCTTTCTCGGCCAGCCAGTTGCGGGCCTCCTGGCTCACTTCCAGCGACACGCCTTTCTGATCCAGCTGAACCTGCAGCTCGACGATGAACTTATCCACCACCTGATGGATCACCTCGGTAGACAGGTGATCGAACCAGATAATGTTGTCCAGACGGTTACGGAACTCCGGCGTGAAGATCTTCTTGATCTCTTCCATCGCATCGGTGCTGTTATCCTGGTGGATCAGGCCGATAGACTTACGCTCAGTTTCACGTACACCGGCGTTGGTAGTCATCACCAGCACCACGTTGCGGAAGTCCGCCTTGCGCCCGTTGTTATCTGTCAGCGTCCCGTTATCCATCACCTGCAGCAGGATGTTGAACACGTCCGGGTGCGCTTTTTCGATCTCATCGAGCAGCAGTACCGCGTGCGGATGCTTGATCACCGCGTCAGTGAGCAGACCGCCCTGGTCAAAGCCTACGTAGCCCGGAGGCGCACCGATCAAACGGCTCACGGTGTGACGCTCCATATACTCGGACATATCAAAGCGCAGCAGCTCGATACCCAGCGCTTTGGAGAGCTGTACCGTCACCTCGGTTTTACCTACCCCGGTTGGGCCGGCGAAGAGGAAGGAACCGACAGGTTTGTGGTCATGCCCCAGCCCGGCGCGCGCCATCTTGATGGCTTCGGTTAAGGCCTCAATGGCTTTATCCTGTCCGAAGACCAACATTTTCAGACGATCGCCCAGGTTACGCAGCGTGTCACGGTCGCTCTGAGAAACGCTCTTCTCAGGGATACGCGCAATACGTGCCACCACGGACTCGATATCTGCCACGTTGACGGTTTTCTTACGCTTGCTGACCGGCATCAGGCGAGCGCGAGCGCCCGCTTCGTCGATCACGTCAATCGCTTTATCCGGCAGATGACGATCGTTAATGTATTTCACCGCCAGCTCTACCGCCGCACGCACCGCCTTCGCGGTATAACGCACATCGTGGTGCGCTTCGTATTTCGTTTTCAGACCATTGATGATCTGCACGGTCTCTTCAACCGACGGCTCGGTAATGTCGATTTTCTGGAAACGACGTGCCAGCGCACGGTCTTTCTCGAAAATGTTGCTGAACTCCTGATAGGTGGTAGAGCCCATCACGCGGATTTTACCGCTGGAGAGCAGCGGTTTAATCAGGTTGGCTGCATCCACCTGGCCGCCGGAGGCCGCACCTGCACCGATGATAGTGTGGATCTCATCGATAAACAGGATACTGCTGGTGTCCTGCTCCAGCTGTTTCAGCAAGGCTTTGAAGCGTTTTTCGAAATCACCGCGGTATTTGGTACCCGCCAGCAGAGAGCCGATATCCAGCGAATAGATGGTGCAATCGGCCATGATTTCCGGAACGTCGCCCTGCACAATACGCCAGGCGAGCCCTTCGGCAATCGCGGTTTTACCCACGCCCGACTCCCCCACCAGCAGCGGGTTATTTTTACGGCGACGGCACAGTACCTGGATAGCGCGCTCCAGCTCTTTATCGCGGCCAATCAGCGGATCGATACCGCCAACGCGAGCAAGCTGATTAAGATTGGTGGTGAAGTTTTCCATACGTTCCTCCCCGCCTGCTTGCTCTTCGTTATTGACCTGGTTGCTGGGATCCGATGGCTGATTCGGCTCGTCTTTACGCGTTCCGTGAGAGATAAAGTTCACCACATCGAGGCGGCTGACTTCATGTTTGCGCAGCAGATACGCAGCCTGCGACTCCTGCTCGCTGAAGATAGCGACCAGTACGTTAGCGCCCGTCACTTCGCTACGTCCGGAGGACTGGACATGGAACACCGCACGCTGCAAGACGCGCTGGAAGCTGAGCGTCGGCTGCGTGTCGCGCTCCTCTTCACTCACGGGCAGGACCGGTGTGGTTTGTTCGATGAAGGCTTCGAGTTCCTGACGTAGCGCCACCAGGTCCACCGAGCAGGCTTCGAGCGCCTCGCGGGCGGATGGGTTGCTAAGCAGTGCGAGCAGCAAGTGCTCGACGGTCATAAACTCATGTCGGTGCTCACGCGCTCTGGCGAAAGCCATATTTAAACTGAGTTCCAGTTCTTGATTGAGCATAGGCACCTCCCCCAATTTTCATGCCTGAATCAGGCTTTTTCCAGCGTACACAGCAACGGATGCTCGTTCTCCCTCGCATACTTGTTCACCATCGCCACCTTCGTCTCTGCGACTTCTGCGGTAAATACCCCGCAGATGGCTTTGCCGTGATAGTGAACGGTAAGCATCAGTTGCGTTGCACGTTCTACATCATAAGAAAAGAACTTTTGTAGCACGTCAATAACAAATTCCATCGGCGTGTAATCATCGTTCATTAACATAACTTTATACATAGATGGCGGTTTTAGCGCGTCGCGCACTTCATCTTCCGCCAGCTTGTCGAAATCTAGCCAGTCGTTCGTCTTACCCATTGTCAGTCATCATCATCGTTGTACGCTGCCCTGACTGAGGATCATACATAACTTCAATCTACCCCAGTTGTCAGATAACTCTCATCTATTATTGCCATCCGCGATGTCTGTCACAATACCCGGCAATAGCGTTAACTGCTTCAAATTTTGGTTCATTTTTCCCCTTCCCCCGCCGGCAAACGCTTGACGATCTGTTTGGTTTATCTAAATTAGACTGGCGAGAGTTGGCGAGGTTTTGAACAGCCCCCGCTCCGCCACCGGTTCATTCCATCTTAATTAATAAGACTTACGAAGGATGTCGAAGCATGGAAACGGGTACTGTTAAGTGGTTCAACAACGCCAAAGGGTTTGGTTTCATCTGCCCTGAAGGCGGCGGCGAAGATATTTTCGCTCACTATTCCACCATTCAAATGGATGGTTACAGAACGTTAAAAGCCGGGCAGTCGGTCCGGTTCGATGTACATCAAGGGCCAAAAGGCAATCACGCAAGTGTGATTGTGCCCTACGAAGTCGAGGCGACCGCCTAGCTCTCTGCTTCATTGTGTACATCATGCAGTCAAAATGCCAGCCCGATCGGCTGGCATTTTTATTTCGCTTATTCTCGCGCTAGCGCATCCACCGGATCCAGCCTTGCCGCATTGCGTGCAGGCAACCAGCCGAACAAAATGCCGGTGAAGGTTGAGCACAAGAAAGCGGTCATCAGCGCCATCGGCGAAAAGCCAATTTCCCAGCCCGGTAAAAAGAGCTGCAACGTAAACGCAATTAACAGCGAGAGGGAGATGCCCAGCGCACCGCCCACAAGACAGACCAGCACCGCCTCGATTAAAAACTGCTGAAGCACATCGCTGGCCCGGGCACCCACCGCCATGCGGATGCCAATCTCCCGGGTTCGCTCCGTGACCGACACCAGCATGATATTCATCACCCCGATGCCGCCCACCACCAGTGAAATGACCGCCACCAGCGTCAGGAACAGCTGAAGAGTACGTGTGGTCTTTTCCGCCGTTT
>ERZ773187.2629-NODE-2629-length-10874-cov-3.199279_pt1 | contig 10874 bp, 16 predicted proteins | sample MGYA00511242_ERZ773187 | MGnify/ENA primary metagenome ERZ773187 (study PRJEB29015, sample SAMEA2737744) | human gut metagenome | biome: human gut; feature: human-associated habitat; material: faeces | place: China | collected 2012 ... | reverse complement strand
CTCTTCGGCCACCGGGCAGTACGACCGGCTGTACAACGCCATCCAGAGCGGGGACCGGGAGGAAGCTGCGGCGGCGATGAAGAAGCTGGAGCAGATGCGGAAGGAAGGCAAGGTGAAGGAGCTGAAGGTGGACAGCCAGCTCAAGACCCGGCTGAAAAAGTACGACGCGGATATTCTGGAAGCAGCCAAGGCCCAGAACGCGGGGAAGGAGAAAGCGGCGGAGACGGCGCGGAAAGCGGCCTTCAGGAAGCTGCTGGAGGGACTGGACGTGAGGAGCAAAGACTCTGCCCGGCGGACGGAGCTGGTCAACGTAGTGACCGGCGCTGTGAACGAGAAGGCCAACGAGCTGCTGCTGGCCGAAAAGGGCCGGGACAAGGACGCCAGCGTGTATGCTGACCTGCTGGACGAAGTGGAGAATGGCCGGGTGGAGGACGTGCAGGCCGAGATCGGCCGACTGCTGACCGCAGGCAAGGACAAGGGCAGCATCAAGGACAAAATAACCGAGGCCGTGAAGGAAGAGTATCTGGCCGGAAGCGACGGCGACCGGGAGAAGCTGGAAAAGAAGCTGCTGGCCCTCGAGGACGCAGACGGAAACCCGCTGTACGAGGAAAAGAACTTTGCGCAGTGGGTGAGCGCTGCGGACAAGAAGGCCGAGAAGGCGAAGGACGAGAAGAACTGGTGGGAGGGGGTGAAATAAAAATGACTTGATATTCCGGCGCAGTTGGCGTATACTGATGGTGAGAAAGTTGGAAAATCCAACGATGCAAAGGAGCTGACAGATATGCTGACAGAGTTGAGAACAAAGTCGCAGATCACTATCCCGAAGGACATCGTGGCACGGCTGGGCCTGCACGAGGGCGACAAGCTGGAAATCGTGGAAAAAGACGGAACTATCCAGATCATGCCGGTGGCCGTGTACCCCAAGAAGTATCTGGACGAGCTGCGAAGCGAGATCAATGAAACAAAGGCGAAGATTGCAGCCGGTGAACAGCCGGTCTTTGATACCGTTGACGAGCTGTTTGAGATGTTGGATGGAGTGAGCTGATGGCGTACAAGATCACATTTACCAAGCGGTTCGTCAAGAACGTGAAACGGCTGTCGGCAGCAGAACGGACACAGCTGAAAAAGAAGCTGGAACTGCTGATGCAGGATCCGCTATACCCGTCACTGCGAACAAAGCGGATACAGGGAACAACAGATTTGTTCGAGTTCAGTGTCAATATGGATGTTCGGGTCATATGGCAATACGACGGAGACACCATCATACTGCTGCTGGACATCGGACACCACGATATTCTGAATCAGTTTTAAGAAAAGAACGAGCACTCTGGCTGTGAGCCGGGGTGCTCGTTCTTTTATATGTCCGCAGTAGTTTTGAAGCAGGGGACGTGGTAGGCTTTTGGTAGAGCGCTGGGAACAGACGCCCTTTGTCGGAGCACTTGCCCGGAAGGACCTCTCAGGCGCTTCGCGCCAGCTCCCCTTAAAAGGGGAGCCATTGGCAGGCCGGGAAAGTCTGAGCGGGACACCTGAGGCCCGACAGTGCGCGAAAGAGCGGGCCCTGCGACAGAGGGCAGAAGGATTTAAGATGAAAGTAAGGATCATCAAGGACCGATTCGGCGGGATGGGCTGGCGGGCCGAGCCGGGCGTGCTGCATCTGGGCGGCGTAGGAACGGCGGGCGTGGAGAGCCTGAGCTTCGCGCTGCCGGAGGAGTGGAGCGGGATGGCCGTGACCCTGCATATCGAGCAGGAGGGCGGCACGCTGCCCCAGCCGGTGCTGCTGGACGAGAGCCGGGAAGTGACCATCGACCGACGCTTTACTGCCGCCCGGCAGGGGCTGTGGATGCTGCTGGCCCAGAGCGTGGACGGCTACACGGCCATGAGCTGCCCGGCGAAATACGACTGCTACGAGACCATTGGGCTGTCGGGTACGGTGGAGGACGTAGACCCCAGCGTATACGCCCAGTTTGTGGCGCTGGTGCAGCAGGCCGTGAACACGGCCATGAACGAGGGTGCAGCCGCAAAGGACGCGGCCAAGACGGCAAAGGCTGCGGCAGATGCCGCCCAGAAAGGCGCAGCCGCCACCCAGAAGGAGCGGATGGATGCCGAGGACGCCGAAAACGCTGCTGCCCTTGCGGCGGCAAGGACGCAGGCAGACATCACAGCTGCGGCAGCGAGTGCTGCCAGCGCACTGGGCGCGGCAAATGAGACACTGGATGCCTGCACCGCTGCCACCCAGGCGGCGAACCGGGCGGCGAACCTTGCCCCGAAAAAGGAGGAGCGCCGCCTGCTGATGCGTCTGCTGCGGGAAGCTGCCTACCAGACCAGGACCGCCGACACCCTGCTGGACCAGCTGAGCGGGGTATGGGCCGAGGTGCCGGTGGAGGCCGTGCGGCTGACCCGGGACAGCCTGACCCTGTATGCGGGAGAGCGGACGGCGCTGGGAGTCCGGATCAGCCCCGAGAATGCAACGGAGCAGACCGTGCTGTGGGAGAGCAGCGACGAGGCTGTGGCCGCTGTGGAGGACGGCGTCATTACGGCAAAGACCCCCGGCGGGACACGGATCACGGCCCGGGCAGACGGGTGCAGCGCAGAGTGCGCCGTGCTGGTGAAGCCGGTAGTGAAGCGCGTGAGCCTGAGCGCTGACGCCCTGGCCCTGACGGCGGGTGAGACGGCGGTGCTGGACGCAGCCGCCGACCCGGAGGGCGACGTGGCGTGGCTGAGCAGCGACGAGACCGTGGCCGAGGTGAGCGACGGCACCGTGACGGCCAAGAAGTCGGGCGCTGCGGCCATCCTCGCCGCCAGCGGCGGGAAATACGCCTGCTGTGCCGTGCGGGTGCGGGAGGCAGAGGCGCCGGTAGAGGCTGTGACCCTGAGCCAGACCGCCCTGACACTGAAGCCGGGGGAGACTGCGGCCCTGACAGCCACAGTCAGCCCGGAGAACGCTGATCAGGCTGTGGTGTGGTACAGCGCCGACCCGGAGACCGCCAGCGTGACCGGGGGCGAGGTGGTGGCCATCTGCGCCGGAACAACGGAGATCGCGGCCATTGCGGGCGGCGTGAAGGCAGCGTGCAGCGTAACGGTGGCCGAGGACGGCCTGAAAGCCGCCAGCCTGATGCTGAGCGCCGGGACGCTGGAGCTGACGGAGGGCAGGACTGCCACCCTGACGGCCACGGTGCTGCCCACCAGCATCCCCCAGAGCAGCATCGTATGGACCAGCTCCAACGAAGAGGCCGCCGTGGTGGACAGCGGCGTGGTGACGGCCCGCGCCGCCGGCGCGGCCATCATCCGGGCCAGCGTGGGCGGCAAGACGGCCAGCTGCACCGTGACCGTAAAGGCGGCGAGGGTGCCGGTGAGCAGCGTGACCCTCGACCGCAGCACCCTTGAGCTGAGCGTGGACGGCACGGCCCGGCTGACGGCTACCGTGCGGCCCGAGAATGCCGACGACCGCACCGTGGTGTGGCAGAGCAGCCGGGAGGACGTGGCCACCGTGAGCGGCGGCATCGTGCGGGGCGTGGCCGAGGGCGGCGCGCTCATCAGCGCCACGGCAGGCGGCGCAAAGGCTGAATGCAGCGTGACGGTGAGCCAGGCGCTGGTGTGGTGCAGCGTGGTGAACCGGCTGAGCCATGTGACCACCGACCAGACCGCCGTCGTGGTGGCGAAGGGCCGGGCCTACAAAGCCGCCCTGACCGCCGAGAGCGGGTACACCCTGACCGAGGTGAACGTGAAGATGGACAGCGAGGACATTACGAAAACGGCGTGGAATGCCGAAGAGGGCTGCGTGAACATCGAGGCCGTGACCGGAAATGTGGTCGTCACGGCAAAGGCGGAGGTAAAAGAATGAGTGAACCGATCTACAACAGCGCAGGCGAAGTGCTGTACCCGGGCCTTGCGGGCGACGGGGCCGGATACCGGGGAAGCCGCCTCGTGACTCTGAAGCCGGAGAGCTGGGAGAAGGCAGAGGGAGCTTGGCCCCTGATGCAGGACGCACCGGTGCCGGAAGCAAAGACCGGCTATGCGGCTCTCGGCTCCTACCCGGACAACTACGGCGCAGCGGCGCAGGAGGCGGGATGCCCGGCCTACTGCGAGGCGCGGGACGGCTTTGTCCGCTTTTACGCCAGGGCGAAGCCCTCCGGAGACATCCGGGTGCAGGTAACGCTGCTGGGCAACGCGGGCGGCACTGTAGTGACAGGACTGGTGGCGGGGAGCGGTGTGAGGGTGAACCCCACCCTCACCATCTCCGGCGCGGCGGCGGACGCTGCGGCTACCGGCGTGCGCATCAAGCTGTTGGAGATGGTGCATGGCACAGACGTAAGCGGTATCAGCTTTGTTTCGGCCTTTGACACGCTTGACGGCGTAGAGCTGACGGGTGTGTGGAATAAGGCAGCGTCGAGGGTAGAGTTTTGAGGAGGTGAGGAAATATGCAGATTAAAGACTTGGCCGTTGGTGACGGCTTTGTATACCTGATGGAAGGCAGCACAAAAGTCAAGTTTTACGTGCTGGCCCACAACTATGAGTCTGTCCTGAACGGCATGGGGCGGACGATGTTTTGCCGGGAGAGTCCGGCGAATTTGAATCTGAACAAGTTCACAGCTGCCGTACAAAAATGGATCTCCACCACAACATATAATTATCAATATATTACTTGGTCTGGAAGTTATTCAAAAGTACAGACAGGTTCTGCAAATTTCTTTTCACTGTCAGCAATAGAGCTTAACATGGCTAAAGATTATTATACGCAGAATCTTGCGGATGGTTCGGCTCTTTCGGCGGCAGCCAGAACCCGGGTAGGATATATCCGAACAGCCAGCAACACTTCTTTCTGGACAAGAAGTCCAGACCAGAGCTCGAGCGGCTATCATAAAGAAGATGGCGAAAATGTTTACGAGTACAATTATTATTATGCCGTTTCCGGCGCAAGCGGCTCCAGTATATCGTTCCTTAAATTCGATAGACATAAAAACAGCCTGGCCAACCTTCCCTGTTTCACCCTGCCGGAGACGTTGTACATCGACAAAGACGGCTTCCCGACTGTGAACCAGCCGCCGGAGGTCACTTCCGATGTGGGCGAAAGCGGCGTGGCGCTGGGCGAGAAAAACGAGCCATTTGTATTGCCCTACACCGTGACCGACGGCGACGGAGACCCCATGACCATCACCGAAAAGGTGAACGGCGTGGCGCTGGCCGTCCGCGAGAACGTGGCCACCGGCACCGAACTCACAGTACAGTGCCTGAGCGAGAAGGAGCTTTTCCAGCAGATCCTCAACGGAGAGAACACATTGGTGCTGGAAGCGGACGACGGCAAGACCTCGACAGACTGGACGGCGACCTTTACCAAAAATGTCACCGGTGCTGTCCTCTCGCTGACCCAGCCGCTGACGGCGGACGACACCATCACCGTGGCTGCGCTGACACTGGAGGGCAGTTTCCCGGCAGACATGAGCCTCAGCGTGAAACTGACCAACAACGCTCTGGACGAGACCCCGGCGTGGGAGAACTGCACCGACATCCAGCGCGGCGAGAGCCGGGCCTTTGTCCACCACGCCTTTGCCAACAAGACCGCCGCCAGGGGCTTTGCATTCAACTACAAGGTGACGATTGCCCGAGGCGAAAGCGGCGTCGGTGGCAATATCACCATGATCGGAGGTGTTATCGGATGAGTCTTTGCAAGATGGATAAGAGCCTGAAAGAGCTCCACAAGAAGCTGGAAGAGAAGCAGAAGCTCAGGGAGCTGCCCGGCCTCGTGGCGGAGATCGAGGACGCCATGTGCGAGCAGGACATGGAATCACAGGAGCGGCTGGCGGTTATCGAGGACTCGCTGTGCGAGCTGGATGCCGCCGTCAACAAGTAAGGAGGATTTCAAAATGGACAAGATCTGGGCAAACAGACTGGTCGCCGGCACAAAAACGTGGGCAGAGATGCCCGCAAGCCGCCGCACCGGGGTCAAGCGGGAGCTGGCCAAGAGGGTGGCAGATGGAGAGATCAGTGAAGAGGATTATAAGCGCATCACCGGGGAGGACTACTACAATGGATAAACTGCTGGAGCTGCTGGAAAAGCTTGTGCGGGCCATCTTTGGTCCGGGGGACGAGCAGGATGCCGAAGAGGCAAAGCCCGCACCGGAACCTCCCGAACCCCCCGGGGCAGAGGCTGTGACCGGCTGGCAGGGCGGGCCGCCCTACCGGTACATCGACGTGAGCCGGTATCAGGGCAAAATTACCCTCGACGGCTGGCGAAAGGTCAAAGCGGCGGGCTACAAGGGAGCAATGCTCAAGACGGTGAGCACCAACCGCAAGCTCTCCAAGCGGGCAGACGGCCTGTATATCGACCCCACCTTTGAGTCCAACTATCACAATGCCAAAGCTGCCGGTCTGGACGTGGGAGTCTACTACTACACCTACGCCACCAGCGAGGCGATGGCCGATGCAGAGCTTGCCCTGCTGCGGCGGGCGCTGCGGGGCAAAGAGCTGACCATGCCGGTGGCGGTGGACATGGAAGACGCCATGCTGACTGTCCACAAGCCAAAAGACCTGACCAACCTCGCGGCCTACCACCTCGAACAGATCGAGAAGATGGGGTTCTACGCCCAGTTCTACACCTACACGAGCTACGCCAACCGCTACCTCGAGATGGAGCGTCTGGCCGGGCGGTGGGATGTGTGGCTGGCAGACTACACGGGCACAACGCCTAAGGTGGACTTCCGTTACAACGCCCACCAGCACACCAGCAGCGGCTCTGTGCCTGGCATCAACGGGCCGGTAGATCTGGACGTCACGACGGTGAATTATCCGAAAATCATCAAGACAAAGGGGCTGACCCGGCTCCGGGAGGCATAATGGAGCTGTATGAGTCGTTGAAAGTCGTCGGTGCAGCGATGATCGGCCTCTTCGGGTTTGTGGCATCGCTGGACAAGATGGTTGATCTCTGGAAAAAGTACAAGGGTCTGGCCGAGGCTCCAGACAAGGCCCAGAACGAGGAGATAAAAAACCTGAAGGATGATGTGGAGCTGCTGAAGGCCAGGATGATGAGCGTGCAGGATGCACTGGGCAGGGATATGCGGCGATTCAATAATCTCGATGACCTTGTCCTGCTGATCCTGGACGGCGTGCAGAACCTGTTAGAAGCACAGCTCTCGGGAAACAACCACGATGGCATGGAAGCGTGCCATCAGAACATTCTTAAGTACCTCATGAAAGGAGCGACCAAACATGGAGACAGCAGTGAGTAAACTTCTGAGCATCCTGCCCACCCCGGTGGCGGCAGTGCTGATGCTGGGCGGCGTCATCTTCTACGTCTTGGGCTGCGTCAGGTTGGGCTACGGTGCCGCCGTAAGGCCTCTCGTCCTCGACTTAATAGTCCGGGCCGAGCAGGAAATTCAGGGCACAAAGCGTGGCGCAGAGCGAAAGGCCTGGGTGACGAAGGTGCTGAGAGCGGCCCTGAATAACAGCAAGTATGGCAGATTCGTCTCGTGGGCCATCACCGACGAGACCATCGGAGCCATTATCCAGTTTTTCTTTGACCAGATGCGAAAGGCACTGGAAAACTGAAAATAACCGCTTATAAACCAAAGGAGGACACTATGAACCCTTATTACGGTGCATATCCTCCGCAGGGCCTTCCTCAAGGAGTGAACGGTCTGGGAGGATGGCAAAACAGTCAGCCCATGGGGTACCCCGGGCTGGGAAATCAAAATGGATACCAGCAGGCTTCTGTCCCGGCACTGCCCGGTCGGGTCATCCGTGATATTGCGGAAGTCCGTCCCAACGAGGTGCCGAACAACGGAAGCCCGGCCATCTTTCTGAAGGATGACATGAGCTGTATCTATGTGAAATACCTCTCGAACGTAGGAAAAATCGAAACGATGGTCTTTGCCCCGACGACGCCGGAAACCGAAGCCGCTCCTGCAAACGCGGAGCTGGAGGATATTCGGCAGAAGTTGGACGAGCTCCTCAAACGGACGCCAAAACGCACAAAACCTTATCACAAGCCGTACCGAGGAGATAAGAAGGGAGAAGACCATGAACCAGAACCGAAATAATCCCATTGCCGGAATGCTGGGCCAGCTGCTCCGGCAGAACCCTCAGATGCAGTCGAACCCGCTGGCTCAGAACATGATCTCCGTCATTCAAAATGGAGACGATGCGAAGGGCGAACAGATCGCACGGAACCTCTGCGAGAGCTACGGCGTGACCCCGGAAGAGGCCTACGCAAGGGCGATGCAGTTTTTCCAGAGACGTTGAACTGAAAAGGACGTTAAACATATCTCTTTGATGTGAATTGGGCTTTTGCTCAGGATACGCGCGGCCTGAAAGAAGGCCCAGTGAACATATCCGAACATCCATTCACTGATATTTCCGAAGGAGGAAATGATATGTTTAACACTGGTATGAACATTCCGAGTCTTGCTGACATTGCTGCTGTGACAGGGAACCGGAACGGAAATGGCTGGGGCGACTGCGGAGGCGCATGGTGGATCATCGTCATCCTCTTTGCACTGTGGGGTGGCTTTGGCTGCGATGGCAACGGCTATGGCGGTTTCGGCGGCCGGGGCAATGGTACCCGTACTGCCAGCCAGGCAGATGTCCAGCGTGGTTTCGACAACCAGGGCGTGATGAACAAGCTGAATGGCCTCGAGAATGGCCTGTGCGACGGTTTCTACGCCGTGAACACCAGCCTGCTGAACGGCTTCAACAACACCAACACCGCGATGCTTCAGGGCTTTAACGGCGTGAACACCGCCCTCATGCAGGGCAATTTCGGCATTCAGCAGGCCATCAACGCCGACACCGTGGCCAACATGCAGAACACCAACGCTCTGCAGGCCCAGCTGTCGAATTGCTGCTGCGAGAACCGTCAGGGTCAGGCACAGATCCAGTACGATATGGCCACCAACACCTGTGCCATCACGACCGCCATCGCCAACCAGACCCAGCAGATCATGCAGAACGACAACGCCAACTACCGGGCCCTGCATGACGAGATGGTGGCAAACCGGATGGCAGACAAGGACGAGACTATCGCCCAGCTCCGTACTCAGCTCAGCCAGATGTCCCTGGCGGCCAGCCAGCAGGCACAGAACAACTATCTGGTGAGCCAGCTCCGGCCCGCACCCAACCCGGCATACATCGTGCAGAACCCCAATGCCGCTGTTGGCTGCAATGGCCTGACCGGCTGCTGCAACATGGCAAGCTAAATTCAAAATGGAGGGCGCTGGGCAAGGAGCCTGGCGCTCTTTCTTTTTTATATTCAGAAGGAGGAACGGACATGATCGAGATTTCCAATTCGACCGCCCAGACTCTGACCCCGGGGCAGGCTATTGCGTTTGACGTGACCAACCTGAAGACGCGCTGCACTGCTGAGTGCCACAAGACCGGCATGACGGATGTGCGGCTGCGGCTGAACGGGATCTATGAGATCGTCTTTTCGGGCAACATTGGTGGCGTGGCAGCAGGTGCCGTGCAGCTTAGCATTTCCGCAGGGAATGCAGTGCTCCCGGGCTCTACCATGATCTCCACCACCGCTGCGGCCGGTGACCTGAACAACGTGGCCAAGACCATGCTGGTAGGCAACGGCTGCGGAATGTATGATATTATCCGTATCGTGAACACCGGCACTGCCAACCTGACCGTGGGGCCTGGTGCAAATCTTGTGGTCAGACGAATCGCATAAGGAGGGCTGAAACATGGAGGATCGTTGCATGATGAGCTTGCGCTCGATGATGGACACTCTGGTGGATGCCCAGAAAGTCGAGCTGGCGAAGGGCGTGGACTCTGCAGACACTGAAGAGTCCGGGAAAGTGATCGACATGATCAAAGACCTGGCTCAGGCCCAGAAGTATTGCTGGGAAGCCTGCTACTACAAGACCCTGATCAAGGCCATGGAGGATGCGGACTACCAGCGGATGGGGTACACCCAGACGCCCAAACAGCAGGCCTTTATGAAGGACTGGCTGCGGGACCCGGAGGAGTTCGAGAACCGGATGCAGGACAAGGACCACGGCGAATGGCCTTTGAGCCGCAGAGGGGAGTTCCGGCATGAGGAAGGCCAGTACGGTCGGCCTTACGGGGAGTATCTGGAAGCTCGGAAGCACTACACGGAAAGCCACTCTGCCATGGACAAGGCGGATATGGACAAGTACGCTGGGGAGCATCTGATGAGCGCCATGACCGCTATCCGTACCATCTACGGCGATGCCGACCCTGAGCTGCGGAAGAAGATCAAGGCGGACTTCTCCAAGCTCGTGGCTGACATGCCGACGTAATTTCAAAATGGCTCGATTTATGATGAACGGGATATTCTGGCGAGTGCTGTACACAGACCAGGATGATCCTGTACTCATAGACCGCACCGGCAGAAGGACTCTTGCCGTGACAGATCCCAGAACGCATTGCATCTGGCTTGCTAAGGGACTACACGGCAGGAGTCTGGAGCGGGTGCTGTTGCACGAGCTGGGACATGCTACCCTGGTAAGCTACGGGATGCTGCCAGAGCTGCACCGCATGGTGAGACCAGCCTATTGGACTGAAGCTGAAGAGTGGATCTGCAACCTGCTAGCAGACTATGGCGCAATGATATTTTGGAAAGCGTCTGACCAACTCGGCTATGATATTTTGGAATGGCAACCGCCCTATGCAAGGGATGGCATAGCATGAAAAAAGGCCCTGGAGATACACTGCGCTGGTTGCGGCGCGGAATTTTCAGGGCCTTTTATTTTTTTTTTTTTTTGCGTGGGGAGATGTGGATGACGGCGGAAGGGTGCTGGTTATTCGTAGAGTAATCCTATATTTTGGGGAGAAAATGACGATGATACGATGGGGTAAAAGACTGCTGGAAGAACTCGTCCGGGACGGCAGCGCCATCCTCTTCGTGGATGAGTTCC
>ERZ773187.2628-NODE-2628-length-10876-cov-6.459107_pt1 | contig 10876 bp, 13 predicted proteins | sample MGYA00511242_ERZ773187 | MGnify/ENA primary metagenome ERZ773187 (study PRJEB29015, sample SAMEA2737744) | human gut metagenome | biome: human gut; feature: human-associated habitat; material: faeces | place: China | collected 2012 ... | reverse complement strand
AAATGCGCCTGGTAAGCAGAGTTTTTGAAATGTAAGGCCTTTGAATAAGACAAAAGGCTGCCTCATCGCTAACTTTGCAACAGTGCCACTGCGTGAAGCTTGACCAGGCCTACGGCCTGACGTCCTCGGTTGCCGTTGCAGGTATCAAGTCCAGCTATACCAAAACGGTGTCCGGAAACATCAAAGAGTGCCCATATACAATATCAATGATGGGTAAAAAAGTTTATCAGTAAGGCGAGGGTTCCATCTGCCCTGAACAGGCCGAGCGGCTTAACGATGGTTAAGCCGGGGAAATCTGGTTCGATTACCTCGATATTCCAGTTCTGGCTGGCGTATGCTGTGGAGCGGAACGTCGGCGTGAACGGCATTTATGCGCTTCGCACATCCCTGCGGGTTCCGGTCAGTTATACCCGCCCTAAAGGACGGGTTTTGTGGCGTACTGGATTACAGGAGACCGTCATGTCCGGTTCCGTGGGAGCGCAACGAAAGAGTTCCATTGCTCGACCCGATAATCCCAAATAGCTGGAGAAGAAAATGGCCCGGATTGACGGCTGATAACCGATTACCCTTACTCGAAGGTACCCTTCACGCAGGCTTTACCGTCAACCACCATCTGTTTGCCGTGAGCATAAACCTGCTCAATACATAATTCTGGTGTCATAACCAGCAGATCGGCATCCTTTCCAGGAGCAATTTCACCTTTAGTGGAAAGGTTAAGAAAGCCTGCCACACTGGTCGTCAGCGGACGCAATGCATCGGTCAGGGTAAACCCGTAATCGTTGACTAATGACTGCACGGTTTCAAGTAAGCTCTCGAAGCCCGCCACACCAATCCCTGTCAGTTTTCCGGCATCATCAAACAACGGCTGGCTACCATTACCATCCGAGCTGACCGTTATCCGGGCAAGCGGGATACCGGCTTTCAGTGCCCGGGCGACAGCTTCAGCCGGTGCGACAGGATCGGGGATGCCGCTGGTGATGTCGATGGTGCCGCCTTTGAGCGCAAAAGCCAGTGCTTCTTCGAACAGCGCCTCATTGCGGTTAACGTGGGTGGGAAGCAGCTTGCTCATCGGTACATCGCTATTTTCCAGAATGTCATACAGCGGTTTAAGCCCCTTTTTGCTGTCGCCCATATGGAACACGCTGACACCCGGTTTGCTGCCCAGCAGGCCACCCACGCGGGATTCCGCTGCCATGTTTGCCAGTTGATAATCGCCAGGCGCGGCAGAACGGTGGTCTGAAACTGCACATTTAACGCCGATGACGCGATCGATCAGCGCCACATCTTTTTCTACCGAACCGGTGATTGTCGGTGAAGGTACATGGTAAGCGCCGGTTAACATCCAGGCGGTGATCCCTTCTTCATTCAGCGCCCGTGTTTTCGCCAGAAGCGATTCCGGGTGACGGGTCACGGAGTCGGTGCCGAGCAAACCAATGACGGTCGTGACCCCGGCTTCGGTCAGTCTGCTCAGTCTGACTTCTGGCGTACGGGTAGTGGGACCCGCTTCACCACCGCCGCCAATCAGGTGAACATGCTGATCGATAAAGCCAGGACACAGAATCAGTCCTCTGAGATTGATAACCTTACAATCTGGCACGATGTGAGGAGAGATATCGCGTGCCACAGCAATAATCTTGCCGTTGGCGAGAAGCACGTCTCTGATTCCCTGGTCTTCCGGGGTGTAAAGGTGTGCACCTTGCATCAACGTAAACTCTGCTAAGGATAAATCAGGCATGAGAATTCCCTTTTAAACAATGCTCTGCATAACCCAGATCGACAGCAGTGCGTTGATGGCACACACGGCGATGATATGGGGATAATATTTGGCGTTAACTTCGGCGGTACCGAGGCAGCGACCCACGTTCTGCACAGGGTTACCCATCAGGTATATCGCCGGAAGCAGCACCGTGACGTCGTGACCATTTAAGGCTCCCGCCGTGAGCAGACTGGCAGAAACGCCTACCGCGCCGCCCATGCTCATTAGCGACGCTAAAAGCACGGTGGCTGCTTCACCAGGAAGTCCCCACAGAGCCATAACGGGCTGGCAAATGTGCCCAACCCAGTCAAGTAAACCGGTAATTTTCAGCGCCTGAATAATGACGAATGCCATGACCACGTTCGGCAGCAGGTTAGTGGTGGCAATCGTAAAGCCGCGGCGGGCACCATCGATGAACATGTCCATGACATTTTTGCGTACCTGAGTGGTCATGCTTGTGCTCCTTGCGTTGGGTTACGGCGTTCTTCAAAATTGATCCAGATACGTAGCAGGTTGGCACCGACAAATTTAAACACCAGGATGACAGCCAGGGGGACGATAACGGACGTTCCCAGAAACGCGAAGACAGCGACACCAGAGGAAAAATAGTTGGTAATAATTGCGCTGCCGCTGGTCTGGTACGCTGCAAAAATGACTTTATCGCGCTCAGTGATTTCGCCATCCTGCGCCAGTTCTTTCGTCATCCCCGCGGCCGCATCGGTGTTTTGTAAGTTAGCGATGAGCGCCAGTGAGCAGATGCCCGGAATACCCAGCAGGGGTTTCAGGATGGGCGTCATCAGCTGTTGCGCCGCACGCAGTCCGCCAAGACCGTCGGTGATAGAAATAATGCCCAGTGACAAAATGACAGAGGGAGCGAGTTCCAGCGCGAAAAGAAAACCATCTTTTGCGCCCGTACCGCCCGCGCCCCGGAAGGTTACGGTCGTTTGTTCAGCGCCATTCGCGATCTGGCCAAACGAACCGTTCAGCACGGTAAAATCAAATACACGCCACCAACCTTCCGTTCCGGAAAATACGCCGGAAAAGAAAATGATGGTCAGAAAAAAAGCCAGGTATCCCTTAAGTCCGACTTTTTCTGTTACAGGCGGCAGCGCCGCCTGTTCCCTTTGTTGCGCCATAGCGAACCCCGTTATTTTTTTGATGATGTTGTTTGTTGCGGCAGGCCAGAAGAGGCCTGAACTCAATGACCTTAACAGTAATGTGGGTATGGGGAAAATGCAAGAATGTAGACTGGCCCCCTGAATCTCCGTAAGCGTTAAGTGAGCGCCGTATTGACGGTTATTTATCGGTAAGAACCACGTTCCATGGCAGCAGTTCGGCCACTTTGTTGCTGGGCCACTCCGGCAGTACGCTCAGGATATGGCGAAGGTAGGCTTCCGGATCGATACCATTCAGCCTGCACGTCCCGATCAGTCCGTACAGCAGGGCTCCGCGCTCACCACCGTGGTCGCTGCCGAAGAAGATAAAATTCTTTTTCCCAAGACAGACGGCACGAAGGGCTCGTTCGGCAGCGTTGTTATCAGGCTCTGCCAGGCCATCTTCACAGTAGTAGCACAGCGCATCCCACTGGTTCAGGACATAAGCGAACGCTTCGCCCAGACGGGACTTTTTCGACAGCGTCTCATTTTTTTCTACCAGCCATTCATGCAGCGATGCCAGCAGTGGTTTGCTTTGCGATTGTCTGGCTGCCAGACGCTCTTCTGTCGTGAGGCCGCGTATTTCTTCTTCTATCGCGTACAGCTCACCGATACGTTTCAGGGCTTCTTCCGCTGTCGCTGTGTGAGTGCTTATATAGACATCATGGATTTTTCGGCGGGCATGGGCCCAACATGCGGCTTCTGTCAGCGGCCCTCCTTCACGTTCCGGACTGAACAACCGATCGTAGCCTGCGAAGGCATCCGCCTGCAGCACACCATGATAGTGGCGAAGGTGTTGCTGAGGATGTTTTCCCTGCCGGTCTGGCGAGAAGGCGAACCATGCCGCTGGCGGATCTGATGAACCTGCGCTTCTGTCGTCACGTACATACGTCCAGATACGCCCGGTTTTCGTCTTCTTTCTGCCCGGTGCAAGCACCGGAACCGGAGTGTCATCCGTATGCAGTTTGTAGCAGTCCATCACGTAGTGGTAAAGGGCCTCATCCAGCGGGGCCATTAACCGGCAACATGCATCCACCCAGTTGGAGAGCAGAGCCCGGCTCAGATCCACGCCCTGACGGGCAAAGATTTCGCACTGGCGATACAGCGGCAGGTGTTCGCAGTATTTGGCCGTTAACACGCGGGCCAGCAGACCCGGCCCGGCGATACCCCGATCGATGGGACGTGATGGCGCAGGTGCTTCAACGATACAGTCACATCGGGTGCAGGCCTTTTTCACCCTGACCGTGCGGATCACTTTCAGGGCGCTGGAGACCAGTTCCAGCTGCTCCACGCTGACTTCGCTGAGGTACGCCATACCGCTGCCGCATTCCGGACAGCTGGTTTCCGCAGGATCCAGCCGATGTATCTCGCGGGGAAGGTGTGCCGGTAACGGGCGACGATGGCGGGACTGACGTAACTGGCGAGGTACCTGCGGATCGTCTTCCCGTCCGTTGTAGCGATCGCTTTGCTGCTCCTGCTGTTTCAGCAGGGCTTCGGCTTCTTCAACCTGTCGGCGAAGTTTTTCGGAGCGGGTACCGAACAACATTCGACGCAGTTTTTCTATCTGTGCCCGCAGATGCTCTATCTCGCGCTCTTCGTTCTCTATTTTCTCTTCTGCGCGGGCCAGTGCAGAACGCAGGAACGACTCAGTCTCTGCAACGAGACTGAGCTGACTGTCTTTCTGGCGAAGCGCGTCTTCCAGCGCAGCGATACGGGCGAGATAGTCGTGATTCATAACCGCTTTTATAATGCGGTTATGATTTTTTTACAACATTGTCAGTGAGTTAAGGCGGGATATTTTTGGCTGGCGCCAGTCCAGCTTATCAAGGAGCATGGCAAGTTGTGAGCGGGTGATCGCGATTTTGCCGTCGCGTACAGCAGGCCAGACGAACTGTCCCTCTTCCAGGCGTTTGATAAACAGGCACAGACCATCAGCATCAGCCCAAAGTATTTTCACGGTATCGCCACGGCGTCCCCGGAAGATAAACAGATGGCCGGAGAAGGGATCCTCATCCAGAACGTGGTGTATCTGTTCGCCCAGCCCGTTGAAGGATTTACGCATATCCGTGGCCCCGGCGACCAGCCAGATGCGGGTGCCTGACGGGAGGGATATCATTGTGTCCTCCCGGTCAGTTCGCGGATCAGCACAGTCAGCAACTCTGACGACGGGTTCTCCAGCGTCATTTTGCCGTGGCGGAACTCAACATGACAGGAAGTGGCGCTGGCGTGAGCGGAGGAGAACGTACACAGAGTGTCATTCTCTGCGGCGGGCAACGGGTCGTTGATAACGTCGACGGACAACAGAGTCGGAGAAGCCGGAAGAGATTGAGGTACCACCGGCCCCACGATAGTTGCAGGCATTCGACGAGAGATTCGCCCCTCTCTCTGCCAGAGGCGTAGCCACTTAAAAATGAGATTATTATCAACGCCATGTTCCCGCGCCAGTTGTGCGACGTTGGCATCTGGTCGTGAAGCCAGTTCGACCATCCGAAGTTTGAAGTCACTGGAATAGACGGTACGCGATTCAGTTCGCCAGTTGGCAGCATTTTCCATAAACAGAGCTCCTTCTAAATTAGACGGAGCTCTAAGCTAGCGATCCCGGGACTGGAATCACAGGCGGCAGTGACTTGACGCTTACGGTTCTTTGAGCACTTAGTTTGCATAATTGGTGCTGTGAATTTAATCAAAAGGAAAGATAAATGGCTGATATGGCTTCAATTACAGCAGGGCTAAATGCAGTAAAGCTGGCTTTCAATATTGCAAAAGACCTTAAGGATGCAACCGCAGCGTTCAATGAAGCAGAGTTTCGATTAAAACTCAGCGAGTTATACTTAAGCCTGAGCGATGCCAGAATGAATCTCGCTGAAGCTCAACAGGAGATAAGTTCTCTGCAGGGGGAAATCTCATCTCTCAAAGCCCAACTCAGTACAGTTGATGAATTAGAATTCCGGGATGGTTTTTATTACAGAACTACATCTGTTGATGGAAAGCCAAATGGTCCTTTCTGTCCTAAGTGCTACGAAGGCTCTCCCAAAAAACTTTCCTCAGTGATGCAAGCCACAGGGATTAATGCCCATTTCGGCAGCAAATATTGCCATGCCTGTCAGAGCCATTTCTAACAGGATAAGTAGGATAGGGGGTTGTTAACGTTTCAGGCTGGCCCTGAACTCTGCCGGATTCACCAGCACTTGGTTAATGGCCCTGAGTTGTTCCTGAGCCCGGCTTGCGCTCGTCTTTTAGCCATCTTCTTGCTACGCACCGGCTTCATGCTCATTTTCGAACAATACCTTCGTCTCAAATGTTATAAATTGTGAGACTCCTCAAAACGACTTCAAATGTAGTATCAGAAATCGTGATTTATGTCTAATGATACTTCATAGTATCAATATCGATTTGTGAGACCATTATGGCATTACTGGGATATGCAAGGGTATCAACCAGCCATCAGAAGCTGACAGTGCAAATTACAGAGCTGAAATCAATTGGCGTTAGAGATGACAGAATTTTTACTGACATGATGTCGGGAGCCACGGACGACCGCGCAGGGTTGCAGCAGCTGCTTGCCCGGGCGGAAAAAGACGACATTATCATTTGTACCAAAATGGACCGGCTAGGGCGCAATACCGCAGATATGATCCATATCGTTGATGCCTGCTATAAAAAGGGGATTGCCATCCGTTTTCTTGAAAATGGCCTGAGTACCGAAGGGACAATGGGGAAAATGGTGATTCAGATTTTGGCTGCTGTGGCTGAGGCTGAACGGGAGCGTATTCTGGAACGTACCAACGAGGGACGGTTGATTGCTATGGCGTCCGGTGTGAAATTCGGACGTAAGCCCCACCTGAAATCGGACTCGGCCATGGCGCTTATTGATCAGAAACAACCAGCCAGAGTGGTTATGGAAAAAACAGGCATTTCGCGGGCCACTTACTTTCGGTTAAAAAAATACATTAAAAATCAGCAATCGAATAATAACTAAGGAATAAAATGAATAATAAAATACCTAACAATGTCATTGGCGCGGTGTCTTCAGTACTTAGTGAACATTATTTTAGCCATACGTCTTTAAATTCGCTGTTTATGGAATCAGGCGCACCTGGTGAGGTGCCAATGGGAAACTGTGAAACCAAATGCAGTAATTGGCTGAAAATTTGCAATGAAGACGACTCGATAGATGCAATTTCAGTATTAGGCAGTATCATCCAGAATTACATGGATTTACCTCCGAATTCATACTCTAGGGCTGGAGCTGGATCTACTGTCGAATATGGGCAAAAAAGAATAATCGATGCTTTATCTAAGAACCAATTAGTCTACAGACTCAATGGATTTATCACTAAATCAGGTTCGACTCCGATTTCTAAAACGCTAGAGGATTATCTGAAGTCTGGCGACTACTCATCTATTGAAAATGAGTTTCTTCGTGCAGTAGAGAATATTCAAACCGATCCGCATGCATCAGTCACCGCAGCATGTGCGATAATTGAATCTGCATTAAAATGCTACATAGAAAAATTCGATTTACCTATGCCACAAAAATTGAATGTAGCACCTCTTTGGGCTGCCGTGCAGCCGAGCTTGAACCTTAATGCCGACGCTACGTTAGCGGATGATCAGCACAAAATTTTAAAAGGAATTTCATCAATAATTGACGGTATTGGTGCATTCAGATCACATATAGGGAGTGCTCATGGGCGTGGTCAAAACCCTCCGCAGATCGTAGTTGCCGAAGCTAGACTCGCAGTCAATGCATCTCACACCTTAGTTGTATTTATTATGGATGTTATCCATGCGAATAAAATATAATTAGATTGGAGTTTCTATCTTTTTATAAAGGCATTGTAATATAATAATGCCTTTACAAATTTAGATAAGATTATCTTTTCAAGCTCGCACGAAATTCTTTTGGATTAACCAGAACTGGATTAATTGCTCGTAACTGTTCCTGTATACGAGCCTGAGCACGCCGCTTCGGCATCTTTGTGCTTCGCTCACGTTTGCCGTTACGATCCAATTCATCCATTTTATCCTGAGCCAATCGGAGCACTGCACCGAGTCGCTTATTATCGACAATTTGCCCCTGATCGATACAGTCCAGTTTATCGAATACCTGATAGGAGAGGGCGCGGTGGCCGTATTTGAAGGCGAGGGTGCCATCAGGGTAATCAAAGACCTTAATATTCTCCCCGGCAATTCGGGTGTTTTCTTCTGTGGGTTCAACCAGATATATCATCTTATCATAACGGAATGTTAATGATTTCGAGAGTTTACGGGTTTCCTGCCATGAGAAAATATCATCCAGATCCACAATCGTTTCTGCCACAGGGCGATGAAGGTTTTTTGGATATTTGGGCGTTTTGGCGAAGCGCTGGTTGAAGTTTACGATAAACGTTTCCAGCCAAGCATTGGCTTCTTCGATACTGCTTATTTTATTGAGGTGCATTTCTTTGATGAGCCTGTCCTGAAGTGTTTTGTTGGCACGCTCAACACGACCTTTTGCCTGAGGGCTGTTCGCACAGATAAGCTCAACACCAATATCGTGCAGGACTCGACCAAATTGAGTTCCAGATTTGCTTCCGGCGGCATGATTTACTCGAAAAATACCGTGTTTGTCGCTGTAAAATGCCAGCGGCTTACCATGTTTCTCAACATATTCACTGGAGTGACCACGCTCCGGTAGACAGTTTCTGTCCTCACTGCGAGGCCTTTTCGAAGGCCTCCGGGCTGACGCCGCCGAGATGACTGTGGCGCCGGGCCCGGTTGTAGAACACTTCAATATAATCGAAAATATCCGCCCGGGCCATGTCCCGGGTTTTGTATATCCGCTTCCTGATGCGCTCTTTTTTGAGTGAACTGAAGAACGATTCTGCCACTGCATTATCCCAGCAGTTGCCGCGACGGCTCATGCTCGGTACCAGATTATTGGCCCGGCAGAACCGCTGCCAGTCATCACTGCCATACTGACTGCCCTGATCGCTGTGCACAATGACGTTTTCTTCAGGTTTACGTCGCCAGACCGCCATCAGCAGCGCATCCAGTGCCAGCTCGCGCGACAGTGTCGGCTTCATCGACCAGCCCACCACATTACGGGCAAAAAGATCGATAACCACTGCCAGGTACAGCCAGCCCTGCCAGGTGCGGATGTAGGTGATGTCGGTGACCCACACCTGATTGGGCTTCACTACAGTAAATTCACGCCGCACGTGATTAGGCGCTATCAGTGACGGTCGTCCCCGACTCCCGCGTGGCACTTTATAACCATGTATAGCCTGAATCCTGTTTTTCCTCATGATTTTGGCAACCCGGTTTCTGCTGCACACTTCGCCAATTTCGCGAAGATCGCCATGAACCCTGCGATAACCGTAAACTCCACCACTCAGCGTATAGGAGTCGCGGATGAGTTCCAGCAGTCGCTGGTTATCCTTTTCTCCGGCAGATACAGGGTTGTGGAGCCAGACATAAAATCCGGCACGGGCAACCTTAAGGACCCGACACATTGTAACGATCGACCAGATTTCACGGTGATCGTTGATAAAGCGATACTTCAGTCGGGCTCCCTTGCAAAGTACCGCGCTGCCTTTTTCAGAATATCCCGCTCTTCCTCAGTGCGTTTAAGCTGTGCTTTCAGCCTGAGAATTTCTGTTCTGGCATCCAGTAAATCCTGTGCCTGCTGTCCACTGTTGTCAGGCTTAACAGCCCGGAGCCATTTATATAGGCTGTGCGCCGACACGCCGAGCCGTTCAGATACTTCAGCAATAGAATAGCCCCGCTCGGTGATCTGGCGGACGGCCTCTTCCTTAAATTCAGGGGTAAAACGTGGTGTGCCCATAGACTCCTCCTTGTATCTCAAAAGTGGATTACTATGATCTGGCTTAGATTTGGCAAGGCCTGTGTAGTCCGATTCCTCCCGGGGTTATTAAAGCCCGCAGCATAGCGATTGACGCACAGGCTGAGCCGTTCATCTGAAGCCCGAACAGTTGTCCGAACTTCAAATCGTATTTGCAAGGAGGGGTATAGATGAGCGTGTCAAATCAACGTTGTGCAGGCAAAGATGTTTCAAAAGGTACTCTGGATATTGCAATCAGCAATATTGCCAGCCAGTTCACTGTACCAAATAGAACTGACGGTTTTACTCAAGTTCTCAGAGAGTTAAAGCGAAATGAAACAAGGTTGATCCTCATGGAGGCGACAGGGGGTCTGGAGTCATGTGTGGCTTGTTATCTTCAATCAGAAGGGTTTGACGTTGTCGTCATTAATCCCCGCCAGGCTCGAGATTTTGCTCGTGCAATGGGCTATCTGGCGAAGACTGATCGTATAGATGCCAGAGTATTGCTTCAGATGTCGGAAGTTATTAACCAGCACCCAGAACGGGAAAGATACATTCGTCCCTTACCTGATGCCCACAGGCAGATTCTGGCTGCGATGGTGGTCAGACGCAGACAGCTCACGATCATGCTTACAGCCGAACGAAACCGATTACATCCCTCGCATCCTCTGAGCCATGCAAGCATCAAATCAATTATTTCGGCCCTGAAGGGCGAGTTGGCGCGTATTGAAGGTGAAATGGCGATTCACATCAAGGAGCATTTCAGTGAATTATCCGAGCTTCTGAACGCAGTTAAAGGAGTTGGCTCTGCGACAGTCGCCGTACTACTGGCAGAAGTCCCAGAACTTGGCTCACTGTCACGACGAGAAATTAGTGCCCTTATTGGGGTTGCTCCAGTAAACAGGGATTCCGGTACGATGCGCGGTCGCCGAACTGTATTCGGAGGGCGAGCTTCAGTCCGTACAGCTCTCTATATGTCAGCCCTGGTTGGGACGAGGCACAACCCTGTAATTAAAGAGTTCTATACACGCCTGGTTGCCGCAGGAAAACCTAAAAAAGTTGCACTGACGGCCTGCATCAGAAAATTGCTGACCATCCTGAACGCAATGCTGAAAAAGAATGAAGCATGGGATCCGATGT
>ERZ773187.2627-NODE-2627-length-10884-cov-3.008588_pt1 | contig 10884 bp, 9 predicted proteins | sample MGYA00511242_ERZ773187 | MGnify/ENA primary metagenome ERZ773187 (study PRJEB29015, sample SAMEA2737744) | human gut metagenome | biome: human gut; feature: human-associated habitat; material: faeces | place: China | collected 2012 ... | reverse complement strand
TAGAAACAGCTCCTACCTCATTGATAACAGCTGATATAACCTCATTGATTTCGTCCTCAGACATTTGCTCGGGAAGGTAAGCATCGAGAACTTCAACTTTTTTATTGACTTCATCAATTAAATCCTGTCTGCCAGCCTTTTCAAAGTCAGGCAAAACATCTTTTAATTTCTTAATCTCCTTAGAAATTACAGTCAATACTCCGCTATCATCCAAGCTTTCTATTTTGTTATCCTTTTCAACCTGAAGAACACCTGCACGAACCATCTGGATAACTTCTTTCTTGATAGCATCCTTTTCCTTCATGGCAGTCTTCAAATCGTCAAAAAGTCTTTCTTTTAAAGACATAGAATCAATCCTTCTTTTCCGTCACATTAGTTAAACTTACGTTTTCTAGCTGCTTCAGACTTCTTCTTACGTCTTACGCTTGGCTTGTCGTAGTGTTCTCTCTTACGAACCTCGCCCATGATACCGGCCTTTGCACAGTTTCTCTTAAAACGACGAAGTGCGCTATCTAAAGATTCGTTTTCTTTTACTCTAACCTCAGACACTAAATTTCCCTCCCTCCGGTTACCATATCAAATGCACTCTTAAATTGCATACTACCAAATTATACACAATTTTCGCCATATAGTCAACCATAAAATTAAATTTTTTTATATTTTTGTCGGTTAAACAAAAAGTTAGTGCCTCATTGAGTTTTTTACTTATTACTTTCGTCTTTACAGTCTTTGCATTGATAAATTGTAACAGACAATGGAGCAAGTCTTAAACCTATGTTGTATTCTCTGTGGTCACACTCTCCCTCTTCGGCTACACAAGGTTTTGTATTAACAACACCACTACCGCCAAAAGTTGAGCTATCGCTGTTAAATACTTCTTCCCATTCACCTGCAAAAGGAACACCAACTCTAAAATCTTCGTAAACAACAGGAGTAAAGTTGCATATTACAAGTAATGTATCTTCTTTCTTTTCTCCTCGTCTTACAAAAGAATAAATACTTCTTTCCTTATCGTCTGCATTTATCCATTCAAAGCCAAAGGCATCAAAATCCATTTTCCAAAGGGCATTATGCTCTAAGTAAAAATGATTAAGAGCTTTAACATAGCCTAACATATTCTTATGATGGTCATATTCAAGTAAGAACCAGTCCAAAGGACGCTTTTCGTCCCATTCAATAAACTGACCAAATTCGCCACCCATAAAGAGAAGTTTCTTGCCTGGATGAGCCATAGCAAAACCATAGGCAACTCTAAGGTTAGCAAACTTCTGCCATAAATCTCCTGGCATTTTGTCAAGCATTGACTTTTTGCCATGAACTACTTCATCGTGGCTTAACACTAAAACATATTTTTCACTGTAAGCATATGTAGAGGCAAATGTCATATTGTAATGATGATACTTTCTATAAATAGGCTCTTTTTCAACATATTCAAGGAAATCGTTCATCCAACCCATATTCCATTTAAGTGTGAAACCAAGACCGTCATCATCAGCTGGCTTTGTAACATTTGGCCATGATGTAGACTCCTCTGCAATCATATGAGCATAAGGGTTTCTGTGAGCCATAACACTATTAAGGTGCTTTATAAATTCAACAGCCTCAAGGTTTTCATTTCCACCGTACTTATTAGGCACCCATTCTCCGTCATTCTTACAATAATTTAAGTAAAGCATAGATGCAACAGCATCAACTCTTAAACCGTCAATATGGAACTTTTCTACCCAATATAAAGCATTGGCAATAAGGAAGTTTTTAACCTCATTTCTGCCATAGTTGAAAATAAGTGTACCCCATTCCGGATGTTCGCCCTGTCTAGGGTCAGCGTGTTCATAAAGTGCTGAACCGTCAAACTTAGCAAGACCATGAGCATCTTTAGGGAAATGAGCAGGTACCCAGTCTAAAATTACACCAATTCCAGCCTGATGACATCTGTCTACAAATTCCATAAATTCAGTTGGATTGCCATAACGACTTGTAGGTGCATAGTAACCTGTTACCTGATAACCCCAAGAACCGTCAAAAGGGTGTTCCTCTATTGGCAACATTTCAATATGAGTATATCCCATTTTCTTGACATATGGAATAAGCTCATCAGCCAATTCCAAATAACTTAAAAATCTGTCATCTTCGTCTTCTACTCGTTTCCAAGAGCCTAAATGAACTTCATATATGTTCATAGGCACATCGAACTTATCAGTTTCCTCTAAATGTCTGTACCAAGGCTTGTCTTTCCACTTGTACTGGTCAATGTCATAAACTAAAGATGATGTACTAGGTCTAAGCTCTGCAAATTTTGCATAAGGGTCAGACTTTTCAATTATACTGCCCTCTGTAGTCTTAATTTCAAACTTGTACTTGTCACAAGATTGTAAATCCGGAACAAAAATTTCCCATATACCAGACTCTCCTAAAAGACGCATTTGGTGTCTGCGACCGTCCCAAGAGTTAAAATCGCCTATTACACTTACTCTCTTAGCATTTGGAGCCCACACGCCAAAAAGTACACCCTTAACACCATTCATTTCAGTTAAGTTTGCACCTAATTTATTGTAAATTTCATAGTTTGTACCCTGATTGAATAAATAAATATCCATATCAGTAATACCTGGCTGGAAAGAATATGGGTCATAGCTTGTCCATTTCTCATCATTAAACCAAGTAAACTCTAACTGATATTTGAAATATCTCTTACGGGTTTTGATTACACATTCAAAAAATCCATATTCGTGGATTTTCTCCATATCATATGTAGTGCCTTTTTTGTCATCAATAACCTTTACAGACTTAGCCTCCGGATTAAATACTCTGACAACTACACAATCCTTACCACCTATATTTTCTTCGTGCATACCCAAAATTCTGTGTGGGTCACCACAATTTGAATTGACAATAAGTTGCAAATCACTCATAGAAGTTGCAAAATACATATTAACACTCCCCTTCTCTTTTTGGAAAACTTCCCAAATATAATACAAATACTCTTTAGGTTATTATATAACATTTACCAAAATAATGCTAGTATAAAACTCTAGTTTGATGTAAAATATTAATAGTAATTTATTTCGGAGGTAGAAAAATGAATACAAATTGGAATCTTGACAATATATACCCATCTGTAGACAGTGCAGAATTTAAAACTGACATAGAAAATTACAGAAAAGCTGTAGACAATTTAAACAAGTGGTGTAGTGAAAACTTTACAAACACAAATAACCCTCAGGAAAAGCTGGAAAAATATATTGAATTAAAAAATTCAGTTCTTGCCTATGAAAAATTAGGTATGTACATTAATCTAGCTCTTGCTGTAGATACAACAAATTCTGAACTTGCTAAGGCTTTAGATACTGTGGAAAATATCGAGTCAAATACTGCCTATGAAAATACTATGCTTATTGAGTTCTTAAAGCAAGTAAAAGACATCGACAAATTAGTAGAAAATAGTCCAATTCTAAAGGAACATAGCTTTTTTATAACAGAAAAAGTCAATATGTCCTCTCATACTCTCTCTCCTCAGCAGGAAGAAATAATTGCCAAAATGAAAACTACTGGTTCAAATATGTGGGCCTGAACGGCGCGATCGTCGGCATGACCACCTTCGGTGAGTCTGCGCCGGCGGAGCTGCTGTTTGAAGAGTTTGGCTTCACCGTGGACAACGTGGTCGCGAAAGCGAAAGCGCTGCTGTAGTCCTTTCACTCTTCCGGCGCGGTAAAGCCGCGCCTTGCCCGGGCTACCGGACTGGTAGGCCGGGAATCCGCCTTGCGCATCTCTCTACTTTGGCATAGGTTAAATCATCATCCATTGATTCTTCCGAGCATCATGTCTTTTACATCCCGCTTACTGAGCGATATCCCCGGTATCCGCTACGCCTTTCTCGACGTTCATGAAACCGCCGCCTTTCCCTATAGCGAAATGGCGCCGGTTAAACTGGTTCACAGCAATATCGTACATGAGTATCGGACGCCGCAGGCGGAGCGCCCCCACGCCGATGCGATGTTTACCGCCGTCAGCGGGCAAAAGATGGGCGTGGTGACCGCCGACTGTCTGCCGCTGCTGATGGCGTCGCGCGATGGGCGCTATGTCTGCAGCGTGCACGCAGGCTGGCGCGGCGCTGCCAGCGGGATTATCGACAATAGCCTCGCGCTGTTTCAGCGTTATCACGTCGACCCGCAAGATCTGGTGGTGGTGAGCGGGCCGCATATTCATGCCTGCTGCTATGAAGTCACCGGCGACTTCTACTAGGCGCTGCTGGCGATGCCCGCCGGCGAGCTGGCAAAACGCCATCGGGAGCAGCTCTTCCTGTCCCATCAGGCGGCGTCGGAGGGGGAGCAGGCGAAAGCGACCGCGGGCGACAATGCGTGGTTCGATCTGCGGGCTTTTGCTCACCTCCTGCTGCGCAGCGCGGGCGTGCCGGAGGAAAACATGGAGTGGCTGGGGAGCTGCACCTACTGCACGCCGCAGCGGCTGGGGTCGTTTCGTCGGCGCACGCATTTCCCGGCGCCGAAGTCATTTCAGTATTCATGGATCATGCGCGAACCTGATGAGACGAAATGATGTTTGATGATGTGTAACATCGGCGGTCGTTTGCTATCTCTGCACTCCTTCAAACAAGGAGGATTGCACAATGAAATTGAACCCGTTCGCCGTATGTTTTGCACCGCTGCTGGCCGCCAGCGCTTTTTCCGCTCATGCTGGCCCGCAGGCTCACGTGGTCTGCGCTTATCACCATACCCTGGGCGATGACGCCATTATGATGTTCGGCAAACCGAATCAGGCCATGTGGCACGATTTTTTTGGTAATACCCATACCGATGCGGTTTCCACCTATCAGACCCTGCGCGATCAGCCGGAAACCACCTGCGATAACAAGGCCGACGGTTCCGCCTACTGGGTGCCGTCGATGAAGCTGCCGGATGGTCAGGTGGTAACGCCGGCGTATCAAAAAACCTACTATCAGACCAGCAAAGTGGAACAGTATCCGCTGCACCCGTTCCCGGCGGGTCTCGAACTGCTGGCGGGCGATCACCACGGTTCAGCGCCCAGCTCGCGCATCACCTTTTTGTGCGCTAACGGCAAAGGCTACAGCAACAAGGCCGGCGAAGTCTGTGGGCTGCGTAAAGGTGGCGATGCGGTACAGTTTAATATCGGTATTCAGTTCCCCAACTGCTGGGATGGGGTCAACCTCAAACCGGCTCACGGACACAGTAACGCGGCATACGACGTCAACGGCGCCTGTCCGAGCGACTATCCGGTGAAAATCCCGACGGTGAATATGAATGTGGCCTACGTTCTGCCGCAGATTACATCCCTGGATACCGCGAAGATTCAGCTCTCCCTGGATCCGATCATGGACGGTGAGAAGCGCGAAGAGCGCTGGGGCAGTATCTATACGGCGCACGCGGATTTTATGAACGGCTGGACGGTGGAAGGGGCGCACTATATGACCGAGCGCTGCATGAACAGGGGGATCGACTGCGGCAGCGCGGTGCCGTATCGCTTCACGACGGTGAAGGAGAATGCGCTGGTGGACAGCACCGTACCGACGGTTGCCCACGCCGCACCGGAAAACCTGGTGGTGAGCGATAACTGGCAAAACGGCGGGCGCACGCACAATCCGGAAACCATGACGCTGGTGAAATTTCCTATTCCGCCGCTGCCGCAGGGTCAGGACGCTTCGCTGTTTAAATATCAGCTGCGGATCTACGGCGGAAAAGTGGAAACCAACGGCGCGGATCAGATCTTTTTCTATCCGGCGAGCAACGACTGGAGCGCGAACAGCGTGACCTGGAATCATCGCCCGCCCTGCAACTACAGCTCGGAGGCGTCGCTGTACCTCAATTCCAAACGCGAATACCGGATGGTGGATGTCGATAAAGCGGTGCGCAAGGCGCTGGCGGAAGGCAAAACCGAGATCTCGTGGTATATCGGCGGCGACCGCCAGGGCAATCGCTATTATTTCGACCCGGCGGGGGCGCAGCAGGAGCCGATGCTGATGCTGATGGGCTTTAAAAATACCCCGGAGATCTGATTGCGGCCCTTCCCCGGGCGACGGGTTCGCAGACGGCGGTGGACCTGTAGCCCGGGCAGGCGCTTGCGCCGCCCCCGGGAGCAGAGCGCAGTTCGGCATAATTTCCCGGAGGCGATGCTGCGCATCTGTCCGGGCGACGGTATGGCAGACGGCAGTGAGCCCGTAGCCCCGCTAAGCGCAGCGCGAGCGGGGGACATCACAATACTTTAAACCCGTGCGTGCCATCGCGCTTCAGCTGTTCAACCAGGCCGAACTCCCAGTCGAGGTAGGCCTGCATTGCCGCGGGTGAGTTATCGGTACCTTCATACGGGCGCTGATAGCGATCGCTGCGCGGCGTCGCCAGATGCGTCTCGCCATGCTCCAGCGCCTGTCCGGCATCAATCCACGCCAGGGTGCCGCCGCTCAGCAGCTGCACCGGTTTACCGGTTAAAGCCGCTACCTCCGGCACCGCGTAGCGGGCCAGCAGGCTGCTGCCACAGGTGACAACGTAACGTTCTCCTTGCGGGATCACCTCCAGCGCCTGGCGCAGCTGCGAACGCACCAGCCAGTAAGCGCCCGGGATATGCCGGGCGACATAGTTGGCGCTGGTGGTAAAGTCCAGCACCACGGTGCCGGGTACCCGCAGCTGTTCCGCTAACTGCTGTGGCGAAATCTCCTCCGCCTGCGACCCCGGCGGTACTTTGGCCGCGGGGGTACCGCGCTCGCTAAAGTCTTCCGCGCGCGCATCGCGTAATACCGCCACTTCCCACCCCATCTGCGCCAGCCAGGACGCCGTTATCGGCGCGCGTATCGCGTCATCGGCAATCAGCACAATCCGCGCTCCGCGCACGCTGGCGAAATGGTCGGTCTCCTGCACCAGCTGCCCGCCGGGCGCGCTAACGCTCAGCGGCAGATGGCCTGCGGCGTACTCCTCCGGGCTGCGAACGTCGAACAGGTAAGTGGTGCGGGCGGGCTGCCGCAGCCAGCGCTGAAGGGTTGGGCTGTCTATAAAGGCGACGCCGGCGCGCTCCGCCAGCTGCCTCACCGCTGCCGCGCGTTCGGATGAGGCGCGAAAATCGGCGTCATAACGCCGCTGCTGGCCGCGCTCAAGGTCAAACCCGGCTAAGGTCCAGCCGATGGTGCCGTTGCGCAGCGCGTAGACCGGATTGGGCAAACCGGCGTTGCGCAGCGACTGCGTACCGATAATACTGCGCGTGCGCCCCGCGCAGTTGACGATCACCGTCGTCTGCGGTGACGGAATCAGGCCCTCGATGCGCAGCGCCAGCTCCCCGCCGGGCACGCTGATGCTGCCGGGAATATTCATGGTGTGATACTCATCGAAACGGCGCGCGTCGACGACCACCACCTCCTGTTGACCCTCGAGCAGCGCCTTCACTTCCCCGGCGCTCAGCGAGGGGGTATGCCGCTCGCTCTCTACCAGCTCGCCGAACGCTTTACTCGGCGAATTCACGTCCTGAAACAACTCCCCACCGCTGCGTTGCCACCCCGAGAGGCCGCCTTCCAGCAGTGCGACATCCTGATAACCCCAGCTCTGCAGGCGCTCGACGGCCCGCTCCGCCAGACCTTCGCCGCCGTCATAGACGGTAATCGGCGTCGTCAGGCGCGGCACGCGCCGAAAAATATCCAGCTCCAGCTTGCTGAGCGGCAGATTAGCGGCAAACAGCGGATGGCTGCGGGCAAAGTCGGCCTCTTCGCGAACATCGATCAGCGCCAGCTCCGCGCCGTCAAGCAGCGCCTGGCGCAGCTGAGCGGGCGGGCGATAAGAACAGATGGGCATATTAATTATCCTTTGAGAGATCCCAGATATTGGGCAAGTGGCGATTGGAGTAACCGGAGACAAAAGGTTTGACGAGGCCTTCCGGGGTATAAACCGCGCGCCTGACGCCGCCGATATTGCCGCCGTAAACGTGAATACTGATCGAGACGCTATCCGCGAGGGCGTTGCTCACCCGGTGAATATCGCCATCGCGGGAAGAGACTTTTTCTACTTCACCAGGGGAGAGGCGTTCGGCAACGCCGCTGACCACCGGCTGGCCGCGATCGTCCAGGCGGTAGCGCTGATTCTCCTCCGCGCCGCGCAGCATGCCGATGGCGCCCCACACCCGATGGTCGTGAATCGGCGTCGATTGCCCCGGTCCCCAGACGAAGCTGACGATGGAGAAACGCTGTCCGGAGTCAACATGCAGCAGGTACTGCTGATAGTGGTGGGGATGCGGCAGGGTGTACTCTTCCGGCAGCCAGTCATCTTTTTTTACCAGCGTGGCCAGGCGCTGAGCCACGGCGTCAAGCAGGGCTGGCTCATCGGCAAATTCGCGATGCAGGGCATCAAGGTCTTGAATAAACTGGCGTAATTTTTCCACTCGCGGTGCGGTCATGGTCGCTTCCTGTTGTCGGGACTGGTCTTTACGCTAGCAAAGGCGTTAATATAATTAAAATGCAATTTCCGCATATATTAATATGCAAAAATCACATTAAGGACGCTATGCGCATCGACGACATTGACGCACTGCTGGCCACCGTGCAGTTCTCCTCGCTTAACCAGGCGGCGGAATATCTCGGTATTACCCAATCGGCGATAACCCGCCGACTTCAGCGGCTGGAGCAAACCCTCAACGTAACGCTGCTGGAGCGTCAGACCCGGCCGCTCACCCTGACCGCCGCCGGGCATCGGGTTTACGAGCAGTGCCTGAGCATCAAGCGGGAGACCAAAAAGCTGTACGGCCTGCTCGACCCCGAGGCCGAACCGCACGGTATCCTGCGTCTTGGGGTACCACAGAGCGTGGCGGAATTAGCGCTACAGCCGGCGCTGAGCGCGCTGCGCCAGCAGTTTCCCGCCCTGCGACCGCAGGTGACCTGCGGCTGGAGCGGGCTGCTGCAAAAGCGCCTTGAAAGCGTCGAGCTGGACGGCGTGCTGGCGATGGGGCCGGAACAGCAACGCTTTGCTGAGGGCTACGGCGGGCGCCTGCTGTGCCCGCTGGATATTGTGGTGATTGCGGCTAAAAGCTGGCGTCTTCACGCCGGGGCGCTGCGCGACTGCGCGGAAAAAGGCTGGGTGCTCAATCCCGACGGCTGCGGCCTGCGGGCGGGGCTGATCCGCGAGCTGCAGTCCCAGGGGCTGCGTCTGGCGCTGAATGTCGAGACCGCGGGCGCCCAGCTGCAAATCAGCCTCGTGGCGCAGGGGCTGGGGCTTGGCCTGGTGCCGCGCGCCGCGCTGGCCGCCAGCCCGTGGCGCGATGAGGTGACGGTATTGACGCTGGCGGATTTCCAGCCCGAGGTGCATCTGTGGCTGGTTCACGCGCAGAATCTGGCTAATCTGAGCCAGCCGCTGACTTTTTTCGCCGGCAAAGTCGTTCAGCAGCTAAACGTATCTGGCTGAAACGTATATATAATTTTTATAAATGCTTATCTCGCATATTAAGATATGATAAAAATGCATTTTGTTCATTAAGAGCCCGTGTATAGGGTAATGAAAACGCGCCGCCGCGGCGGCCCACTCATTATCCTGCTACAAGGAGTTCTGCATGAGCATTCAATTTCTCGGCATGATCGGCCACCGCCTGTCGTCGGAAACCATCGCCCCGGTCGGCCCGATTTTTGACCGCGATTACATCGTGCGTTTCGCGCAAACCCACGAGGCCGCCGGGTTTGACCGCCTGCTGGTGGGCCACTGGTCCGATCAACCCGACGGATTCCTGGTGACCGCGCTGGCGGGGCTGTCGACGCAACATATCAGTTTCCTGCTGGCCCATCGTCCCGGTTTTGTCTCGCCGACTCTCGCTGCGCGTAAGTTCGCCACCCTTGAACACCTGCTGGGCGGCCGCCTGGCGGTACATATCATCAGCGGCGGCAATGACGCCGAGCAGCGCCGCGACGGTGATTACCTCGATCACGACCAGCGCTATGCGCGTACCGATGCCTTCCTTGAGACCGTCCGCAAGGTATGGACCGCCGAACAGCCGGTGGATATCGCCAATGACTTTTATCAGGCGGAACAGGCGTGGTCGGCCATTCGCCCGCTGCAAAAGCCGCATATCCCTCTCTATTTCGGCGGTTCGTCGGAAGCGGCCATCGCCGTGGCCGGCAAGCACGCCAACGTCTTCGCCCTGTGGGGAGAGTCGCTGGCGCAAACCGCGGAAACCATCCAGCGCGTGCGGGCCGAGGCGGCGAAACATCAGCGTGAAATCGGCTTTAGCGTCTCGTTCCGGCCGATTATCGCCGCCAGCGAAGCCGAGGCCTGGGAGAAAGCCGAGCATATCCTGCACGTCGCCACCGAGCGGGCGGCGCAGAGCGGGGGCGGTTTCAAAGCCAAGCCCGACAGCGTCGGGGCGCAGCGTCTGCGGGCGACGGCGGCGCAGGGCAAGGTGGTGGATAAACGCCTGTGGACCGGGATCGCGCAGCTGGTAGGCGGCGGCCACAACTCCACCGCGCTGGTGGGCACCCCGGAACAGGTCGCCGACGCGCTGCTCGATTACTACGACCTCGGCGTGCGCAACTTCCTGATCCGCGGATTTGACCCGCTCAACGATGCTCAGGAGTACGGTAAGGCCCTGCTGCCGATAACCCGCGAAAAAGCCGCCCTGCGCGCCGTCGCGGAGCGCGCATCGTGACCGGGCAAGCCACCGATGACTGGACGCGGCGGCTGACGGAGATCCGCCAGCTGATGGCGGAGCAGGCGGCCAGCCTTGACGCCTGCGGCGACTTTCCCCGCCACAATATCGCGCATCTGCGCCAGCGCGGCTTTTTGAGCCTCGCCGTGCCGCAGCAGTACGGCGGAGCGGGGGCCGGTTTAGCCGCACTTCAGCAGGCGGTCGCCGCCATCGCCTGGGGCGAACCGGCGACCGCGCTCATTGTTTGCA
>ERZ773187.2621-NODE-2621-length-10909-cov-20.287544_pt1 | contig 10909 bp, 7 predicted proteins | sample MGYA00511242_ERZ773187 | MGnify/ENA primary metagenome ERZ773187 (study PRJEB29015, sample SAMEA2737744) | human gut metagenome | biome: human gut; feature: human-associated habitat; material: faeces | place: China | collected 2012 ... | reverse complement strand
AGCGCCGCGCCCATGCGGCGGGCCGCCTCCGGGTCAAACGACGCTGCCGCCGCGCACGCCGACGGAAAGCAGACGCCCCCGGCAGATTCCTGACTGTGCAGGCCGTTGACCCGCAGCGCCGGAAGGCCCAGCCGCGGGACCGCCGCGCCGGTGCAAAGACCGGCCTTTTCTTCCGGCGTCAGCGCGTCCACAAGCTCTTGAACGGTAGCGTACATGGGAAAATTCTCCTTTGACAAAGCAGTTTTCAACATTATACCACGATGCGGGTGGAAAATAAAATAAAAAAGTGTAAAATTATAGCTGTGAGGACACAACCTTGTAACAACACGGGGTTACAATACCCCCAAACAGGGAGGAAACGCGGATGAACAACATACTGATCGTGGAGGATGAGCACCTGATCGCGCGGCTGATCGAGATGACGCTGACCCGCGCCGGGTACCGCTGCACGCTGGCCGAGGATGGCCGGACGGCGGCGGATCTCATCGAAACCACCAATTTTGATATGGCGCTTTTGGATATTATGCTGCCCGGCCTGGACGGTTATGCACTGCTGGAATGTCTGCGGCCCCAGGGCGTGCCGGTCATCTTTATCACGGCCAAAAGCGCGGTGAAGGACCGCGTGCAGGGGCTGCGCCTGGGCGCGGACGATTACATAACCAAGCCGTTCGCGGCGGAGGAGCTTGTTGCCCGGATGGAGACGGTTTTGCGCCGCACCGGGCGCGGCGGGCGGGAGCTGTGCGCCTACGACGTGGTGCTGGACACGGTCAACCACACCGCCCGCCGGAACGGTGAGCCTGTGGAGCTGCGCCGCCTGGAATACGATTTATTGGAGCTTTTGATGCGCAACCGCGGCGCGGCGCTTTACCGCGACGTGATGTATGAGCGCGTCTGGGGCGGCATCCCCGACACCGAAAGTCTGCGCACCGTTGACACCCACATTGCCCGTCTGCGCAAAAAGCTCGGCTGGACGGACAAGATCGAGACGGTGTACAAGATCGGGTATCGGTTGAAGAAGGAAGATTGAACCGGGAACGGCAGTCTCCCTCCCTTGCCCCTCTCGTGCGTAAATTTTCACAGCAGTCCGTAGGGGCCGGGCATGCCCGGCCCGCAGCCTTGCCATTGTATCCCTTTTAGCGGTTTGCATCGTAGGGAGGGGTCTTGACCCCTCCGTGGGGCGTCCTCGACGCCCCGCAGCCTCCCGTCACACCCCGTCCCCGGGCAACCAACACCCCGCCCCCACCAAAGGAGCTCTCTCATGCGATACTTCCAAAAACTGCTCTGCCTGCTGATCCTCGTCCTGGCCGCGTCGTTCGGTGTGGGCGGGTGCGTGCTGCTGTACAGCGATTTCTCCGTGCAGCGCAGCCGCATGGCCGCCGCCAACGCCGCCGCCCACGCCCAGGCGTGTACGCTGCTGCAAACCGAGATCCTCGACCTGCAGCGCCGCGGCATATCCACCGAGGATGCCGCGCTCACGGCCCGCGTGACGGCACAGGGTGTCCCCGCGGCGCTCTGGCGGGGCGACACCCTCGTCTGCGCCACGCTGGAAGGGCTGCAAAGCCTCCCCCTTGGCGACGCCGCCACCGTGACCGTCAGGACCGAAAATTCCATTTACGCCGTCTACGCCAGCGACCTGCAGGGCGGGCTGCGGCTCGTCACAGCCTACGACCTGACCGGCCTTTACCGGGACAGAAACGCCGCCCTGATGCGCTTTTTGCTGCTGGAGGCCGCCGTGCTGGCCGCGGCGTCCGCCGTCACGGCGCTGCTGGCCCGCCGCCTGACCCGCCCGCTGGCTGTCCTGACCGACGCCGGGGCGCAGATCGCAGCCGGGGACTACGCCCGCCGCACCGACCTGCACACCGGCGATGAGATCGAGGCGCTGAGCCGCAGCTTTGACAAAATGGCTGATGCCGTGCAGGAAAAGATCGCTGACCTCGAGGCCGACGTCCAGCGGCGGGAGGACTTCGTCGGCGCGTTCACCCACGAGCTGAAAACCCCGATGACCAGCATCATCGGCTATGCGGACATGCTCCACACCATGCAGACCGACCCCGACGAGCAGCGCGAGGCCGCCGCGGCCATCGTGCACGAGGGGCGGCGGCTCGAGGCGTTGAGCCGCAAGCTGCTGGCCCTGCTGGGCCTGAATGAGGAGGGCGCTGAACTGACCGCCGTGCCGCTGCCCGCGCTCTGGCCGCGGCTGCACGCGGCCTGCCCGGACGTCACCCTGCGCACGCCCACCGCCGCGCCTACCGTGCGCGGGGACGCCGACCTGCTGCTGGATCTGCTCTGCAATCTGGTGCAGAACGCCGCCAAGGCCAGTGAGCCCGGTGCGCCGGTGCTGGTGCTCTGTGCGCAGGCCGGGGACGCCGTCACGCTGACCGTGGCGGACCGCGGCTGCGGCATCCCGCCCGAGCTGATCCCCCGCGTGACCGAGCCGTTCTACATGGTCGATAAATCCCGCGCCCGCCGTCAGGGCGGCAGCGGCCTGGGGCTGGCGCTCTGCCAACGCATTGCCGCCGCCCACGGCAGTGCGCTGCGCATCGAAAGCGAACCCGGCAGGGGCACCCGGGTCAGCGTGACGCTGCCCGTCTGGAAGGAGGATGCACCGTGAGCCTTTGGAACCATCCGCGGCTGACCGCCGCACTTTGCACCGTGGCTGTGCTGGGCTGCGCCGCCGCGCCCGCGGTGTTTCTGGCCGCAGCCGACGCTGCCAGCCTTGGCCGCGTCGAGACCGTGGCCGACCCCTACGTTGCCCCGACGCCCACGGCGGACGATTATTATATCCTGCGCCAGCTGGCCGCCCGCAGCCGGAACGCCGAGAGCGAGCGGGAGCAGCGCCCCGCCGAGGTTCTGACAGCCCCGAAAATGTACATAGGTGCGTCCGCCAGCCTGCAATCCATGCAGTATGCGGATTCCGCCGCCGCCGAGGCCGCCGAGAACGCCCTGCGCCAGCTGGCCGAAACAGGTGCCGTGCCCGCCGCCTGGGCTGCCGAGGCGCTGGACACGGCTGAGACCGGCGAAAGCTACACCGACTGGGACGGCAGATATTACTACCTGGACGAGACCTACTGCGTCACCGACAGCCTCGGCTTTGTGACGGTGCGGCGGTTCGGCATGACGGACAATGCACTTTTTACGCGATACAGCGTCACTATGGACAGCCGCACCGGCACAGTGGTCGAGGCATGGCTCTCGATGGCCGGGACCGACGCGGAAAACACCCCGCTGCCCACCGAGACCGCCCTGCGCAGCTTTGCCGCCCAGGCCGGACTGGAAAGCCTCGGCGACTGGGCCGCTCCCGCCGACAGCCCCTACGGCTGCGCCCTCTACAGCACGAACGGCGGTGCGCTCATCACCGCCTCGACCCACCCCTACACCTACCAGGATTACGTCGGTACTGCGCCGGTTTCGTCAGACCGCTGGTACTACAGCCTGACCCTCCAGCTCCGCACCGAGGACCAGCTGCCGGGGTAGGGAGGGCAGGCTCCCGCTGCCGCCAACAACAGCCCTTGCCTTCCCCCTTGGGGGAAGGTGGCCCCGCAGGGCCGGATGAGGGGCAGGCTCCCGCTGCCGCCCATTCCCGGGCAAACCGCAGGGGGCGGCGTCCCCGCCGCCCCGCGGAGGCTTGCGCCGACGTCCTTCCCCGGGTTACCACCCGCGGAGACTCCCGCTGCCGCCCATTCCCGGGCAAACCGCAGGGGGCGGCGTCCCCGACGCCCCGCGAAGGCTTGCGCTGTCGCCAACAACAACCCTTGCCTTCCCCCTTGGGGGAAGGTGGCCCCGCAGGGCCGGATGAGGGGCGGCCTCCCGCTGCCGCTCATTCCCGGGCAAACCGTAGGGGCGGCGTCCCCGACGCCCCGCGGAGGCTTGCGCCGACGTCCTTCCCCGGGTTACCACCCGCGGAGACTCCCGCTGCCGCCAACACCCGCGGAGGGGTCAAGACCCCTCCCTACGGACCGAACCATTGACGGGTGCTCACAACAACCCCCGGGCCGGGCATGCCCGGCCCCTACCGTGCGGCGGCCCGGGAACGGGTGTCCGCGTAAACCCCACAGCGTTTCCATATCCCCATCCGTAGGGCGGGGTGCCCCCACCCCGCCGCGGCCTCCCGCCGCCGCCAACACCCCGGGAGGGATGAATCCCTCCACTACAACCCTTGCCTTCCCCCTTGGGGGAAGGTGGCCCCGCAGGGCCGGATGAGGGGCAGGCTCCCCCTGCCGCCCTTCCCCGGGCAACCCGTAGGGGGCGGCGTCCCCTACGCCCCGCGAAACCTTGCGCTGCCGCCAACAACAGCCCTTGCCTTCCCCCTCGGGGGAAGGTGGCCCCGCAGGGCCGGATGAGGGGCAGGCTCCCGTCACCACCCATTCCCGGGCAAACCGCAGGGGGCGGCGTCCCCGACGCCCCGCGGAGGCTTGCGCCGACGTCCTTCCCCGGGTTACCACCCGCGGAGACTCCCGCTGCCGCCAACACCCGCGGAGGGGTCAAGACCCCTCCCTACGGACCGAACCATTGACGGGTGTCCACGTAACCCCCCGGGCCGGGCATGCCCGGCCCCTACCGCGTAATAATCCCACCCATCTCTACACTACTTAAAAAGGAGGCTCCCTCTATGCGCAACCGCCATCTTGCCGCCATTCCCCTTGCCGCGCTTCTGCTCACCGCCTGTGCGTCCGCCACGGATACGGTACCCCTGACCACCCCAACCCCCGAACCCACCGCTACCGCCACCCCGACCCCCGCTGCCGGGGACTTCGCCTGGCTGAACCGCCACGAAAGCAGCTTCAACAGCGGCGACGCCTACTATGAAATGGTCTACCGCAACCACGGCGGCCTGCTGCTCAAAACCGACTACGCCACCGCCGCACAGACCGTCGCCTGCACCGTGCCCGGCTGCACCCACGACAGCGCCGACTGCCCGGCCTGGTTCCCGGGGCGGTACAGCTACTACTGCCCCTTTGTGGCGGACGGCGCGGTCTATGTGCTCAACGCGTCGTTTTTCCACACGGATCAAACCTGGGAGGAATACCGCGAGGAGTACCTCACGCCTCAGCTGGACAGCACCGACCTCACGCCCGAGGAACTGGAGGCCCACTACTACGGCCTGTGGCAGCAGCAAAGCGCCGCGCCGCAGGTGTACAGGCTGACCGACGACGGCAAGACCTGCATCGACCTGCCCGCCGAGAGTGTGGATTACGAGTTTGTTTTTTGCGACGACGCGGCCCTGTACGGGGTGATGACCTCCGGCAACAACGGCCAGAACACAAAGGCCGTCCGCGTTGACCTGACCACCGGTGCGCTGCAGTCCGTGCCGCTGGAGCCCACAGAGTACTTTGTGACCTGCTACGACGGCGCGCTGCTGACGGTGCGCTATGTGACCGACGCGCCCCTGCCCGACGACTTTGAGCAGTTCCGGGCCGCCGTGCAGAGCGCCACCGTTGAATTTGACCGCTACGACCCCCGCACCGGTGAGCGCCGCAAGCTGATCGAGCGCCCCTACAACATCGCGGACGAGCGGTTTTCCGGGTATCTGGGCACCCACAACGGCAAGCTCTACTTTGAGGAGCGCGAGGCTCTGCAGGACGGCGGCTACAACCGCGGCGCCTTGCAGGAGTATGACCCCGCCGACGGCAGCACCGCCACGGTGTGGGACGCGCCCCCGACCGGCAACCTGTGGGATTACCGGGACACCGACACGAACGTCCTGCCCGCCCGGGGCAGCCGGGCCGAGGACTGGCTCTGGCTGTACGGCACCGACGGCGCAGTGGGCGGCAACCGCTGCTATTTGATGAACGCCGCCGCCCGCGAGCTGGTGCCCATCACCCAGCGGATGAAAAATTACACCTACAACATACCTCCGTCCCTTCTGGCCCAGACCGCCGATGGCCGCTGGCTCCTCTGGACCGAATCCAACGACGAAAACGCGCATCTGGCCTATGGGCTGATCGCCCCCAACGATTTTGCCGCCGGCAGCACCGACTATACGCCGGTGGAGATGTGGGCAGGGTGAGGCGTGGGAGCCACCCGTTCCCGGGCAAGCCGTAGGGGGCGGCGTCCCCGACGCCCCCGACACCCCGCGGAGGCTTGCGCCGACGTCCTTCCCCGGGTTACCACCCGCGGAGACTCCCGCTGCCGCCAACACCCGCGGAGGGGTCAAGACCCCTCCCTACGGACCGAACCATTGACGGGTGCTCACGCCAACCCCCGGGCCGGGCATGCCCGGCCCCTACCGTGCGGCGGTCCGGGAACGGGTGTCCGCGTAAATCCCGCGGGCGTTTCCATATCCCCATCCGTAGGGCGGGGTGCCCCCACCCCGCCGCGACCTCCCGCTGCCGCCAACAACAGCCCTTGCCTTCCCCCTTGGGGGAAGGTGGCCCCGCAGGGCCGGATGAGGGGGAGGCTCCCGCTGCCGCCCGTTCCCGGGCAAACCGTAGGGCGCGGCGTCCCCGACGCCCCGCAAAACCTCCCGCCAACACCCCGGGAGGGATGAATCCCTCCACTACAGCCCTTGCCTTCCCCCTTGGGGGAAGGTGGCCCCGCAGGGCCGGATGAGGGGCAGGCTCCCGCCGCCGCCCATTCCCGGGCAATCCGTAGGGGGCGGCGTCCCCGACGCCCCGGAAACCTCCCGCCAACACCCATCCCCCGGGTAACCACCCGCAAACATCCGCCCACGCAAACCTGCGGGCCGGGCATGCCCGGCCCCTACCGGGTGATAATCCCACTCATCTCTACACTACCTAAAAAGGAGGCTCCCACACATGAACCGCACACTTCCGCTCATCCTGACCGCTGCCCTCCTGCTCACCGCCTGCGCGTCCGCCGTACCGGCACAACCCGCCGACGCCACGACCTCCCCTGACGCCGCGGCGTCCTCCCCGGCACAACCTGACGCCGCGGCGTCCTCCCCATCACAGCCCGCCGCCGAAACCTCCGCCCCGCCGCTTACCCCCAAATTCCCCGTCGGCCATCTTCTCACCCTCCCTCAGAGCCAAACCAGCGGCCCCGTCTGGAACACCGGCGACGCGCTCTATGAGCTCCGGGACGCCAGCAATATGACCCCCGAGGCCCTCGTCCTCAAAACCGACTACGCGGCCCTGACCCAGTCCGTCTACTGCGATATTCCCGGCTGCACCCACGACTCCGACGCTTGCCCGGCCTACCTGGCCAGCGACTTCTGCGTCGGCGTCATGGCCGTGGACGGCACGGTCTACACCTACCCCGGCGAGCTGACAAACGTCGCCCCAACGCAGATTTACCGCATCGACCCCGCCACCGGCAAAACGCCCGTGGCCGCGGTGCCCGATGCCCTGCCCCACCACATGCAGCTGCAATGGTGCGACGAGTACGCCCTGTACGGCTGCCCCCTCGCCGCCAGTCATCAGCCCGGCACCCTCTACCGCTGGGACTGGCAAAATGACACGGTGCAGACCATCCCGATGCTGGCCGACGAGAAGATCATCGCCTGTGAGGGAAGCCGCTTCCTGACGATCCGCATCGAGGCGAACGAGCCGTTCCCCAATTTCGGCAGCACCGAGCAGGAAAAAGCCATTTTGGCGCACGCCGTCTACGTCTACGCCTGGCTCGACCCCGCCACCGGCGCGCGGGAAAAAATCTGCACGCGCCCCTACGCGGACGGCTATTTCCACAACTATTACGACGGCAGGATCTACTACACCGGCAATTTCCGCAATGCCGACACCCCCGGCCAGCAGGCCGCCCTGCTGTACTTTGACACTGCCGACGGCACCGAGAAAACGCTGCTCGAGACCATCCCGCTTCACACCTACGGCATCGACGTGTGCGCACCCTTCAGCCCGGCGTTTGCGGGCGTGCCGCAGCGGTATCTCCGCGTGCAGAATGCCGGGGACGCCAACGCGGACTGCCTGCTGGACATGAAGACCGGCGACGTCCTCCCGGCCCCCACGGTCACGGCGGAGGGCGTGCGCCGCCCCGCGCTGCTGCTGGCCTGCACCGCGTCGGGCCAATGGCTGACAACCGCCAGCCCCCGCGACGGCTATGACCCGCAGTACAGCCTCTACGCCCTCTGGGACCCGGCAGACTTTTTGGCCGACGGGCAGCCCGCCGCGTGGGTCACGATGTATGCGACAGAATGAACGGTTGTATAATTATGCGCAAAAATGCCGATTTGTCCACAGGACAAGAACACCGGCACGCCTGCTGCAAACAAAATTTTGAAAAGTAAACCAAAACTACTTGAAAAATTGCTTTTATGGTGGTAACATGAAAGCGGTGTTTGAAATTATATAAAGGAGTGTCGTTTTATGGCAATTCAGAATGCTTACCTGCAGGGCGTATATGAGGGCCTTGCAAAGCGCAACCCCGAGCAGAAGGAGTTTCTGCAGGCTGTTGAGGAAGTCCTCGAGAGCCTGGAGCCCGTTGTGGCTGCCCACCCCGAGTACGAGAAGGCCGGCCTGATCGAGCGCATGGTCGAGCCCGAGCGCATCATCATGTTCCGTGTGCCTTGGGTCGATGACGCTGGCAAGGTCCAGGTCAACCGCGGCTACCGTGTGCAGTTCAACTCTGCCATCGGTCCCTACAAAGGCGGCCTGCGTTTCCACCCCTCTGTCAACCTTTCCATCATCAAGTTCCTCGGCTTTGAGCAGTGCTTCAAGAACAGCCTGACCGGCCTGCCCATGGGCGGCGGCAAGGGCGGCTCTGACTTTGACCCCCACGGCAAGTCTGATGCCGAGGTCATGCGTTTCTGCCAGAGCTTTATGACCGAGCTGTACCGCCACATCGGCCCCGACACCGACGTGCCCGCCGGTGATATTGGCGTCGGCGGCCGTGAGATCGGCTTCCTGTTCGGCCAGTACAAGCGCATCCGCGACGAGTACACCGGCGTGCTGACCGGCAAGGGCATCCCCTTCGGCGGCTCCCTCGCCCGCACCGAGGCTACCGGCTACGGCCTGTGCTACTTTGCCAAGGAGATGCTGGCCGACGCCGGCAAGAGCTTTGAGGGCCAGCGCGTCGTGATCTCCGGCTCCGGCAACGTTGCTATCTACGCCAACCAGAAGGCTACCCAGCTGGGCGGCAAGGTCATCGCCATGTCCGACTCCAACGGTTACATCGTCGACGAGAATGGCATCGACTACAAGGTCATGAAGGAGATCAAGGAGGTCAAGCGCGCCCGCATCAAGACCTATCTGGATTACGTCCCCACTGCCAAGTACGTCGAGGGCAGCCAGGGCATCTGGACCGTCCCCTGCGACATCGCCCTGCCCTGCGCCACCCAGAACGAGCTGCCCCTGGCCGGTGCCGAGGCTCTGGTCGCCAACGGCTGCTACGCCGTCGCCGAGGGCGCGAACATGCCCTCCACCCCCGAGGCCATCGCCTATCTGCAGGCCCACGGCATCCTGTTTGCCCCCGCGAAGGCTTCCAACGCGGGCGGTGTTGCCACATCCGGCCTCGAGATGAGCCAGAACAGCCTGCGCCTGTCCTGGACTTTCGAGGAGGTCGACGAGCGCCTGCACAACATCATGGTCAACATCTATAAGACCGCTGCCGACGCCGCCGAGCGCTACGGCATGAAGGGCAATCTGGTTGCCGGTGCGAACATCGCCGGCTTCGAGAAGATCGCCTCCGCCATGATGAGCCAGGGCATTGTCTGATACAAATGCAGACAGCCGGGTGAACTCCCGGGGAAAATTGCATAAACTTTTTTAGTAAAAACTATTGACACACACGCCGTGCTGTGGTATTATAATCAAGCACCGCGAAACAGCGTGTGTGTCATATATCGCGGAGTAGAGCAGATGGTAGCTCGTCGGGCTCATAACCCGGAGGTCGCAGGTTCAAGTCCTGTCTCCGCAACCAACAAAAGCTCGTTGAAACGACAAGTTTCAACGAGCTTTTTTCTGCATTATGGCAAAAGTGGTAACAAGCTGGTAACTTTGACCCCAAAATGACCCCAAAACGGAAAAGTGACTGCGCCCGGACGATTGGACTTTTCAACCGTCCAGGCGCTTTTTGTGGATAAATCTTGCGGAGTTGGCAGGTAAATATAGGAGCGGTCAGTGCGGTCAGCTTGCCTTGACGAGTACCAACACACTGTTGTTTGGTACGACGATCTGTTCCTGTTTGGTGGGAATGGGCGGGTTCTTGTACTGGCGCAGGGCTTTTTGGATTTGCTGCTTGGCCTCGAGCAGGGCGGCGTCCAGCGTGGGCGCTTGTGCGGTGATTTTGGGGAAATCCGGCACATGGGCAGTGCAGCCATCTGCGGATAGGGTGCAAAGCACAGGATAAGGCTGGTTCTCAACCGAGATGCCGTACTGCATCCCGAACATATCGTCCATCTTGTCCATCTCATGGCGTTTGTGTTCGTCCATACTGTGGACGTAGGTGTCCATTGTGAACGCTACGGAGTAGTGACCGAGGATGGACGACAGTGTTTTGTAATCCATGCCTCGTTCCAGCGCACGGGTGGCGAAGGTGTGGCGCAGGGCGTGGAAGGTAAAGTGTCCGATGTCGGCATCCTTCAACAGGCGGTCATAGTAATCCTTGAAGGTTTTCTGCTCAAAGTAGTGTCCAAACTCGTTGGTGACGATGAAGCCATCGTCGGTGTACTTATCCCCTGCCCGAATCTTGTCTTGCTCTTGCTGTTTCTTCCAGCGAGTGAGTTCGTCAACCATTGTTCGGGTCAGTGGGATGGTACGGCGGGAGTTTTTCGTTTTGGGTGTGCCGAATACGATTTCGGTTTTGTTTTCGCCGTCGTGGGCTTCGTACTTGGCAAGACGGTTAATCGTGCGCCTGACATGAAGCTGCGCGGTAGAAAAGTCGATGTCCTCCCACTTTAGTGCCAGCAACTCCCCCATGCGTAATCCGGTACACAAGTCTAAGCGGATAAACACGCCGTAGCGGTGGCGGTAGCTGGCTTGCACCAGCGCCCGCTGCT
>ERZ773187.2607-NODE-2607-length-10964-cov-3.629022_pt1 | contig 10964 bp, 6 predicted proteins | sample MGYA00511242_ERZ773187 | MGnify/ENA primary metagenome ERZ773187 (study PRJEB29015, sample SAMEA2737744) | human gut metagenome | biome: human gut; feature: human-associated habitat; material: faeces | place: China | collected 2012 ... | reverse complement strand
TTGAAAGTGCTCATGCTGTGGCTGCCTTGAAGAAAATGAAGTTCAAGAAGGACGATGTCGTTGTGCTCACAGTTTCTGGACGTGGTGACAAGGACGTGGAGACCTACTTGAGTCATAAGGAAATGGCTAAAGAATACGGAGATTTTTAAAATTAGAGGCTTTTAGCTTCACCATCAAGCGAAGCCTGCTTCATGCGGCTTTGAAATAGGCTTCGTTGGTCATTGAAGCCTGCTTCATGTGTCTATGCAATAGGCTTCATTTTTTTATCGTTTAAAATATGAGTAGATTCAATTATACAACAAAGACTCGCAAGATTCTCGCCGATCTCTATACACCGGTGGGAGTCTATATGCGACTTCGTGACATATATCCCCAGTCTGCCTTGATGGAGAGTTCCGACTACCATGGCTCAGAGAACTCTCGTTCCTTCATCGGCGTACATCCGATGGCAAGCATCGCTGTGGGACACGGTATCGTGACAGTCACTTATCCCGATGGCAAGGTGGAAAAACAGGAACTCCCTTCCTTCGGTGAGGGAAAGGGTGAGGAGTGTAAACTCGCCATCTCCAAGGCAATCAATGACTTTGTCAAGTCTTTCCATGTGGAGGGAGAGGGCAAGGACTTCTGTGGACTCTATGGTTTCACCACTTTCAATGCCGTACGCTACTTTGAGAATATCCCGGTAAAGGATACGACGATGGAAAAGAATGATGCGCCGGATATCTATTATATCATGTATAAGGATATCATCGTTTTCGATCATTACAACAATACGATGGAACTGATTGCGCTGAGTGATGCAGAAGGTTCTGCTGGTGAGGCTGAACTGGATGCGCTCCTGAAGGCTATCAATAAGGCAAATGTGAAACCATACGACTTCCATCCTGTGGGAGATACGACTTCTACGCTTACTGATGAGCAGCATAAGGAGAATGTAAGAAAGTGCATCCAGCACTGTTTGCGTGGTGATGTCTTCCAGATTGTGGTCAGTCGCCGTTTCGTCCAGAAGTATGAGGGTGATGATTTCAAACTCTACCGTGCGCTTCGTAGTATCAATCCATCACCATACCTCTTCTATTTTGATTTCGGCGGATACCGTATCTTCGGTTCTTCTCCAGAAACCCACAACCGTATCGTAGGCAACAAGGCATTCATCGATCCTATTGCCGGTACTACTAAGCGTACAGGCGATATCGAACAGGACCGCAAGGCTGCTGAGTTCCTGCGCAATGATCCGAAAGAGAATGCAGAGCATGTGATGTTGGTGGATCTGGCACGCAATGACCTGAGTCGCAACTGTCATGGTGTGAAGGTAGATTTCTATAAGGATATGCAGTTCTACAGTCATGTCATTCATCTCGTAAGTCGTGTAAGTGGTACGCTTGATAAGGATGCTGATCATATCAAGGAGTTTATCGATACTTTCCCAGCAGGTACGCTGAGTGGTGCTCCTAAGGTTCGTGCCATGCAGATTATCTCAGAACTGGAGCCTCACAACCGAGGTGCTTATGGCGGTTGCATCGGATTCATCGGACTGAATGGTGACCTCAATCAGGCTATCGTTATCCGTACCTTTATCAGTCGTAATGGTGAGCTCTGGTTCCAGGCGGGTAGTGGTGTCGTAGCCAAGAGCAATGACCAGTATGAACTGGAAGAGTGTAATAACAAGTTGGGTGCACTCACCAAGGCTATCCATATTGCAGAGCAGTTGTAAACACATTTTAAATGACAAGAAATGAAAGTAGTAATCATAGATAATTACGATTCCTTCACCTATAATCTGGCTCATCTGGTAAAAGAGTTAGGTGCAGAGGTGACGGTATTCCGCAACGATCAGTTCCAATTGCGCGAACTTGACCGTTTCGACAAGATCATCCTGAGTCCGGGACCTGGTATTCCTTCTGAGGCAGGTCTTCTGATGGATGTCATCAAGACTTATGCTGGCAGAAAACCAATGTTGGGTGTCTGTCTGGGTCATCAGGCGATAGGTGAGGCTTTTGGCGCCAAACTTACCAATCTCTCAGAAGTATATCATGGAGTTGCTACTCCTTGTACTCAGTTTGGTAATGATCCTATTTTTGCTGGTATGTCTAAGCGTATAGAGATAGGTCGTTATCATTCATGGGTAGTGGATAGAACAAATTTTCCAGAGTGTCTTGATGTGACAGCAGTGAGCGATGACGGTTGCATCATGGGTTTGAAGCACAAGCATTATGATATCCATGGTATTCAGTTCCATCCGGAAAGTGTACTGACTCCAGAGGGCAAGACGATTATCAAGAATTGGCTTGCCTTCGACGGTGAAGATTTTGATAAGAGTTGGGCATAGTGGATATAAAACCTCGAACAGAATTTTCCGTGATAAAGGAAGACGAAAGTCCTCAATAGAAAAACAGCATATCAACCATCAATGGAAGATATGCTGTTTTTCTCTTTTTATTTATTCTTCTTATTTTATTTCTTTTATTTCAATCCATCAGCATCGCCGGTAGTTTTCAAACCATTGCTCTTTTCTCTTGGTGTAATATTGACATTCTTCACGATTGTGTTTTCAATGACATTCTTATTGAATGCCATTTTCTTATCAGTAGATTGGATGTTTTCGAAGGTGAAATCTACCAGACGGTACTTGTCGCTGGTGCCCACATCAAAGAAGTTGTCACAATCCATCTGGATGTTTTTGATGGTGATGTTGTTGCACTGACTGAGTGGCATATCCTTGCGGTCGCCTGGTTTGAAGAACTGAGTCCAAGGGCGGACAACCAAGAAGCTGCCTGTGGTGCCTGTGATATTATCTACCGTCACATACTCATAGTGCTGAGGAGTATCAGGGCGCATCTTCAACCAGAGTACGCGCTGTGCATTGCCCACCTTGATGTTTCGCAACACGATGTTGCGGTCTTTCACACTCTCGCTGCCCAAAGTCAGACAACCATGCACTCTACCATAGTTGCAGTTCTGGATGAGCACATTATAGACCGGTCCGTTTTCTGGTGCCTTGTCTGCCCAGGTTCCCTTACCGCCCTTGATGGCAATGGCATCATCATTTACGCTCATGAAGCAGCCTTCCACTAATACGTCGTGGCATACGTCGATATCGATAGCATCACTACTTGGTGCACGCATACCACTGGTAGGGGCGAAGATGGTGCATCCCAAGAAGCGGACATGGTCGCAACGATAGATGTGGTTGGTCCAGAAAGGACTGTTCTGGATGTGGACATCCTGTATGGTCACATGGCTCGAATTGCTGATATATACGAGGCGTGGACGCTGTGCATCCTTGTTGGTACACTGGCGGTTCCAGGTGCGACGGATCCAGAATTCCTCCCAGTAGTGATAGCCGTTACCATCGATGGTTCCGTTGCCTGCAATGGTAAAACCATCACACTTATCAGCATTGATGAAGGCAGAGAAATACTTGCAGGTTTCCCCCTCGATACGGGTTTCCAAGACAGGAAAGTTGGCAATGCGGTCACTACCTTTCAGTTTACCACCCTCTTCGAGATAGAGATGGGTTTTCGGACGGAAGAATAGGGCACCGCTCTGATAGGTACCGGCAGGAACGACGATGACACCACCGCCATCCTTGGCAGCCTGGTCGATGATAGCCTGTATAGCCTGAGTCTGAATCAGGGTACTGTCGTTTTTGACACCATAATCGGTTATCACGTATTTCTTGCCAAGGGTATCTACATTCACCTTCTGTGCATTGGAGAACCAGGCATCCATCTTCGTACCGTCTGGCCAGAGTTCAGTCTGTGCCTTTTTCGCTTTCTTCTGTTTCTTGGCCGCATTGGTGCTTAATGGCGCAAAAGCCACCAAGCAAGCCATCAGCCAGATATATTTTCTCATAACTTTTTTACCTTTTTACCTTTTTACTTTTAAAAGCTTGTAATACTCTGCCGCACCGAGCAGGAGGCAACCTGTGCCGTAATCTTCAAAGTCTGGAACAGAAGTGAAGGTGACAGGCTGACCGGCAGCAGGATCCTTACCTGTGCCCTGGTTGTATCCAATGAAACCATCCTCGTGAACCGATGCAGCCAATGCCTTCCATGCTTTATCCATTGCTTTCTGATAGGTAGCTCTTGGCAGGATGCCTTGCTGCACACCCCATGCCATGCCATAAAGGAAGAGACCTGTACCAGTCATTTCAGGACCACCATAGTTGGCAGGACAAACGAGGCTCACGTTCCAATATCCATCCTCACGCTGGCACTTCAATATCGCCTTACTCATAGAGATAAAGTCTTTCTTCAGGTACTGGTAGTTCTTATCAGTCTTTGGCAAGGTCTGCATCACACGTACCAATGCAGCATATACCCAACCGTTTCCGCGGCTCCAGTAGCAGTTGCTACCATCTTTCTCCTTGTAAGGTGGTACATAGTCTTTGTCTCTCCACCAGAGTCCCTCTTTTTTATTGAAAAGACCACCAGCCAAGGTATCACGACTCCACTTGTAGGAGTTCATTGCATAGTCGAGATATTTCTTCTCGCCCGTAAGCGTATAGAGGCGGGCAAGTGCCATTTCGGCTATCTGATGACCCGGCACAACCCTGTGCTGACCGGCTTGAGGACCCACCTCCCTGATCACACAGTCGGCATATCGCTTGGCAATATCGAGGAATTTTCTGCTGCCCGTAGCCTGATAATGGGCGCAGGCTGCATCCACCATGTGACCGAGATTATAAAGCTCATGGCTCAGCACTTCTACCTTGCTCCAGCGGGTAGCACCCGACCAACCGTGAGGATGTTTCGGATTGATGGTACGAGCGGTATAGAGATATCCGTCTGGCTCCTGCGCAGCACCCACCACATTGAGCACACTGTCGATATAGGCCTTCATCTTCTTGTCGGGATAGGTCTGCAGGATATAGCTGGCTCCCTCAATGGTCTTATAGACATCGGTATCATCAAAAGAGAAGCCCATAAACTTGCTCACGTCCCACTCCTTGGTATCGAGACCGGCATGTCCCGGATGCTGCAAGGTATAGGCAGCCATCTCGAAATTCTTGTAGCGGTGCTCGCTCTCGCACTTGCTGAAAGCCAACGGCACAGTTACCTCTCGGGCAGCCTTCAGACGCGCACCCCAAAAGGTATTCTGAGCGATTTTCACACTGGTGAAAGGTACCTGAGCAAAGGGATAACCATTGTCCAAAACCTTGGTTTTCTGGGATGCAGAAGCCTTAGACTTTGCAGAAGAAGCCGTGACAGACTTAGCCGAAGCCTGCAACGCAGCAGGAGCTAACATTGCAGCAGAAAGTAAGACTGCAGAGAAAATTCTTTTTTTCATCATTTTATTAGGTATTTTATAGTTATATTATTGTTGCGACTAATAAATCTATCCATAGTTGTATCAGAGTCCCGATATGGATGCAGAAACCCAAAATGGATTCAAAAACCCAATTATTATATAATACGTTTAACGTAGCATATTTACTTTTTAAAGTGTGAAATCGACAACAAAGTCGTTTCGACTGCAAATATAACAAAAAATTAAAACAAAACAGATAATTATAAGTAAAAAATGAGCATTTATCACGAAAATCACAACAAATACCCACTTTATAAGAATCATTATACCCTATCGGGAGTAGCCTATATTTTTTAAGCTTAGTTTATACCCTATCGGGATGAAAATAGATATAAAGAAACAGTTTTTTACCACTCTCAGCGATATCAATATCAGTAATATCAGTTTTTTTTACATAAACAAAGAAAAAAAGGTTCAAGAAACTATCCAAGACCCCTTAAAAAAACAAGAACCATTTAAAGAAAATCAGGAACCCTTTAAAAGATCCCCAAAACCTTTTAATAAAAGATTTCAAGAACCATTTAAAGAAAATCAAGAACCCTTAAAAAAAATTCCCCAAAACCTTTTAATAAAAGATTTCAAGGAACTTTTTTCAAGACACTATTTTGTAACTAATACGATTCTCTTTGTTTTCAGATTACCTTTCTGAACGCCCGATGCAGCAGACTTTTGACCAGACACCGCATTCTCGCAAGCAACTGTCAATTCAACCTTAGACGGCTGAGTTCCTGCTCTTAAAATCACAAGCGCAGAACCCTGATAGAGCGCACGCTCGGCAGTCTTGTTCAACTGCTTCTTGCCTACATGCAACTCATCCGAATAGATATTTCCGTTATCCACCGCCACGATATCCGCATCACCCTTCACCGTGAAAGTCAACTTGCAGAAGGTGTTCTTATCCTTCAGATTCATCACTCTCCTGCCTTTCTTATCTACAGCATACACTCTCACGTGCATCAGATCCTGTCCGTCAGCATGCCAGGTTTCAGCATCAGGCACCATCTTAAGCGCCACTGCCTCGCCCGTAGTCTCTATCTGATGGCGAGCCACAACCTTGCCATTCTTCCGGGCCACAGCCAGCAGAGTGCCAGGCGCATAAGCGATGCCATCCCACTTGATGCGGGCACGCAACTTAGGGTCGTCACTATTCTTCTTCACACCCAAACTCTTGCCGTTCAGGAATAGCTCCACCTCGTCACCATTGGTATAGGTATAGAGCGAAACCTTCTCGCCTGCCTCCCGGTTCCAGTTCTCAGAAAGCTTGCCAGCCGAAACATTGATGCCATTCCACTGCACATTGCCACCAGCCTTCTCGATGATGCCGATATGCACAGTAGGTTCGTCAGAGAACATACTTTTCACAAAATAAGCATCCGGTTTCGGTTGCAGAGACAGGTCGAAAACACCCTGATTCCAGCCCTTAACAGGCCATCCCATACTCTCGCCCAGATAGTCGATGGCGCCCCAGTAAGCTAACCCGAGCACCTTGTCACGATCCATCTCATAGAAGTTAGGACCCATCGCAGCCGTGCTCGCCTCACTCTGATAGAAAGTCTTTTCTGGATAGCGCTTCATGTCGCCAGGGAAGTACATATACCTATAATTATAGGAATTCACCTCGGTTGCCACAGCCAGATCAGCTGGAATAGAATCGGTATCCAGATTGCGATAGCGCGGATGCATGGCCACGGTAGTGAGACGGGTGTCGTCGTAGCGATGGAGCAGTTGCTTCTGCAGTTCATAAGCCGTCACACCCCAGTCGTTGAAAGGCAGATTGGAATACTGCTGCAGTTCATTACCCAAACTCCAGAGCACCACAGACGGATGATTTCTGTCTCTCTTCACCCATTCCGGAATATCCTTCTGCCAGAGACTCCCCCAATCTACTCTGCCACCGGCATACTGCGCCAACCACTTATCGTAGAGTTCATCCACCACGAGAATACCCAATCTGTCACAAAGTCTAAGAAAGTCTTCGCTATAGGGATTATGGGAAGTTCTCACATGATTGAATCCGAACTCTTTCATCATCTTGAGTCGCTTCTCAATGGCACGTGGATAGGCTGCTGCACCTAACGCACCGAGAGTATGATGATTGGCAAAACCCTGCAGGAGCACCTTCTTGCCATTAACGAGCAAACCATGCTGCGGATTCATCTCGATGGTTCTCACACCAAAGGGTTCTCGTATCTGGTCAGCCACCTTTCCCTTGTTATCGTAAAGCGTAACCTCGGCAGTATATAGATAAGGTGTATCGCACGACCAGAGTTTGGCATTCTCTATCTTGATAGCTGGCAGTTCATACTCTCTGTCGCGCCACTTGGCATTGAAATCCACATCCGTTTTCTGCTGCGCTACCACATGGCCGTCAGCATCCAAGATTCTGACTTCTACAGGAATGAAAGTTCCAGGATTCTTTGCCTTTTTCTGCTGGTTGAAGATGTTAGCACGAATCTTCACTTCCTGATTGTTGACGGTACGGATAAAGAGCGGATGGCGAGGGAAAAATAAATCCTTGTCGGTGACGATAAGGTTGACATCCCGATAAAGACCAGCACCGGTAAACCAGCGGGAGTTGTTCGGATTGCGGGTATCTGCCTTCACTGCAATCTCATTGACTTCGCCAAACTTGAGCAACTTGCTCACATCTACATCAAAGCCGAGGTAACCATAGTCAGTACCACCTATTCGCTTACCATTGAGGTAAACATCGCCCACGAGCATGATGCCCTGAAAATCGAGGAGAATGCGCTTGCCTTTCCACTCGGCCTTCGGAGTCAGTTCATAGCGATACCAGCCGATACCCATTTCCTTGAAGCCACGTGGACTCAAACGGCTGCGAACGTTACTACCCGCATCACTATTATCAGGACGTTCGCTGGCATCAGGAGCCACCCAGTCCTGTCCGATCAGGAAATCGTGAGGCAGGTTGACTACCTCATCATTAGCCTGCAAGTTCTTCAGCATATTCACGTCGGAAACATCCCCACGATGGAACTGCCAACCTCTGTCGAGAGAAATCGTATCTCGGACTGATGCAGAAGCATTGCCAGAAAATACAGAAGTATTACCAGCAGATGCAGAAGCAGTGCCAGCAGATGCAGAAAGCAACATCAACAGGCCAGAATAGAAAAAATATTTTGCTGTCATATATTTCATTCAAAATTATTATTTCAAATATTTAGCCAATGGGCTCTTCATTTTCTTCAATCCTTTCGCCACACACTTTGCGTTATGACGAGCACCCTTGAGAGAGGTGTGCGTATGATCCTTCTTGTAATATTCTTTCACTTTCTCCTTACCTATCTTATCATAAGAATCGGCAGCAATATTGTGAAGGTCGAGGAAAGGAACATCGGTCTCTGCCACCACCTCTCTGTACCACTTACCATAGGTATCGTTGCGGCGCTCCATCTTGCCGTGTGGCCACTCATTGCGAGGAGTCAGGGAAACCAAAATAGGATGAGCACCCTTCTCGTAAACGTCCTGAATGAACTTCTTCAGATACCAGCCGAAAGAATAAACTACCTCAAACTGCTTGCTCTCCTGCATCTGATAGACATTGCAAGTATCCTTGGCACAAGGAATAGAACCGCGCATCTTCTTATCGGTCAAGGAACAGATGTCGTTATGACCGAACTCAATGAGCACGTAGTCGCCCGGCTGCAGACTGTTATATACCTTCTCCCATCTGCCCTCATTGAGGTAGGAACGGCTGCTGCGCCCCGCCTTGGCAGCATTCACACAGGTAATCTTCTTAGGATTGAAAATGGTATAAGCCTGAGAGCCCCAGCCCCACATACCATCCTCTTCCTTGTCAGCATTCTTTACGGTACTGTCGCCAGTAAAGAAAACCACCGGCTTGCCCTTCTCTCGCTGAAAATTCTCCACCGGCAGAGCCACATTGATCATCATCGCCTGCAACGGAGCCAGACTCGGGTCCTTACTCTCTGCCAATCCCTCTGCAGCCGAACGGGCATTCATCATCGCTCCGAAACGGGAGGTGTGGATATGGTCCTTGAAGAAGTGATACTTCTCCTTCCAATGACCGTAACTGTCGAGTTTGGCTGCCGAAATCTCATTCAAATCTACAAAAGGAACGCCCTCCTGCTCTGCCACCTGCTTCGCCCAGAGACCGAAAGTCTTATTCACGCGCACAATCTTATCATTCTCATCATAGGCATCACGAGGAGTAAGCGACATCAGAATAGGATGAGCACCGAGCGCCTTGCAGTCGTTGATATACTTGCGCATATACTCGCCGTAGGTATAGACGGTCTCCTTTACGCCCGTCTCCTTGATGGTGACATTGAGCGAATCCTTACCGATACCAGGGATGCTGGCACGCGCACGACCGCTATCGTAAGGACCATTATCGTTATGACCGATGGAGATGATCACCCAGTCGCCAGCCTTGATACCCTTGCGCACATCTGGCCAGAGACGGTTGTAGAAAGTACGGCTGCTCATGCCTCCGAGTGCCTGATTCTCAACCGTAATCTTATTCTCGTCAAAGAACTCGTGTTCGTAATAGCCCCAGCCCCACTGGCCGTTATTTCCATTGCCCAGAGTACCGTTGCGCATGGTAGAGTTGCCTATCAGGAAGAGTACAGGATTGTTGCCCTTTCTGCTGGTTCCAGGAACAATGCGGGCGGTCATCGCCTTGTTGAGACTGTCCACTGTATTGTCAATCACATGGTTAACATCTTCCATCGGTTTTGCCACCTGGGCAAAAGAAGCAGTTGTTGCCGCCATCAGCGACATTGCAAACAATATTCTTTTCATTAGCTACGTATTTTTATCAAATTATTATCGTTATATTATATACAAGAAAATTCTTCACTCTTCGTTCTTCATTCTTCACTTAATCCTTTCTGCATGATCAGGCAGATAATATCCCAGATGAGGAGGTTGATTATATCCCACATTTTGCCAAGCCACACCCAGGCGATAGATGTGATCGTGCATGAGCGTAGGAATGCGGTATTCCGTCGGGATATTCGTAGTGAAAATATTCAAATGAGAGGCATCGCTCTCGTCCCAGTAGATCACCTCCTCACGCCAGTCGCCGAGGATATCAGCCTGCAGATTAGGCGTAGCCTTCGTCCAGTTGTTGCTCACAGAATGTCCCATTTCGCTGAGATGTTTTCCCTTGCTCAAAGGCAGCGGTACCGCCTTCTTTCCGTTCCATTTCTGCAGATACGGAGCAAAATGCGGTCTGCGACCGTTGGCAAGCAGTTCGTCCTGCAGGTCGCCATCCCAATAGATTCTGAAGTTCATCGCCGGCATTTGAGAAGGGTCGTCAGCAATCACTTTTCCATGACAATCCCTTACTTCCTTACTGTCCAGGCTCCACATTTCGAAGCCCCGATGACGCCTATCAATATCCGCAGCCACACCCCTTCCGGTATCATCTCTATCCAGCGTGCGGTAGAGAATCTCGCCTGTACGGGCATCCCGGAAATCAGAACCATAAGGCCGCTCTTCGTGTACCATGAAAACTTCCAAACCCGGTCTGTCTGGGTCGAGATCAGAGAGATGGAGCGCATCACCATGACCGAGGCCTGTGGAGTACAACAGACTTCCATCGTGATCGATTGAACCTGGGGTTTCCATATTGACTTCCATGCCATTTGCAACAAGATTGGAAA